>JADMIO010970640.1_pt1 | contig 10116 bp, 8 predicted proteins | sample 8958161 | NCBI WGS metagenome assembly JADMIO01 (sample SAMN16585339, study PRJNA669376) | soil metagenome | isolation source: Crop rotation soil | place: USA: Cullars Rotation, Alabama | collected 2011
CGCGACAACTTGTCCACGTGGAATTCTAAGCTTAGGATCCCAATGTGCTGGAAAGGGCACCAACGCGCCGACCGACGCGGCGACCAAGGAAGCAGTCGCCACCCTGACCAGTTCCTTGACCGCAGCCGGCGCGGAACCTGATATGCTGACGATCAGCGCCTGGGACCCGGCCATGGTGTTGGTCGACGCCATCAAGAAACTCGGCACCGATGTCACCGGCCCCAAGCTGCACGACTACCTGATCCATCTGAAGGGTTGGACCGGGGTCGATGGGCCCTATGATTACGTCGCCAATCCGCAGCGCGGCATCGGCGGGCAAAATGTCGTCATGGTGCGCTGGGACGTCGCGAAGGGTAAAGGCGAAGCCGTCAGCGAGTATGGCGGCAAGCCTCTCGGCAAATAGGAGGATTGAGATGATCGCATGCCTCTCGCCGAACGGTCAGAACCTCAACCGCGGCGATGCCGCGCCGACACGCCTGCTCGTCGCCACGCTGCGCGGCATCAACCTCTTGCGGCGCAGCACGCCGGGCGATGTCTGGGTCGATAATGGCCGCGTGCTCGATGGCCATCATTGCAGCTCGCTCATGATCGAGCCGAAGCGCGGCGGCATCTTCGCCGGCATGCATTCGGGCGGGCTTTATTTCAGCGGCGATGGCGGGCTGACGTGGGAGAAGCGCGCCGACGGCATCACCATCAACCAGGTGTTCTGCGTCGGCTATGCGCATCATGGCGATAAGGTCGCGCTCTATGCCGGCACCGAGCCGGCCTCGATGTTCCGCAGCGACGATTACGGCAAGAGCTGGGTCGAGCAGCCCGGCGTCAAAGAGACCAAGGGCCGCGATAAATGGTCTTTCCCGAGCCCGCCGCATCTAGCGCATGTGAAGACCATGACGATCGATCCGCGCGATCCTAACGTCATCTATGCCGGCGTCGAGCAAGGGGATCTCTTGAAGACGACGGACGGCGGCGCAAAGTGGCAGGTGCTCGACGATTATTCGAAGCCGACCGACTGGACCTATCGCGACATCCATCTCGTCGTCGTCCATCCCGAGAATTCGTCCGAGCTTTATATGACGACCGGCATGGGGCTTTACCGCAGCAGCGATGCCGGCGCCACCTGGAAGCTCATCGTCGATAACAGCTTCACCATCGGCTATCCCGATCATCTCATCGTCTCGCCGCGCGACGGCAACACCATGTTCATGGCCGGCGCCGGCGAAAATCCCGGCACTTGGCGCGAATCGAAGAGCGCGCGCGGCACGATCGCGCGCTCGCAGGATCGCGGCCTGACGTGGAGCGATGCGAGCAAGGGCCTGCCCGGCGATCGCCGTCCCAACATCGAGGCGATGAGCATGGCCGCTTACAAGGGCGGCTTCACGCTTTTTGCCGGCGACACCGACGGCGCCGTCTATGCGAGCGAGGACGGCGCGGAAAGCTGGACGCGCATCGCCGGCGGCTTGGCGCCGGTGACGAAAGGCAATCACTACCGCGCGCTGCAGCTCGCGTCCTAGGACGAAGCCCCATGCCGCTCGTCCTGGGCCTCGCCTCCTCGCACGCGCCGTCGATGTTTGTCGGCGCCGAGCATTGGCCGGCGGTGCATCGCGGCCTTGCCGGTGACGTGCCGCAGCCGCCAGAGCTGGTGCAGGAAACGCCGGCAGTGCTTCAAGACTACGCGCGCCGCGTGACCCATGGCTTCGCGGCCCTCCGAGCCGAGCTCGAAGCGGCCAAGCCCGATGTGGTCTTCATCATCGGCGACGATCAGAACGAGCTCTTCTCCAAAGCGCTGATCCCGAGCTTCGCGATGTTCATCGGCGATGCCGCGGAAGGCACGACCGCCATCACCTGGATCGGCGAGAAGGTGCAGGAGAAGCGCATCACCCTGCGCTGCCACGCGGCGATCGCCAAAATCGCCCTCGCCGGTTTGGTCGAGCGCGGCTTCGATCTCGGCTTCATCGAGAAGCTCACACCGCTGGCGCGGCCGGAGATCGGGCTAGGTCACGCGTTCACCCGCATCAGCCAGGTGATGCAGCTGATCGAAAGCGGCATTCCGATCATCCCGATCTTCACCAATGCCTATCACCCGCCGCTGCCCAGCGCCGCGCGCTGCTACGCGCTCGGCCAGGCGCTGCGCGATGTCTTCGCCGACCGGCCCGAGCGCGTCGCGATCTACGGCTCCGGCGGGCTGTCCCATGATCCGCGCGGGCCGAAAGCCGGCTGGGTCGACGAGAAACTCGACCGTTTCGTCCTCGATCGCATCGCACAAGGCGATAGCGCGGCGCTCAAGCGGCTCTTCACGCCCGAGATCGCGAGCTTCGGCGCCGGCACCGGCGAGATCCGCAATTGGGTGGCGGTCGCGGGTGCCTATGAGGGCGTCAAGGCGAATGTGGTCGATTACATCCCGGCACGGCATGCGGTGACCGGACTCGGATTCGCTTATTGGAAGAGCTGATCGGCCGCATGCGCATCATCGCGATCGAAGAGCATTTCTCCGATCCGGCCTATCGCCAGAAGACCGGCGCCAACGAGGCGCGCAGCTATTACATCAGCTCGCGCAGCGAGAAGCTCGGCCACGACATCGCGACGGAGCTCGATGATCTCGGCGCGAGCCGCTTGAAGCAAATGGACGCGAGCGGCATCGCTATGCAGGTGCTGTCGTTCAACGCGCCGGTCGCGCATGGCTTCACCGCCGATGAGGCGATCGCGATGGCGAAGAGCCTCAACCAGCGCGTCGCCGCTGCGATCAAGGCCCACCCCGACCGTTTCGCCGGTTTCGCGGCGCTGCCGATGAGCGCGCCCGAAGCCGCGGCCGACGAGCTCGAGCGCTGCGTCAAGGATCACCGCTTTGTCGGCGCGATGATCCATGGTCACAGCAACGGCCGCTTCCTCGACGACAAGTCATTCTGGCCGATCTTCGCCCGCGCCGAGCAGCTCGGTGTGCCGATCTTTCTGCACCCCGCTCTGCCCAATCCCGATGTGATGAAGGGCTATTTCCAGGGCTTCGATGATTTGATCGCCCGGCCCGGTTGGGGTTTCGCCGTCGATACCAGCATCCATTTCCTGCGCGTGCTCTTTGCCGGCGTGTTCGATGCTTTCCCCAAGCTGCAATTCATCATGGGGCATTTGGGCGAAGGCCTGCCTTTCGCGATGCATCGCCTCAACGATCACACGCATTTGGTGGCGAAACGCCGCGGCCTGCAGAAGACGCCGCTCGACTATATCCGCGACCATCTCTACGTCGCGACCAGCGGCAATTGGTACGAGCCGGCCTTCGTCTGCACGCTGCTCGCGCTGGGCGCCGATCGCATCCTCTGGGCGATCGACTGGCCCTACGAAGCCAATCGCGTCGGCATGGATTTCTGGAATAAGATCAGCCTCAGCGACAGCGATCGCGAAAAGATCGCACACGGCAATGCGGAAAGACTGCTGCGGCTTTAGGTGGACGGGAGTTGTCGATGGCAGAAGAGATCACGAGGCGCGCGGCGCTCGCCGCGGCGGGGGGCACACTCGCGGCGCTCTCGATCCCGAAGGCGCGCGCCGCCGATCTGCCGCTGCTCCATGTCAGCATGGTGCCGATCTTCGTGGTCGCGCCGCATGTCGTCGCCGACCGCAAGGGCTGGTTCGCCGAGCAAGGCATTGCCGTCACGACCCAGCCCGTGCAAAGCGGCAATGTCGGCATTCCCGGTCTGGTCAGCGGCAGCTTCGACATTCTCTATTCCAATTCCGTCGCCGTCCTGACGGCGCTCGAGCGCGGCATCGATCTGCGCATCATCGCTGAAGGCACGCGGATTGCGGAGAAGCCGCCGGTCGCAGCCGCGCTGCTGCAGCGCAAAGGCGGCGGCATGCACACCGGCAAGGATCTCGAGGGCAAGACGATCGGCGTCGCCACCAAATTCGATATCCAATGGCTGATCGCACAGGCATGGGTCAAGCTGAAGGGCGGCGATCCGAGCAAGATCAATTATCGCGAAATGCCGTTGCCGTCGATGCTCGACGCGCTCGCCAGCAATCAGGTCGACGCCGTCGTCGCGGTCGATCCGTTCCTCGCCGTCGGCCTCGGCGATCCGCGCTTCGAGCTGCTCGCTTGGGCGCAATCCGACGTGATGCCGGGCATGCCGAGCTCGATGTGGGTGATTACCGGCCAGACCGCCCAGAGCAAGCCCGAGCTGATCCGCGCCTATCTCCGCGGCTTCTACAAAGGCGCCGAATGGGTCGACGAGCATCTCGGCGATCCCGAATACATGACGCTCGTCGCGAGCTACACCAAGACCGACCCGGCGCTCCTCGCCAAGATGGCTTTCAACAAGCAGCCACTGGACGTCGATCCCAAGCAGATCGAGCGCGTCGCCGCGCTAATGAAGGAGAACGGCCTCCTCAAGACCGATCTCGACATCGCGGGCCACGTCTTCAGGTAAACATGTTCTTTCCGCCTCGCACGGCAAAGGCGGCACGGATCAATTAACCCGCGCCGCCTTCGCATGAGCTCATCGCGCTACTCGGCCGGAACACCGGCATTCAAAGCGGCTTGTGCGGCGCTAGCGTCGTCCCGTGCGGCTAACGCTTCGCGCGCCTTTTCCTCATCGAGCTCGCCCATCCATTTCGCGACGACGACGGTCGCGAAGATGTTGCTGAAGAGATTGGTCACGGCGCGGATCTCCGACATGAAGCGATCGACTCCCAACAGCAGCGCAAGCCCGCCGATCGGAATGACGCCGGCCGCCGGTATCGTGGCCGCGAGCGCGACGAAGCCGGCGCCGGTGAAACCCGCTGCGCCCTTCGCCGTGAAGAGCATCACGAACAGCAAGGCGAATTGCTGGCCCAAGCCAAGATGGATATCGGTCGCTTGCGCGACGAACAGCACCGCGATCGTCATGTAGATGGCGGTACCGTCCGTGTTGAACGAGAAGCCCGCCGGCAAGACGAGCCCGACGACCTCCTTCGAGCAGCCCATGGCCTCGAGCTTCGCGATCGAGCGCGGAATCATGGCGTCGCTCGAAGTCGCGCTGAAGGCGATCAGCAGCTCGTCCTTGAAGTAGCGGATCAGCTTCCACACGCGCAGCCCGAAGAGGCGCGCGATCAACCCGAGGCCGACGAGCACGAACAGAATCGAGGTCAAATAGACGCTGCCGATCAGCTTGCCGAGGCTGAAGAGCGTGCCGAAACCGAATTTGCCGACCGTGAAAGCGATGGCGGCGAACGCGGCGAGCGGTGCGAGATACATGATGATGCGCACGAGCGCGAAGATGGCGGCGGTGAAATCGTCGATCAGCCCGACGAGGCGCTGGCCGCGCTCGCCCAGCTGGATCAGCGCAAACCCGAAGAGCACCGCCATGATCAGGACCGGCATCATGTCGCCCTTGGCGATATCGCCGATCAGATTGGTCGGGACCATCTTGATCAAGAAGTCGACGATGGTCATCGATTGCGCGCCGGTGACGAAGCTCGCGACCGCTTTGGGATCAAGCGTCGCAGGATTGATATGCATCCCATCGCCCGCCGGGAAGAGATTGCCGACCGCCAGCCCGATCAGCAGCGCGAGGGTCGAGACCACCTCGAAATAGATGATGGCGCGCAAGCCGACAACGCCGACGCGGCGCATGTCGCCCATCTTGGCGATGCCGCCCGCGACCGTGACGAAGATCAGCACCGGGACAATCGCGCGGATCAGGCTGATGAACGCGTCGCCCAGAGGCTTCACCGCGACCCCGAAGCTCGGGAAAACGGCCCCGAACACGACGCCGATCGCGATGGCGATGAGCACTTGAACGTAGAGCCGCTTCCACCACGGCGCGCGCGCACGCCCCCGTCCCGTCGCCGCGAAACCATCCAAAGCTGCCGTTGCCATTTTAATTTCTCTCCCTTTTTTTCAGATCTGCCGGATCTGGACGACCACCTTGATCGCGTCCTCGATCCGCTCGCGCGCGTATTTGATGGCGGTCGGCACGTCGCCGAGCGGGAAGGTATGCGTGTGGATCATCTTCGCGTTGAAGCGCTTCTGCGCCATGAAGGCAGCGGCGCGGTGCGTCGCGCTTTTGCCTTCGCCGCGGATGCCGAAGACATAGATGTTGTTGCGGACCAGCCGGGCAAGGTCGACTTGCACCGGTTGCGCCGGAAACGCGGCGAGGCAGATACGGCCGCCGCGGTTCACCATCTGCGCCGCCTCGTTGAGCGCGTTGGGTGCGCCCGAACATTCGAGCACGTACTCGACGCCCTTGCCTTTGGTGAGACGGCGCACGGCCGCGACCGCATCCTCCTCCTTGACGTTGATCGTCGCATCGGCGCCCAATTCCCGGCCCATCTGCAGGCGCCGCTCGCGCGTGCCGGTCAGGATGACGGTGCCGGCGCCGAGCGCCTTCGCCACGCCGACCCCCATCAAGCCGATCGGCCCCGGGCCCATGACGACGACGCTCTCGCCGGCGATGATGCCGCCCAGCACGTCGAAGCCGTACATCGCCGTGCCGGCGGTGACGATCAGCGTCGCTTCCGCGTCGGACATGTGTTCCGGCACGTGGACGAGCGTGTTGACGTTGTTCACGGCGTATTCGGCAAAGCCGCCATCGGTCGTGAAACCGTTCGCGCGATGGCCCTTGTCGCGGAAACCGTAATTGAGACAGGCGGTGTACATACCTTCGCGGCAGCGCGCGCAGCGGCCGCAGCCGGCATGGACCTCGACCGCGATGCGATCGCCGATTTGGAATTCGTCGACCGAGGGCCCGAGCTTCACGACGGTGCCCATATATTCGTGCCCGATGGTGAAGCCCTTGTTGAAGGGAAGCTCGCCATCGACGGAAGCGGGCAAACCGTGCCGCATGATCTCGATGTCGGTGGCGCAAACCGCGATCGCATCGATGCGCACGAGAACTTCCGCCGCTTTCGGCTCGGGGACCGGCTTCTCGACCAGCGTCAATTCATCGGGGCCGCCCAGCACCCAGGCTTTCATCGATGTCGGTATCGCAAAGGCGTTGCTGGTGCGCTCGCTCGCGCCGATCACTGAATTCATCAGATTGTCCTCATGTGACAGGGCGCCGTCGCCAATGCTGCGGCATCAGCGGTCGAGCCAAACATCGGTCAAATCCTGTCCGATGAAATGGCTGGGCGTGATGCTCCAGCCTTTGACGAAGCTGTCGACCGCGACGAGCCGGTTCCACCACAGGAGCGGCACGGCGTAGGCCTGCTGCAGCGCATGTTCTTCGAAGCTGCGCACGATCTGGGCCCGTTTTTGCGGATCGACGGAGATCGCTTGGCCGACAAAAAGCGCGTCGAGAAAGCGATCGATGGAGCCGGAGAAATTCACCGGCGAGAAATCTTGCGAAATGTATTTGGTCAGCTGGATTGTCGGATCGTCGTAGAAGTCTCCCATAAAATCCTGCGCAATGTCGAAATTGCCTTGATCGACGACATCCTGCCACTCGGCGATCGGGCGTGCGTCGATCACCGTCTCGACCCCGATCGTCTTCCAGCTGTCGGCGAGCAATTGCGCGCCGGCAAAATGCGGCATCGGGATTTTCCGCACGAGGAGCGTGAGCTTGAGATCGTGGACCCCCGCCGCCTTCAGTAGCTCCTTCGCTTCCGCACGCGAGGCGTCGATGTCATGCGAAAAACCCGGCAGGTGGGTCAGTTGCGATTCGGGTGTCGCCATCGTCGAGCCCGGCCGCAGGAGGCCGCCGACATATTTGAGAAAGGTCTTCTCCTGAAGCGTCTCGGCTGCCTTCCATCGGTCGATCGCCAGCGACAAGGCACGCCGCACGCGTACATCGTTGAACGGCGGCCGCTTGGTATTGAAGACGACGAGCAGATTAGAGAGCCACGGACTCTCGCTGATCGAAATGCCATTGCCCATCGTCTCGACCAGATCGACGCTTTGCGGCGGTGTGATGCCGCGGAATTCGGCCATGATCCGGCCGGTCTTGAAGGCGTCGATGACTTGCGCATCGGGCATGAAAATCGCCTGATAGCCATCGAGATAGGGCTTGCCCGGCAGGAAATATTTGTCCCAGCGCTTGCCCTCCCAAAACGCGCCTTTGGCATGCTGAGCGAACACGAAAGGCCCGGTGCCGAGGATGTGGGTTTTGGGGAAAAGCGGGTCTTCTTTCAGTTTCGCGGCGCTGTAGATGCAGCCCCAGGGCGAGGCGAAGTTGGCCAGCATGGATGCGTCCGGCCATTGCAGATGGAAGACGACCGTAAGCGGATCCGGCGTGTCGATGTTCGCGATCGCCGCGTAATCGGCCCGGCGTATCGAGCGCACGCCCTCGGGCGGATGGAGGATACGCTCGTACGTTGCCTTGATATCGGCCGAGGTCAGCGTCGTGCCGTCATGGAAGAGCACATGCGGCCGTAGATGGAAGGTGTAGAAGAGGCCGTCCTTGGAGACATCCCATGACTCGGCCACGTCGCCGACGATCTGCGGATAGTTGGCGGCGTCGAATTTGAGAAGCGTCGAGTAATGCGGCGCGATCGGATGCAAGAACGCAAAGGAAAGATTGCTCTCGCAATCGTAATCGCTCGGCTCGACGCTGACGGCGAATTGAAGAACGCCGCCGTGCTTGGGCGATGGATTGCCTTCCGCGCAGACATCGAACGTCACGAGCACGGCGGCGAAGGCGCCGATCGCTGCGAGCGTTAGCCGGCGCAAGTCGAAGCTTCTAATCATCACTTTAAGCCTTACCGCTCATCGCTGGGTGGATTGCCAGTGCTGGAACTGGTTGAACAGATCGTCCTTCTGGTCCTGGCTCATCTTTCTGCCGGCAACGAGCAATCTTTCCTCGATGAAGCGCTCGAAGATCTGCTTCAAATCGTCGGGTTCCGGGCTCTTCGCGACGGCGGCATTGCGTTTCAACCACTGATCGGCCGCCGGAAACCGCTTCCAACCCGGAACGTCCGCCGCGAGATTGACGTCGCGCCATTTCGGATGGTGACCCGCGGCGATCAGCGATTGAAAGCCGGTGAAGAACGTCTCGACGAAATTGGCGACGTTGCGATAGCGATCCGAAAGCGCCTGCAGATTGGCGACGGCGAGAACGGCGCCGACGGCGATCGTGTCGACTGGCTGGTTCTCCGCGACCAAGCCGGGATAATCCGCCGCTGTAATCCGTGCCGGCAGGTAGGCGGAGGTCAGCTTGGCATCGAGCGGGATCGAGAGCAGGTGCAGCCCCTGCTTGTTGTCGATACCGTCGAAGAGCGGTGCCGGCTTGCCGGCGACGAAGGCAACCGCGGCGATATCGCCTTTCTTGAGCCGCTCTAGCGCGACTTGCTCGGTATCGTTGCTGAGGTTCGGCGCGATTTGCAACAGATCGAAAACGCGCGTCGCGGTAATCGCGGTCCCGCTCTCGGGCCGCTCGATGTTGACAGTCCGTCCCGCCAAATCCGCGATGGATTTGATCTCCGGCCGCGCCAGGAGATGGAATTCTTCGTTGTAGAGCTTGGTTATGTAGGTGGTGGTCCCGACCACCCGGTGTTGCTGGCGCAGGTAATCGATGACATCGGTTTGCACGATCGCCATATCGATTCCGTGCAGCTGCGCCAGATCCGAAAAATTCTGGACGGCGCCCCGTCCGACGACCGGCAAGACCCGTCGCGTCGCGCCATCGTCGACGATATCGGCGATCTCTTCCGCGATGCGAACCGAGATGTTGGAAGCGCCCTCCGCCTCGAGCTCGACGACGCCGGCGTTGCGCGGCTTGTCCGCGCTCGCAGCCAGGGCTTGGCCCATCACCAGCGCCGCCGCGATGACCGCTGCTAAGCAGCCATATGCAAGCTTGTCCGACCGACAGAGGAATTTAGTCACGGCGGTTTCCTTCACTTGGGTCCCGAAGTCCCGGTCTCGGCGAGCGAATGCGCGCGCTGATACCAATAATCGGCTTTTGCCTGATCGCCTTTGACGCCGCGCACGCCCGCCTTGGCCAGCTCGCGCGGATCGAAGGTCTTCGCCATTCCGAGCGCCGACCCCGCATCACCGGCGTTGGCCGCGCGCTCGAAGAACAGCCGCGCCGACGCAATGTCTCCCGCCGCCAGCAACTCGTTGCCGCGTTGCGCGAAGAGCGCCCGATCGGCCTCCGAAAGCTTCGTCTCCGGCGCGGGACCGTCGGGCTTCGGCTGCGCGGAGGCGGACGCCGCGATCGC
>JADMIO011011194.1_pt1 | contig 10116 bp, 8 predicted proteins | sample 8958161 | NCBI WGS metagenome assembly JADMIO01 (sample SAMN16585339, study PRJNA669376) | soil metagenome | isolation source: Crop rotation soil | place: USA: Cullars Rotation, Alabama | collected 2011
CGCTCGCCTCCGGCTCGCGGCTAAACGAGACTGCTTATGACGACTTTCACTGTTTCCGAGGACTGTCTCCGCCTCGGCCTGCGGGCCGGGGCTGTCGTGTTCCGGGGCGTGCGCGTCGGCCCCGCGGGGCCAGAGCTGCGCGAAGAAGTCGCCCGCGCGGTGCAGGCGAGCCAGAGGCGATTCGCCGGCATGCAGGAGGTGCGCGCCCTGCCGGAGGTGGCCGCCTTTCACGAGGTCCTGCGCCGCGTCCGCGTCAACCCGCGCCGCGAGCCGCCCTCGGTCGAGCGGCTGCTCGGCTCCGCCCTGAGGCGCGGCGACCTGCCCGCGATCAACAGCCTGGTGGACGCCTACAACCTCGCCTCGGTCCGCACGCTCTGCTCGCTGGGGGCGCACGACCTGGACCGCATTACCCTGCCGGTGTCCCTGCGGCTGCTGGCGGGCGAGGAGCCATTCACCCCGCTGGGCGCCTCGGCCCCGGAGCCGGTGACGCCGGGCGAGTTCGGCTACGTGGACGGGGAGGGCCGCGTGCTGTGCCGCCTCGACCTGCGGCAGGCGGACTTCAGCAAGGTCACCCCGGAGACGGTCAACGCCCTGCTGATCGTCGAGGGGACGGCGGAGCACGCCGCGGAGGCCCTCCGGCGCGGCTTCTCGGAGGCGGTCGAACTGGTGACGCGGTTCTGCGGGGGCACGGCGGAGGTCGTGGCGCTACCCGAGGGATGGCTGGACAGCCCGGGCCAGGGGACGATAGGCTTGGGACGGGCGGGGCGTTGATTCACGCGGGTTCGCCCGCCAGGCAAGACACGGAGGTGAAGCATGAGGCACAGGATCGTCATCGCGGCGGCTGCTCTGGCGGCGTGGGGTCCTTTCCTCCTGCCCCGAAGTTTCGCCTGGGAACCTCAGCCGGCCATCTTCAACCCCCCCGTTGCGGTGGGCGTATTGTTCTCTCCCGATAACCGCTTCGTGCTGGTCGGCTACTCCCACAGCGGGTCCAGCGGCGTTTACCTGTCCTATCGGGTGTTCACCATTCCTGGCGGCCAGAGGCTCTGCGAGCTGCCGGGAGGGTTTCACGGGTTCGGCGGTGGCGCCGCCTTCCTGCCGAACGGCCGGGTGCTGATCGCGGTGGAGAGCTCTCACGCCCCCGAAGACCAGCGCGGGCTGAGCCTCTGGGACTGCACCAGGGGCAAGCAGATCGGGCTCTTGCCGTGGCCGGGGTCGTACAGCCCGCGCGCGGTCGCCGTGTCCCCGGACGGAAAGCTCGCCCTGAGCGGCCACGTCGAGGGGCCGCTTCTGCTCTGGGACGTGGCGGCCCGTAAGGTGATCCGCAAGCTGGACCGCGAGCACGTGCAGGTCTCGACCGACTCCATCGTGTCGCAGGCGCGCTTCGTGGGCGGGAGCCGCTGGGCCCTGTCCCTTTCGGGCAACCAGATCAAGCTGTGGGACGTGACGACCGGGCGACGCCTCCTCGGCGTGGAGAAGGCAGGCCACTGGTTCCCCCAGGCCGTCTCCCCCAGCGGCAAGCTGGGCGCGCTGTCCGCGCTTGAGGATCCGCACGCCGGGCCGCCGTTCGGCGGTCCGGGGCCGAGCAACCTGGTCCTCTGGGAGCTGGCCAGCGGCAAGGAGGTCCTCCGGCTCAAGGCTCCGCCCGCGCTGGCCCTGGCCTTCACCCCCGACGGAAGGGGCCTCCTGTCGGCAAGCAGTAGCCGGGTAATCCAGCGCTGGGACCTCGCGAGCGGCAAGCCCCTCTGGTCGCTCCCCGTCGATCCGCCCTCGGTGACCGCGACGACGGCCGCGGGGTTCTCGGCGGACGGGCGGCTGGCGGTGACTGCGGCCGGAGAGACGGTCAAGCTCTGGGACCTGACGACCCGGCAGTTCATGCGGTTGCTCGCATCGCAAGGAGGGACGAAGGACGAACTGCTCCTTACCTTGCTGGCTGAGCGGGCCCGCGCCAGCGACCCGGGCGTCCGGCGTGAGGCTGTGGAGGACCTGGCGAAGGTAGGCAGCATGGCCTTCCAGCTCCTGGTCCGGGCGCTGCGGGACCGGACTCCTGAGGTGCGCTGTGCGGCGGCTCGGGGGCTGGGTGCGGTGGCCCGCTACGACCACGCCGCGGCAGAGGCGGCTTTGCGCCGGGCGCTGAAGGATCGCGACGGGCTGGTGCAGGTCGAGGCCGCGCTCTCGCTGGACGTGGTCCACTACTCGAACCAAGAATCCCTCCCGCGCTTGCGAGATGCCCTGAAAGACGCGGATTACCGGGTCCGCCTGCGCGCCGTCGAGGCGCTTGGGGCCATCAGCAACTCCGGGGCGTGCGGCCGCGCGGACCCCGAACTGGCGCTGGCCTTCAAGGATCGCCGGGTGGAGGTACGCCGCAAGGCGGTGGCGATGCTGGATCACAACCGAGTGCTGGGCAAGGAACTGGCGCCTGGCCTGGTCGCCACTCTCAAGGATGCCGACGGCGGAGTCCGCGTCCGCGCCGCCGCGGCCCTGGAGCGCATCTACCTGGTCAGCGCCAGCGGCACCTGGCCGCCCGCGGAGTTCCCGGCCGAGGAGATCGCGGTGAGCCTCGCCGGCGCCCTGCGCGACCAGGATCTCACCGTGCGTCGGCGGGCGACCCACCTGCTCTGGAAAGTCGGGCCCAGGGCGAAGCCCGCCGCCCCCGCACTGACGCTGGCGACCAGGGATCCGGACGCGACCGTGCGCGCGCACGCCGCCGCGGCCCTGCTGCGCATCGACCCGAAGGTGCCCGTCGCGCGGGTGTTGATCGACGCGATGACGGACCGCGAAGCCCGCGGGTTCGCGGTCACGGCTGCGGCCGGCCTGGGCCCGCAGGCGGCGCCCGCGCTTGTCGAGGTCCTGATCGATGATCCGGCCCACCGCGGCACCGCGGCCGACGCCCTTTCCTGGCTCGGGAAGGCCGCGGTGCCCGAGCTCGTCCGCACCTGGAAGGCGCTTCGGGGCGCGGATCTGTTGTTCCACCTGGGGCGGAAGCCCGTTCAGGAGGATACGCGGCTCACCCTGGCCGGCCCCTTCACCGCGGGCCGGGACCGGCGCCTCTACATTGCCCACGTCCTCGGCCGCATCGGGGCGGCCGCGGAAGCCGCCACCCCGACGCTCGCGGAATGTGCAACCAACCTCAGCGACTCGCCCACCGCCCGCCTGGAGGCCCTGCGCGCGCTCGCGGCCATCGGCCGAGAGGCCGCCCCGGCGTTCCCGTCCGTGCTGCCTCTGCGGGAGGCAAGGGACTGGGCCCTGTGCTATCAGGCCCGCCAGACCTTGTGGGCCATCGACCCGGAGGCGGCGCGGAAGGCGTCTGTCCCGAAGGGCGCGCCGCCCAGGGGCGATATGCCGTAAGCCGTGTACCCGCCCCTACCTGAGTTCGCTGCCACACCACACGACAGGCCCCACTGGCACGACGATTGCACTCTTTAGCTCCCCGTAGTTCATCGCCCGACCCGGATTCCTCAGAGGAGGCACTGACATGGCTGAGACGAAAGAAAAGGTCAAGAACGCGATCGATAACACCGCCGACAAGGCCAAGGAAATGACCGACAAGGCCAGCGACAAGGCGAAGAGCGCGGCCCGCGACGTGGGCGACAAGGTGCAGGAGGCCGGTGAGAAGATCAAGGAGAAGGGAGAATGATGCGCACTCCCTGAGAAGGACTTTTCCCCGGGCCGCACGGCCCGAGGAAAGACGGGCGTCAGGGCGGTGCACCTGCATCCTGCCCTGACGCCGTTGTTTTTCAGCAAAGATTTATCGGTTCGCGCTCGCGGCATGCCGCGAGCGCGAACCGATGAATCCCTCCCGGCCCTAGAACAGCCCGCGGATCACCTCGCCCTCTTCCATGAGGTTGAACGGCCGGCCTTCGCGGTCGGTCGCGTGCAGGTCGTCAATCCCCATCGCGTAATAGACCGTCTTGGCGATGTCCTCGGGCGCGACGCGCCGGTCCGCGGGGTACGCCGCCACCGCGTCGGAGGTCCCGTACGCCTGCCCCCCGCGGATGCCGCCGCCGGCCAGCAGCACCGACATGCAGTGCGTCCAGTGGTCGCGGCCCGCGCCGCGCGTCCCGCCCGAACGCGGGTCGCCCACGCGCGGCCGCCGGCCCATCTCGCTGTTGACCATCACCAGCGTCTCGTCCAGCAGGCCGCGCTCGTGCAGGTCCTCCAGCAGAGCCGAGAAGCAGCGGTCGAAGTGCGGCAGTAAGTGCTGGCGCAGGCAGTTGAAGTTGTTGCCGTGCGTGTCCCAGGCGCCCCCGCTGTTGCACAGCCGCACCAGCGCCGGATCCTCCTTCCAGAACACCGTGATGAACGGCACCCCCGCCTCCACCAGCCGCCGCGCCATCAACATGCTCATCCCGTTGACCGTCCGCCCGTACTTCGCGCGCACTGCTTCCGGTTCACGGCTCACGTCGAAGGCCGCCTTGGAGCGCTGCGAACTGAGCAGCGTGAAGGCCCGGTCCTGATGCCGCCCGTAGCGGGCCGTCTGCTCCTGAGCGCGCATCGCGCCGTCGAGCGTGCGCAGCAGGTGCCGCCGCGACTCCAGCCGCCGCGGATCCACGTCGCCGTGCAGCGTCAGGGCGGGCACCACGAAATCGAGCGGCCGTTCGAGGCTGCCCAGGACGTAGGAGGCGTCGTACTCCATGCCCAGGCGGGCGGCAAACTGGCCGGGCCGCGTGTAGCTGGGGAAGCCGGGCTTCTGCGGCACGGAGACGAGCTGCGGCAGGTACGGGTGCAGCGGGCGCTTGTACGCCACCACCGAGCCGAGGAACGGCCAGTCGGACGGCTGCGGGGTGCGGTTGTTGAGCAGCAGGCGGAACGACGGGTCGGGGGCGTGGCCGGTCAGGTTGTAGTAATAGCCCGCGTGGTGGTCGCCGGTCCCACGTCCGTAGTGGCCGAGCGAGCGGACGACGGCCAGGTGGTGCGCCTGCCGGGCCAGCCGCGGGAGGTGCTCGCACAGGCGGACGCCCGGGGCGGAGGTGGCGACGGGGCGGAACTCCCCGCGGTACTCGGCCGGCGCGTCGGGCTTCATGTCCCAGGTGTCAATGTGCGAGGCCCCGCCCGAGAGCCAGACCAAAATGGCGGACCGGGCGACGCGGCGCCGCGGGGCGGGCGCGGTGCGGTCGGCGCGGACCAGCTCGGGCAGGCTCAGACCGCAAAAGCCGACGCCGCTCGCGACCAGGAAGGCCCGACGGTTCAGCGCGGAGCGTATGGGGTCATGCCCAACGTGCATCGTTCGTCCTCTTGGACCTGCGACAGCCGGCCGATGGGACCAATCATCGCGCGCCGCGAACGTTCAGGTCAACTCGATTGTTTTCCGCCAGGGATCCGCAAACGGGCGAGTGGTTCAACCCCCATCCCTCTTCGGGACAACCATGAACGCGAAAACTAAGGCCCAGCGGATCTCCCTTGAAAAGCGGATCCGCCTCTTCTACAGCCTGCTGGACGAGCGGAAGTTCACAGAGTGTTACCGGATGATCGACCCTGTGGTCCGGGACAGGCCGTCTTCGGTGACGCTGTACCAGTACGAGAACTGCCTCCGGGCTTTCCTCGATCATTACCGCGAGATCGGCATTCGCGAAATCGACATCACCCTCCATCTGGATGAGCCGAGCCCCCTGTACAACGACCGGGACTTTGCCGTCGGACAGACGACCTGGGAAGACGGGCTGGGCGCGGAGCATACGTTCCAGGAGCGCTGGGTACGCGAGGGGCGCAGCTGGTACACGCGCTCGACGGGCTTCCTTGTCCCCCAGGAGAACGAGATCCGGTCCGAGCCACGACTCTCCGCCGGTAAAGGGAAAGGCCCGGGGCCAGCCTGATGACTGCCCCCGGGCTTTCCGCCAAGCGGCGAGCGGCGTCGGGTTAGACGTTCATGTTCAGCAGGAACTCGGCATTCGACTTGGTCTTCCGCAGCCGGGTGGTCAGCAGCTCCATCGCCTCCACCGGGTTCATGTCGCTGAGCACCTTCCGCAGCAGCCACACGCGCCGCAGCTCGTCGGGGTCCAGCAGCAGTTCCTCGCGCCGCGTCCCCGAAGCATTCACGTCGATCGCTGGCCAGACGCGCTTGTCCACCAGGCGGCGGTCCAGGTGCAACTCCATGTTGCCCGTCCCCTTGAACTCCTCGAAGATCACCTCGTCCGCCTTGCTGCCGGTGTCCACCAGCGCCGTCGCGAGGACCGTCAGGCTGCCACCCTCCTCGGTGTTGCGGGCCGAGCCGAAGAAGCGCTTGGGCTTCTCCAGCGCCCCCGCGGTGATGCCGCCCGAGAGCGTCTTGCTGTTCGGCGGCGCCTCGGTGTTATAGGCCCGGGCGAGCCGCGTGATCGAGTCCAGCAGGATCACCACGTCGTTGCCCGTCTCCACCAGCCGCCGCGCCTTCTCCAGCACGACCTCCGCCACGCGGATGTGCTGGTGCGCCGCCTCGTCGAAGGTCGAGCTGACCACCTCCGCCCGCGGGCCCTGCACCACGCGCTTCATCTCGGTCACCTCCTCGGGCCGCTCGTCGATCAGCAGCACGAAAAGGTAACACTCGGGGTGGTTCCCCAGGATGCTGCGGGCGATCTTCTGCAAGAGCACCGTTTTGCCGGTCCGCGGGGGCGCGACGATCAGGCCACGCTGCCCCTTGCCGATCGGCGTCACCAGGTCGATCACGCGCAGGTTCAGGTCCTCGGGCCCGCTCTCCAGGACGATGCGCCTGTCCGGGTGCAGCGGGGTCAGGTCCTGGAAGACGACGCGCTGGGCGACGTCCTCCGGGGCCTCGCCGTTGACCGACTCCACCTGGAGCAGGGCCAGGTACTGCTGCCCCTCCAGCGGCGGGCGGATCGGGCCCGCGACCGTCATGCCGGTCCGCAGGCCGAGCCGGCGGATCTGCGCCGGGGAGACGTAAATGTCCTCGGGGGAGTTCAGGTAGTTCCACTGCGGCATGCGCAGGAAGCCGTAGCCGTCGGGGAGGACCTCCAGGGTGCCCGAACCGCGGAGCGTGTCGCCCTTGCGGCTGCGCGCCCGGATGATCTCGGCGATCAGCTGCTGCTTGGACAGCCCGGCCGCGGACTGCACGCCCTCGGCGTGGGCCAGGTCAATGAGATCCTGCACGCTCTGGGCTTGCAGCTCACCCAGGTCCGTCACGTTCTCGACGGTGCGGAGGACGACTTCCGCTCGCCTCTCGGGCCTCGGCTCCGCCTCGGGGGCGGTGCTGCGGCGGGGGCGCCGCGGGGTCTTCAGTGCCGTGTTCGCTTCCTTCATGGGGTTGGCTCGCTTCGCACGTTGGGGAATCGGAGTGCCGTCCCGCGTGGGATCGGTCAGGGTGTTCGCGTCTTTCATGGGGTTTCGAGAGTCTGTCACGAGTTAGAGAAGAAGAGCGCCGTCGGCCCGCGAGTCAGGAAGGATCCCGGGGAGGGTACGCCCGACTGTTTTGTCCAGCCTCCGAAGAAGCTGGGAAGAACAGGGAGCAAAGCCCGTGCCGTCTAGCGGGTTTGCGAGTGGTTGCTCCGGTCCGTCGAAAAGTTCGCGGAGGGGCTCAAGGCAGGAGGCGCCGGCCTGGTCGGCCGGGCCTCGAAGTTCCGGGGGCAGGACTTGAACCTGCGACCTCCAGGTTATGAGCCTGGCGAGCTGCCGCTGCTCCACCCCGGGAGAAGTCTACTTCATTCTATGATGACTTGTTGTTCTTTCCAACAGGCGGGCGACCTTTTTTTGCGGAAAAAGCGAATCGCCAAGGCGCCAAGGGCGCCAAGACTTGGCGTCCTTGGCGCCTTGGCGGTTCGTACCTCAGGCCGACTCGGCGAACTGCACGAGCCGGTCGCTCTGGTCCTTCTGACGCAGCCGCGCCAGTCCGCGGTTCTCGATCTGCCGGATGCGCTCGCGCGTGATCCCGAAGTGCCGCGAGATCTCGTCCAGCGTCCGCGCCCGCCCGTCCTTCAGGCCGAAGCGCAGCTCGATCACCTCCCGGTCGCGCGGGGACAGGCAGCGCAGCACTTCCTCGACGCGATCCTTCAGCAGCCCGCGGTCGATCGCCTGCGCCGGGGCCTCGTCGGAGGCCCGCAGGAAATCCTGCAAGGACTGCTCATCCTCATCGCCGACGGGCTCTTCCAGGCTGGCCGGCTGCCGCGCGGCCACGCGCAGCGAGCGGACCTCCTCGGGCGTGATCCCCAGGAACGCGGCCACCTCCTCGGCAGTCGGCTCGCGGCCGAACTGGACCATCAACTCGCCCGCGACCCGGTCGAGCGAGGTCAGCAGGCTGACGTGGTGGCACGGCACGCGGACCATGCGCGACAGGTCGGAAAGGGCCCGCGTCACGCCCTGGCGGATCCACCAGGTGGCGTAGGTGCCGAACTTGAAGCCGAGGCGGAAGTCGAACTTGTCCACGGCCCGCATCAGGCCGCCGTTGCCCTCTTGGATCAGGTCGGCGAACGGCAGGCCCCGCCCCCGGTACTTCTTCGCCACCGACACCACCAGCCGCAGGTTCGCCTCCGCCAACTCCCGCCGCGCCCGCTGGAACCGCGCGCGGCGCGCTTGCAGCACGCGGGCCAGGCTGGGCAGCTCCTGCGGCGTCGCCAGTACCGTCAGCAGGAGTTCACGCAGCTCATCGGTCTGCCCGCGGGCCTCCAGCTCCTCGGCCGCCAGCGCCTGGGTCTCCACGCCCTTGGCCCACAGCTCCAGCAGCTCAATGCGGGGTGCCAGCTCCTCGGCCAGCTTCACGGCCTTGCGCAGCCGGCGCCGCAGGGCGGCGCGGGCCTCCAGCCGGGCGACGTTGCTCCGGGCCCGCAGCAGGTGGCGGAAGTCTTCCGCCGCGTCGTGCTGCAGCCGCCGCAGGGCACGCAGGTGGCCCGGCAGGCGCTCGCGGACGACCTCGGCCGTCACGCCCAGGCCGGGCAGGACATCGATCAGGCGGTCCAGGATCTGCTCGCCGGCGTGCGCGCGCTCGAAGGTCTGCACGAGGCGGGCGATGCTGCCCCAGTGCCACAGGACCGCGTGCCGGAAGCGGCCGCGGGCCCGGTCGAGGCGCTGGGCCAGGTCGAGCTCCTGTTTGCGGTTGAGCAGCGGGATCGCGCCCATCTGCTGGAGGTACAGGCCCAGCACGTCCTCGGCCGCGGCGGACTCCCCCAGGACCGTCTCGGCAGGCGGCAGGTGGCTGGCCTCGTCCTCGTGCCCCTCGGCCTGCTCGAGCATCTCGTCGGCGAGCTCCTCGTACGCCTTTTCGCGGGCGGAGACCGTTTGCACCGAGGGCCGGCGTCCGCGACGAACCTTGAGAGTGCTTTTGTTGTTCCGCTTCATGGTGGTGCCTCTCCTGCTGGTACCGCTCGAACCTGATGAGCCCGCCGGCCTCCGTCGGCGCGTAGACGGCACGGCAATTGCCGGTGCCGTCGGCTGGGGCTCGTGTCCGGTGCTGGGGGTCGGGTAAAGAGTTAGATAGCTCGGGGGGGCTGGCGATTCGCGAAATGCAGAATTAATCGGTTCGTCGCCCTGTGCCGTGCCACCGGCCCCTACAGGTTAGAGGGGCGAAACGGAGCAGGGATTCGCAGGGGCAGGCAGTTGGGGCTCATTGTGGCCGGGCGTGGCGTGGGACACTAACCCGAAGCGTAAGCGAGGAAGCCTCGCTTACGCTTCGGGTTAGTGTCCCCGGGAAAGGACGGTGCATCGCGCCCGGGCGCCTTGCCCGCGGCGGAAGACACCCGCTATCCTGTCCAGTAGACCAATCGCTGGGCACGCTTTCGAGGACACTCTCATGGCCGAGCAACCTGATCGGAACCCGCCGGCGCGTCCGGAAGTGGAGGCGAGTCTCCACGCCGTCGGCGAGCTGCTGCGCGAGGCGCACCACCTCGGGCCGGAGGCGCAACAGACGCTCGCCCAACTCGTGGACGAGCTGGGCAGTGCCCTGGGGTCCGGGACACTGTCCTCCGCGGAGCTGGCCCACCTGCGCGACAGCACGGCGCGCCTGGTCGAGGCGTTGCACCGGCGGCACGACGAGGGGGTTGTCGCGGCCGCTCGCGACCGGCTGGAAGAGGCGGTCGTCAGTGCCGAGAGCAACGCCCCGGTCGTGGCCGGCGTCGCCCGCCGGCTGCTCGACGCGCTGGCCAGCCTGGGGATTTGAGGCTTGCCGAGAGCCACCGGGCAGGACCCCGGTTGGGGCGG
>JADMIO011449897.1_pt1 | contig 10116 bp, 10 predicted proteins | sample 8958161 | NCBI WGS metagenome assembly JADMIO01 (sample SAMN16585339, study PRJNA669376) | soil metagenome | isolation source: Crop rotation soil | place: USA: Cullars Rotation, Alabama | collected 2011
ATCCCGAGCGGCAGATGAATGAAGCCGTCCGGGAAGGCCATGCCGTCGGCCAGTTCCTCCGCCGTCGGACGCTCAAGCCGAAGGAAGCGGTAGGTCTCGGACTTGAAGACCGCGACCGAAACCTTCCAAAGCCGGACGCCGCGCCGAATCTTTCGGCCATCCTCCGTGGCATCGACGAAGGTCGGGCCGTCCACCGGCGCCGAGCGATCGAAGCCATCGATGCCCTTGATCGCCGCGGCAACTCCGGCGCCGAAGTTCCGCACCCAGGCATAGACCTGCGAGGTTGAGCGGCCGTCGCCCGAGTCGATTGCAAGCCGCGCGATCCGCATCGGGGCGCCGCCTTCGTGCTTCCATTCGGCGGCGAGCAGCCGCGTCAAGTCATCCCAAGCCGTCTGCCGCGAGGTGTCGCCGTCGATCACGACATGATCGACGAGCCAGCTTTCGAGCCTGCGGCCCCAGGCCCAGACATCGACCTCGATGCGGTCGTTCTGCACGTCAGCACCGGCCGTGAGCACGAGCGCGCCCCACGGGACTGCGCGGAGCGCATGCTCCTTCTCGCGTTCATAGAGCCGTTTCCAGTCCGGCGCCTCGCCGCGCTCCTGCCAGGTCTCGCCGAGCAGCGTGTTCTTCGCCGTCTTCAGCGCCGCGTCGTTTCCCTGCGCCGCTTCCCATTCGCGCGCGATCTGCGCCCATGAGAGCCAGCCGACCGGCGAATAGAGGCCGGAGATATGGAAGCCGACGACAAAGGGATCGGCGCCCGTCGCGGTCCCGCGCCATTCGCCGCGCGCCAGCATCGCCGTCTTGTGATGTTCGGCGATGCTACGTTCGCAGTTCTCGCAGACATACTCGGCGGTTTCCGGTCGGCCCTTTTCCCATATGAGCCTTTCGAAACGCAGCCATTGCATCTGATCGCATTGCGGGCAGGGGACGAAGTACCGACGCTGATCCGTCGTTCGGAACTCGCGCTCGATTCGCGACAATCCCTTGATCGTCGGCGTCGAAACCATGAACACCTTCCGGCGATGTCCGAATGTCCGCGTGCGCGCTTCGGCGAGAGCCGCGGGATCGCCTTCGCCCTCGACATCGCCGGGATAGGCATCCACCTCGTCGAGGAAGAGCCATCGCGCCGGCATCGAGCGCAGGCCGACTGCGCTGTTCGCGCCGGTGAGAATGAGCTGCCCGCCGGCGAAGCGTTTGGCGAGAACCGTGTTGCCCGAATCGCGGGCGCGGGCCGGCATGATCAGCGCCCGAAGCTCCGGGCATTCCTCGACGAGCGGATCGATGCGCTGTTGCGAAAGGCGCTTGGCGAGATCGGTCGTCGGCTGAACCGCAAGGAACGGTCCCGGCGCCTGGTGGATGCAATAGCCGATCCAGTTGTTTCCGGCTTCGGTGGCGCCGACCTGCGCCGCTTTCATGAACACCACGCGCCGTGCCGGATGCGACGGCGACAGCGCGTCCATGATCGTGCGCATGTAGGGCGTGCGATCCGTCCGGTAGCGACCGGCCTCCGAGGAAGCGCGCGACGACAGAATGCGATAGCGATCCGCCCATTCGGAAACCGTCAGTGCCGGATCGGGCGCGAGGCCCCGCGCCCAGGCGCGAATGATTTCGGCCTCGCCGTCATAGGCCTCACCTGAGTTCGACCCGGACGTCCGAGAGCTCGGCGAGATGCCGTCGGACATGCTTTTCCAGAACCGTTTCCATTTGATGCGGATCGATGTGCAGGTCGGCGGCCATCAGCGCGGCGACACGCGCCGGCCATTGCACCCAGGCGTCGCGCTCTCGCCGTGCCAGCCCGAAGACCGTGGTGACGGCGCGTGCCCGATCGACCAGTTCGCCCTTGATCTTGGCGAGGCGGACGCTGCGCTCCTGCGCCTTGATGACCTCGTTCGCGGTGCGGGCGCGCAGGAAGGTCACGTCCCCTTCCGACTTCTCGCCGGACTCGCGAAGCGTCTTCTGCACCGCATCGACCGCGGCGCGAGGCACCGCCTTGTCGTGAACGGGTTCGCGGGGCGGCTTCGGCGCCGAAGGGGCGTGCGCTCCGCGTTGCTGCGACGGATCGGTCCGCGCAGCCCAATCGCGGTCGGCCTTCTCGGGATCAATGGTGCCGTCCGGTTCAAGGGTGATCCGGCCCGAGGCGATCGCCTTGCGAACGGCGTTCTCGGCCACGCCGCGGTGGCGGGCGTAGGCCCTGCGGGAGAGACCCATGCTCCTCTCGCGCTCCCGATGTTCCAGAAAACCAGTGACTTAGGAGTTGCTCTCCTTCGCCGGTCGAGCCTGACTGCTCGTGTCAAACGGAGGGCATCTCATGCCGAAAGTTCATCCGCCAACCGAACGCGATGCCGCGATCATCACCAACGCGGTCCGGTTCGACCTCGCGCTGTTCATCGGCCGAGGCAAATACGCCCACGCTTCCGCGCAAACCCTGACCGAAGCCCGGACCGAGGCCGCGCCGAGCCTTGAAGCCGAACACCCCTATGGGCGCCGCGCTCTGATCTACGCCATCGACGCCGATGGCCGCTCGGCGCTCGTCACCAACAACATTCCAACCGAAACCAAGGAGAGTCCGATGAAGACCTATGCGAAGAAATTCAACGCCCAGCGTGCCGCCAAGGCCGCCGGCCATGATCTCGACGAGATCGAAATCGTCAAGGCCAAAGGACGGCTTTACGTGGCGCCTGAGGCAACAGCCGAAACGCGCCGAGGCCAAGGATGCCAAGCTTGCGCCCGATGCATCGCGAGAGCCGCAGCCGGCCGACAAGCAGCGCCCTCTCGGCAAGCGGGCGGCGATCGAGGCGGCGGCGCGAGAAGGCAAGCTGCCCGAGCCGCCGGATTTCAGCGCGGACACCCACAAACGTTTCCGCAACAAGCTCGCAAGCGTGGTCGAACTCGCCAAGGCCGGCGACCTCAAGGGACTGCGCGCGTTCGAGGTCAATCCGGTCAGCTCAAGTCCGAAGGCAATCAAACGATACCGCGATCTCTGCATCGTCGCGATCGAAGCGCAGGCGGCGCGCTAAGGCCGCGCTGGCCCAGCTACACGCGGCCCGGACCCTTCCGGGCCGCGCTCCACCTTGGGTCAGCTTTGACCGGTGACCAGGCGGAGGTCCGCTCCGCTGCAAACTTTGTCGGTTAGCCGGATTTGCTCTTGATCCTCTTCAATCCCGCATCCAAGAAATTTTGGACAAGTTCGTTGCTCGCAGCCATTAGATCATCTGGTTTCTCTGCGCGCATCTTCTCTGCCGCTGCAATGAATTCAACGATCAAGTCCTGCAAATCCTCTGGCGACTTATCCAAGCGCTTGAGCATATTCAAACTGTTTTGAGCGTATCCGAGAAACGTCCTATTTCTCTCAATGATCTGCTCAAGCATTTCCGGCGTAATCAGCTCACTTGGCGACACAAACTTTCCATCTATCCAGTCCACATAGAGAGACGCATTCTTCGCGTCGTTCGATGCCTCATGGAATTCCGTCTGGAGCTTCTTGAATTCCTCTCGCGCTGTTTCCCAATCGCGGCGTGCCTTGGCGTCCTTCTCGGCCTGCGATCCCTCCAGCATGTATGCATTGCTCTTGTTTTTGGAGGAATGGCGTCTGAAGGCGGCGAGAACTTTGTTCTGATCGACCTCAAGCCCTGATAGCAAGCTGGTTGCCCATGCGCCCATGTTCTCGATCTTTGAGCATTCTTCGAGAGAAATCTGATGAAGGCAGAGTGCTCGCGCCGTCGCACCGGCTTTTGCCAAAATTTCTGCCTCGAAGTATAGATTCTCGGCGTTGTCGAACGTCTTTTCGGCACCGCGCACGAGGACGCTCAGGAACGCACGATCGATCTTCGGCGGCGCCTCGGCCATCTCAGGACCTCGCTCGACTATTACAAAAGCCGACTGTGTTCCCTATCGTCGTGGCGATCAATGGCGATGGGCGATGCGGGAACGAACTGGGTGACTACGGCCGCGCCGGCCCAGCAACGTTCCAGAATAGCACGCGGCCCGGACCCTTCCGGGCCGCGCATTGCTCCCAGGCCTTCGCATCGTAATGCGGGTCTGACGGAAACGGCGGTTTCGTCTGCGCCTCGCGGCCGAACGGAACCGGATATTTGTGGATCGCGGCACCCGCGACCTCGTTAGGCGATAGCACCCGCCCGACTTGGACGACGTGCCGCCATGCCGCCGGCCAGGCGCGCGCGAGGCCTCGCGCTAGCACGCCCGATCCGGCCGAGCACCAGACTTCATCCGGCTCCACCGCAAGCGAAGCAGCCGCACTCGCGATAGCGTCGATCGCAAACTCCACATCGACACCGAAGGGGACAAGGGTCGCTCCAGTGCATTCGCAATACTCGCGAGCGCGAGCCTGAACGACGGAGAGATAGCCGGGCTGGACGGGAACGACCTTCGCGCCGAGGCGCGCTGCTTCGAGCGTCCGTGGATGCGGCCGAATTCGCTGCGCCACGAAGATCGTTGCGCGCTTGCCGAGTTGCCGCGCCACCGTTGCAAGCGCCGTTTGCGCGCCGCCTTCCGCCGGGCTCGCATAGACGGCCTCGTCTGCGCCGGCGAAGAACGCGCCGATAAACCGCGCTTTCGTTCCGCCCGGATAAAGATCGTCCCGGACAACGAGCACGCCATCGTGCTCCGCGACGATAGGGATGGTTGCAGGGGCCGGAATCGAACCAGCTACCTCGCGGGTATGAGCCGCGTGCGCTGCTAATGCGCTACCCTGCGTCAAGCTTCGTCTCCCTGTTTGATCTCGCCGAACTCGACCGCGCCGCAGGCCTCGGTCGCCTTGCGCGGATCGCCCTTGATGAAAACCATCACGTTCTGATGGGTGCGACCGAGCTTGCGGGATACTTCGAATTGCCGGCCGACGCGCACCGGCAACGACCCTACCGCCGTGACGAGGATGGCGTCGTTGTAGAATTGTGCGCCGGCGGCCTCGAAGGCTTCGACGGTACGGCCCGGCAGGTTCACATAGCAGCCGTCATCGTCGCGCACGTCGCCGATGACCCAGACCGCAAAGCGATCTTTGCGGAGCTGCGCGACGGCGTCACGAATGATCGCGGCGTAGGCGGCGAAGAATTCCTCGCGCCCCATATTCGACAGGTCGGCCGGATCGTCCGAATAGCGTTCGAGGTTCCAATAGGGCGGGCACGAGAAGATCAGGTCGGCTTCGACATCGGCGGCAAGCCGCGAGATCTCGCGTGCATCGCCCTGCCGCCATTCTGGTTCGGGGCCGTCGGCAAGGTTCAGCTGGGCGACATTCGCCGCCACCTGCTCGGGACGAAGCTCGATGCCGACATACGGCCGCCCGAGTCTCGATGCAGCGATGCCGCGGACCGAACCGCCGGCGAAGGGATCGAGGACGATCCCGTTCGGAGGGCAGAACCAGCGATAGGCGATCTCGCAAATGACGGGATCGAAGATCGATGTGCCCGATCCGACCTCGAGGATTGCCTGCGACACCGGATCGAGATCATCGGCGTCGCGGACGCCCTTGGCGAATGTGAGATTCATGGCAGCTGCCGCCCGCGTCCGTCGCCGCGCGCCTTCGATTTGGAATAGTCGGCTGCCGGCAGCGGCGATCCACCCGGCGCTGCCGCCTTCGCCACGCGCGCTCGATCAAGTGGGCGAGGGCTGCCGCCGGGCGCCGCACCACGGCCGAGTTCGGAGCGAATCCCGAGGTCGATCCAGGCCCGCTTGCGGTCCTGCCACCAGCCCTTTCGGGCGTCGAGAACGCTGAACGGCGGAATGCCGAACCGCTCCGCCAACGTCGCGGACGGTTCGGACGCCGACGATCCGGCGGGAGGAGTGCCGGAATCGCCGGCGTCCTGGCCCCCCGGCGAAGCGGACCCGTCGAGCGAATCGAGCATGCGAAGGAGGTCGGCGTCGCTGAAGCCGAGCAGGTCAAGATCGAATTCGTCGTCGCGCAGGGCCGCGAGCTCTGCACGCAGCATCGCCTCGTCCCAACCGGCGTTTTCGGCAATCCGGTTGTCGGCGATGACAAGCGCCCGTCGTTGCTCTTCGCTCAGATGGTCGAGCACGATCACCGGGACATCGGTGAGGCCAAGACGCTTCGCGGCGAGCACGCGGCCGTGACCGGCAACGATCACGTCGTCTGCGCCGATCAGCACCGGATTGACGAAGCCGAATTCGGCAATCGAGGCGGCGATCTGCGCGATCTGATCCTCCGGATGCGTCCGCGCGTTGCGAACGTAGGGGATCAGCCGTTCGACCGGCCGGGTCTCAATCTGCAAGCGATGTCTCCAAGTATCGTGCGGCGGTGCGCGCACCCGCGCACCCGAAGGTGCGCACCCAAGGTGCGCAACCGGATTTGCATTCTGCCGCTAGATTTCGATCGCGCCTTTGCCGCCCGCATACGCTCGGCGGCAAAAAGAACCTATGGCCGGCGGGGATGGGCGGGCGCGCGTCCCGCGATCATGCCAGCAAACATGCCGGAAAACGTTTCATTGTTGAAGCCAAAAGTTCGACGTGTCTTGCGGTTTATGCGCCGACTAAAGCAGGCCTTCGCGCCGCGCTTCGTCGATGGTTGCGGTCACGCCCTTCTTGCGGCCCTTCTTGACGCCCACGAAGTACTTGGAATTGAGCCGGTTTGCGATGGTGATCAGCGAAGCAACCCACCGGCGCCACGCGACGGCCCGCGATAGGCCGACCCGCCAGCAGATCGGTTTCCAGCGCACGCCTTCCGCCCGAAGCCACACGATGCGCGCGTCGTCCGGCTCAAGCCATGTGAGCCACGTGAAGGTCTCCTCCATGCGAGTGATGGCCTGCGGCGACGGGGCGATCCGCGGCATGCGCGCAGGATCGTAGCCGTAGGCTTCGATTGCTGCCCGGATGACTGGCGGCCACGTGCTGAAATAACCAGGCACGCGCATATCGGGCAGTCGGCGCAACGTGGCCGCTGCCTCCTCGAAGCGTTCCTCGATGTCCTTGGGCGTGTATTTCATTTCGCGCGTGCCTCGTTGACCAGCTGGGAGAGAATGGCCGCGTAGCCAGCAACATCCATGATGCTGTCGGCGTGCGACCAGTTGTGGCTGAGCCGCACGAGCTTCACGCCCACCATGCACAAGGCGACCTGCTCGGGATCGACCTCGAAGCTCAAGATCACCGTCCATATGCGGGCGATCTCGTCGAACAACTTGGCGGGAGCGCCGTATTGGTCCTCGCGATCAGTGAGGAGTCCGGCGAGCTCGTCGAAAAATTCTGCCCTTCCCATGCTCATGCCCCGATTCCACTGGCGATGGCCCAGTCGAGGAGCGCCAGGGCATCAGCCTCGTTATCGTCCTTCGGCGCATGGCCGCGGGCTTGCACGGCTTTGATCACATCGTCCTTCGAGGCGTTTCCCTTGCCGGTGACATGGCGCTTGATCGTCGCGACCGGCACGCCGAGATACGGGACGGCGTGGCGTTCGCACCACGCGGTGAGGTGGGCGAGGAAGCCGCCATAGACCTGCGCCGCGAGCGTGCCGGCATGAGCGCGAACCTCTTCGAACACCACGACGCCGAACGGGCCGGACGCGTTCGTCGCGTCGGCTAGAAAGCGCTCGAAGCGAAGGAAGGCCATGCCGGCGCCCTCGAAGCGGCCCGGCCTAAATTCGCTCACGCCGGAAGCGATGCGGCCCGAGCGCGGTAGCACCGCCCATCCGCAGCGCGAGCCGAGATCGAGTGCGAGGATCGCGCGCGGCGGAAGCACGGCGACATGCGACGACGGTGGCGGTTGAATTGGTTCAGTAAGGGCAACGGCGAGCATGGACATCCTCCGGATTGTTCAGAACGGGATTTCGTCGCCGCGTTCCCAGTCGATCGGCGGCTTTGACGAAGCAGTTTCGGGCAGCGGCGCGAAGAAGCCGGTCACGCGCGGGGATCGGCGCTTTGGGCCGCGGCTTGACGCGTTGCTGGCGGCTTTGGTTTCGCGAGAGCCGATCGCCAGCGAGGACGGCCGAACCGCCTTGACGCTCGCGCCGGGGAACCGCGCCTTCACGGCGCGGACCTGATCGCCGAACGCATCGATGGCGACGGCGACTTCGGCGAGCGTGTAGACCGCGCCGTTTCGTTCGCGCGCGACGGCGGAGGCTTCCTCCGCAGTTCGCACGATTGCGATGATCTCGCCGGTCGATGGGATCACGGTTTCCCAAACCGTCGCCGCTATCGGCTCCGCGCCAGCCGTGAGCGCCGCGGCATCAAGCGCATTCCATGCACGCTCCATCGCCGCCCCTTGAGCGACGATAGCGTCGGCACGCTCCGAACGAAGCGCCTCGTTGAGCTTGTCCGCTTGCGCGTGGAATCGCGCCGCCAGTGCGGGATCGACGAGCCTCGAAAGGCGGTCGATCCCCCATTTGCGCTCCATGGCGTGAGCGATCTCGTCGAGCCGATCGACCGCCGCCTGTGCGAAACGATCGGCGCTCATGGGCGCTTCCCCCCGAAGCACGGCGCGCGCGCAACGGCGCGCCGTGCTTCTTCCCCCGTAGGGGGAAGAGGGAACTTTCCGACTTTCCGGTTCAATGATTCCAACATCTTACCGACCAACTTTCCACTTTCCGCGGACTTTCCGCTTCAATGATTTCAATGGCTTACCGAGCCACTTTCCTAACTTTCCAAGTGGCTTCGGTGCGGCTTCTCATTGGTCGTCGGGCGTTTCGTCGTCGGGCTTTGGAGGGTTTTGGTCGGGTGGAGTCCGTCTTTCTTTGAACGGGACGAGTCGAAGTCCTTTGATCTTCGGTGAGTAGTCGGCCACTTCGATCGCGCCGCGCAGTTGCAGAGCTTCGACCGCGGCGCACACAAGGTTCGCCGGCCTGCCAAGCCAGCGAGGAAGGATGCGGCCGAAATAGCGAGGGGAGTTCTTCGCTTCGCTGTACGGCTTGCCGACGCGCCAAGCGCGATCGATCTCGACGCTGACGGCCGCTTCGACTTCAGGATCGGAGGAGGTCGGTGCGCCCGCGCTGGGCGCGGGATCGTCCGGAACGAGCACGCCCACCTCGTCGCCGTTGGCGATGACGACCGAGACGCGCCGAAACCACTTCGCCCTGGGCGACGCGAGCGAAAGGTTTGCCTTGGCGTCGTCGAGCCGGACCCAGCGGTGGCGCTCTTCGGGATCGATGCCGATCCGGTCGGCGTCGCGCTCGGACATACCGAAGAGCGTGCGCATGATGCGCGCGACGGCGGCCAGCGACGAGGCGCCCCGCGAGGCGGACAGCGATCCCGCCCATGCGTCCGGCGAAGCGGCCGGCGGCTTGCCGGTATGGTGGACGAGCACGACCGCGCATTCCGTGCGCCGCGCAACGTCTCGCCACATGGCGGCGACCGCCTTGATGTGGGCGTTGTCGTTTTCGTCCACTTCGTGGGTCTCAACGAAGGGATCGACCACGAGGAGGCCGATTCCGTTCGCGCGGACGCGATCGATCATCGTGTCGATGTCGGGGAGGCGGACGACGGCGCCATCGCGGCCGAGCCTCGCGACGACAAGCGGCCGTTCGGAACCGGAATTGAGACCGAGACGGCCTCGGATGTCAGCCGGATCAACTGACCAATGTTGGAGGACGGCGGCCAAGCGCCGGCGGAGCTCGTCCTGATCGTCCTCGTTGTTCCACATCCAGGCGCGCGAGGGTTCATGCACCTGTTCTCCCACGAGCTCGTCCCGGCCGGTGACGCAGGCGACGGCGAGGGCGATGCCAAGCGTCGACTTCCCTGCGCCGGGTGGCGCCACCAGCACGGTGAGATTGCCGCGGACCGCGAACGAGCCGATCAGCCAGCGCCGGCGCGGAATCATCGCAGCGTTGATGTTGTCCGCCCATAGGATGTCGATCGGCGACGGCGGCGAGGCCTCGGCGATTTCATGCACTGGGTTCGGCATGTTCCATTTGCGCCGCGCGCCCTCGACCATGCGGGCGAGATCCCGGCGCGTCTGGGCGTGGGTCCATCCGGGAAGCGTCAGCCCTTCGGCCTGGCCGAGGATTTCCGCGTCGGACCACCCGCGGGCGATCCAGTGGGCGACCAGGCGCACAGCGTGGTCGTGCCAGCGGTCGCCACCCCGGATCGCCGCGATGGCTTTCTCGACCGAGAGGCTTCCGATCGCGAGTTGCTCGTCCTGACGTTGCGGGGCGGAAACAGGCGG
>JADMIO011222296.1_pt1 | contig 10114 bp, 5 predicted proteins | sample 8958161 | NCBI WGS metagenome assembly JADMIO01 (sample SAMN16585339, study PRJNA669376) | soil metagenome | isolation source: Crop rotation soil | place: USA: Cullars Rotation, Alabama | collected 2011
CCCGCCGGTCGCGCAGCGGGGGGACGTCGATGATGAACTGCGACAGCCGGTAGGCCAGGTCCACCCGGAAGAGGTCGCGGGAGACGACCGAGTCGAGAGGGCCGCGGCTCCCCACCACCAGGCGTACTTCCACCTGGTGGGACTCGTTGCTCCCGGCGGGCTCCACCGCGCCCGAGCGCAGGAAGCGGACGAGCCGGGCCTGGAGCTCCATGGGGAGCTGCTCGATCTCGTCGAGGAACAGGGTGCCGCCGTGGGCCAGCAGGAGCTTGCCCTCGCGCCGCACCGGGCCGCCCTTGCCCGGCACCTCAGCGCCGAAGAGGTCGGCCTCGATCTGCAACGGCCGGGCGCCGCCGCAGCTCGCGATCACGAACGGGCTGTGCCGGCGCGGCCCGGAGAGGTGGAGGGAGCGAGCCAAGAGGTCCTTGCCCACGCCCGGCTCGCCCGAGAGGAGCACGTGGACCGGGGGATCGACCGCGGCCCGGAGCTGCTCGACCACCTGCTTCATGGCCAGTGACTCGCCCACCACCAGATTGGGATCGAGCGTCAGGTCCTGCTGCCCCGGGTGGCCCGGCAGGATGGGCTCGTACCACCCCACGTGATGCACCAGCCCCAGCACCAGGAGATAGCCGAGGGCGCTCAGGGCCGCCTCCGGCGACCATCCCTGGACATCGGGATGGAAGCGGGGGAAGGCGACCATCAGCGAGTACCTGCGGTCCATGGCGCCGAAGGTGAGATGGCAGATCCAGGCGGGCACGCCGGCCAGCTCGCCGTCGAAGCAGCCGGTCCCGGTTCCGGTGGCATCGGCGGCGCGCCGACGAAGGATCTGGTCGAGCAGCCCCTCGCCGCTCGCCAGCCAGGACTCCTCGGTCGCCACCACCAGCTTGACGCCGGCGTTCTCCTGGTCGCCCAGGAGGAGGAACAGGGCGCCGCCGCCGAAGTCGGCCAGCACCTCCTGCACCAGGGCCTCGGAGGTGGTGCGGCTCTCGGCGTCGGCCAGCACCCACTCGGCGATGCGGTTCAGGTGCTGGATCATGAGGTCGGGAGTGATGCGCGGGGGGCCGACCTTCTCCACGGGCGGCGGGGGCGGCGGCCTCTCCGGCCCGGGGACCACGTCCTCGACCAGCAGGGTCACGCCGCCGAGCCGGATCTCGTCCAGCACTTCGAGCGCCGCCTCCTTGACCTTGCGGCCGCTCACCAGCAGCCCGCGGCGGCTGCCCAGGTCCTCGATCTTCAACTGATTGCCGTCGTAGCGCAGGCGGGCGTGCCGCTGCGCCACGCCGGTATAGGGCAGGCAGATGTCACACTCGGGAAAGCTGCCGATGATCAGCTCATTGCGATGGACCGGGAAGCGCCGGACACCGTCCGGGGCATAGGCGACGAGTCTCAACATCAGGCCGCCAGTGTACCCCACAAGCACAGAGCGCGGTGCAGTGCCCTTTCTTTGCTATCCTCCCGCACCGTGAACGACCTCTTCCTCCGCACCTGCCGTGGCGAGGCCACAGAGCGGCGGCCCGTCTGGATCATGCGCCAGGCCGGCCGCTACCTCCCCGAGTACCGGGCCGTCCGCCAGAAGGTGGACTTCCTCACCCTCTGCAAGACCCCCGAGCTGGCCGCCGAGGTGACGATCCAGCCCGTGGACATCCTGGGCGTCGATGCCGCCATCCTCTTCGCCGACATCCTGCTGCCGCTCGCAGCCATGGGTGCCGAGCTCCAGTTCGTCAAGGGGGACGGCCCCAGCTTCCCCAATCCGGTGCGCAGCCGTGAGGACGTCGCCCGCCTGCGCAACCCCGAGGTAGAGGAGACGCTCGGCTACGTCTTCGACGCCCTGCGCCTGGTGCGCCGCGAGCTCGCCGGCCGCGTCCCCCTCCTCGGCTTCGGCGGCACGCCGTGGACGCTCGCCGCCTACCTCGTGGAAGGCGGCGGCTCGAAGCACTTCGAGCACCTCCTGGCCTGGAGCTACGGCGACCCCGAGGGTCTCGCCCTCCTCCTCGACCGCATTTCCGACACCTCGATCGCCTACCTCCAGGGCCAGATCGCCGCCGGCGCCCAAGCCCTCCAGCTCTTCGACACCTGGGGCGGCCTGCTCGACCGCGAACGCTGGCGCGCCGTGGCCCTGCCCCCTCTGCGGAAGATCGTCGACGCGCTCAAAGGAAAAGTGCCGATCATCTACTACATCAACGGCGGCGCGCACCTCCTCCCCGCCCTCGCCGAGCTGCCCGTGGACGTGCTGTCCGTCGATTGGCGGGTGCCCCTCTCGCAGGTCCGGCAGGCGATCGGTCCCGACGGACCCAAGGTCCTCCAAGGGAACCTCGACCCCGCGGCCCTCCTCGCCCCCATCCCCGAGATCGAGCGCCGCACGGCCGACCTCCTGCACGAAGGCAGCGGCGGCCCCCACGTCGTCAACCTGGGCCACGGCATCCTGCCGATGATCCCTGTCGAGAACGCGAAGGCCTTCGTGGAGGCGGTGAAGCGGCTGTCGGCGAATTCCTAAAGACAGGGACGAAAGGGACAGCAGGGACAACAAGGACGGCAGGGACCAAAAACCCCCTCCGGTGTCGTCCTTCATGGCCTTGGTCCCTGGAGTCCCTGTCGTCCTTGCTGTCCCTGTCGTCCCTGAAGTCTCTGCTCCAGGTTTTTCATCGCCGGTCGCCCGACCCGATCCGTGGGACACCGGACCCGCGACGTGGCGCGTTGGCGCCGTGAATTGCGCCATCGCGACCCAGATCTGCGTCTCGGGACCCTCGCCGTGCATCACGGGGACCTCGGGTCCTGTCGCAGGCTCCATGGATTGTGTCGTCCGACCCGCGGGTCGCAGCGCAGGACCCAAGGGTCGCATCATTCGACCCACGGGTCGCATCACAGGCTCCACGGGTCATCTCATTCGACCCATGGGTCAGATGGCAGGACCCATCGGTCACGTCGTTCGACCCACGGGTCCGATCGCAGGACCCATGGGTCGCGTCACCGGACCCACGGGTCAGATCGCGGGACCCACGGGTCCGGTCATTCGGCCCACGGGTCGAACGACGCACGAGAGTTCGGCTGTGATGCAGAGGGCGAAGCCTCAGTGGTGCTTCGAGCTCCCCGGGTTCTTCTTCGCCTTCTCCGCGCTGTCGTGGATGGTGGCGATCCAGCCCTTGGTGTCGATGAAGGAGCTCCAGCTCTTCCATTCGTCGGGCAATCCCGCGGCCTGGAGCTGCTCCAGGGTCTTGCCCGCGGCCATGCCCTTGTGCACGAGGGCCGTGGTCTCCTTCAACATACGCTGGAAGGTCTTCAACCCTGCGACGTCGGTGAGCGGACCGTGGCCGGGGATGATCTTGGCGTCGGCCGGCACCTGGGAGAGCACCTTGTCCACCGCCGCTACCAGCCCCTCGACGCTGCCGCCGCTCTCCAGGTCCACGAAGGGGAAGAGGCCGTTGAAGAAGTCGTCGCCCATGTGGACGACGTTCGACTTGGTGAAGAAAATGATGCTGTCGCCGTCCGTGTGGCTGTGGGGGACGTGGATCACCTTGATCTCCTCGCCGTTGAAGTGGACGGAGACCGCATCTTCGAAGGTGACCACCGGCAGGCCGGCCGCCGCCATGGGCTCGGTCTTGTTGCCGCGCACCACGGAGCCGGACTCCAGGCGCTTCCTCACGTTCTCCTGGGCGATGATGGTGGACTCGGGGCCGAACTCGGGATTCCCCCCCGTGTGGTCGCCGTGGAAGTGGGTGTTGAGCACGAACCGGAGCTTGCCGGGGTTGATCCCCTTCAGGGCCGCCCGGATCTTCTCGGCCAGTGGGGCGAACTGGTCGTCCACGATCAGCACGCCGTCCGGACCGGCCGACACGCCGATGTTGCCGCCCGCCCCCTGCAGCATGTAGATGTTGCCGGAGACCGGGATCGCCTTCATCTCCACCTTCGAGAAGTCCTGCTGCTGGGCCGTCACCGGCAGGGCCGTCACCGCCAGCACCAGTCCGGCAAGGAGCCGGACCCACGTCGCTTTCGTCATGGGATTCCTCCTGGGATCGATCGATCAGAAACCGCGCGGGGACTCTAACACGACTCGGCCTAGCCGCCGCCAGCCACGCGCAGCACTTGGCTGGCCAGGCGTCCCAGGAGCTCGCCCACGGCCGGGAACTGGGTGGCGACGAGGCCCAGCACGGGGATGCCTACGTAGGTGAAGAGCTTGGAGAAGAAGGTGCGGTCGAAGGTGACCTTGCCCGGTGTCGTGTCGCCGATGCGGCTCAAAGTGGCGTTTCTGTCCATCTGGAGGAACACCAGGAGCGTCAGGCCCACGGCGCCGGCCAGCGCCAGCCCCAGAGCCAGGTTGACGAAGTGCCGGGGCTGAAAGGCGTAGGCGGTGGCGGCCACCAGGGCGAGGAGGCTCGCGATCAGGGCGCCCAGCAGGCAGGCCCGCATGTGGGCGAAGACGTAGCGCAGCCAGGCCGCCACCCGCAGGGCGAGGAACTGCCGCGCTTCGGCATCGTCGAGGTGCTGCCGCAGGTCGAGGCAGGCCTGGCGGAAGACCGCCTCGAGCCGGTTTCTGGCCGCGATCTCCTTGGGCGATCCCTCCTCCGTCTCGTTGGCGAAGATCTCCCGCAGGATCTCCTCCAGCGCCGGGAGCCCCCCGGGGACCGTCACCTTGCCGGCGACGACGAGGGAGCGCAGCCGCCGGGCCGAGAGGGTGGGCGTCTTGAACGGCGGGAGCTGCAGACCGAAGGACTGGATGGGCCGCCAGCTCAGGTCCTTGGCCACGGCCTGGAAGGCCTCCGCCACCTCGGGCGCGGCGTTGTCGAGCCGGCGCAGGACGTGGCGCGTCCCGGCCCACAGCCGGAAGAAGCGGTAGAAGGAAAGAGCGGCGAGGGCTACGGCCAGCACCAGGAAGAGGATGAACAGCCGGCCGTAGCCATGGGTCTCCGCCACCGGCTGCACCGTGGACCACAACAGCGAAGCCGGAGGCAGGAAGGCCACGACCGGCAGCAGCCAGAGCCGGCGGTCGACCGGGAAGGTGCGGATCAGCAGGTCACGGATCTGTCCAAGGACGGCCTCCAATCCCGAGACCGCCGGATCGCCCAGCGCCTCCAGCGGGCAGTCCGTGGCCTGCCGGGCCATGAGCCTGCGCCGCGTCAGCTCCCAGAGAACCCAGGCGTAGACCGCGCCGCCGAGAGCGGCGAGGGAGACGAGCGGCGACAGGCCCGAGGAGAAGGCTCGCGCCCGCAGATGGAACAGCTCGACCTGCCCCCCGGGCATGCACAGCCAGCGTAGCATCGCCGCCAGCGCAGCCAGCACCGCGAAGCCGCCCAGAACCCAGGCCGTCGCCCACGCCTTGGTCAGCACCAGATGGGCCGCCCGCGCCGCCGCGGCCACCAGCAGGCCGTAGGCCGCGCCCAACGCTATGAGGTAGAGGAGCTGGTTGGGATCCCACCTCACCAGCCAGCCGTGGAGGGAGAGGACTCGATTCCACACCGGAATGCTCCCCACGGCCAGCAGCAACCCGGCGGCGAGGGCCAGGAGCACCGTCCCCATCACCAGCAGCCGCCGGTTGCCCGGGGTGGGGTCGAGGGGCGAGCCGGGCACGGGATCGAGCAGCGCCACCCGGCGTAGCCGCCAGGCGAAGACCGAGAGCAGCACGGCCACCAGGAGGATCTGGAGGTCGTCCTTGCTGGCGAAGCCATTTCCCTCGGGCCGCCGGCGCCAGACCGCGGGCTTCTTCTTCGCCGGTGGCTTTGCTGGGGCGGAGGCCTGGCAGAGCCGAGCCTTCCCCGCCGGCGCTTTGAGATGGGCGATGGGCCACAGCGAGCCGTTGCCCACGGCCGTGATCCAGGCCTGGGGCGGCACCACGGGAGCCTCTCCCAGGAGATAGCGCACGGCTTCGTAGACCCCCTGCTGGAGCTCGCTGGTGAACTGCCGCCGCTCCCGCGTCCCCGCTGGCGCCAGGGAGACGGGCAGCCCGGGCGCCCCCTCGGTGAACAGCGGCGAGCTGGAGAAGACCAGCATGCCGTCCATGGTCTGGGCGTATTGAGGATGGGCGTAGAGGAGGTTGTTGTCGAAGGTGAAGAGGAGGGCATCGGGCGCCAGCTCGTGCACCTTCTCGACCAGGAACAGCTTGTCCTTGACGTCGGTCGCCAGGATGCCGACGTAGCGGATCCCCTCGCGCGAGATGGTTTGCAGTAGGTTCGCCAGCATCCGCTCGTTGCCGTGCACGGTGAGCGGGCTGTAGGCGGGGACGAGGTCGGCCGGACGGTCGGAATCGACGAGGTCCAGCTCCAGGGCCTTGCGGCCGGTGGGGAGCGGAGCGCTGCCGCCGTTCTTCCCGGCCTTCTCCTGGGCCGCCTCCTGGGCCGCCTTCTCCTGCTCGGCGGCGTTGCGCAGCTCGGAGATGTGGCTGGGGAACGGCACGATCACCATCCGCTCGTCGGAAGTCGTCCTGCGCTCGGCGCTCTCGGCGTCCAGCAGACTGCGGCCGTAGGCCGTGTCCGCCTCGGTGAGGAGAGCCACCCGCCGCAGGTCCCAGCCCATGTCGTCGCGCAGGAAGTCGAGGACCCGCTCGTGCAGCTCCGCGTCGGGCAGCACGGTGCGGCAGAAATCCACCCCCACCTCTGCGAAGGCGTCCTCGAGGCCGCTCGCCGTGGCACTGCCGGTGGCGGCGCGGAAGCGCAGCGACAGCCGCCGCTGGTGCTCCTTCTCCTGCCCCTGCCAGGCGAGCAGGGCCAGGCGCAGCGACTCGACCGTGCCCGAGTAGGTCGGACCCAAAAGAGCCACCGTGGGATCGGAAGACGCTCCCTGGAGGTCGGCGACGAGGTCGAGGGTCTCGCGGAATGCGGCCTTCTGGACCCCTGCCTTGGGCGTCTCTCCCACCAGGAAGACGAGGACGAGGCGACGGGAGCCGTCGTCCGTCTGCGGTCCGCGGAAGAGGAGGAGGCCAGGCCGATCCTGAGGGGCGGCCTCCCGCTTCGCCGCGTCTCCCGACCATGGCAGCCAGGCGCGGTCCAGGAGGTAGTCGGACTGGGCGAAGCCGCGCTGCAGGGCTTCGAGCGCCTGGTCCAGCCGGGGGTCCGGAGGCACCGGCACCAGGGCCGTGAGGAAGCGCAGGTCGTATCCCCCCATCCGCGCCGCCTGCGCCACGTCGGCCACCACCTTCTCGCGCGTCTGCCCGGCCGGCAGGCCGAAGAATTCGCTCAGCACCCGAACGGGCTCGCACCAGGGAGGCGGCGGCGTGCTCCCCGTCGTCTTGCAGGGCGAGGTCTCGGCCGCGGGAGGGCTCGGAGTCGTCGCCGGAGCAGTGGAAGCGGCGGGCGCCGGCTTGTCCGGGGTTACCGCGAGCCGCACTGCCGGAACGCCGACCAGCAGACCGACCAGCAGCACGAGCCAGGGAGGGGCGTTCTTCATGGCAGACTCAGGCGAGCGATCTGGAGAGAAGGTTACCAGATGCTAATGAAGATCCGACGGATCGGTCCGATCCGTCCGGTGTTCAGGGTGCGCAGAGCGCACCCTACTCGTACCGCAGCGCTTCGATGGGATCGAGCGAGGCCGCCCGTGAAGCGGGGTAGATCCCGGAGGCGAGGCCCACGGTCATGGCGACTCCCGTGGAGAGGAGGATGGACGAGCTGGTGACGATCGTCTCCCAGCCGGCGACCGCCGCCACGCCGCGGGCCAGGGCGAGCCCGGCCACGATGCCGGCCAAGCCGCCGATCAGGCTGATGGCGAACGACTCGACGATGAACTGGAAGCGGATGTCGACGCTGCGCGCTCCCACGGCGCGGCGGACGCCGATCTCGCGCGTGCGCTCCAAGACCGTGGCCAGCATGATGTTCATGATGCCGATGCCGCCCACCAGCAGCGAGATGCCGGCGATGGCTCCCATCACCATGTTGAACAACCGCTGGGTGCGTCGGCTCTCGGCCAGCAGGGCCTCGGGCACCACCAGCTCGTAGTCGTTGGCGCCGGCGTGCAGGCGGTCTAAAAGCTCGCGGATGAGCCCCGAGGTCTCCTGGCCACTCGTGCCGTCCTTCAAGCGCACGACGATCTCGTCCAGGGGCGAGGCCAGGGTCGGGTGCTCGAACTTGCGCTCGGCGGTGGAGACCGGCAGGTAGATCTCGCGCGCCGCGGTGCCAGCCTCCACCGCCTCCCCGGCCGGGCCGCCGCCCCCTCCAGACCCTCCGGCCCCGCCGGCGGACGGTACGCCGTCGTCCGCCAGCACGCCCACCACCTCCAGCCAGACGTCGTTCACCTTCACGAGCTGGCCCACGGCCGGCCCGTAGCCGAAGAGGTCGCGGCGCACGGCCGGCCCCACGACGCACACCTGGGCGTGATTGGCTTCGTCCATTTCATCAAGGAACCGCCCCTCGGCCACGCTCAGGTGGGCCAGGTCGCGGTGGCGGGCGCCCACGCCGTAGACCGCGGCGCCGTCGCTCTTGCCGGTCGCGGAGAGCACCTTGTAGGGATCGATGCGGATGCGGGGCGCCACCATCTCCACCCCGGGCACGGCCTCGGCGATGGCCGCGGCGTCGCGCGAGGAGACGCCCAGCGACTTCTGGCGGATCTCCTGCAGCTCGTCGTCCTTCAAGCTCTTGGCGCGCACCAGGACGTTTCTCAAGCCCAGCCGTTCGATCGAGGCCAAAGCCTGGCGCTGGGCGCCGGCGCCGATCGACATCATGGCGATGACGGCGCCGACGCCGAAGATCATGCCCAGCATGGTCAAGGCCGAGCGCAGCTTGTGCGCCGCCAGGTTGTCCAACGCCGAACGGAGGGCTTCCTGAGGAGTCATCGGATGGTGATGACCATCCCGCCGCCGCGGCGCACCGGGGCCGGGGGTGGCGCGTTCTGGGTTTTCTTCGGCGGCGGCGCTCCCGCCGGCCGGGTGGGGTCGCGCATCGCCAGCACGTCTCCGGATTTCAGCCCTGATGTGATCACCACCCGGCCCAGGCTCGACGGCCCCAGCTTGACCTCCACGGGTACGAAGCCGCGGCCCCCGCGGTCACTCCGGCGGAAGACCACGGTGCGCCCCTCGCGGTCGAAGAGGGCCTGGCGGGGGACGAGGAGAGCTCCCTTGACCTCCTCCAGGAAGAGGACCGACTGCACCCGCTGCCCCGGCTTCATCACCCGCGGATCCGTGCGGTCGAGCGCCAGGGTGACGGCGAAGTACTGCACGGGCGAGCCGGGGATGCGCGGCTTGGCCAGGGAATCGACGCGCGAGATCTTCGCCGGCCAGGAGACGCCGGGAGCGGACTCGATCGTCACCGTGGCCGGCCGGCCGGGCTTCAAGCCGCCGGCGTCCGCCTCCAGCACGAAGACCTCGGCCTGCATCTCTGCGAGGTCGGGGATCTCGGCCAGGGGCTGGCCGTTCCACACGCTGTCGCCCACCCGCGTGGTGTCGCCCCGCCAATTGCGCTTGAGAATGAGGACGCCGTCGTGGGGCGCCGTCACGGTCAGCGACTGGAGGGCGGCGCGGGCCTGGCTGATCTTGGCGTCCGCTTGGCGGATCTTGATCTGCAGCAGGGCCGCCTCGGTGCCCGAGAGCTTCTCGCGCGTCTGGCGGGTGGAGCGGGCATGCTCCTCCCGCTCCTGGGCCAGGCCCTGGTCGATCTCCGACTCGATGATGTCGGCGCGGGAGAAGAGCTGCGCGTCCTTCTTCTGGAACTGCTTGGCGTCCTGGAGCTCGAGGCGGGCCAAAGCCGCGTCGCGCTCCAGCTTGCGCAGCTCGGCCGAGCCCTCGATGCGATTCTTCTCCAGGGTCAGGCGCGCTTCCTTGAGCTCGTCCTCGGCATCGATGAGCCGCTTCTCGATGGCGCTGGGATCGAAGCGGATGACCACGTCGCCCTGCTTGACCCGCGAGCCGTCCTGGGCGACCCAGCCGATGCGGAACGGCCCGGGCACGCCCATGGGCACGGCGATCGGCGTGGCCTTCACGGCCTCCAGGGTCCCCGGGGCGGGGATGCGGCGCTGGAAGTCCTGGGGAGCCACGCGCAACACGGGTACGTCGCCCGCGCCGCCTGCGCCCGGCCAGGGGAGGAACGCGGCCAGGCTCACCAGAGCGGCCACGGCGGCGATGCCGAAAACCAGGCGTGTCCCTTTTCCAGGCTTCATCGGCCGGAGCCTCCACGGGTAGCGCCACCGTCCGCCTCGCCGAGAT
>JADMIO011456641.1_pt1 | contig 10114 bp, 9 predicted proteins | sample 8958161 | NCBI WGS metagenome assembly JADMIO01 (sample SAMN16585339, study PRJNA669376) | soil metagenome | isolation source: Crop rotation soil | place: USA: Cullars Rotation, Alabama | collected 2011
AGTGCCAGCGCAACCGCCACGAGCACGCCGCCGGCGCTTTGCGTGCCGCCCGCCACGGCCATCCACAGCACCAGGTTGCCCGGGCCCGCCAGCCATAGCGCGCTCAGCACGAGGAGCGCCGCCGGGCCCACGCCCGCCTGCGGGCGCGTGTGGGTGAAGAGCGACGAGGTCGAATACTCGGTGGTGCGAAAGAGCTTCAGGGCCATGCGGGCATTCTCCTCCAAGCGGCGCCCAAAGCCAAAGGGCTGAGGCGAAACAGGCGGTATCAACCGGGCTTGCGGCCCTCGCGGTCAGTAGATGACGACGCCGCGGATCGACTCGCCGCGCTTCATCAGGTCGAACCCCTTGTTGATGTCTGCAAGCGGCATGGTGTGGGTGATCAGGTCGTCGATATTGATCTTGCCTTCCATGTACCAGTCCACGATCTTGGGCACGTCGGTGCGGCCGCGCGCGCCGCCGAAAGCCGAGCCTTCCCACTTGCGGCCGGTGACGAGCTGGAACGGCCGCGTGCTGATCTCGGCGCCGGCCTCGGCCACGCCGATGATGATGCTGCGGCCCCAGCCCTTGTGCGTGCATTCCAGCGCCTGGCGCATGACCTTGGTATTGCCGATGCACTCGAAGCTGTAGTCCGCGCCGCCGTCGGTCAGCTGCACGATGGCGTCGACGACGTTTTCGGTCCCTGTCGGGTTGATGAAGTGCGTCATGCCGAACTTGCGCGCCATCTCCTGGCGCGCCGGGTTGATGTCCACGCCGATGATCTTGTCGGCGCCGACCATTTTCGCGCCCTGGATCACGTTGAGGCCGATGCCGCCCAGGCCGAACACGACGACGTTGGCGCCGGCTTCCACCCTGGCGGTGAAGATGACGGCGCCGATGCCCGTCGTCACGCCGCAGCCGATGTAGCAGACCTTGTCGAAGGGCGCGTCCTCGCGGATCTTCGCCAGCGAAATTTCGGGCGCGACGGTGTAGTTGCTGAAGGTCGACGTGCCCATGTAGTGGAAGATGGGCTTGCCGTCCAGGCTGAAGCGCGAGGTGGCGTCGGGCATCAGGCCCTTGCCCTGCGTGCCGCGGATGAGCTGGCAGAGGTTGGTCTTGCGCGAAAGGCAGAACTTGCATTGCCGGCATTCGGGCGTGTAGAGCGGGATGACGTGGTCGCCCTTCCTGAGCGTCGTGACGCCAGGCCCGACGTCGACCACGATGCCCGCGCCCTCGTGGCCGAGGATCGCGGGAAAGATCCCTTCGGGGTCGGCGCCCGAGAGCGTGTAATAGTCGGTGTGGCAGATGCCGGTGGCCTTGATCTCGACGAGGACCTCGCCGTATTTCGGGCCTTCCAGGTCGACGGTTTCGATGGTGAGGGGGGCGCCGGATTTCCAGGCGACCGCGGCTTTGCTTTTCATGGGTTTCGGCTTTCGGTTCTTGATGCGGGGACGCCCCAAGCTTAACCAAACCGGCGCGGGCGGCCAGGCGCCCTAAAATGTCCGGACATATCTGCCGAAAGCCGCCTACAATGCTTGCTATTGTACGGACATTAACTTAGCATTCCGTTCCCACCGGGCCTATCCACGTCGAACCAATCAAGGACACCATGGCATCCCAGCTTTTCTCGCCGTTCAAGCTGCGCTCCGTCACTTTCCCGAACCGCATCATGGTGTCGCCGATGGGCCAGTGCTCGGCCGAGGACGGCTGCGCGACCGACTGGCACATGGTGCATCTGGGCACGCTCGCGCTGTCGGGCGCGGGCGCTGTCGGCATCGAAGCCACGGCCGTCCACCCCAACGGGCGCAACACCGCCGTCGACCTGGGCCTGTGGAACGACGCGCAGGCCGAGGCGCTGCGCGCGCCCATCGCGTTCTGCCGCAAGCACTCGCAGGCGAAGATCGGCCTGCAGCTGTGGCATGTGGGACGCAAGGGCTCGGTCAAGCCGGCATGGGAGCGCCACCAGCCCGTTACTCCCGCGCAGGGCGGCTGGGAGGTCTACGGCGCATCCGACATTCCCTATCCCGGCCGCCACGTGCCGCATGCCCTGACGCCCGCGCAGATCGCGGGGCTCACCGGCGACTTCAGGGCGGCTGCCCGCCGCTGCGCGCAGCTCGACCTGGACTTCCTGGAGGTGCATGGCGCGCACGGCTATCTCCTGCACAACTTCCTGTCGCCGCTCACCAACAACCGCAGCGACGCCTACGGCGGCTCGCTGGAAAACCGGATGCGCTTCCTGCTGGAAGTCTTCGAGGCAGTGCGCGAGGAATGGCCCTCCGAAAAGCCGCTCGGCGTCCGGCTGTCGGCAACCGACTGGGTCGAGGGCGGCTGGACCGTGGACGACAGTGTCGTGCTCGGCAAGCGGCTCAAGGCCATGGGCTGCGACTACATCACCGCTTCCAGTGGCGGCAGCGTGCCGGAGCAGCAGATCGCGATCCACCCCGGCTACCAGGTGCCATTCGCGCGCCGCATCCGCGAGGAAGTCGGCATCCCCACCGTGGCGGTCGGCCTCATCACCGAGCCGAAGCAGGCGGAAGAAATCATCGCCCGCGGCGACGCCGACATGGTGGCCCTGGCGCGCGGCATGATCTTCAACCCGCGCTGGCCGTGGCACGCAGCCATCGAGCTGGGCGCGGAACCCGATTTCCCGGTGCAGTACGAGCGCGCCCACCCGGCCATGCGCAAGACCGACTTCCTCAAGGCCAAGCGCGACACCTGATCGCCGCGGCACCCCATTGAGCCATCGCCCTCATGAAGCAATCGACGCTGTTCGACAAGGTGTGGAGCCGCCACGTGGTCGCCACGCTCGCCGACGGCAGCGACCTGCTCTTCATCGACCGGCACATCGTCCATGAGATGACCTCCTACCAGGCGTTCGAGGACTTCCGCGCCCGGGGCGGAAAAATGCCGGCGCCGCAGCTGACACTCGCCGTGCTGGACCACGCGCTGGCCACGACGCCGGGGCGCGACGACCACACCTATCCGGCGGCGACGCCGCTGATCCAGGCGCTGCGCCGCAACGCGCGGGACTTCGGCATTCCCTTCATCGACATCGACGACGCGCGGCAGGGCATCGTCCACATCATCGGGCCCGAGCTCGGCTTCACGCTGCCCGGCGCGACCGTCGCCTGCGGCGACAGCCACACCTGCACCAACGGCGGCATCGGCGCGATCGGGATCGGCATCGGCGCGAGCGACGTCGGCCACGTGCTGGCGACCCAGACGCTGGCTTTGCGGCGCCCGAAGACCTTTCGGGTGAACATCGAAGGACGCCTTGCGCCTTGGGTGTATGCCAAGGACCTGGCGCTGTACCTCATCGGCCGCTTCGGCGTGAGCGCGGGCGTCGGCCATGCCGTCGAATATGCGGGCTCCGCGGTGCGGGCCCTGGGCATCGACGGGCGCCTCACGCTCTGCAACATGTCGGTGGAGTGGGGCGCGCGCATGGGCTTCATCGCGCCAGACGACGCGACTTTCGCTTACCTGGAGGGCCGGCCCTTCGCACCCCGGGGCGCCCTCTGGGACGGCGCGCTCGCCCACTGGCGCGGCCTTGCGAGCGACGCCGGCGCCGTGTTCGACCGCGAGGAGCGCATCGACGCGGCCGACGTCGCCCCGCAGATCACCTGGGGCACGAGCCCCGGCCAGTCCCTGTGCGTGGACGCCGCCGTGCCCGACCCCGAGGCGCAGCCCGACACGCGGCGCAGGGAGTCGATGCGGCGGGCGCTGGCGTACATGGGCCTGCAGCCGGGCGTGCCGCTCGAAGGCATTCCGGTCGACCAGGTGTTCATCGGCTCGTGCTCGAACAGCAGGATCGACGACCTGCGCGTGGTCGCCGACGTGGCGCGGGGCCGCAAGGTGGCACCGGGCGTTCGCGCCATGGTGGTGCCGGGCTCGACCGCGACCAAGCGGCAGGCCGAGGCCGAGGGCATCGACAAGGTCCTTGTGGAAGCCGGCTTCGAATGGCACGAGTCGGCCTGCTCGCTGTGCGCGAGCGTCAACGCCGACACCGTGCCGCCGCGTGCGCGCTGCGTCTCCACCTCCAACCGCAACTACGAGGGGCGCCAGGGCCGCGAGGCACGCACGCACCTGGCCAGCCCCGCCATGGCCGCCGCCGCGGCGCTGGCGGGCCGCATCACCGACGTGAGGAAGCTGGCCCGATGATGCAGCCCTTCCGCCGGCACACCGCGATTGCAGCGCCCATGCTGCAGGACAACATCGACACCGACAGCATCATTCCGGTGTCGCAGACCAAGACGGCAAGCCGCAAGCTCGGCGCGAGCCTTTTCTTCAACCGCCGCTACCTGCCGGACGGCACGGAAAACCCCGGCTTCGTGCTCAACCAGCCGGGCTATCGAGAGGCAAGCATCATCGTCGCGCAGCACAATTTCGGCTGCGGCAGCTCGCGTGAGCAGGCGGTGTGGGCGCTGGCCGATTTCGGCATCCGCTGCGTCATTGCCGAGAGCTTCGGCGACATCTTCGCGAGCAATTGCCTGCGCATGGGCGTGCTGCTGATTGCGTTGCCGCGTGCCGCCGTGGCGCAGCTCGGCGCGGCAGTCACTGCCGCCCAAGGCCTCGTGCCCATGACGGTCGACCTGCAAGCATGCGCCATCACCGGCCCCGACGGCTGCGCGTTCCCGTTCAGCATCGACGAAGGCGCGCGCCGCATCCTGCTCGAGGGGCGCGACGCCATCGGCAGCACGCTCACGAGGCAGGGCGACATTGCCGATTTCATGGCGCGCGATGCCGCCGGGCGCCCCTGGATCCATCTTCCCCATCCCATTCATACAGGCAATCCATGAACCAGCACCCGACCATCGCAAGCGCCTACGACGTCGTTGTCGTGGGCGGCGGCAATGCCGCACTGTCCGCCGCGCTCTCCGCGCGCGATGCAGGCGCCAGCGTCGCGGTCTTCGAATGCGCGCCCGAGTCCGAGCGCGGCGGCAACGGCAGCTACACCGCCGGCGCCATGCGCTTTGCCTACGACGACGTCTCGGCGCTGCAGCGCCTCATGCCCGAGCTGTCGGAGAGCGACTGGTCGCGCTATGAGTTCGGCGGCTACCCCGAGAAGCAGTTCTTCGAGGATATCGCCGCCATGAGCCAGTACCGCACCGACCCGCAACTGGCGGAGCTGCTGGTGCGCGAGAGCTTCGATGCGGCGATGTGGCTGCACGGCAAGGGCGTGCGCTTTCTTCCCTATCGGCGCCAGGGCGCGAAAGCAGGCGAGAAGGTCAAGTGGTTCGGCGGGCTGGTGGTCGAGACCGTGGGCGGCGGCGTGGGGCTGATCGACGCCGAGTACAAGGCCGCGGCGAAGGCCGGCATCGACGTGTTCTACAAGTCATTCGTCAAGGAACTGGTGCGTGACGATGCCGGCGCGATCCGCGGCGTGCAGCTCGAGCGCGAAGGGCGGCGGCATACCGTCGCGGCCGGCGCGGTGGTGCTGGCGGCCGGCGGCTTCGAGGCCAACGCCGAATGGCGCGCGCGCTACCTCGGCCCCGGCTGGGACCTCGCCAAGGTGCGCGGCTGCCGCTACAACCAGGGCGGCGGCATCGCCATGGCGCTGGAAGCCGGCGCGCAGGCCTGCGGCAACTGGTCGGGCTGCCACGCCACGTCGTGGGAGCGCCATGCGCCCTCGTACGGCGACCGCACCATCGGCGAGCTGTTCAGCAAGCACAGCTTCCCCTACGGACTGCTCATCAATGCCGAAGGCCGGCGCTTCGTCGACGAGGGCGCCGACTTCTACCTCTACACCTATGCCAAATACGGCAAGGTGATCCTGCAGCAGCCCGACCAGTTTGCCTGGCAGGTGTTCGACTCGCAGGTACGCCACCTGATGCACGACGAATATCGCATCAAGCAGGTCACGCGCGTGACGGCCGACACCATCGAGGAACTCGCCGCGAAGATGGGCGACGTCGACGCCGCGCAATTCGTGAAGACGGTGCGCGACTACAACGCCGCGGTGCAGCGCGGCCGCACCGCCGACCCGACCATCCGCGACGGCCTGGGAACCACCGGCCTGGACATTCCCAAGTCGAACTGGGCGCTGCCGCTGGACGTCGGGCCTTTCGAGGCCTATGCCGTCACATGCGGGATCACCTTCACCTACGGCGGCGTGAAGATCAACACCGATGCCGCCGTGGTCGATATCGACGACCAGCCGATCACCGGCCTGTATTCGGCCGGCGAAATGGTCGGCGGCATCTTCTATTTCAACTACCCCGGCGGCTCGGGCCTGACCAACGGAACCGTGTTCGGCCGCATCGCCGGGCGCGAGGCCGCGCGGCATGCATCGGCCGGCCACTGAGCCAACATCACAGGAGAACCCATGGCAGAAGAAATGAAGTACGAGGACCTCATCTACGAGGAGCGCGGCGCCACCGCGACGATCACAATCAACCGGCCCGACAAGCTCAACGCCTACCGCCCGCGCACCTACGACGAAGTCATCGACGCGCTGCACCGCGCGGGCTTCAACAAGTCGATCGCCTGCATCGTGCTGACCGGCGCCGGCACCCGCGCTTTCGGCGTGGGCGGGGACACCACCGAGAAGAAATCCGAGCGCAAGGGCGGCCGCGGCGTGGTCGGCGTGTCGGTGGAACTGCTGCATTCGGCCATTCGCGACGTGCCCAAGCCGGTGATCGCCAAGGTCCGCGGCTACGCCATCGGCGGTGGCAACGTGATCGCGACGATCTGCGACCTGACCATTGCCGCCAAGAGCGCCGTCTTCGGCCAGGTCGGCCCGCGCATGGGCTCGGTGGACCCGGGCTTCGGCACGGCCTACCTCGCCCGCATCGTGGGCGAGAAGCGTGCGCGCGAGATGTGGTACCTGTGCAAGCGCTACACCGCGGACGAGGCGTATGCGATGGGCCTCGTGAACAGGGTGGTGCTCGATGAAGACCTCGACGCCGAGGTCGACAGCTGGTGCGCCGAGCTGGCCCAGCGCAGCCCCACGGCAATCGCCATCGCCAAGCGCTCCTTCAACGCCGACTCGGAAAACATCAAGGGCATCGGCGCACTCGGCTACCAGGCGCTCGCGCTGTTCTACGCGTCCGACGAATCCAAGGAAGGCGTCAACGCGCTGCGCGAGAAGCGGCCGGCCAAGTTCTACGAAGCCCGCAACCCGAAGGAATGACCATGGAATACAACACGCTGAAGCTGACCCACGACGGCACGACCTCCATCATCTGGCTCAACCGCCCGCAAAAGCGCAACGCCATCACCTTCGAGATGATGGACGAGCTCGAGGGGCTGCTGTCGGACCTGGGCGACCGCGCCGAAACGCGCGGCATCATCATCACCGGCGGCGACTCGGTGTTTTCCTCGGGAATGGACCTCAACGCCCTGAAGGACGTCGGCTCGCCCAAGGAGTTCACCGACTACATGAGCCGCTGGCGGCGCCTGAACAAGGCGATCGAGGACAACCCGCGCCCGGTGCTGGCGGCCATCGAGGGGTACTGCTTCACCGGCGGCCTGGAGCTGGCGCTGGCCTGCGACCTCCGGATCGGCGCGGAGGGCTCCTCCTACGCCATCACGAGCTCCAAGATCGGCACGGTGCCGGGGGCGGGCGGCACGCAGCGGCTGCCGCGCATCGTCGGCATCCCGAACGCGCTCGACATCCTTTTTTCCGCCGACCCGGTGCAGGCGCAGCGCGCCCTGGAAATGGGCCTGCTCAACCGGCTTGCGCCCAAGGGCGGCGCGCTGGCGATGGCACTGGAGATGACGCGCGTGTACGCGGAGCGCGCGCCACTCAGCCTGCGCTTTTCCAAGCGGGCCGTCTATGCCGGCATGCAGATGCCGCTGGCGGAGGCCATCGAGTTCGAGGGCTTCCTGGTCAATACGATCTACGTCACCAACGACAAGCGCGAGGGCATGCTTTCCTTCCTTGAGAAGCGGCCGCCCAAGTTCACCGGCACCTGAGCCGGCATTGCACTCAACGAAACATCGGGAAACGGGACGATCATGACGAACAAAGTGGCGGTGGTGGTGGGCGGCGCGCGGGGCATCGGCTTCGCGAGCTGCCGCCGGATAGCGAAGGACTGCGATGCGGTGGCCATCGTGGACATCAATGCGGAGCGCGCGGCCGAATCGGCGAAGGCGCTGCAGGAGGAGACCGGCACGCGCGCGCTCGGCTTCGGCTGCGACGCGGGCAAGCGCGAGGAAGTCGCCAAGGTGCGCCAGGCCATCAAGGACGCGTTCGGCGCGCCGTCGATCCTGGTCAACTGCGCGGCGATCGTGGACGACAAGCTGTTCCTCGAGTCGACGCCGGCGGACTGGGACCGGATGTTCTCGGTCTGCCTGTTCGGTGCCATGCATAGCCTGCATGAGTTCCTGCCCGACATGGTGGCCGCCGGCTATGGGCGCGTCGTGTGCCTGGCGTCGGACTCCGCGCGCATCGGCCAGGCGCGCCTTTCTTACTATGCGGCTGCCAAGGGCGCGGTAGTGGCGCTCGTCAAGTCGGTCGCGCAGGAGCTGGGCCGCTCGGGCGTGACGCTCAACGTCGTGTCGCCGGGTGCCACCAACACTGAAATGCGCCAGGCGCGCGAGCAGGCGCTGGCGGCCTCGATGGGTCCCGAGAAATACGAGCGGCGGCAAAAGGCCGTGCTCAAGTTCTACCCGCTCGGCCGGCTGGGCGAGCCCGACGACATCGCGGGCGCGGTGCATTTCCTCACCACCGACGACGCGAGCTGGATCACCGGCCAGGTGCTCAGCGTCAACGGCGGCTTCACCATGGCCTGAAGGACAAGCGCATGGACTTCACACCCAACAGTGACCAGGTCGCCATGGTGGACGCCTGCCGGCGCATGCTGGCGGCCGACATCGAGCCCATCCTGAAGAAACACCCGGCCGACCGGCCCCTGCCCAAGGAGGCGGCGCGCCAGGTCCTCAAGCACCTGGCCCGCCTCGGGCTGACCGCCGCGCGCCTGCCCGAGGAAGCCGGCGGCCCGGGGATGAGCGCGCTGGACTACGGCCTCATGATGGAGCAGCTGCCGCCGACGGTGATGTTCATCCTGATGCCGCAGGAGGTGACCATCGCGCGCATCCATGCCGCCTGCACCGATGCGCAGCGCGAGACCCTGCTGCCCGCGCTGATCGCCGCCGACCGTATCGCCTGCACCGCCACGACCGAGCCCGACGCCGGCTCGGATGCCAAGGGCGTGCGCATGCGGCTGCGCGAGGACGGCGACAGCTTCGTGCTGGACGGGCGAAAGATGTGGGTGTCCAACGCCACCATCAGCGACCTGTACAACGTCACCTGCCGAAACGCGGCGGGCGAGATCGTGCGGGTGCTGGTCGACCGCGACGAGTCGGTGGTCGAGGCCCGCGAGATCCCGGTCACCGGCCTGCAGCAATGCCACCTGGGTGAGATCGTGTTCGCCGGCACGCGCGTGCCGCGCGCCAATGCGCTGGGCTCGGCGGGCGACGCCGGGCGCATCCTCACGCTCACCTGGCTGTCCAACCGCCCGCTGATCGGGCTCGCGGCGGTGCACCTGGCGCAGCGCGCCTTCGAGGCGGCGGTCGACTATGCCAAGCTGCGCAAGCAGTTCGGCCGGCAGATCGGCGGCTTCCAGCTGGTGCAGGAGCGGCTTGCCGACATCGAGACCTCGATCGTCACCAGCCGGCTGCTTTGCTACCACGCGCTGGCCGCCATCGACCGGCAGGAGCGCGCCAACGGCCTGTCGGCCATGGCCAAGCGCTACGCGGTGGAAGCCTGCGGCAAGGCCATCGGGCTTGCGATGCAGCTGCACGGCTCCATGGGCCTCAGCCAGGAGCTGGGCCTGGAGCGCATGCTGCGCGACGTGCGCATGCTGTCCATCCCCGACGGCACGCCCGAGATCCTGGCGTTGATCCAGGGCCGCGAGCTGACCTCGATCGACGCGTTCCGTTGATACGGGGATCACCATGGCCGCCGAAGCAACCATCACCCCGGCGCTGGCGCGCTTCGCCGCGGGCCTGCGCTACGAGGACATCCCCGCCGCGACGCTCGAGCGCGCCAAGGACCTGCTGCTCGACCACCTCGGCGTGGCGCTGGCCGGCAGCGCGCTGCCCTGGTCGCGGTCCGTCCACGCCCTGGTCGCGGCCGAAGGCGGCGCGGGGCAGAGCACGCTGTATGGCGGCGGGCGGGCGCCGGCGCGCGCGGCGG
>JADMIO010879548.1_pt1 | contig 10113 bp, 7 predicted proteins | sample 8958161 | NCBI WGS metagenome assembly JADMIO01 (sample SAMN16585339, study PRJNA669376) | soil metagenome | isolation source: Crop rotation soil | place: USA: Cullars Rotation, Alabama | collected 2011
GACCAGTTCGCGCGCACGCGCGATCGTCTCGCCAGGCAGCAGGAGCTGACCTCCGCGCAGGAGCGCCCGCGGCTGTCGGCCTACGGCCGTCTCGGCTACGGCAAGCCCGGATTGAATTTCGTCAGCAGCGAATTCGAGTCCTACACGCTCGGCGGCGTGCGGCTGCAGTGGAACGCCTGGACCTGGGGCTCGGGCGGCCGTGAGCGCGAAGCGCTCGCCATCCAGCAGCAGATCGTCGCCGCCGATGAAGCCGCGTTTACGAAGGGACTCGCCACGTCCACCGAAGGCGACGAGACGACGATCGACCGCCTGCAGCGATCGCTCACCACCGACGACCGCATTGTCATGCTGCGCGAACAGGTGGCGCGCACGACGCAGACGCGGCTTCAGGAAGGGGCCGTCACCGCGTCGGAGTATCTCGATCGCAACGCCGAGCTGCTGCAGGCGCGCTTCGCCCGCGAGGGTCATCGCGTCGAGCTCGCGCAGGCAAGCGCGCGGCTTCTCACAACACTTGGCTTGGAGGTGCGGTAATGCGTTGGGCATTGAGCATTGCGCTGTGCGCATTGAGCCTTGGCTGCGGCAACAAACAGCAGCCCGACGCGTACGGAAACGTCGAAGCGGACGAGGTCACGGTCTCGTCCGAGGTGGCCGGCCAGCTGACGACGTTCACGGTTGACGAAGGGCAGATGGTGACGGCGGGGCAGACGACGGGCACGGTCGATCCGACGCAGCTGACGCTGCAGCGCGGACAGGCGGATGCGCAGCGCGAAGCGGCCGCGTCGCGCGTCGCCGAAGTCGAGCGGCAGGTTGCCGTGCTGAGCGCGCAGCGCGACGCGCAGCAGGCGCAGCACGATGCCGCCGTCGCGCAGCGCGGTGCGCTCGAGGCGCAGCTCGAGATCGCACGCCGCAACCACGAGCGGACGCAGCGCCTCTTCGCGCAGCAGGCGGCCACGTCGCAGCAGCTCGATCAGGCGGAGCGCGATGACCGCGTGCTGCAGGATCAGATCGCGGCGCAGGGCGAGCAGATCGAAGCGCAGGCGCGGCAGGTCGCCGCGCAAAACGCGCAGATTGCCGCCGCACGGCAGCAGCAGCAGACCGCGCGCACGCAGGTGTCCGCCGCGGCAGCGCAGGTCGCGCAGATCGACGACCGCATCCGCCGCGCCACCGTCACCAATCCGGGCGCGGGCACGGTTCTCGTCACCTACGTGAAGCCGGGGGAGATCATCCAAGCCGGGCAGCCGCTCTACAAGATCGCCGACATGGCCACGGTCGACGTCCGCGCCTACGTGACGGAGCCGCAGCTCACCAACGTGAAAGTCGGCAAGCAGGCGCGCGTCACCGTCGATTCAGGAGATACCCATCAGACGATGACCGGAACGATTTCGTGGGTGTCGACGCAGGCGGAGTTCACGCCGACGCCGATCCAGACGCGCGACGAGCGCGCGGATCTCGTCTACGCAATCAAGATTCGCGTGCCCAATCCGAATGGCGCGCTGAAGATCGGAATGCCGGTCGATGTCGATTTCTGAAGGGCCGGCTGAAGCCGGCCCCGACGCGCCGGTCATTCGCGCCGAGTCGCTCGTCAAACGGTTCGGCGAGACCGTCGCGCTCGACAAGGTGTCCTTCGCGGTGGAGAAGGGCGAGCTCTTCGGCTTCATCGGCCCCGACGGCGCCGGCAAGACGACGCTCTTCCGGATTCTCGTGTCGCTCCTGGTCCCCGATGCGGGGCGCGCGGCGGTGCTCGGTCTCGACGTCGTGCGCGACTATCGCGCGCTGCGCCAGCGCGTCGGCTACATGGCGGGACGCTTCTCGCTCTACCCGGATCTGAGCGTCGAGGAGAACCTGACGTTTTTCGCGTCGGTCTTCGGCACGACGGTCGAGCGCGAGTACGCCCAGATCAAACCGATCTACGTCCAGCTCGAGCCGTTCAAGCAGCGGCGCGCCGGCGCGCTCTCCGGCGGCATGAAGCAGAAGCTCGCGCTCTGCTGTGCGCTCGTGCATCGGCCCGACGTCCTGTTTCTCGACGAGCCGACGACCGGCGTCGACGCCGTCTCCCGCCGCGAATTCTGGGATCTCCTCGCCGAACTGAAGCAGGGCGGCCTGACGACCGTCGTCTCGACGCCGTACATGGACGAGGCGACGCGCTGCGATCGGATCGCCTTGATCCATCGCGGCACGCTGCTCGCCGCCGACACACCGGCGGCGATCACGCACGGCTTCGACCGGCCGCTGCTCGGCGTTCGCGCCGCCGATCGCTACAAGGCACTCCTGGCGCTGCGGCGCTACGAGCAGTCGAACAGCGTCTATCCGTTCGGAGACGTGATCCACTACACGGACAAACGCACGGATGTCCCGCCCGATCGCCTGTCGCAGGACGTGCGCGGGTTTCTGGCATCGAGCGGGATCGGCGACGCGACCGTCGATCCGATCCCGCCGACGGTCGAAGACGTGTTCATCGAGCGGACGGCGTCATGAGCGATCTGGCGATCGAAGCCAAGGACCTGACGCGCACGTTCGGCGACTTCACCGCCGTCGATCACATCACTTTCGACGTGAAGGCCGGCGAGGTGTTTGGCTTCCTCGGGGCCAACGGCGCGGGCAAGACGACCGCCATGCGCATGCTGATTGGCCTGCTCGCGCCGACGAGCGGCAGCGCGCGCGTCGCCGGCCATGATGTCTACAAAGAGACGGAAGCCATCAAGCGCAGCATCGGCTACATGAGCCAGCGCTTCTCGCTCTACGAAGACCTGACGCCGCGCGAGAACATCCGCCTCTATGGCGGCATCTACGGCCTCACGCTCCAGCACATTCGCGAGCGCACCGATCGCATGCTGACCCGTCTCGGCCTGAAAGAGGTCGCCGATCAGCCCGTCGCGCGCCTGCCGCTCGGCTGGCGGCAGAAGCTCGCCTTCTCCGTCGCCCTCGTGCACGAGCCGAAGATCGTCTTTCTCGACGAGCCGACGAGCGGCGTCGATCCGATCACCCGGCGCCAGTTCTGGGAGCTGATTTACGAAGCCGCGTCGAACGGTACGACCGTGCTGGTGACGACGCACTACATGGATGAAGCGGAGTACTGCGATCGGATTTCGATCATGGTGGACGGACGGATTGCGGCGCTCGGCGCGCCTGCTGATTTGAAACAGCAGCAGGGCGTCGCCTCGATCGACGAGCTGTTCGTCCGCCTGGCGAGGCCGGCGGCATGACCGCGCTTCGCGGGCTGCTGCGCAAGGAGTGGTTCCACATCAAGCGCGATCGGCGCACCGCGACGGTGCTGCTGATGCTGCCGGTCGTGCAGGTCCTCCTCTTCGGCTACGCGATCCGCACGGACGTCGACAACGTCCGGCTGGCGATCGTCGATCCGGCACCGAACGACACCACGCTTGCGCTCCGCAATCGCTTCGCCGCCGCGAACATCTTCCGCATCGTCGCCGTCGTCCCGAGGACGGAGGATCTCGATCCGTTGTTTCAGACCGGAACGGCGCAGCAGGCGATCGTTTTCGACCACAACTTCGCGGAGGACCTCGGCCGCGGCGCGCCCGCGCAGCTGCTGATCGTCACCGATGCAACGGAGCCGAACACAGGCAGCCTGTTGCAGGCCTACGCGCAAGCGGTGGTGCAGCAGTACGAGGCGGGTGGGGCGGGCGGGGTCGCCATCGTTCCCGTGTCGCGCATACGGTTCAATCCAACGCGCGAGAGCAAGAACCTGTTCGTGCCTGGGTTGATGGCGTTCGTGCTGACGATCATCTCCGCGCTGATGACGGCGATCTCGCTCACGCGAGAGAAGGAGACCGGCACGATGGAAGCGCTGCTCGTCTCGCCGCTGCGGCCGTGGGAAATCATCGCCGGGAAGGTGCTGCCGTATCTCGCCATCGGCTTTGGCAGCGTGCTGCTCGTGCTCGTCGAGGCGCGTGTGGTCTTCAACGTCCCCGTGCGCGGCAACATCGCGCTGCTGCTGCTCGAAGGCCTCCTTTACGTGCTGGTGTCGCTCGCCTTCGGCATCCTGATCTCCGCGCGCACCTCCTCGCAGCGCATCGCGATGATGGGCGTCTTCCTGACGACGCTGCTGCCGAACATCCTGCTGTCGGGCTTCATCTTTCCGCTCGAGAGCATGCCGGCGGTCCTGCGCTGGATCTCGTACGTGATCCCGGGCCGCTGGTTCGTGACGATCGCGCGCGGCATCATGCTGAAGGGGATCGGGCTCACGTATCTGTGGCGCGAGACGCTCTACATCGCCGTGCTCGCAACGGTGCTGCTGGCGGCGAGCATCCGCTCCTTCCACGAGCGGCTGGAGTAGGCCGATGCGCAGGATTCTCTTTCTCGCCCAGGCCGAAGTGCTCCACATCGTCCGCGACCGGATCCTTCTCGCGCAGACGCTCGTCGTGCCGATGGTGCAGCTCCTCGTCCTCTCCAACGCCGCGACGTTCGAGATCCGCAACACGCCGATCCAGGTCGTCGACTTCGATCACTCGACCGCCTCGCGCGGCGTGGTGAGTCACCTCGCCGCCAACGGCCACTTCAACATCGTCGATGCGACCCCCTCGCTCGACACGGTCGACGAGCGGATGCTCGACGGATCGATCACGCTCGCCGTCGTCATCCCGCACGATTTCGAGAAGTCGCTGATGACCACCGGCGTGGCGCCCGTGGAGTTGTCGGTGAATGGCGAGAAAGGTTCGTCCGCGGGAATCGTCCAGGCCTACGCGTCGCGCGTGCTGGCGGACTATGCGGCGTCGCTGCGAACCTCGAACCCCCGAACCTCGAACCCCCGAACCTCGAACCCCGGATCCCGGATCCCCGATCCCCGATCCCCGATCGACATCCGCCTCCGCGGCCGCTACAACCCGACGCTGAACTACAAGTACTACATGGTGCCGGGCATCCTCGTGGCGCTGATGACGATCATCGGCTCGCTCCTGAGCGCGCAGAACATCGCGCGCGAGAAGGAGCTGGGCACGCTCGAGCAGCTGAACGTCACGCCGATCACGCGCGGCGAATTCATCGTCGCCAAGCTGCTGCCGTTCTGGGTGCTGGGACTGATCGAGCTCGCGATGGGGCTGGTCATCGGCAAGCTGGTGTTCGGAATCCCGATGCGCGGCAGCCTGCCGCTGCTGTTTCTCGTCGCCGCCGTCTACCTGGCGGTGGCCGTCGGCATCGGACTGTGGATTTCGGCCATCGTCGAGACGCAGCAGCAGGCGATGTTCGTCACCTTCTTCGTGGTGAACATCTACCTGCTGATGAGCGGCCTGTTCACGCCGATCGACAGCATGGCGCCCTGGGTGCAGAAGATCACGCTGGTCAATCCCGTGCGCCACTTCGTGACGATCTCGCGTGCGATCCTGATGAAGGGCGCCGGGCCGTCAGCCATCGCGCAGCCGTTCCTGATTCTGCTGGGCACCGCGGCGATCGTGCTCGTCGTCGCGGTGCGCCAGTATCACAAGCGCGCGGCCTAGCGGCGGAGTGTCGTAGAGGCGGACCGTCAGGTCCGCTTAGAACCCGTACTTCACGCCGAACTGCAGGATCCGCATGTCGCCGGCGGTCGACGTGATGCGTCCGAACGTGCCCGACCCGAAGTTCGCGTTCGGGTCGCCCCAGTTGAAGTGATTGAGCACGTTGAACGCTTCGAGGCGGAACTCGAACGTCCGGCTCGAGAGGTCGACGACACGCGACAGCGCCATGTCCACCTTCCAGAACGCAGGACCCTTGATGGCGTTGATCGGCAGGTTGCCGAAGGTGCCGTTGGCCGGCTGCGCAAACGCTGCGACGTTCAGATAGTTGGTCAGCGTCTTCGCGCCGTAGACATCGTCCGAAATCTTGTTCACGCGCTGATTGGCGATGCCGTTGAAGGCGTTGTCGCGCCCCGTCGTGACGTTCAGCCAGTCGCCGGATCGCGCCGTGATGATCCCGGAGATTCTCCAGTCCGCCGCGATCGCGCGCAGCGCCGGCTGCGCGAAGTGCGGCGTCTCGTAGCCGACGGTGCTGTTGCTCAGGTGCGTGCGGTCCTGCAGGCAATGCCCGCGATCGAAGTTCGGATCCGCGGGATTGGTGTAGCCGCTGCTGATCTGCGAGAAGCTGCTCCCCTGCGTCGCATTGCCGACGCAGAGCGACCACGTGTAGTTGGCGCCGATGCTGAGACCGCGCGCCGATCGCCGCTGCGCGGACAGCTTCAGCCCGCGATACGTCTGCGTTCCGACGTCGTCGTGGAGATCGAGCGCGCCGATGTATTGCGCCTGGCTCGGGTTCTCGAGGTAGAGCACGCGCCGGTTATTCAGATTCGCATTCGTGCTGCACACGGGATAGACCGTGCCGTTGATCGTGCACGGATTCAGCCCGAGGTAGACGCCCGGGTTGATCGCGACCGGTCCCCAGAGACGATCCGAATAGCTTCCCAGGTAGCTCGCCGCCACCTGCCACACCGTGCCGAGCTGCCGCTCCACGGTGACGTTCCACGACTGGATGCGCGGCGACTGGATGTTCGGATCGATCACGCCGAACGATCCGAAGAACGGAAAGACCGTGTCCGGGCTCGTGGCGATGGGATGCGGATCGCCACCCAGGTGCTGGTACGGATTGTCGAAGAGGCCGGGAGGATCCTCGACGCGCGTGCGGTTGCCAAACGGCGGCGCCGTCGCGTTGATGTAGTGGTACTGGCCGCTCGGGAAATCGTAGGTAAGGCCGTACGACGATCGGATCGCCAGCCGCCCGTTGCCCGTGACGTCCCACGCCAGACCCAGGCGCGGCGAGAAGTTCCACCACTGCGTGTGGATGCCGGACTTGCCCGACGGGAACCCCGCGTCACCGGAGAAAATCAGACCCGCTGGTGCGTTGTGGAAGACCGTGCTCTTCACACCCTTCTCGAAGTTGTCGAGGCTGAAGTTCGAGAGCGCGCCGTTGGTGACGTTCTGCCCGAAGAAAGGTTCCCAGCGCAGGCCGGCGTTGAGCGTGAGGCGATTCGACGCGCGCCAGGAATCCTGGCCGTAGAGGCCGATGTAGGTTTCATTCATCGGCAGAATGCCGGGGCCGCCGTGTTCGAGGATGGCGACGCGCCCCAGCAGGAAATCCGCCAGGCCCAGTCCCGTCGCCTGACCGTTGAACGTCCAGTTGCCTCCCGAACGCGCATGCGCGTACTGCAGCGAGTTCCAGTACGCCACGTTGGCCCCGACCGCGAGCTGATGCCGGCCGCGCACGAGCGTCACATCGTCCACGCCCTGGAACGAGTTGTTGTAGTACTCGCCCTTCGTCGCGGTGCCGCTCGAAATGTTGAAACCGCCCGTGACCGTCAACACCATCTCGCGAGCAGGCGAGTAGCTGTAGACGTTGGAGCCGAGGTCGTACGGTTCGAAGAACGGCGGGTTGTAGCGGTTGTTGGCGGTCCTGTTGTACGCGAATCGAAGCGAGTTCACCGTCGTCGAGCTCAACACCATCGTGTCGCCGGTGGTGAACGACTGCGCCAGGCTGTTCAACCCCGGATACGTCAGCGTCAGGAGGTTGTGCGACTTCGCATAGGCGGGCGGTTGAACGTCCCACGTCGCCATGTAGCGGCCGAACAACGCGTGCTTCGCGCCGAGCTGATAGTCGACTTTGCCGACCGTCTGCCGCTGATCGAAATCGCTCGGCACCGTGTAGGTGATCTGTCCGCACGGATCGGCCGTCGTCGGCAGCCGCGCCGCCAGATTCAACGCCGCCGGACTGAAGCGCGCCGGGTCGATCCGGTTGTTGACGAAGCCGCCGCCAAGGTTGATGGCGCGGCCGCCGTTGCACGCCGCCGATGCGAAGGTCGTGAAGTCGCCCGCGAGCATCGCGGCGTTCGGCACGAACGCGATGTTCGCCGCCGGCGTCTGCCGCGTGATCGTGCCCTGGTAGGCGCCGAAGAAGAACAGCTTGTTCTTGATCAGCGGTCCGCCGAACGTCCCACCGAACTGATTGCGCTTCAAGCCGTCGTCGAGAGGCTTGCCGTCGGCACCGCGCTTGGCGAACGGATCGGTCGAATTGAACCGGTGATCGCGAAGGAACTCGAACGCGTTGCCGTGATACTGGTTCGTTCCCGACTTCGTCACCGCGTTCACCGACGCGCCCGAGTGCATGCCGTTGTCGGCGGAGAGGCCGCTCGTCGCCACGCGGAATTCCTGCAGCGCGTCGGGGAAGGGGAGCGGCAGGTTCGCGTTGTCCTGCGGGTTGTTGTGCATCGCGCCGTCGAGGACGTAGGCGACGCCGAACGGCTGCCCGCCGCCGACGGCGATGCTCACGCCTTCGCGCATCGTGATCGTCCCGTTCGACTGGCTCGTCTGCACCGCCGACCCGGCGAGCACGAGCAGGTCGGTCACCTGGCGCCCCTGCAGCGGAAGCTCGACGATCCGCTGGTTCTCGATCACCTGGCTGATGCCCGTGCTCTTCACGTCGACCAGCGGGGCGGCGCCTTCAACCGTGACGGACTCCTCGAGGTTGCCGACCTGCAGCACGATGTTGACGGTCGGTGCTCCGCCGACCTGCAGCACGATGCCGGTCTGCACGTAGCTGCGGAAGCCCTGCAGCGAGGCCTCGAGCCGGTACGGTCCGGTTGGCAGGTTCGACAGCAGGTACGCGCCGTCACCATCGGTGACTGCGTCGCGAACAACGCCGGTGTCAGTCTGCGTTGCCGTGACGGTCACGCCGGGCAGCACCGCGCCGCTCTGGTCGCGCACGTGTCCGTTCAGAGCCGACGTCGCTGACTGCGCGGCGGCCATAGAGCTGATCAGAAGGAGCGAAAGCGCAACTGCGGAGATGGCCTTGGACAGATTCAGCATGAGACTCCCTCGGGTTCGGAACGGGGGTTACGGCGAATCGAAAGAGCGTGGATGGATGAGTCCGGGCGTTTTATAGCACAGCTACGCCTGCTGAGAAGCACGCTACCCACCGGTCGGTAGTCTGGAACCCTGCCGTTTTGCGCTCGGCCATTGGGCGGTTCAGGCTGCGCGATGAAGTGCCAGAAAACACGTGACTTGCGCGCGGCGTGCGTGCGCGGACGCATTTGGCACGCCGCCTGCTCTATGGGGGGACAGAGTTTGAAAGTTTCCTCACCCCGTAGCGAAAGTGGCGGGGCTATCCGCTAGTCGACCTACCTGTGCACCCGGGGGCGAATCGAAAGATTCGCCCTCCAGCCTCTCAACCACGAAGACGTTTCGCGCACAGCCCGAAGCACACGAAGATAGTGGGCGCATGCCCGTGCCGGCCGTCGACAATTCCAAGCCAATCATCCGCGTCGACCATCTCGTCAAGCGATACGGCGAGCTCACGGCGGTCGACGACATCTCCTTCACCGTCAACGCCGGCGAAATCTTCGCGTTCCTCGGACCGAACGGCGCCGGGAAGACGACGACGATCAAGATGCTGACGACGCTGCTGAAGCCGACGGGCGGCAGCGTGGAGGTGGACGGTCTCGACCCGGTGCGCCATGCCGTCGACGTCCGCCGCCGATTCGGCATCGTCTTTCAGGACCCGAGCCTCGATCAGGAACTCACGGCCGCGGAGAACCTGCGTCTGCACGCGGCGCTCTACGCGGTGCCGCGAGCGACGCGCGACCAGCGGATCGAACAGCTGCTCAAGCTCTTCGACCTGTGGGATCGGCGCGACAGCCTCGTCAAGCAGTTCTCGGGTGGAATGCGCCGCCGGCTGGAGATCGCGCGCGGGCTGCTGCACACGCCGAAAATTCTCTTCCTCGACGAGCCGACGCTCGGCCTCGATCCGCAGACGCGCAAGCAGCTGTGGACGCTCGTCCAGCAGCTCAACGATCAGGAGCGGCTCACGATCTTTCTCACGACGCACTACATGGATGAAGCGGAGCGCGTCGCCGGCCGCATCGCCATCATCGATCACGGGCGGATTGTTGCCATCGATTCCGCCGCGGCCCTCAAGCAGCAGACGTCCACCAGCACGCTCGAGGATGCATTTCTCGCTCTGACCGGCACCGCCATTCGGGATGAGGCGGCGGGCAGCGTCGACATGATGCGCAACATGGCGCGGATGTGGCGCGGAGGGCGGCGATGACGCTCGACGTGATCGGGATGCTCTGGCTGCGGCAGTTGAAGCGGTTCGCGCGATCGCGCGCCCGCGTCGTCGGCGCGCTCGGTCAGCCGCTGC
>JADMIO010928733.1_pt1 | contig 10113 bp, 13 predicted proteins | sample 8958161 | NCBI WGS metagenome assembly JADMIO01 (sample SAMN16585339, study PRJNA669376) | soil metagenome | isolation source: Crop rotation soil | place: USA: Cullars Rotation, Alabama | collected 2011
CGCGACAACTTGTCCACGTGGAATTCTAAGCTTAGGATCCCAATGTGCTGGAAAGTTCCATAATATTTGCTGGTTATACCGATTACGATATAATATGTTACACAGTTATCAATCTGATCAGTGAGTCCACCAATAGGAACAAAACTGTCGTTCGATACAAACTCTGATGGTTTCATAGCTGAGTTTCCAAACTCTTCATAATTATCACTTTCGTCTATATTCAAAAGCGCATAATGTCTTAATACATCAGTATCGTGATTACCGTTCTTTTTGTTATGCTCTACACACATATCCATTATACTAAATTCATCTGTTATTGCATCACATATAAACTTTGGTGTTTGCCGAGGAATTTTGATCAACGATTGGTTTGGAGAATCATGTGTCCATATATACCTTTTCATATTATCATACAACCGTTCGTTAAATATGTTATATTCGTCATCATTCATAATCGAACAGTCTACATATTCATCGTCAAGAACATATTTGCCAAACAAATAATTGTATATTGAATATAATAGTTCTTTCATATGATTATCATATATGGTTCTCTTTTTTATATAATTTTATGATCCATTCAACTGGCATCCCATTAATCACGATGAGTAGTTTGATTATCTATATTTTTGCAATTTAGTGATATTTTTTGATGTCATTCCCGTTTTGTGATCCGTTTTAACCGACAAATATTCAAACATTATTGGGAAAACTAAAAAATTGATTATCTATTTGGCTTCATACATGATATTCAATTTATTGATTATTAATAATTTAATTACCAATGGATAAATTTTCAATTGATGTTCTACAATACTCAATTTTCATTCGATTAGATTTCTTATCGCAAATTCGTTTTAGGCAGATTTGTAAATGGTTCCATCGAATAGAAATATACGATTTTTATAATTGTGGACGAAAATATCAGTATAGACTATCGGATGATATACTGATTAATTATCCCTTTATTCGATCATTAAAAGCATCCTATAATCCAAAAGTCACTAATGTTAACCATTTGACTAATTTACAAGAATTAGAGGCAAATGGTATATGTGGAATTGATGATAATGGTATTAAGGATTTAAATTTGGTTTCCCTAAATGCAGGCAATAATAACAAAATCACAAATGTTAATCATATGACTAATTTAAAAAAACTATATGCACACGATTATTGTGGGATTAATGATGCTGGTATTAAGGATATAAATTTGGTCACATTATTTGCAACTGATAATAACACAATCACAAATGTGAATCACATGACTAACTTAAAAGAATTATATGCAGAGGATTATTGTGGTATTGATAACCATGGTATTAAAGACCTAAATTTAATCACATTATATGCAAATGGTAATTCGAGAATCACCAATGTGAATCATATGTTATCACTAAAAACATTGGATGCATCTAATAATTATTGTGGAATCGATGACAACGGTATTAAGGGCCTAAATCTGGTGAAACTAGATGCAAATGGCAATTCAAAAATCACAAATGTGAATCATATGTTATCGCTAAAAGAATTATATGCATCAGAGAGTTCCGGAATCGACAATAATGGTATTAAAGACATAAATTTGGTTACACTACTTGCATTTGATAATCCTAAAATCACAAATGTTAACCATATGTCCAATTTAAAAATATTGTATGTATCAGGGAATTCGGGAATTGATGATTATGGTATTAAGGATCTAAATTTGGTTAAACTTTCTGCATCCGATTGTCCAAAAATCACAAACGTTAATCATATGTCAAATTTGAGAGTATTGGATGCATCAAGAAATTGTGGAATTGATAATAACGGTATTAAGGACCTTAATTTGCTTGAACTAAAAGCATCCGGTAATCCAAAAATCACAAATGGTATTCAATCTACATAATACCATGGTTAATTGTTTATCTGCGGCAAACCAAAGCAAATAATTTAATTATGTATAGTATAATGAAACCATCCATACTATACAAACAACACGATAATGATGATTGTGATACATTGCAGGTAATCGTGAGATACATGTATGCTAATCAAATTGGTGATATTAGATCTGATTCTATTGTTGAAAGATGTATGCCGGCAAACATTTCTGTTTTGCCCACAATTTGTTTCAAAAATGGTCGAACATTAGAAGGACTTGACGCCATTGTTAACTACTATGAGAGTCTAACAAAGATTACTAATTTGGTCGAAAAAGCAAATACATTCGTTAAATTGAATCCCGACTATAGAATAACAGATAAGGCTACACATAAAAAATTAGTACTCTGATAATTAGCATGTTCCATCTGATCAAGTATGTGGTGCATTAGGTCCCGGATAGTTATTACCATTATACCCCCATGTTCCGGTACTTACTACCTGAATATTTGTGATTTTGCCACCTGAGCAGTATAATCCGTAATCATCCCTGCCATCTGAACAACCCCCACAAACAACGTCCCAACCCTGCCAATTGCAGTTTATTCTTGAATTTTGAATGGCATTATCAATGTACTGTTTAACGTTTCCCATACTACCATCAGCTAACGCTCCTGCATTCACCTGACCACTCAAGTTCGCATTAGTCGATGTCAAATTAGTAATCGTTGCATTCGTTGATGCTAATGTCGGGATAGATGCCTTTGTTGCCTGTAAAGAATTCACTATTCCTTCGCCAGTCACATTTAAGTTAGTAACCGACATCTTATCAGTATTGAAAATTGATGCGATGTTCTTAACCGCCTCATCATTCGTTAACCCTTCAATTGTCATCCCATCGCTTTTTCTTGGTCCAAGCAGTAGAAATCCTACAATGACCGTTATCACTATAACTAGAATGAGTTTCATCATCTATAGTGTCCGTATATACTAATCGTATAGATTAAAAACTTGATTACATTATCGAATTATAAATTATGTAGTCATCATTTATGTCTAACAAACAACTTATCTCAAATATGGCATACATGTCGCAACAGGTAATCCAGTCCAAAATGATCCAAATTCTCTGGATTTCATTTTCATGGCGAATAGATTTGTATCAAGATTGATCACTTTTATTTTTCCACTTAGCGCTTTCCTTTTGAAAAAATAGTCCGTTTCAATCTGAATCCAAGGGAAAAAACCATGTTCATCCGGTTTATCACATGAAAGGGCATATATGTTCATATGTGGGCCAAATATATCAAGAATTGATCGGAGAATGAATATCTTCTGTTTTTTGTCATTATCAATTCGGAAAATAATGACGTCTTCACCTTTTCGTTGTTGAATTTGATCAATTATTTTATGCAACAATTCGTTCTCATAATTATGTGTATGTTTTGTTTGAGCTAATAGAACTTCACCCAACAGCTTCTCCATTTGTCAGCATGATATTTGCTTGTCAATAATAAAGTACTAATAAATGATTATTTCAATTTTTATAAATTAGTGGTAAATTATTTGATTCCATCGTATGCTTTACTACTATTGATAGATCTTCCCAGTTCCAGGCAGTAAACCAAACTGTTTATTGTCATAAGTTGTTCCACCTAATGAAAATGCTTTAGTCTTATCCACATAATTCTTCTCAACAGTTTCAAATCGTTTGATCAAATCAGTTAATTTAGTATTTATATCGTTTAAAGCGTGGCCCACGTCATGATCATATACTTGGTTATTTGATTGATCTGTGTTGACCAAGAGTTTCCCAGCTTTTGCTTCACCAGTAACATTCAAATTTGTTACTGCCATTTTATCAGTGTTATATATAGAAGCAATGTTTGAAACCGCCTCATTATTGCTCAATGCCTCAACGAATGGTTCGTTTGTTCGCATAAGGAGATACCCAATAAGGATTACTACTACTATAATAATCAATAATTTGATCATTTATATTAGATCGACAGATATTATTTTCAGACAGCATAAATGAAATAATATGGGGGCTTTATCATTGACCTCGAATTTTGTCCTTCTCAGTTTTGACGAATAGGTCCAGATTATCCCGTGTTATCCCGAATTGTGATTCCATTGAGTTCATTTGTTCCTGTATCTTTGCATGTTTATCACATTGCAAACTTGTCGTATAGAGAGTGAACAGACCATGTCTAGTACTACCGCATAAAACACATCGATGTTGCATAAGATCATCAAAACAACCACATCCCCATTTGGCTGGATGATTAAAACGAATGCAAAGAGAGGGATTGCCGGAAAAATATGGAAGCCATTGATCCATGATTTTCCAATGTGATAGTACGTGTGATAACTCCGATCTGATTAAATCCTCACTTTTTGGGTCAAAATTGATTTGCATGTTAAGGTGATCCTCTAATGTTTTGTAATTTTTGAGAGCATATCTGATTCTATCATTTGGATTAGCATATTCGACCTCATTAATTGGCTCACAACGAGGGTTGTCTTCATAGAATGATACTTCATCGTTTGAATCATATGTGGTTTCTACAATGGCGTCATTCTTTGGACCATTCTTCAGTATAATTTTCTGAAAAACATCTTCATACTCCTTAACTGTTTTGCAACTTTGGACCGCCTTGGAGACTTCCTTTGCTTCGTCAAACGATCTACAACCCTTATGTGTATCGACAATGTTTCCTTCGATAACAAGATATCTTTGAGGATCATTTATGTCTGTTGCACCATGTAGAACCGCAAATTTGATCCATTGTTCTTTCTTACCTACTTGGGCTGACCAAAGTATGATGTTAATGGCATATGGTTTACCTTTTTCGAGATATTCATTTACAGCCTCTTCGAGTTTGTTCAAAGGCCATCGACAGACCCCAGCAATGTTGATGTAAACGTTATACTCCAAACTCTTAAAACATCCTTCCAAAAACTTTTGATATTTTAAGAGCTGCTTTTCAGATTTTGGATCAGACATTGGAAAACTACTTGTTTTCCTATATTGGCACCATTCGTCATTTTATCTGGTTGGCAATCATTAAATTATTCAATTATTCTACATAGAAAAGTTGAATAATTTATTGGATCCATCAAATGTATTCCATTATTGAAATATCCGTCTTAATGGGTGCCAAACAATCTACAGAAAAAATAGAAACCAAACCGGAGCTGCCAACTCCCGAAATCGATTTACAGTCCCTAACTTTTTCTGAAAACATCTTCAAATTCAGAGTTGGTGAATGTTTATGCTTGCCTGTTATAAAAAAATCAGTTAATAAAGAACAAATAAAGGACATACAATTACTTATAAATGAACTATGTGCATCCGATCCAAACATCAAACAGCATGATATTGTATGTTATAAGATTGATACTAAGGATGATCAATCTAGCGATTATAAATCTGGTCAGGGTTATAAAAAGTGTCATCTCAAGGTGTATTTCATAATTCCAAAATATTTCAATGAGCGATCCAATATTTTGAATTTATTGAATGGTGACACAATTATGACTAGAGATGCAGAGCTATGTATTGAGACATACAAAAAAGATACTGTCAATCGAGTTCAACCTTATTTGGAAAAATATTATTTGGCTCTCAAGAGTTCGATATCCAAACAGGTCAATACCCTATTGGTAAAAAGCATAACTGGCACACATACTATTAATATACAATCGAATCGTGATTTGGATGAATTAGTGGTGTATGTTCAAAGATTTCCTGAACTGATAGGTATAATTTTGAATAAGTTGAAAGAAGAAGCTATGGGGACAAGAATTATTTTCAAAGATCTGCAAGTAATAGATAAGAAACTGTTTTATGTGACCATTGAAATTGAAGAGTCATGATATTTAATTTATGCTAATCATAAGATAGAACCATTTTTTATTTTATATTCGCTAAAACTAAAAAAGGTCACCGTATAGCTACCTGGAGGATGTTAACAATGGTTTCATTTTTTTGGTTTCAATTAATGGTTTTCAAAAATTGGTGTACATGTATGAGTTTCACATATGACAATATTAATAGATATATCATTTGTAATGCCATCTTATGATGAAACTTAAAGATGACCCAGTTGTATACCATAAAATTGAAAAACTATTGGACTGTACACTGGATTGGAAAATTTAAATACATATTTTGATACAACAAAGTTATTCCAAATGCAGAAGGACAGTAGTTTTTATAACGGTAGTTTCTATCAATTGAAGGATATTGCCGATATCACAACAAGTTTTTGTCAAGGTCCTAATAGCATCGCCTTCAAATTGGATGATGCCTTTGTTCGCGTTGACCAAAATTCTGTATTTTCATTTGTGAACAATTACTTACGACCATGTTTGACAGGTAGTGATATCACAATTGGTCTGGAGCAATCTAGACCGTTTATGGCATGCATTTCAACAGCCTTCAAAAAGTCTCCAGAAATGACTATCCAATATCTCGATAAGGCTTTTGGAGTAGAACAACGAGCGCCATGTTTAGAAATTCTACATGGTTGGGAACATTACGGAAAATTAAGTGGGACAACAGAAGATGTCCCAATCGATTCAAATCCAAACTATGAAAGATTAAAGCCTACAAAAGAGTTCGACGTTGGTCATGATTCCGTAAAATATAGATTGAATGATGCGTTCGTTTTTAGTGACAAGAAAGAGATTGTCTCTTTTGCTCAAACATATATGATGCCACCTTTGACTAATCAAGAAATACATTTTTTAAAAGGTCCATTGTTGCTGGCAGATTACATTGAGACGTCCTTTCGGAAAAATAGAGGATTGACCGTTGATAATCTCATTAATGGATTTAAAGCAGAAAGACAGATTAAATGTCTGAATATTTTGCTAGCCTGGAAAAATGCCCAATATGCCTGAGATCTTTTGGATAACACATATTTTTTCTCTATAAATGATTTCATATTTTGGCAATAATCAGTATTCACAAATAAAATAAATCCATCAGTGTCTCAATCTAGATAGTTCATAATCTAACTCATCAAGTTTCTTTTGGAAATATGCAGCAACTAACGGATATTCCCTAGAAAATCTGTTCATTTCTTCATCAAACTCTGCTTTTTGTTTAGCTGCTTCTTTATCCTGTTTTTCTTTCTCGAGTAACCGATTTGTGTACTCTGCGTGTTTCTCATCGGTATATTGTTTGCACCTATCTTTTGGTTTGTGATAGACGTGTCTTTCACAATATTGACAATATGGAAGTTTCGTGTTGTTTGACATCCGTTTTTTATTGTACGATTAAAATTTATGGATACATCTGATGGTTAGTTATTCAATTTTCCGTATAGCTACCTAAAAGGTGTTGCCAATGATGGTTTCATTTATTGGTTTTCCAATTAATGATTTTCCAAAAATGGCTAACACATATGAATTTCGTTTATGATGATATTAGCTGTGCCAACATTTGTTATCACTTTCTGATATACATTTTAGGGTCACGGTATAGCTACCTGGGGGATGTCGCCAATAATGGCATCAATTTTGGTTTTTCAAATAATGATTTTTAAAAAAAGGATAACATATGTGAGTTTCATATATGTTGACAGTCGCTGTGCCAACATTTGTTATCACTTTCTGATATACATTTTAAGGTAACCATATAGCTACCTGGGGAATGTTGGCAACAATGGTCTCAATTTTTGATTTTCCAATTAATGCTTTTCCGAAAATGGCTAACATGTGTGAGTTTTGTTTATGGTGATATTAATGGTGCTAACATTTTTAATCGCTTTCTGATATACATTTTAGGGTCACCGTATAGCTACCTGGGCAATGTTGGCAACAATGGAATCAATTTTGGTTTTCCAATTACTGATTTTCGAAAAATGGCTAACATATATGTGTTTCATATATGTTAAACCACTTATCGAGATGTTTGTGTTATCCATACGATAATATCATTGCATGCGCTCAAACCCTGTCCTTTTCAAGGACATCCCTTCTCCGAGGGAAAAAAGGATTTCTTCTAGACTTATAACGATTAACATTTTACCATTCATAATACGAAAACTTTGATATCAAATTAGTTCGAATCATATACTGTCATAAAAATTGAATAAAATATACCTGATAATACAAAGTTGTTTAACACACTTATTATCGCAATGTTGGATACACGTTCTCGCCTATCCAAAGCATCGCCAACTACTCTATCCCAACTAGCCAAGGTTAAACAATGGGAAACCCTTGTTAAAGAAACATTTTCTCAGCTTCCTTACACGATCACCTTGTTGCAAACCGATAAGGACTGTATCTTTGGCAGCTTTCTGCAAACCATTTATGAAAACCTCCATCTAAAACCAGAAGAACTGATTACACTCCACTTTATAACGCTAAAAAAGGACCTCGATATCAGAATATTTAATGATATTACAAACTTTTTTCGACAAGTTTGTGATGCAGGAGGTTGTATTGAGTTCGCCGGTACACTTTATTGCACAAAGTATACTCGTATGTCCGATAAACTCAGAAGTTTTGGTAAAATCGATCTATCCAAACATAATCCTAGAATACCAAAAGGTAACTATTGGGTCTACATCAAGTTTAAGGACGGTTGGATCAAATACGATATATCCTATCTTATTGAAAAACCTGAGATTAACCTTGATTTCGTTGCTAATGGGTTAACCTATCCAGTTCATAACGATTTGGTGCAACAATCGTGGAATCTATGTGCCATGATCGATATTGATGCCAAACGAATTACACCTGTTAAAGAAATCCTAACACCAAAAATTCTGTGTAGGGCTACAAAATTATTGGCTAAAGGTTATCAATTTGAAGATCCCAAATATTTAGAACGAATGGTTTCCAGAGTAGCTACTGCCTATTTTCCACAAACAGTAATGTTTGAATCAACTGATAAACCGTCTATCGAACCAAAAGGTGCAGTAATTCGAGCAACTGAACATCCGTATTTTAACCCCAGAAAATTGCCTGATGATTATGCAAAATTCATTACCAAAGATTCCAGTATGCATGGATCAGAGTTCAATTTTGGATCAGAAAAAGGATTTGGATCATTTAGCGGAAATAAACATGGCATTCTAACAAAGACAATAACATTTTATAGGCCGGCTATAATAACCAAAAAGGGGACTAGATTAGAATGGGTCCAATATAATACCAGAGATGATGAAGATCAGCTAGCCGTAATTGTTCAACTCCAAGTTGCAGAAGGAACTACATTTAAAAGCCGTAATCGAAAGACATATATTGAATTTTGTTTTGATGGTAACATTCTGGTCAAAGATATATTAGGCTTTTATGATAAATCAGTGTATGGAAAGATTATGGAGCAACTCAAAGATAGCCCATTTACGTTCAGTAAAAATAAGTCTAGAACGTATACCAAATCAGATGAAGATAACTTTCTATACCCATGTACCGCTTGGGCTCAATGTAAGCATTTGAAGGTTATTGTAGATGAGAATTGATAAAATGGTGGAATAATAGGTTGGCATATTTTGTAACAATTTAATTATTCCAATAAATGATTTCATATTTTGATATCATTTGATGTTTTTTCGTAAAATGATGTCAAAATATGAATTTGCGAGATGGTGACATTATTTTATGCATTATTTGTGATGATGTATTTGAGTATATCGGAAGGTCACCGTATAGCTACTTGGAGGATGCCGGCAATAATGGTCTTACTATTAATGATTCCATTTTTAAGTTCCCAAAAAAAATTATAAAAAGTGTTGATAGCAATTTTTTCAAGACTCATAGTAAAACACAAAAAAATATATAATCGTATTGTATACATATGATTAAGTGCAATAGATGTGATAAATTATTTGCATACTTTTCAGATTTCGATCGACACAAAAACAGAAAGAATAAATGCGCGATTTTACAAGGCAAAGCTAGTATATTTGAATGCCTTAAATGCAATAGAACGTTTGCTACTAAGGCTAGTTTGGAAAGACATGTTGCTAAAGCTTGTGATAGTGTTATTGTCCGAGTTAATGATGCAGCCATAGATATTCCACCAGAATTAATTAAACATGATGATAATAAAAATATTGTGCAACACAATGTTACAAATGATTTAAACTCTTTACAATGTACGTATTGTATAAAAGAATTTAGTCGTTCTGATTCATTGAAGCGTCATTTAGAATCGTCATGTAAGGCTTTCCAGCACAGTGGGATCCGAAGCTTGGAATTCACGTGACTTGAAGTCGCGGC
>JADMIO011281714.1_pt1 | contig 10113 bp, 17 predicted proteins | sample 8958161 | NCBI WGS metagenome assembly JADMIO01 (sample SAMN16585339, study PRJNA669376) | soil metagenome | isolation source: Crop rotation soil | place: USA: Cullars Rotation, Alabama | collected 2011
AACCGCCATCAGGAAAAAAATCGCGCCACTCCTCGCTGCTGCCCAGGCCATCCGCCATTCGCGACTACTTGCTCATTTCCCTAGTTTAATTTAATTCCCTCATAGGGATCTTTTGGCGACTCTTTTTTACCCGGCTTGACTGGCGTGCTGGCATCCCCAGGTGAGCGGACCGCTGGGGCGCCCGACGAGTCAGCGGGGCGTTCTCTCTTTGGACTCCCTTGAGCGCTTCCCTGCGCGCTTGTTTGTCGTTCGTCCCTAGATGCTTCCCTCCCCTCAGCTGAAGCTTTTCCTTTGGCTGCGGGCGCGGATTCCCGTCCTTCGCCAGAGGTTGAGTCTCTAGCGGCGGATGGACTCTGCCGGGCCGTTGTGGCGCCGTATCCATGGCTTTGGTCCGTGTATATATCTCCCGAGTCAGACGACGCCTTCCTCGTTGCGCTGCCGGACGCGGGTGTTTGGCTCGCGGACGCGTCTTTGGACTCGGGTCGCCCCTTGCCTGACGTTGCGCTTCCGTACTGGCGTTTTTGACCGGAACTCGCGGCTTTCGAGCCGGACGTGCGCGGCTGCCCGTACAGAGTTCTTTTCGCGTCGCCTGGGACCTGTCCGAACGTTGAGCCGCCGTATGCACCGGTCTGACCAGACGGCGCCGTTCTGAAGTCGCCTGGGCTTTGCCCGCCCGTTGTACCGCTCAGCGTCTCTACTCGTCCCCGCGGCATGTTTCTCGAATCGTAGGAGAACTGCCCGGGTGCGGAGCCGCTTGGTTGTGTGCCTGTTTGTCCGACCGGGGCATTTCTTGGATCCGTCGAAATCTGTCCCAAGGGAGTCCCGCCTTGTTGCATCCGTCCATCCCGGTGTCTTTCTTCGGGGGCCGCATGTCGCAAGTCGTTGGCAGGCACCCCCGCAGGTGTACCGCCTGGACCAGTCCCGCCAAACCGGCCTGACTCGGGAAGCGGACTTGTGGGTGTAACGGGGTAAAGCTGCTGTGCACTAACGGCACCCACAATGCCACTTGTCAAGGCGGCAACCAACACCGCACGGAGATTGTTAATTAACACGAAAGTGTGTTTCATGACGCACCTCGTTTTATCCAAAATAGCTAAATGGTACCCCATTATGTAGACCTGTTGCCACGTCGTTCCGTTCGGTTGTATCCGAATTAAGCGATGTAATCGGGAATAGTGCATCACGCTGCATCATCGCCTCCTACGTTGTAGCCGGCTACACGAACGTGCTGGCGCCGCTGCGTTCATTTCAAGGATGGCACCTGTTGGCTCGCATATCCCTCCTCCGGACCCATTCTCCTCCATTGCGCCACATTGCTCCACCCTTGGCAAAAGTAAAATTCTCGATGGAAGGCACTCCGCGCCGCGAGATTGATTCTACCGCGCTGCACGATTTAAGGGGCAAAAAAACAGGACGCAGATTTCATAGCTCCCACGCCGTAAACTGAAGCCGAACATTCAGCAGGCGATGCCTTGAATCAGCCCTGCCGAGCCAAAATCATTTCTATTGTGTGTTATGTCTATACTTACCTTACCAATCCACACCTCAGCCCGTGCCGTGTGGGCATAACTGACAAGAAGGAAGCACAATGCCGCAATCGGCCCCAGCAGTCAGCGTAGTGATCCCCACATTCGAGCAGGCCAGCTTCATCGGACGCGCGCTTGAAAGCTTGCAGGCACAATCCCTGACTGATTGGGAAGCGATCATTATCGACGACGGCTCACGGGATACGACAAAAGACGTGGTTTCCACCTGTCTGGACGATGCGCGCATCCGTTATCACCGTCTGGGAAAAAACCAGGGTTTAGGCCGTGCCTTGAATGAAGGCATCGCCAAAGCCATTGCGCCCCTCATCGCTTACTTGCCGAGCGACGACGTTTACTATCGCGATCATCTGCTCAGCTTGAAGACGCACTTGGAAATGGAGGCGAACGCAGTACTGGCGTATTCCGGTATCCGCTACCACTATAACCGCCATTCCAGCGGGCAGATCGAGGGATTTCCATTGCAACTGGTGCAGTGCATGCATCGAAAAACGGCAGTGCTGTGGATAGAGCGCGCAGAACTGGAGTCGGATGACCTTGAGCGGCTCTGCTGGGCGCAGTTGCGCCCCCTCGGCATCTTTACCGGCACCAACAGGATTACTTGCGAGTGGGTGTCCCATCCGCTACAACGTCACAAGATCATGCAGGAGCCTGAAGGCGGCATCAATCCGTTTCGCTCCCATTACGGGGTGGAAGAGCCACTACGCTTTCACACATCAGTCGGCCATTCAATCGATGAGATAGAGCATTATCGAAACATGCGCGAGCGGCCGGATACCCTGCCGGCCGACGACGGACTGAAAATACTCCTGGTCGGCGAACTGGCATACAACGCCGACCGCGTGCTGGCGCTGGAAGAGCAGGGGCACCGCCTGTATGGCTTGTGGATGCAACGCCCCCACTGGTACAACACGGTGGGACCCGTTCCGTTCGGCCACGTCCAGGATCTGGCCCGGGACAACTGGCGCGAGGCCATCAGGCAGATCAGGCCGGATGTCATCTACGCGCTGCTCAACTGGCAGGCAGTGCCGTTCGCGCACGAGGTGCTGAGGGCAACCCGCGGCATTCCATTCGTGTGGCACTTCAAGGAAGGCCCTTTCATCTGCTTGGAAAAGGGCACTTGGCCACTGCTGATCGACCTGCATCAGCATTCGGATGGACAGATCTTCTCCAGCCCGGAGATGCGCGACTGGTTCGACACCGTCGTTCCCGGCTTGTCGCTGACCAAGCCCACGCATGTGTTGGATGGGGATCTGCCCAAGCGCGACTGGTTCGATCAGCCGCGCTCGCCGCTGCGTCACGCCGGCGACAGCGAAATTCATACCGTATCGCCAGGGCGACCTATCGGCTTGCACCCGCACCATGTGGCTGAACTGGCTGATCACGGCATTCATCTGCATTTTTACGGCGAGATAACGCATGGACAGTGGCTGCAGTGGATCGAAAAAACACAGGCAATGGCGCCAGGGTACCTGCATTTGCATCCGAACGTGGATCAAAGCCGCTGGACGGAGGAGTTTTCTCAATATGACGCAGGCTGGCTGCATCTATTTTCCAGCCGCAATGGCGGGGAAATCCGCCGTGCAGATTGGGATGACCTGAACTACCCGGCCCGACTAAGCACTCTTGCTGTAGCCGGTCTGCCCATGCTGCAGAAGGCAAATGACAGCGCGCTCGTTGCTACCCAGACATTGACCAGGCAGCTTGGCGTCGGAATATTTTTTGAAACGATGGACCAGCTTGCCGCCCAGTTGCGGAACCGCGAGCACCTGCAAACCATCCGCGAGCGTGTTTGGCAGCAGCGCCACCTCTTCACCTTCGATCATCACGTCCCGGAACTGATTGACTTCTTTCGGCAAGCGATTAAAGCAGGTCGAGGATGATTTACCGTCTAACTGACGAGCTAGCCCGGAGAACTGGAAAACTGGAGGACAAAAAGAAAATGCGGTTCCGTAAAGAACCGCATGGAATGGCGCGCCCGGCAGGATTCGAACCCACGACCCCTTGGTTCGTAGCCTGTTCGTCGAATAGGTACTTTTCCATTATCTTTCAATACGCTACAAGTTCTCAACTGTACTATAAAACTTGCTCAGCGTTCGCTGTAAGCCCTTGATTGCTCTAGGATTGGGTTAGGCTAATAGCACAGGAGATTCTCTTGGCTGCCGGGGACTAAATGAGCGGGTATATGCTGCCGTAAACGAACAACAGAGTTTGGGTAATCTATCCAACCCCGAGCAAAACCGGTTTCCATCTTGAGGATTGAAATGCTTTCAAAGGACGACATTTATGACCTATTTAAGCCACTTTGGGATGATGCAGAAACCGAAAACAGTTATCCAACCGTACGCCCGCTGTTAGCGCATTACACGTCCATAACCACGCTCGAACAGATCATGAAAAACGACGAGATTTGGTTTTCCAACCCGTTAAACATGAACGACATGCAAGAACTTAGATTCGGCATACGGGAAGCTAGCGTTGCATTCCGCAAGCATCCGGCGATATTGCAGGTTTGCGGGAAAGAAGCGTATATCAAACTGGTAGGGGCCTTCGACTATTATCTGGACCGATTCCAGAACCAGGACGCTTTTGACGTATATGTTTTTTGCACGACGAGGCACGACGTGAAAACAAAAAAGGGCGATGCTTCTGATGGCGTGCTATCAATGTGGCGGGGATATGGAGGCAATGGTACAGGAGCAGCAATCGTCTTCGATACAGCCTGCTTCGATTTTAACCAGGACATTAACTTCCTACTGCTCTCCGACGTCAATTACCTGACGCCCGACGAGCTAAGCAGTTGGATTGATTCTAAGCTTGTCGAATTTGCGAGCCTCCTCAACAGATTTCAGATCCCTGAGGACATGTTGCACGTCCCCGCGTATATGTTATTCGAGCGGTTCAAGGTATTCTCCTTGTTTACCAAGCACCATGGTTTCTCTGAAGAAAATGAATGGCGCGTCGTGTACTTAAGAGAGCGCGATAGTGATAAGGTATTAGATGGAATGCTGCATTATTCGATCAGTCCTAACGGGCCCGAGCCGAAACTAAAGTTTAAGGTCAAACCTATTCCAAACGTTACTGGCGAAAGTTTTTCGCTAACAAACATCGTGCGGCAAATATTGCTCGGCCCATCTGTATCTGGCCCCCTCGCTGTCATGTCGGTGAAACGAATGCTTCGAGCGGTGGCAAAACCCGAGCTAGCAGACCAAGTCGCGGCATCTACTACTCCTTTTCGCTCTTTGTGATGCTATTGGAGACGTTCTCCCACGCCTCCCGCTGCGCCTGCAATCCTAGTGCCCAGTGCCGGCACTCGTCTCGCTTGACGCGGGTGCGATTGGCTTTAAGCGCGTAGTCGTAAAGATCCTCTTCAGTTCTTTCTGGAAGTCGTAACCAAGCAGATCGTCCTCCTGGGTTATCGACTGGGGTACTATCACCGGCGCTGGGCACGGGGTCTGCTCGGCACGTTTCTGGGGGGATGCGCAGGCCGTCAGGATCCCGACGCATAGCAGCATCGGCAACACGGATCTTCTCGTTTTGGTTTGCGGCATTGTTGACTACCTCATCATTCAGTTTTGCGTTATGTTCCATCAGCGCGAGGCTTCTGGCATTTGCCTCTTCGAGCTGCTGCTGTTTCCACGAGAGCTGCGTATTTTCCTTGGCCAGACATTCGGCCCGCTCGACCGCCCGGCCATCCTCATGGATGGCGTGAATGACATACCATATGCCACCGATTGCTGCCGCAATCAGTGCAAGCACTGCCGCGGCTTTAGCGATCTGTATCGCGGTGATACCCATGCATTACCTCATCCAAAATAATCGATTGTAGATCGTCCTAGGGAGCCGCTTTTTCCATCGTTTCCCGGTGGATTCCGTCTTTCGTAATCACAATTCTGTAGGGTGCTTTGCCCGGCTTGTGACGCTTTAAAAACACCTTCTCAGCTCCGATCTCGTCGACTAGTCGCTGCTTCAGTTCCCGCTGGTGAGAAGGATCAAAGTCCAGGCTATTCGCGAGCTTCGCCTCGTAGACATTCGGTTCCACCTGGTGAAGCACAAACCCATTCTCGTAGGGAGCGAACTCTCCCCAACTCGTGGGCTTGTTGTGGAGCCGAACGATGATGGTCAGGAATTCCAGTGTGATAAGTCCCGGCTTATGCATTCCCGTCCTTGAAGATGAAATGACCATCAGTACCGACCTCGAGGCTTTCGGGCAGCAATTTGCCCTGCTCAGTCTTACGGCATATCGCCCGGGCTTCGTGTAGCACTAGGGCCATTCGCAAGTGATGGAGGATCGCGGCGTTCAGAGGCCACGGTACTTCCCGGTCGAGGAATTGCACCCGGTCTATCAGCGCCCGGATCACCTCCTGGTTATACGTTCCCTCTGCATTGTGACCATGGCCACGGTCAACAAACTGAAGCCTCTCTTTACCCGTACCATCGAGATGATCCAGTTCATAGACGTGGCCACCCACCAGACTACGCATCCCTGCCCTCGCATATCGCTCGCTCTTCCGTGCGCCGTCTGGTCAATCCCAGAAGTGCTCTACCTTTGAACTTGTCCCATTTGCTGATCTCAGCGCAGGCGCCAGCGTAGTCTCCGACGTTCAGTTTCATCACGAGGGTCGAACCGCAGAATGCTTTAACCCCGATGTTGTATGCCAAGCTCACGAAAGCGGCGAACTCCCAAGGGAATAGAGGCACGGTGACGCAGTTGCGCACGCCCTGGGCGTACACGGAATCAACTTCATCAAGCAAGCGCTGCAATGCTCTAACGGGGGTCGTTCGGTCCCCAAGCTTAACGCCGACAGTTGACCCAAACCCGTTGGTCGGAACATCTCCAGCGACAGGGGGTTTTGCTACTTCCTCATATCCCTCATGGGTTGCGATACCGACGAGTGTGGTTGCAGCGAGTACCAGCGCAGCAACGGCTGTACGTGTCTTGCTCATACCCTCATCCCCTGAATAAGTTTGGCGATCTGGGTCGCCCTGTCCGGCCCTTCCTCTGCTAGAAGCGCCTCATACACTGCGGTTGACGCGTGGCATAGAGCGGCGTTGTAATAAGCCGCTGGGCCTTTGCTGCCAGCCTCGATCTGGGATCTGCGTATCCAGGCATCGTGAGCTGCTTTGGCATCGCGGGATTCGTAACATCCATCCTCACGCCGCCGGAGCTGCAAGCGTCGCTCGTTGGCAAAGCGCCGCCATTCATCCTCGTGATACTGAACGCTACCTGTCATATTTTCTGGCAATAGCTCGCAGCTCCGTTGCCACCTTCTCAAGCTTGGCAGCATGCGCCTCTTTAATCACCGCACCGCGGGCACGCTGGCGCTTGATCTCGTTGATTCTGGCCGTGATCTCGTCCATGACAAACCAGAAGTGATTCATTTGCAGACCTGCATCAAGCCCGCAACAATCAAGCCGACGCCAGCAGCAACCAGCCCCCAGCCCGAACCACTGATAAGGCCTACCCCAAGAGAAAATGACAGAATCCCGCCATAAGCTATTGGCCAGCCTTGTAGCCAATTCAACCAGGTCATTTCGACGGGCTCAGCAAGCAGTCCAACTTCTGGTTGATGGCATCCTCCACGTCAATAACTTCAAGATCGATGCATGGATTCCTCTCAGCCGGCTTGGGCTTGACTATGTTGTTGGCCCTTGGGGCGATAACCTCGACCGCTGGCAATACAACCGGCCATGCCGTAGGAGCGGCGACCGGGGCAACCATGGATGCAGCAGGCGCCACTTCCGGTGTGGGTGTCTTAGGCGGAACGGGGCATCCCGCAAGGACGGTCACTAACAAAATTGGCAGGTATCTCATCAACGCCTCCTGTTCGGCCATTGCTCTATCAATCTATCGAGCTTGTCGTTGAACTGGTGCAATGCTTCCCGATGCTCAACTCGCATCGCCTTCATCTCATCGCTCAGGCGATCATTGGTCCGCTCCTGATACATCTCGCCGCGCTTCAGGCTCGCGATGTCGTTTTGCACGGCGTTATAAGTTGCAACACCCGAAGCCGCGAGGCCGAGTATTCCGATGATCCCACCGACCGAAATGGTCATATTGGACGGGCCTTTTCGCGGCTCCTTTCTCCGTTCTTCCCCTTCGCACGTCATGGCCCGCCGACCTCCATTAATTGAACAGCGACTTGATGAACGACCAGCCGAAGACCAGCAACGCAATCGCAACAGCAGTCAATATGACGACCGACAGTTTGTTGCGAACAAAGAACCCGTCGACTTCGTCTTCCGCTTTCTTGTAATACCCTTCGGCTTTGTCTCTGATACCCATTTTTCTTCTCCTTTTAAAAAAAGTGGTGCCGTTCATAACGCGTAAAAAACAACTGTGAAAATCACACAAGCAAGGGCCCAGAAAAACATGTCCATCCGTCCTATGCGCGTCCAATCCCAACTTTTCTGTTCCAGTTCGCGAAGGATGCCCATCCCAATAGAAAGGAGCGCAGCGCCCCAAGCCGGAATGGGAAAGATGAATGCAGCCATGAGCGCGACGGCATAGAGTGCATGCGCGAACTGTTCAGCCACTTCCAGGATGAGAGACTTACCGGGCTTGAGGGTAAAAAGAGCCATTGCTATCCGTTCCGGCTGATATATATTTCGTTCAACCGCGCGTTTGCGTTCTTAAGCAACTGACACGCACGCGATTCACTTACCCCCAAGTCATCCGCAATGGTTTTCAGTGTGATGTCCTGCTCGTAGTACATGTGGACCAATTTCTTTTGCCGCTCTGGCAGCTCTGCTATCGCCGCCACCGCCCGACAAACCTGTTCTTTTTCCAGCAGCCTGGTCAAAGGTGTTTCATAGTCGGCGTAATGGCGTTCCAAATAATTGCGATCATCGGGCGTCATGTCCTCCAAGCTAATCGTGCTGCGGATGAAGTCAGCATTCTTACGCTCATGCCTCGGCACCCAGTCCATCCGGCGCAACTCATCCAGCATGGCGCCCTTGATTCGTTGGGACGCATAGGTCTCAAACTTCGCCCCCGGCATCTCCTGGTAGCTGTTCAGCGCCTGCATCAAACCCATCATCCCGACCTGCACCAAATCGTCACACTCGACACACGCTGGCAGCTTTGCCTTCGTGTGCGACGCGAGTTTTCGAACCAGCGGCTGGTATTGTTTTAGTTTTTCTTCGAGCATAAAAAAAGCCGCTCTAGGTGGCCTGGCATATCGAGTATGTGTGTATGGATCAAATAATCGTGAGGCCGGAACTTGTGTAATAACCGACCCTGCCATCGGTAAATCGCGAAACAGTCAGGATCGTTCCGCTCATCAACAGCGTACGTATCGCGTCACGATAGGCAACGACTGCCGGCCTGTCTTTAATACCAAAGCCATCAGTGCGGTCCCACTGATACCAGATGGTTCGTGCGATCCCCTTTGCGGCCGCTGTGATCATGAACCGTGCAATATGCGCACAAACTTTTGCATCAGAGTAGGATCCCGCGGTGGATGAAATCATCGAGCTTTCCGTATCCCACGTCGGTTTTGCAGATACCCCGGCTGCTGTCTTGGATGCGTTGATGCGGTCTATCATTCCGGTCAGGTCCTGAATCCGGTTCGCCCCAGGCAGGTATAGGTGTGCTGCGATGATGTCTACCCAGTCTTTCATGGTGGTAAAGCCGTCGCCGGTGGGCGCAGCCATCATTCCGGTAAAATAGGTATCGGTTGCGCCAGATGTAGTAGTCCACCCCTGCGTGCTCGGGCAGATGATCTTTGCTGTCGGGTCAACCGCTTTTATGGCCTGGTTCGCGCGGCGTACCATTTCCGCCAGCTTCGCGTAACTCCCGGTAAAGTACGCTGCGGTGCCCGTTGCTGCCGTGCCATCGTTCTGGTAGTTAACCTCGTTCAAAACTTCGTAATACTTGATCCTTCCCACGTAACGGGAGGCTACAGCTGAGCAGTAAGCGCTCCAGTTAGCCATATCCGCAGGCTCGGCGCCTATGCCGCGATTGAACTCTATCGCGCTGCCCGGCTGATCTGAATATGCGTTCCTTTCCGTTGGCCTGGCTGACGCCCACGGGGGTGTCCCGAACAAGACCATTATCAAATCACGGCCTGCTGCGTGGTGTGCATTTACCAGCAGGTCGAGGTCAGTCCAGTCCCAGTTTGCAGGATTAGGGTCATTCGTCGGCTGTACAAATTGCCAGCGCCCTTTTCCGCCCTGCATGTCATAGATCCGTACGGTCGCATATGTTGAGCCGAGCGCTGAATCATTGGCGCGGTAATAGACGTGCGTTCCAAAAAAGGATGCCGCAACCGAAACCGGCGAAGCCGATACGACGCTAATCGGAAGGTTAGGGATGGCGAGCACATTTGCACTCAGTCCCGCAAAATCGGCCGCTTCACAGAATGTTGCACGACTCCCAACAAAGTGTCCGCCGTAGTGTTCCAAGGGGTAAGCAGAGCTGCGCCCACTGGTTATAACGTAGTCTGTCATGATCCGGGATAATGAAAAATGGAGTAGCCAAATAGGGTTATGGTTTGTGACGTACCGACGTTCGCTGTCCATCTACATGTAAAGTCGATGACTAGGTCACCCGATGTGTCAATGGCGG
>JADMIO011426324.1_pt1 | contig 10113 bp, 10 predicted proteins | sample 8958161 | NCBI WGS metagenome assembly JADMIO01 (sample SAMN16585339, study PRJNA669376) | soil metagenome | isolation source: Crop rotation soil | place: USA: Cullars Rotation, Alabama | collected 2011
TTCCGATCTAGTTTTCAAATAGAAAATGATATTATCGATAAATTACATAAAGAAATGGAAAGACTGGACAAACAAATTTCCACTCAATTTAGCTCATCAGACACACAGAAGAACATAAAAGAACTACAAGACAAATATGTCGACATTGTAAACAAACTTACAAATATATATATCTCTAAAAATCACCAATTAAAATTATTTGAAGATCTATTTACCATAAAGCATAATTCTATCTCTATTAATTTTTTTAATAATAATTTAATACAGGAAATGCAAACATTACAACTACTATATACTTATCAAAAAAAATTAAAAAACAAACTAAACAGCATATTAGCTTGGCTTCCTGTATGGTATGGCATCTCGAATAAATCCACACAACAACTCTCCGCGAGTAGCACAAGCACATTCTCTGATCCGCAAGTAGCAAATCAATCTTCAGATGACACAAGGAGCATGCCTCCCTCAAATGAAATTAGAACGTCCAGCAATTTCAACTTCTTTAATCAAAACAATATTAATAGTGATAATACAACACAAAATGTGCCTGTCACCCTTCAAAGGGTTTTTAATAGTGGTAACACGACACAGAATAAACCTACTTAATAAAATTGAATAATCAATTTGTAATGTCGCGGATACAGCTCCCACAACAAAAGTGGGAGCTTTATTCTGCGCTACCAAGCCTTAAATTGAATAGAATTACTAGCGCAGACTAAAGCCTCAACGTTTTTGCAGGCTGTGTCCGTGAAATCTACCTTAAGTAAACCTTAAGACCTGCTTTAGATCCAAGCAACAATACGTTTGTGCACTATACTTAAAAAGTATTTAAAGAGGTAAAAGATTTATGTCTTCAAACCGTCATTCATATCCACTTGCAGAGAATTTTATTGACGCATTAATAAATGGAGACAAAGAGGCTCAAAGCAAATACAATTGCGCAGATAAAACCTCGGATATTTATAATCTGCTTTGCAATGATAAGACGTTGTCGTTATACGATGAGGTCATCTATTTTAATAAATTAACTTCTTACCGAGCAACAGGCGTCTGGCAATTAACTAAAGATATGTTTTACGCAAGAACGAATTTACAAAATTGGCTTTATGGTAAAGACAACACCAAAGTATTTACAGAAGTTTTACCTAATGAAAAGAGTAAAGCAATCACACCCTCTACCATACTTTATAAATTACTTACCTCTAAATTTATAGTAGACATTTGTAAGAGTATAATTGAAAATAATGACAACCTGGATCTCCCATTATTAAAAAATTCAACGAACCCAAATCTAAAATCGCATTTAAAAAAAATAGCAAAAACTTTTGCTAAAAATAATTGGAATGATACAGCCAAGAAGGAATTTTATGAAGGTTTTTTAACTTTAAACACTAATCGAGACTCAAGGTTTTCTTCTCAACCCATTACGGATTTGAGCTTGAGTTCAAGTTTAAGTTCGACTTTTAGCTCGAGCTCGAGCTCGAGCTCGAGCTCGAGCTCGAGCTCGAGCTCGAGTTCAAATTCAAGTCCAAATTCAAGTGCAGGATTAAGCAAAGAAAACAACAAATTGAGTTTGATTTCAATCTCAGAATCAAGCCAGGTAAATAACCAATCGAATTCAAGCTCAAGTTTAAGTACAGAATCAAGCAACGACAATAACAAATCTAATTCGTGTTCCAGCTCAAGCACAGAATTAAGAAAGAAAAATAACAAATCTAGTTCGAGTTCAAGCTCAAGCACAGAATCAAGCAAGAAAAATAACAAATCTAGTTCGAGTTCAAGCTCAAGCACAGAATCAAGTAAGAAAAATAACAAATCTAGTTCGAGTTCAAGCTCAAGCACAAAATCAAGTAAGAAAAATAACAAATCGAATTCTAGTTCTAGTTCTAGTTCAAGCTCAAGCACAAAATCAGGCAAGGATAATAACAAATCGCGTTCTAGCTCAAACGAAAAATCTAAGAAAAAGAAACGTAAATTGAACGCCACCGCGTTACAATCTAAGAAACCAGCCTCACAAGGATCACAAAAAAGCTTACCCAATAAAGCACAAAAAACTACTTCAGATCATGAACACAAACAGTTACAAGAACAAAAAAAAGTTATTAACCTCTTAAATGAGCAGCAACAAATACAAGAAAAAATATTGCAACTACATCAGAACCAAATTACTCAGCTACAAACGCAATTAGAGGAACAGAAAAAACAATTGCAGCTACTACAGCAACAATTGCAGCAACCGCAAGAGCAGTTACAACAGGTACACCAGCAGCCATCTACCTCTAGTGTTAACACAACAAGCACTGCACCTTTAATTAATGTTGTACAACATTTGCAAACGGTATCCGATATAGACAATATACATATACAACTAGCGTTACTAGATGAAAAAATTCTCTTTATCACTACCAGCCCCTCATCGGATCAAAATACAGAGAATATAAAAACGCTACAAGCTAGATATACTCAATTAATTAATCAACTTAAAGCCAACCATCAATCCAATAAAGATCAATTAAAGACGATAGATAGCCTAATCTCTTCGCAAACAAGCTCTAGTAATTTTTTTGTTAACAACCTGATACAAACTCAAGAATTACATGAACAACGCGCTCAAATATTAGCATTAATTGAGACGATAGAAGGCATATTAGTTTGGTACCCAGCGGGGTATACAATCCCCCCACCAGAATATCTACCAGATAATCAATTGCCGGTATCAACACCAAATCAACTACTGGAAGAAACATTAACGAGTAACACTAGTCCCCCTACCCATCCTAGCGTTCACTTTAGTGATGAGTACTTTACTGAACTTGATAAAATGAATTCAGTTGATGGCAATGATAATACTGATTTGATCCCTAAACCCCGACAGGTGTGAGGGTGATTGCGTGTACTAGACTTTTATAACAAAGATATAAAGAGGCTATAAATTTATGTCAGCAAGCCATGTTTTAATACCGAGTGCACTTGGTTCTTTTTTCACAGCCGTAAAGCAAAATAAAAATGAATTAATTTCCACTTACAACTGTACTGATCCTCATTCAGAGATTTATCGATATCTCTGTCAAGAAAACATGGACTCAGACGATGAGGCTGAAAAGTTTTATAAATTAATAGCCCGTGGAAATCCATTACTTAATAAATTAGTTATAGACATGTTTTTTGCAAAACGCTCTTTACAGCAATGGTGTTGCAACAAAGATAATACTACTTATATCAGAGATGCAAATGAGCATATTGTTCCTTTGTCTATCTTGCGTAGATTACTACGCAAACCACAATTCTCAGAGATTTGTAAATATATATTAGAAAACACTCAGGACCACGACTTAACAGATCAGGAAAAGGTAGCACTTCTCTTAACTACTTTAAGTCGGCCTGAATATACAGGCTTAATAACCATAGCAAATCAATATGCTATCAATAATTGGCAAAGCACGACCAAGCAAAATTTTTATAGATTACTCATGCTACATAAATCTGGGCTTCCAACAACTACTATTCAAGAACAACAGAATTCAAGTTTCTCCTTGTCTCAATCTAATCTCACAAGTTCAAGTTACAGTGCAAGTTCAAGTGCAAGCTCAAGCTCAAGTTCCAGTGCAAGCTCAAGCTCAAGTTCCAGTGTAAGCTCAAGTTCAAGTTCAAGTTCAACTTTGAGTAATCCATCTGACAACAAGAGTGGTAAACGAAAATTTCACCAAACTCAGCAGCCACCACAAACACAACCAGTATCACAACTGCAGCCGCAACTACCATTACTATCGACAATACAGAATTCATCTTTACAACAACAATTAAATCAACAACAGAAAATATACAACGACAAAATTGACAGCGATCGCCAACAGTTACAAGCAGAAAGAAAAGAATTAGACCTGAAATTAGAGGAATATCAACAATTACGACAGCAACAAAAACAATTACGCCTGGATCAGCAGGAATTGCAATCACAGCAAGAACAGCTACGGCTGGAGCGTCAGCAATTGCAGTTGCAACAAAGCCAGTTACAACTAGACCGGCAGGAATTGCTAGCACAGCAAGAACAATTACAGCAACGTCATCAGCAACAAGCAGTCAGCTCTAGTGCTAACACAACAAGTACTACAGTTATAATTAATACTGAACATGATTTTCAAACAGAAAAAGGTATAGATGATATTCACACTAAACTAAGATTACTAAATGACGAAATTCTCTTTAACTTTGGCGATCAATTAGGACAAATATACATAGAGAGTATAAATCAACTACAAACTCGATTTAACCAATTAATTAACCAAGCTAAAACAAATCTGCAATCAAAAGAAGCTCAACTCAAAATGATAAATGATCTTATCTCTCCGAGATATCAAACATCCTCTAGTAATTTTTTTAATAATAGCTCAACACAAGAAATAGCAAGACTGCAAGTACAGCGTACTCAAATCTTGAATTTAATTAACAAGATGAAGTATCTATTAGATTGTTATACAACAGTAGATACAACAGCCCTATCCGAAATCTCAACTCTTGAATTACAACTACCGCCCAATCAATTGCCAGAACAAACTTCAGCGAGCAGTACAAGTTCTTATTCTCATGACCACACCAACGATCTATTGCACTCTTGCAAACCCTCTTGACAAGCCAATAATAGCCCATCAAGATGATTGAGTCGCCTTCATGGAGGAAGTTCTTAATGAGAAAAAATCGTGCGCTTGTTGTAGCTGGAACCATCTTCTTTATTGTCGCTATTTTGCATGCCTTGCGGATATTCTATCAAATCCAAATTGTAGCCGGCTCAACCGTCATCCCGTTTTGGTTGAGTTATCTTGGTACAGCGGTTTTTGCAGTACTAGCCATATGGATGTTTTCCGCCCGAAAGGGATAAATAGCAGCACCCTCATGGTGTCAGGCTTGCATCTTAAACGCAAACCTGACTGCCCAATTATCCCTCAACAAACGCATCTGGGCATAAAGGCACATCTGGGTTTAAAGCATAACTACTAAAGTCACTCATGCCTTTACTACGTAATAATTCTTCATCTATGAAAAAATTACCTGTCACACTACGGCTATCTGCTGTCAAAATAGCATAAGCTGCATCTGCCATAATTTCTGGTTTACGCGAGGCCGCATACATTTGTTTGGGAAAGTTCACTTCCACTGCTGCAGTTGCAATTAATGTTTTCGGCCATAATGAATTTACTGCCACACCTTGTTTCTTAAATTCTTCTGCCATGCCTAAAGTACACATACTCATACCATATTTGGAAATGGTATAAGCCAAGTAATCTTTAAACCATTTTGGATTCATATTTAAAGGAGGAGAAAGATTCAAAATATGCGGGTTTTTAGCTTTAAATAAATGCGGTAAACATTTTTGTGAACACATGAATGTTGCACGGGCATTTACCGTAAAGATCAAATCAAGTTTTTTCATGGGCATGGCTAAAGTGGGTGCCAGAAAAATCGCTGAGGCATTATTCACTAAAATATCAATACCGCCAAAAGTCTCCACGGTTTTATCAACTGCTTGTTGCATTAATTCTTCAGAGCGCACATCGACTTGTACAGGTAAGGCGCTGCCACCTGCTTCTTCTATTTCTTTAGCAACGCTAAAAATGGTACCGGTTAAAGTGGGATGGGGCTCTGCGGTTTTAGCTGCCAAAACCACTTTGGCGCCGTCTTGGGCACAACGTAATGCAATGGCTCGCCCTATGCCACGACTAGCACCTGTGATGAAAATAACTTTGTCCTTGAGACCTTGATTCATGACAGCATTTCTCCTTAGCAGTTTTGGACTGCGATGAGAGTAATGCATGCGCAGCGGCCTGTAAACTGATTTCAAAGACGTTAAGACTGGCTAGCATGAGCACTTGCAGCAGCATAAGCACAAAGAAAAGCATGTAACCTGCTTGTTTGGTCATATAGTTATAAATCCATAATGCTTCTTCACTAACTTCCCCTCACGTATTTGTAGTTCAACTTTCGCAGCTTTGTGTGCACTATTTTCGTATTGGGTAAAATGCAGCTGTTCTACACCTTGTACATACTCATCTTTTTGGCCTTGTTCATTGCGTATATACAAAGCATACACAGGTTGATGCAGGGCATCATAACGATGGGTAAATTGCACAACATATTTATTTTCCTTTAACCCACCATCTGCTTTCAGTTCATTTCGTAATAATTGCAGACATACATTAGCCTGTTGCTGTAATTTAAGATACGACATAATTTGTTGGTGCTGACGTTGCAAATTTAAATATAACGAAAAGATTGATAGCAATACTACCAAACCCATACTCGTTGTGAGCAAAAATTCTAATAGTGTGAAACCTGTTTTGTGCATGTTTTTAAACCTTTGGTAAACCAACAAACCTGCAATTGGTAATTCGGATAAGTTCCACTTACCTTTCCTTGCCCTTTTGGCAGTAATTCAGCAATTTCCATTTGCCACTGCATGATTTGTGTGGTCATATCAGTTGGCGCGAAGTAAATTCTTTCTCGTATATTCGCTATTGCTTGCTGAGCCAACGAATGTTGATAAGCTGTGACAGCCATATTAGCCGCCTGAATTTCTAACGTTTCTATCCCGAGCAGTCCTAGTGCTAAAATAAACATACTCACAAGGAGTTCTAATAAGGAAAATCCGGTCATATTATGTTAATCTTTGGTGTTAATATGAGTTTTTCACTGCAGAAGGAACTTCAGTGCAAAAATCAGCGCTACCATTAGTGGTTGACTTAGACGGCACCCTCATAAAATCAGATACTTTCTGGGAAAGCCTCATCCTACTGATTAAGCAAAGCCCGCGTTCCCTTTTCTTTTTGCCATTGTGGTTACTTCGCGGCAAAGCCTATTTAAAAGACGAAATCGCCAAACGCATTACTTTAGACCCCCATTTATTGCCTTATGAATACAATTTTTTACAGTATTTGGCTGAGCAAAAGAAATTGGGTAGACAACTTATTTTAGCAACCGCAGCAAATAAAAATATTGCACAAAATATCGCAGCACATTTAGGAATTTTCGATAAAGTATTAGCGTCTGATGCACAAATCAATTTAAGCGGTGTACGCAAGTTAGCAGCTATACAGGAAATTTGTCAAGAGTATGCTTATGCTGGCAATCACCGTCTAGATTTATTCATTTGGCAATATGCCAAATCTGCCGTGGTGATGAATGCTTCAGCTAAAATAAGCAAAAGAGTAAAAATGAAATTACCGATTGAATACCACCAAAAACCTAGCAGATTTCCTTGGCGTCATTTATTACATGCATTACGACCTTATCAATTATTAAAAAATTTATTATTAGTAGTTCCACTAATCACTGCTTTTCGTTTTGATCCTGCGTCATTGTTTGCTGTAGCTAAAGGGTTTATTGCTTTTAGTTGTTGCGCAGCCAGTGTGTATTTATGTAACGATATATTAGATATACATAGTGATAGACAACATCCGCTTAAAAAAAATCGCGCCTTCGCTGGCGGGTACTTATCGATTATTTCCGGCGTAATGTTTGCATTAATACTGTTAACATTTAGCATCGTCATCAGTTTAAGTATTTCGCCTACATTTAGTGTCGTTTTAATAAGTTACTTTTTATTGACCTTTGCTTATAGTTTATATTGTAAAAAAATTGTCATCCTGGATGCTATATTATTAACGCTATTTTATGTAATACGTGTTATTGCGGGCGGTGTGGCCATTAATGTCCGTGCTTCTATGTGGTTATTAGGCTTTTCATTATTTATATTTTTGAGTTTAGCTTTTGCTAAACGTTATGTGGAATTAAAAAATATGGTAATGAGTGGTAAAACTAGCATACCAGGACGTGGTTATCAGGTAGGCGATCAATCGCTTATTATGCAATTTGGTATTAGTAGCAGTTTTATAGCAGTATTAATTTTTGGTTTGTATGTCAATAGCGCGCATATGCGTGAACTTTATCAATACCCACCTTTTTTATGGTTAGCTTGTCCTTTGTGGTTATATTGGTTATGTCGTCTTTGGTTGTACAACCATCGTGGACAAACCGAAGAAGATCCATTATTACTAGCGCTTAAAGATAAAACAAGCTATGTCATTGGATTGTTATTAATGTGCTTAGTGTTTTTAGCAAAATGATAGACGCTAAACTTTTATCTAAAAATTTTTTTAAATAGGGAGTTATAAATTATGTCAAAACCCTTCACCCAATCAAGGGTTTTCACTGCAGTAGACGATTTCATTTTTAAAATCCCTATTTATTGGTTCGTTTCAATTATCTTGATAATATTATTCATTAAATCTGGCATTAACATAAACTCATACATTATTTACCAGTTTAGTATTGTTCAAAATCCCTTTATGAATCAGCATACAGCAAAATTCTTGCAGTACAGTTGGTTAGCACCTTATTTAGCATGGCTATTACATATAAAATCTCCTTATCATTTATTTTTATTTTATTTATTTTTTAACTATTTATTTTTTATCTTATTTATTTGTTTACTATTTCATCGTTTAGCTGATCGTGAAGCACGCATTGCCGCAGTGATCTTTACCACTTTACCTATCTCATCTACAATTTTTTATTTTGTTTGCTATGATTCCTTAACTTTATTTTTAATGTGTTTAGCTTTATACCTTACTCATCCCCAATGGATATTTCGTGTAGGCTTAATTTTCGTTGGTTTTCTTTTAGGTATACAGCATTTTGAACAATCATTTATAGCAATTTTTCTGGTTTTAATTGTATTTTTACAACCGACCCAGCAAAACCAGTATGACTCATTATGGGCAATTGCATTATTAGTTGGCATTATATCCGGGAAAATATTTTTAAGTACTATATTTCACATTTTTAATATTTACCCACCTAGCACTAGACTTTCTTGGTTAAATGAAAATTTGTCTATATACCTACGAGCTTTTTGTTTTAATTTACAATATATTCTTTGGTCTATTTTGGGTCCCTCCTGGTTGTTAGTATTCAAAAGTCTTGATAAGGGTAGAAAAGTCATACCATTTATAATTTCTTTATTTATTATTATTGCCATTTTGGCAGTTACCTATGACGAAACACGCATAGCAGCTATTTTAAGTTTTTGGCTCTTATCTGTTTATTGGCTATTGAATCAATACTTTTTAAAGAATCTTGACAAACAACTCGTTACTTTTATTTTTTTATTTTGGCTAATTTCTCCAATGGCATGGGTTATAGGAGGGGTAGCAGCTAGGTCAGTATTTTTTTATAATTTATATCATTTTATAGATTTTTCACATTAATACTTACAATATTTATGACTTACAATTTTTGGGCTTCTTTACTATACTATTAAAATTCCAGGGAATGCCCCTGTCTCTTTATAAGGAATGAGTATGTCCAGTCTTTCGCAAATCACAGCCAATTTAAATGGTATCGATTATGTTGTTCTATTTCTCTTATTCTTCTCCACCATACTGGGTATTAAACGCGGCTTTATTAAAGAGATTGTTGCCTTAGCAACTTGGGTTACTGCATTTGTCGTTGCCAGTTTATTCGCTACCCGTGTAGCTGATTTATTTACTTCTCATGCTGCTCAAGTAGCAGAAGCAGGTAAACACCCTCCTTCGCTATTAGCTTTATGCATTAGTTACCTTTTACTATTTCTAGGCACCTTACTTTGTGGACAGTTTATAGAATATATAATCAGCTATGTGGTGGAAGGTCGCGGCATTAGCATTTTAAATCGATTTTTTGGCGCTATTTTCGGCTTAATTCGCGGTTGGTTTCTCATCATTATGATTATGTTTGTTGTCTCATTAACTGCTTTAAATGAACAGCCCTTATGGCAAGAAGCGAAAACAGTCAAAGCATTTAAACCAGCGATTAATTTTTTAAATAGGCTTGCTTCACCCTACTTAGAATTACTTAAATCTACCATGAAAGAAGCTGGCAAACGCGCCAGTCAAGATATTAGTCCAGAAGTGATTAAAGCTATACCGGAACAGATCAAAAAAGCCATCCCTGAGCAACAAACGAAGCCGGTTGACTCAGATGCTTCAACAGTACCGGTAAATGAAGCTAAGCCGGAGTAAGATTAACTTTCCAGCACATTGGGATCCTAAGCTTAGAATTCCACGTGGACAAGTTGTCGCG
>JADMIO011437994.1_pt1 | contig 10113 bp, 6 predicted proteins | sample 8958161 | NCBI WGS metagenome assembly JADMIO01 (sample SAMN16585339, study PRJNA669376) | soil metagenome | isolation source: Crop rotation soil | place: USA: Cullars Rotation, Alabama | collected 2011
CCGCGACTTCAAGTCACGTGAATTCCAAGCTTCGGATCCCACTGTGCTGGAAAGATCGACGGGGTTGAGTTCAGCCAACTCGGGCCGCTGGACCTGGTGCTGGTGACCAACCGCAATGTCTGCCCCGGCTGGACCGACGCGCTGCAGCGGATGAAAAAAGGCGGCGTGCTGAAGCTCTACATTCCGCCGCCGCTTTCAGAAGATGACGCGAAGACCTGGGGCATCGAACCGGGTTCGGCCCGGATTTTTGAAATCGAACTGCTGGAAATCCGGGACACGTCGCCGGAGGATCTCGCCAACAGCACCCTGCCGCCGGCCCCTGAACCCGAGCCGCCACCACCTTCGGGTTACGCCGAGTCGCAAGTGATCCAAACCTGGGGCTGGGACGTCGCGCGGCAGGTGCATGCGAATAAATACCAGCTGACCGGCGCGGAAATCTCCGCCGTGTCGAAGGGATTGGCCGCCGGCATCCGCGGACAGCCCCCGCGGCCCGATCTGCCGGCTGTTTATCCGCAGGTAAAACAATTCGTCGACGGCCGCCGCGAACAGGTTCACCGTGAAGAAAAACAAAAGCGCCAATCCGAAATGGAGGCTCTCTTTGCCACGCTGAAAAACAATACCAACGTCATCCAGCTGCCCGACGGGCTGCGTTATGAAATTCTCAAACCCGGCTCTCCCGCGCGGCCGAAGACCGGCCAGATCGTCGTGGTGGATTACACCGGCCGGCTGGTCAATGGGACGGTGTTCGACCAGACGTACAATGAGCCGCTCCACATCGAGGTGGGCTCAGTGATTGACGGCTGGAACGAAGGCATCACAAATATCGGCAAGGGCGGACGGATCAAACTGTATGTTCCGCCTTCACTAGGCTACGGCAGTGAAGACCATTCCAGCGTTGTCTCGGCGGTTCCGGCGGATTCGACGTTGATTTACGAGATCGAGCTGCTGGACATCCAGGATCCGCCGATGGGCGAAGCCACATCGGTTCCACCGCAATAGTCACGGCCGGGCGGCGCCGGCCACGAGTTTCTCGCGCAATGCCGGCAGCGTTTCCGACACGCCCGCGGCATTGGGATCGAGTTGCAGCGCGTGCTCCAGGTCGCGGACCGCCGCCGCGGTCTGGTTCAATTCAGCTTCCGCGAGGCCCAGTCCAACATAGGCGGCGGCGAAGTTGGTTTGCGTTCCGACCGCGGCCCGGAATTGCGGAATCGCCTCGGCCGGTTGACCGCCATTTAAAAGCAATACGCCCAGGTTATATCGCGCGTCCGCAAAATCCGGCTTCAGTTCCACCGCCCTTCGATAACTGGCCAATGCTTCCGCCGGACGGCCCGCCTCCTCCAGAGTCGCGCCAAGCCCATAATGCGAATAAGCGTCATCGGATTGCAGCGCGAGGGCCCGGCGATAATGCGCTTCGGCCTCGGGGAGGCGGTTCAGCGCCCGCAATGAGTCGGCGTAGCTGGATTCGGCCCGGACAAAACCCGGTTCGAGTTGAATGAGTTTTTCATACTGCGGCAACGCCTCCCCGTCACGATTCAGCCGGGCCAGGACATTCGCGCAACGGAACCGCGCCTGGACGTCGTCCGGTTTGAATTTCAACAGCGCCTCATAAGCGGCCAGGGCTTCGTTGTCACGGCCCATCTTCTCCAGCGCGAAACCAAGCCGGAAGCGCGCCGCGCCATAGTCGGACTTCAATTCAATCGCGCGCCGAAAATGATCGCATGCGGCTTCCGGGCGGTTTTGATTGAGCAACGTGGCGCCGAGATAACAATGCGCGAGGTAATTGTCCTGCGTGACCGCCAAAGCGTGTTGATAGAGTGTTTCTGAGTTTTGCCAGAACGCCAGCTGCGTCCACGTGCGGACCGCGCATCCCGTCAGCAATATTGCGGCCGTCACCGGCCCCAGCCATGGCGCGAGGGAAAACACTTTCACTTCACGCACGGTCCATAACATCGCGAGCTGCAGGCCGAGCACAGGAAGATATGTGTAACGATCCGCCCTGGCCTGCAGTCCCACCGGGACCAACCCAAGCACGGGAATCAGAGTGCCGAGAAACCAGAGCCAGCCAACCGGCAGCCACGGACGACGACGCCATTGCCAAAGCGCGATGGCAGTGATGATCGCCAACAGCAGCGCCGCGATCGGCGCGAGTGGCCAATGGGCCGGACGCGGATAACCAATGGCCAGGTCAAACGGCCAAAAATAATTTCCGAGATAACGCGTGATCGACACAACCGCATTGGCCAGTCGATCACCAAATGGCAAGGTGTCGACGACCGCGCCGGATTTTTTCTGGCAGGCATACGTGATCGCGCAGGACGCCGCCGACAACAGAAAGAACGGCGCCTTCTCCAGGAACAGAAAGCGCCAGCTCACAGCCGAAGCCTCCCGGCCCGGCTCGCGAAGCGCGGCTGCGGGCATTCTTTGCAGCGGCCAGCAATCGAGAAGGAGCAACAGGAATGGAAACGTCACCAGCATCGGCTTGCACATGAGTCCGAGTGTGAAACACAGCAATGCCAGACCGTAGCTGCGCCAGGCAGGATTTCTGAAGCTCCACCTGCCGGACGGCGCGCTGCCTTCCACGTATCGCGAATAGGCCCACAAGGTCAGCAATCCAAAAAAAATACTCAGCACGTCTTTTCGTTCCGCGACCCACGCCACGGATTCAACGCGAAGCGGATGCCAGGCAAACAGCGCGGCGCTCAGAGCGCTGGTCCAGAACGCGCCGGTCAGCCGCCGAAATGCCAGGAACGCCAGCACCGCGTTGAACGCGTGCCACAGAACATTCGAGGCGTGATGGCCGTGCGGATTGTTTCCGAAGAGTTGGCAATCGAGCATGTGCGAAAGCCAGGTGACGGGATGCCAGTTTCCGGCCGCGCCGGCGGTGAATGCCCAGCGCGCGTCCGTCAGGGTCAGCCCGTTCTGCACGTGGGGATTTCGCGTGACGTAATCGGGATCGTCCAGATCGACAAAATCATGCCGCACCGCGCGGCTGAACAGCAGGAGGGTGCCAAAGAACAGCGCGAGACAAACGGCCGCCGTCCGTGAATCAAGCCGCGTTCGGCAGCCGGGAGATCCTGGGGCGACGCGCGAATCGCTCATGGCCGGGCGGCATCATTGCCAAAGGCGGCGAAGACTTCGACCAGTTCCTGCCGGTCGGCGGGAAGAAGATTTCTGGTCGTTTCAAAGTAATGCCGGGCCGCGGAGAGATCGACCGTCAGCCAGTTGCGAATGACCGTGACCAGCGTTTCCGAGCGCAGTTTCGGATCGACCACACTCTCCGCCCAGCCGATCGCGACATCCGGCTTGAGCGAATCCATGGTAGCGACCGCCGCCACGCCTTCGTCCAGTTCCGGCCGCGCTTCATTGCCGTTGATCCAGCCGGACGCTCCTTCGGGATCCTGTTTCGCCCAGCGAACGAGCGCCTGGCTCAATAGCGCGCCGCGTTCATTGTCCGGCGGCAGTTGGGTCACAAACTGCACGAGCGCGACGGGATCGGCCTCGGCCCAGCCGCCCACAATTCCGTGCAGCGCTTCATTTCTCAAGTCCGCGTCCTTGATCGCCGATGCGGCGCGGGCGGCCTGCTCCGGCTGGAATTCCGCCCATCGTGAATAAGCGTTCGCCATCCAACCCGAACGGGTTTCATTCCCGCCACCGGCGGCCATGCGGGCGGCGACTTCAAAATTTCCCGCGGCGCACAGCGCCTCGATCAAGGTTGATCCGTATCCGGAGGCTTCCGCGGGGTTTTGTTGAATGAGAGACGTTCCAAAACGCATGGCTGCCTCGGGGTCGGCGGCAATCGCGCCGGCGAACACCGTGGCCAGCGCGCGGTCGCGTTCGTTGGAATCAGGCAGAGCGAGGGCCCAGCGGGCGGCGTTGGTCGGCGATGTGCGCGCCCAGCCGTGCAGCGCCGACTGGACCAGAGTTTCGCGCAATTTCAGATTCTCCTCCGCGCGGGCGAGAGACATGGCGCGATCGGGATCAACCCCGGCCAGCGACTCCATCAGCGCGGCGAGAGCGCGGCTGCGCGCCGGGCTGCCGGCTTGTGAAAGGATCTGTTGCCACTGCTTTTCGTCCCACGCCGCCGGGAGCGCCGCGTTGGGTTGCATCGGGGATTCATTGGACGGGGCGACGCCTGTTTTTGCGGAAGACACAGTCGCGTTCGTCGCGGACGACGCCGGCAGGACGGCCGGTTCTGAAACGACCCGGGCGGAGTTGTGTGGGGCCGTGAACCGGCCCGCGACAAAACAGAGCACTCCGAATAAAACACCGCTCACGAGCAGTGCTTTGCTCCGGCGTAACGATGAAGCGGGATGGGGCATCGGGTTCAGAGTCTGACGTCAAAATAGCTATGGGGACCGGGCATTGCCAAGTCCCCATAGCTTGAAGCCGATTGGATTACCCGACTGTTATTGCAGCGTCGAGTTGGTCACGACGGAATTGCCGAGGTCGTCTTTGTTCTTGTTGTTGTACGTATGGCAGCGATCGATCTTGATCTTGCCGGTGTTATGGTTGGCGGCGATGCCATGGGCCGAGTCGCCGGCCGTATTGTCGTGCGCATCGGAACTGAGCAATGAATGGGCGACGTTGTCGCCGGAGATGCCCAGCTTGAAGCCGTTGCCATTGCCCCGGAGACCGTTCCAGAGGCCGTTGTTGTAGGAGTGAGAGCCGCTGATCGTCACGGGTTGTGAAGATTTTTCGAGGTCCCAGCCGTCATCGGAATTCTGATGCGCGTCGCAATTGGTGAATTTGTTGCCAGTGCTGGTGCCCTGCTTGGCGGCAAAGCCATCCGCGTTGCCACCGGAAGCGTCGGCGTTTTGTTTGCTTTGGCAGTTGTTGACCGTGTTGTTTTTCGAGCTGCTGCCGATGAGCTCGATGCCGGTATTTTTATTGCCCACCGCGATGCAGGACTGAATGCTGCAGGACGAGCCGTAAATCATGATGCCGTGATTGGCACCTTGAACGGTCAGGCTCTGGAGCGTCACGCCGCTGTTGCCGGCCGGGACGTAAAAGCCGTCGGCACTGGCGCCCGTCGTGAACTGGAATGTAGCGGGACCTTTTACGGTTACGCCGCTGGGCACCTGAATCCGGGTGCTGATCCCGCTGTAGGTGCCGGACACCGTCACTGTTGTTCCCGATTTCGCATTTTGTATCGTAGCGACAATCGGGTTGTTCGCCATGGCCACGGCCGCTCCTGACATGAGCAGAGCGACGGACAATGAAACGCCTGGGATTTTATTTATCATGACTCTTTCTCCTGATGGTTGGTTTGTTGTTTGTTTTCTACTCCGCCAGGATGGCGGCGTAAAAGCGAACCGAAGATCATTCTTCGCATTTGATATCTCAATCATCGCAAAGCCGCCGGCGCCAAAACTGCCGAAGTGAAATCATTCGATTCAAAACTGAAATAGCAGGGCATGAGCCAGTGTTAGAACCGTCAAACGTTCGGCTTCCGCATCGGGCGGATTCATGGTGTGTGTCGCACCGATTCTGAGGCAACCCGCACGTTTGCCTAGCCCAACAAATGTTTGGTTTTGAACCACGCCGCTTGACAGAATCGAAAGGCGCGCATTCGACTGTCGTGAAAGCCTTCCATGAGGTTCCGCAAACCAATTTGAAATCGTGCGCCGACCGGAAAGTTGACTTAAACCATGCTGCGTTCGCCCGGCGTTTTCCAGGCGCGGTTGAATTCCGATCTGTTGACACTGCTTCCGGTCGGCACAGTTTCAATCGCGCAGCGCGACCCGTGTCGCGGAGAAATTCTGGGAAGGATTAACGATGCACCCGTCGAAATGTTGCGACCGGCAATGCGCGATTGGTTCGTCGACGCCCGATGAAGTCCGTTGCCACGGTCAACGCTCAGAGTGTCGCCGCCGATTTACAACGCCTGCGATCGACCGACCGGCGCGGAAAGTTGGCGGCGGACAAGTGCATTTCGCGCGCGTTCAAAAATTTTTTAAAAAAGAGTTGACGCGCGTCACAACTCGGATGTAGAAACGACCACTTCCAAAAAAGTGCGTCTGTGAGGAGCGCGGGTTTGGGTTGAGACGAGTGTCAGGGTTCGGGCAAACTTATGGGCACAGCGGTGGCAACTACGGGGACGGGTCAAAATGGGATTACTGCCTTGGAAGGCAGGACGTCACTCTTTCGTCGGTTCAGCGATCCACCAGCGGCATTCCTGGCTGGCATCTTCTTTTTCTTTATCTGATTCCATGAAAACGGGTTCATTCAAGTTGGTCGTTCTGTCGGCTTTAGTTGTGGCCTTGAGTCATGTTTCTGGTTTTAGCCAGACCCGATTCAGCGCGTGGGATGTCCGGTCGGTTACCGAGGGCAATCATCACGTGGAGAGCGGGCTGGGGATCGGAAACGACTTTACGGTGGTCAAGCCGGTCACTGTTTCATCACTGGGCGTGTTCGATTCCAAAGGGGACGGCATTCAAGGAAGCGCGGTGATCAAGGTGCATTTGTACGCGAGCAACCCGGATCGCGCGCGCAAGCGGGCTTCCGGCGTGCTGCTGGAAACGGTGTTGTTCGACGCCGCCGATCCGGGCCGTCTGTCCGGCAATTTTCGCTACAAGCCGCTGTTGCATCCGGTCACGCTTCTGCCGGGACAGTACACGATTACGGTGGAGGGTTTCGACGAACAGAATCCGGACTTCAGGAAAACCGATCCGGCTCCGGGCGCGGGCGCAGCGAACCGCGCGGCGGCATCGCCCGTGATCCTGAACGACGGCGGCGGTTTAATCCGCTTCACCGGCTGCAATCATTTCCACATCGGCTATTTCCTCCAACGGACCCGGACGGCGAAGGACCTGGAGACAGCCGAGCATGCCCCTGACCGCTACGCCGCGGCCACGTTCATCTACTCGCCGGCGCGGGAATACGATTCACCCTTCGCGGCGGATTTCACGGCGCTGACCGACGGAGCGAAAACTTTTTCGTGGGAGACAAACAAGTCGGAGCAGCACAGCTACCGGTACAGCAGCGTCGCCGTCCTCGACGAAAACGCGTTTCCGGTGATCGTCGAGCCGTCGGGCAGCCGGCTGGTATTCGAAGCCGCGGCCTATCACAATGTCAGCGGAGGCCGCTGCGTGGTATTCTCCGACGACCAGTGGACCCGCGCGCATAACGGCCAGCGGTCGACGCTGTTTGCGAACGCCGTCCGCTGGGCGAGCCGCAAAAGCAATCCGGCAAACGTGGTCGTGGGTGTTTGCACCAACGTCAGCATCGCTCCGCTCGTCCGCGGCAGTTATCAACTCCGGACGATGGACATCCGGGACGCCAGCGCGGCGGACGCCCTGGCCGGATGCGACGTGCTCGCCGTCGATTTTCAATATCCGTGCAGTGATGCATTCCTGGAACGGGTGGCCGAATTTGTCGCCAACGGAGGCGGGCTGGTCGTGACGTTTGCGCCGCGGCGGGATTACACCGGCCGTCTGGCGCCGACGTTCGAACGGATCAACGCGTTACTGAAACCCTTCGGCCTCGCGTACCGTTCCAGCCTCACCCAGCTCAACGACCTGAACGTGACCAATGTTTCATCGACTGCTTACGCCCCGATGCTGTTCAACGCCTTTCCCGCGGCGGAACTGCTGCGCAAAAACCGGCTCGGCCAGGTGCAGCTCGACAGCCTGCAGCGCGCGATTGCGCTCAACACGATTTCCAGCGCGGCGGACAATCGTCCCGATTTGCTGAGCGCGTTGTCGGCGGCTTTTTCCGGGTCGAGCAATAATATCGCCGGCGGCGCCGGCAGCCTCGGCAGCTTCGCGGACATGCTTGTGTTTCCGGGAGCGCAAGCGAACGCGAATCGCCTGGGCCGATGGCAGCCGGACGGGAACAGCATCGTCCCGAACGATCCGCGCGGCAGCCTCGAATACGACTTCACCACGACCTCCGCCAACCTGTACCGCATTCAGGTCTTCGGAGTGGAAGACCTGCCGGCGAATGCCGCGGCTGACTATGACCTGCTGTTGTCGGTGGACGGGATTCCTTTGGGACAACACAGCTTTCATCTGCCGCAGGGCAGCGGAACGTTGCTGGCCATGTTCGCCGCGAAGCTCGGCCAGTACACCGTGGCCTATGGCACCAACGATCATGTCGAATGTCTCACACCGGTCCTCGAACCGGGCGCGCACAAGCTCCGCATCTTCTGGAACAATTCAAACGTCCGCGCGCGGCTCCGGCTGCAGAACGTCCATATCCAGCTGCCGGTCGGCGCCGACCGCGACGGCGACGGCGTTTCGGACTGGGTGAAAGATCTGCTCGAGAGCCAGTCGCGATTGGATGCGACCAACGAGCTCGTGGACAGTTACGTCTCGCCATGGTGCGGGGAAGGCCAGGATCCCTTTCCGCAATTGATGCAGGCCCAGGTGATCGGCGCGGAGAAAAACGCCCCGGACCTGACCCCGCGGCCCGCTCCCAATGGCCGGTGGTATTTGAATGTGCCGCTGACTCCGGCGAGCGAAACGACGCTGCATGTCAGTTATCAGAACGGCGCCCGGTCAGAGGTGCGCCATATCCGCTGGTTGCCGATCAACGTTCTGAAAGGCGGAACGTACACCATCCGCGCCGGAGACAGTCTGCTGCTGTCCGCGCGACCGGAACCGGGCCCGATCGATGAATCAGGCTCCGCGCAATTCACCATCGGCACCAATCAGTTCACTTTGAATTCCCTGGCGCAGCAGGCGTGGACATTCGCGGGCGGCGGAACGAACGTCGTGACCGCGACCTACACGTCGAGCAACGGCGTGCCGATTACCGGAACGATCACCGTCCAGGTGGTCCCGGTTTCGCTGCCCCAGTTCAAGAGCAATCCCGCCGCGCACGTCGGTGAAGAGCGAAACTGGATCGTCAGTCTGCCGCCGGGCAGCTCTCTGGAAACGGACGATCGTTTATCGCTGGGCCAATTGCTGCCCGGTGAAACGCAGACGAGTCTGGTGATCGATCAAAGCGAGCCGCGCTATTTCCTTTACCGTCTGGGAAATCACGGACCGGTCCTGGATTCCGGCGTCGCCCAGGGTTTTGATTTCTGGTCCGGGCGGGAGACCTACCTGCGTTCGCTGAAGACGTTTCCCGACGGCAGCCAGCTCGTGGAAATGCTGCTGATTTTAAATCCCGTCCTGCCGGATGTCACCGTGCAGCTGGACGTATTGATTGGCGGAGTGGTGTTCGATGACGGGACGACGACCCGGCGGCTGACGCGCGCTGATTTCGATGCGCTGGGCCAGTGCACGGTTCGTTTCATTCATCCGCCCACGTTCAAGGCGTCGGTCTGTCATTCGATCAAACTGTTGCAGGGCGACACTGTGATTGGACAAGTGTGGTGAGTGGAACCTCGGGCGACACGGAATAGCGGGCATATGAAATTCAAAACAGTCATCGGGATTTTCCTCCTCGGCGTGGCATTGATCGCCGGAATCTGGCGGTATGAAAACGCGGAGCCGCCGGAACTGCCGCCGCGCAATCCAACCGAAGTGGCAAAGCCGGCAAACGAACCGGAGCCTCGCCGGATCGCGGCGCCCCGCAATCGCGCCGTCCTTCCGCCGAACCCCGCCGAACTTTCCGCCTCGCTCCGCCAGGTGGCCGACACGACGGCGGACCGCGACCAGCGCCTGCGGGCGGTGAGGAACCTGCCGGCCGATCTGGGCCCGGCGGAATTCGATCAGCTCTTCTCGCAATTGCAGCAGCCGGCCGCCCAGGACGAAACGCCGTGGGGCCTGGAATTCAAGAATGAAATCATGGACAAACTCTGCGCGGCCGATGCGCCTGGCCTGGCCGGGCTGTTGACGGGAATCTACGAAAGCAAAAGCCAGAACACGGTCATTCGCGATTACGCGCTGCAACATTTGATCGAGCATTATCAGCGGCTGGCCGAAACCGATTCCGGCCGCATACCGCGCGGCGAATTGCGCGAACTGACACGGGTCCTCTGGGACGCGGTGAAAGAAACCGACAGCACGATTGCGGGAACCGCTTTGCTGGGCCTGAGCCGGCTGAGCACAAAAATTCCGGACCTCGATCCGGCGCGGGTCGGGACGGCCGCGAGCCGGCTGGCCGGCGATCTTTCCAGCACATTGGGATCCTAAGCTTAGAATTCCACGTGGACAAGTTGTCGCG
>JADMIO011507148.1_pt1 | contig 10112 bp, 1 predicted proteins | sample 8958161 | NCBI WGS metagenome assembly JADMIO01 (sample SAMN16585339, study PRJNA669376) | soil metagenome | isolation source: Crop rotation soil | place: USA: Cullars Rotation, Alabama | collected 2011
GACCATGACGTCACCGGCGACGACGCCGGTCGGCCTCGTGATCGTGAGCGACGTCGCCGAGCCGGCGCCGGTATTCGCGCCGGCGGACCCGTTCGTGCGGAACCCGATCGTGGACGCCGCGGTCGCGGCCGTCAGCGCCGTGTAGCTCGCGCCGGCGGTGAACGTGTTGAACGGCGTCGTGCCGAACGCGCCGTAGAGCAGGTCGTTCGCGGTCGTGGTCGTGATGTTCGACGTCGCCGGCGCGGTGCTGCTGCCGGTCTGGTTTCCGTTGCTCGCGTCGACCGCAGACGCCAAGGCGACGCCCGCGAATTCCTGCGCGCTCACCGCGCGGCGGGTCGCATTCGGGTGCGTGACCGTGATCGTCCCGCCGTTGGCGATCGGCAGCGCGTTCGGCGCCGCGAAGATCAGGTTCCGGACGTCGCCCGTATTCGTGACGTCGGTGATGGCCGCGCCGTACGCGTTCCCGGCGGAGTCGGCGACGCTCACGGCGCCGGCGACGTCGTCGAGCGTGATCGACACGACGACGGTGTTCCCGAGCGCCGTCGCGCCCCCGCCGAGCGTGATCGTCGTCGTCGTGCCCGCCGCCGTGCTCGATGCCGTGCCCACGGTCTTCACGAACGTGATGGCCGCGGACGCCGGCAGTGCACCGGTACCAAGCAGCAACACCGCGGCCACCGCGACGCCGAGTCCCCAGCGCACGTGCCAGCGCGATCGCGATGTTCGCGCGTCTACCGGGGCCGAAGAGGAGGAGAGGAGGCGGAAGGGGGCGCCGAGGGTGGACATGGGTACTCCGGTTTCAGTCGGATTTGTCGTTGAAGACGACGCCGTCGTTTTTGGTGAACGGCGTGTGGAAGACGGCTTGCCAGCAGACGGAAGCGCCTGCTCGCCTGAGCTGCACGGTGATCGGGCCGCCGGTGAGCGCACTGATGTCGGGCACCTGCAGCAAGGCGCCCTTGGCCTTGATGGCGACGGACGCCTTGCCGGTGCCGCCCGCTTTGAGCTTCAGCGCCTGGATGCCGTCCGGCATCAGCGTCTTGCTCTTGAACTGATAGCCCTTCGTGCTGGCCTTCCAGCACGGCTTCGTGCCGCACGTGCCGCCCGGCGGTACCGCGCCGCGATAGATGCGGGTGCCGTTGTCGTAGATGCAGAGGGCGTAGTCGTCGGTGGCGTCGGGACTGCCGAAGTCCGCGAGAAGCGTCGCCGCGCCGCTGCCCCACTTCCACTGGAGCTGGCTCTTCGTCGCGACGCCCGTGTTCTTGATCTTGAGCTGCGACTTGGCGGTCGCGGTCGGCGAGAGACAGCCCGCGAGCGGCGTCGCGGGACAGCCGATGTACGTCTCGTTCTGGCAGGTGGACGAGCACCCGTCGCCGTCGACGGTGTTGCCGTCGTCGCATTGCTCGCCGCAGCTTCCTTGGGTGGTGCCGTCGCCGCACGTCGTGCCCGTGCCGACGCACACGCCGGCTTGGCACGCGTCGGTGACGGTGCAGCCGTTGCCGTCGTTGCAGCCGACACCGTCCGCCTTGGCGGGGGTGGAGCAGTCGCCGGTCTCGGAGTCGCACGTGCCGACGTCGTGGCACTGATCGATCGCCGGGCAGGACTTCGGCGTGCCGCTGGTGCAGGACCCGTCGGCGCAGACGTCGTCGATGGTGCAGAGGTCGCCGTCGTCGCAGGGCCCGGTGTTGTCGACGTGGCCGCACCCGGTCTGTGGATCGCAGATCTCGGTGGTGCAGACGTTGTCGTCGTCGCATCCCAGCGGATCGGAGCCGGTGCAGGTGGTGCCGCTGCACGTGTCGGTCGTCGTGCAGCTGTTGCCGTCGTCGCACGGCCCGCCGGTCGGTACGTACGTGCAGCCTATGGGGTCCTGGCAGCCCGTGCCCGTGCAGACGTTGCCGTCATCACACGACGGCGGCGGTCCGCCGACGCACGTGCCGCCGCTGCAGGTGTCGTTGGTCGTGCAGGGCGAGCCGTCGTTGCACGGGAGCGTGTTGGCGACCGAGACGCAGCCGAGCAACGGGTCGCAATGCTCGGTCGTGCAGATTTCGCTGTCGTCGCAGTTCGGCGCGGGGCCGCCGCCGACGCACGCGCCGCCGCTGCACGTATCGACCGGCGTACACGCGTTGTTGTCGTTGCAGGGCGCCGAGTTGTTGACGTAGTCGCAGCCGCCCAGCGGATCGCAGCTCTCGTTCGTGCACACGTTGTGATCGCCGCAATCCACCGGTGCCGCCGTCTGGCAGTTGTGGCTCGCGTCGCACGTCTCGAGACCCGTGCAGAGGTCGTGATCGTCGCAATCGCCGTCGCTGTTGCAACAACCCGGGATGCTCGAGTGCTGGCAGCCGCTGCCCGGGTCGCACGTGTCGGTGGTGCAGGCCGCGCCGTCGTCGCAGTCGAGGTCGTCCTCGTCCTGGCATCCGGCGACCGGATCGCAGCTCTCGGTGCCGTTACAGACGTTGCCGTCGTTGCAGTCGAGCGGTGTTCCCGGCTGGCAGAGACCGGTCGCGAGCGCGCACGTCTCCGTGCCGGTGCAGAGCGAGTGGTCGTCGCAATCCGCATCGGCGTGGCAGCAGCCCGGAATCGCGGGATACTGACATCCGAGCGCCGCATCGCAGGCGTTCGTCGTGCACGCGACGCCGTCGTCGCAGACGAGCGGCGGTCCGTCCTCGCACGCGCCAGTGGCCGGATTGCAGGTCTCGGTGCCGTCGCACGCGTTGGCGTCGTCGCAGTCGGCGAAGACGTGATTGCAGACGTGCAGTCCGGTGTCGCACGTGTCGGCCGAGCAGAGATCGTCGTCGTCGCAGTCGGCGTCGGCATTGCAGCAGCCCGCGATCGGCTCGGAGCCGCAGCCGGTAACCGGATCGCAGATGTCGAGCGTGCACACGTCGCCGTCGTTGCACGCCGGCGGCGGCGTGCCGTCGTGGCACATGCCCGTTCCGACATCGCACGTCTCAGCGCCGTCGCAGACGTCGTGGTTGTCGCAGTCGTCGTTGCTGTCGCAGCAGGTCGGAATGCCGGTGTACACGCACATGCCGTTGCCGATGCTGCTGTCGCAGCTGTCCGCAGTGCAGACGATGCCGTCGTTGCACGTCGGCGGCGTCCCGGGATTGCACGCCCCGGTGACGGCGTTGCAGAGCTCGACACCGTTGCAGAACGCGTTGTCGTCGCAGACGACCGGCGTGCCGGCGCATGCGCCGCCGCTGCAGACGTCGCCGGTCGTGCACTTATTGTCGTCGTCGCACGACGACGTGTTGTTGGAATGTCCGCAGGTGCCGGTCGTCGTGTTGCAAATGTCGTCCGTGCAGACGTTGTCGTCGTTGCAGCTCACCGGTGACCCGCCGACGCAGGCATTGCCGCTGCACGTGTCGACGAGCGTGCAGGCGTTGCCGTCGTCACACGCGCCCGTGCGGTTGACGTGCTGGCATCCAGTCGTCGAGTCGCAGCTGTCGTTCGTGCACTGCAGGCCGTCGTCACAGTCGAGCGGGACGCTGCCCGCGCAGGTCCCGCCGCCGCAGACGTCGGACGTCGTGCAGGCGTTGCCGTCGTTGCACGCCGCGGTGTTGTTGGTGTGCGCGCAGCCCGTCGACGCGTTGCAGCTGTCGTCCGTGCACACCTGCCCGTCGTCGCAGGCGAGCGGGGCGCCGGCGACGCAGACGCCGGCGTTGCAGGCGTCGTTCGTGGTGCACACGCTGTTGTCGCTGTTGCAGGGCGTGCCATCCGTCTTGATCGGGTTCGAGCAGGCGCCGCCGCTGCACGTGCCCGCGACGTGGCACTGATCGGAGGCCGTACACACGACCGGGTTGCCTCCGACGCAGGTGCCGAACTGACACGTGTCGGTCTGCGTGCAGGCGTCGGTGTCGTTGCAGGGCGTGTTGTTCGGCTTCGCGGCATCGAAGGGACAGACGGCGCTCGCCCCGGTACACGTCTCGGCCGCGTCACACTGGCCGGTCGTGCCGCGGCACACCGTACCCGCCGTGACGTACGTACAGGTCGCCGAGCAGCACGAGGACGCGGTGCCGTTGGCCGCGCCCTGATCGCAGTCCTCGCCCGGGTTCGTCGTTCCGTTGCCGCAGGCCGTGAAGGCGCCGAACGGCCATGTCACGACGCGGTTCTCGGGCAGCCGCCCGACGGAGTCCCCGCTGTCGTCGAGGGCGGCGTTGTACTCGAGGGTCGCGCCGGTCCCCGCGACGAAGTGGATGGCGAGCGTCAGCTTCAAGAGGTGGTTCGTCGCAACGGTGATCGCGCCCGGAAGCGCCGTCGTCGGCGTCGTGCACTCGACGTCGGCACCGGCAGGCACCACCGTGTTCGCCGACGCGCCCGTCGCGACGATCGTCACCTGGGTGCCGTTCGTCGCGTTGTAGTCGAAGAAGGTCGCGGCGCACGTGATCGTGACGTCGCTCGCACTCGGATTGCCGACCCAGATGCGGGCCCCGCCCTTGTCGGACGTCGTGAGCGCCGGGCCGGTCGAGCTGAGCGGCGCGGAGTAGAAGTCGATGCTCGTGTCGCCGCTGATCGGCAGCGTCGTGACCGCGGATCCGAAGGCGCCGTTCGTCAGCGTCTTGTCCGTCGAGGCGTGGAAGATGCCGCTCGTGAAGCCGGAGCGCAGCGGCAGGTTGTCGATCGGCGTCGCGGTGACGGTCGGCGTCGGCGTCACCGTCGCCGTGACGGTCGGCGTGGCCGTCGTGGTCGGAGTTGCCGTCGCGGTCGCGGTCGGCGTCGCGGTCGCCGTCGAAGTCGGCGTCGCGGTCGCGGTCGGCGTGGCGGTCGTGGTCGCGGTCGGCGTCGCGGTGACCGTCGGCGTGGGCGTCACGGTCGCCGTGGGCGTGGCGGTCACGGTGGGGGTCGGCGTTATCGTAGGCGTCGCGAACACCTGCGGCTTGAAGGCGACCACCGAGCCCGCCCAGCGGCCGGCGGGCGCGAGGGTGCCGGACGCGTTCGTCGTCGCCGTGCCGCTGAGGATGCGGTACTCGGGGTAGTTCGCGATCATCGCCGGCTGGAGCGCGATCATCTGCGCGTGCTCTTGGCTGCCGGAGGTCGAGGTGCGCGTACCGCTGGCGCCGACGGCGGCCTGCGCCTGGTCGAAGCATGCGGCGCTCGAGTTCGGCGTGCTCCCGGTGTTCGCCTGGAAGCGTGATGCCATCCCGGCCGGCGTCGGCAGGTTGTTCGGCCCCTGCTCGCCGAAGCAGGCGAGCAGCAAGGTGTTCGCGACCGTGGTCGTGACGGAAGGCGCGCTGTTGTTGTCCGTGTTGTTCTCGCCGAACACGTTCACGGGCGCAGTGACGTCGACGTTCTGGTAGGTCATGATGCCGCCCGCGATGCGCGAGTTGGCGCTGACGTTGAACTGATACGACGCGCCCTCGGCCGCGCCGGCGACCTTGTAGTACGCAACCAGGTCCATGTTGCGGGTGTCGCTCGACGTGTCCTGGATGAGCGTCCAGCCCGCGGGGGCGGTGATCGTCGGCGGGTTGGCGAAGGCGCTCTCGGTCGCATTCAAGACCGCGATCATCACCTCGCCCTGCAGCGTGCCGGCCGGCTTGTTGATGGTGAGCGACGTGGCGCCGTTGCTGAACGCGGAGGCCGCGCTTCGGAACGTGATCGTCGACGTCGCCGTCGCGGCCGTGAGCGTGTTGTAGCTGGCGCCGACCGTGAACGCGTTGAACGGCGTCGTGCCGAACGCGCCGTAGAGCAGGTCGTTCGCCGCCGTCGTCGTGACGTTCCCGGTCGCCGGGTTCGTGGTGCTGCCGGTCTGCGTCGCGTTGAATGCGTCGACGGCGTTGACCGACGAGACGCCCGAGAACTCCTGCGCCGTCACCGCGCGGCGCGTGACGCTCGGATGCGTGACGGTGATGGTGCCGCCGTTCGGGATGGCAAGCGCGTTGAACGCGGCGAAGATCAGCGTCCGGACGTTCCCCGGGTTGGTGAGATCGGTGATGGCGGCGCCGTACGAGTTGCCGGCGGAGTCCGCGACGGTGACGGCGCCCGCGGCGGCGTCGAGCGTCACGGACACGATGATGCTGTTGCCGAGCGCGGTGCCGCCCGCGCCGAGCGTGATGGTGGTGGTCGTGCCGGCGGTCGTGCTCGAGCCGGTGCCGACGTTCTTCACGAGGGCGATCGTCGACGTCGGGATGGTCGGCGTCGGCGTCGGCGTCTGGGTGATGGTGGCCGTCGGCGTGGTGGTCACGGTCGGCGTCGCGGTCACCGTCGGAGTCGGCGTCGCCGTCGCCGTGCGGGTGGCGGTGACGGTGGCGGTGGGCGTAGCGGTGGCCGTCGCCGTCGGGGTGGGGGTCGCCGTGCGCGTCGCGGTGACGGTCGGCGTCGGCGTGACCGTGGGAGTCGGCGTCACGGTGACGGTCGCGGTGGGCGTCGGCGTCGCGGTGCGGGTCGCGGTGACGGTCGCGGTCGGTGTGACCGTCGCCGTCGCCGTCGGCGTGACCGTCGCGGTCGGTGTCGGCGTCGGCGTGCGGGTCGCGGTGACCGTCGGCGTCGGCGTCAGCGTCGGGGTGATCGTCGGGATCGGCGTGATCGTCGCCGTCACCGTCGGCGTCGGCGTCGGCGTGGCGGTCTCCGTCGGGGTCGGCGTCGGAGTCACGGTCACGGTCGGCGTCGGCGTCACCGTGACGGTGGGCGTCGGCGAGACGGTCGGCGTCGGACCGGGAGGTACCGCGACGATCTCGAAGCCTGCGCCCATGTCGCCGGACACGCCGCCGCTTTGGTCGAAAAAGAGCTGGACGAGGTCGCCGGCGTTCAGCCAGATGTCCCGCGTCTGATCCGAGCACGTGTTCGTACCCGCGGCGACCGTGCAACTCGGCCGCGTGCCGGTGCAGCTCGGCGTCGTACCGCTCGCGCCGGTGCAGACGGTCATGTTGAAGGCGGTCGTCGGCGCGGTCGGGCTGTGGACGCCGAGGCGGCGGAGGATGCCGGGGCGCGGCAGGGGCCAGGCGTAGCCGGCAGCGTTAGTCTGTGCGAAACCGTCGTGCCAGCCCGAAAAGCGGTCGCTCAACAGATTGCCTCCATTGTTGCGCGCACCGAAATACTGGCCTGTCCCGTGATGCGTAACGCTCACGGTACGTCGCATCAGGCTCAACTGAGAGCCGGTCTTGTTGAAGCGCACCACCAGCAGGTCGCCTGCGTTGTACGTGCAGTTCGTCGTACACACGGCGTCCACGGTGACGCTCGGACCAGCAAGGGTCCCCGTGAGCGTAGCAACCAGATCGGTATCGAGGCCGGTGGTCGCGTTCCGTACCGTGTACGTCATGACGTTGCCGGCATTGATCGTGGTGTCGACGCGGACCGCGATGCCGGTGAGCGTCCCGCCCGCGGGCGCGATCCATGCGGCTGAATTGCTGGATGTGGATCCGCACCCGCCCGCGTTCGTCGTGCCGGTCCCGCAGAACTGATTGTCGTTAGGAGCGCTCGCCGCGTTGCTGCCGAAGGCGACGATGCTGTCGTAGGGTTGCCCGGTACTCGTCTTGACGTTGAGTGCTGCGGTGCAAATCGGCGCCGTCGCGCCGACCGCCCCGACCGACTGCAGCGTGAGCCGATCGGTGGCGGACGTGAAGCTGATCGAGCCGGACGTATCGTTGCAGCTGCGCGCGCCGCCGCTGACCGTGCACTCGAGCGTGGTGTCCGCGACGCCGTTCTTGACCACGGTGAATGTCTGCGTCCCGGCGGCCACCGCCGCGTTGCAGTAGACGTAGAGGTCGGAGACCTGGAAATCGAAGGGCAGGACGACCTCGTCGCCCTCCTTCACCGTTCCCGAAGCGGTCAGGTGGTATTGGACGGTCGTCGATGCGTTCGTGGCGGCGCGGAAGTACAGCATGCCGCCCTCGACGGCCGTGCTGGTCGGCGTGGGAACCGGCGTCTGCGTGGTCGTCGCGGTCGGCGTCGTCGTCGCCGTTGCGGTCGGCGTCTGGGTGGGACTCGGCGTCTCGGTCTCCGTCGGCGTCGGGCTGAGCGTCGGCGTCGGCGTCAGCGTCTCGGTCGGCGTCGCTGTGAGCGTCGGCGTCGGCGTGGCCGTCGTCGTAGGCGTCGCGGTGAGCGTCGGCGTCGGGGTGCGGCTCGCGGTCGGCGTCGGCGTCGGGGGCGCTTCGCGCAACGTCACGATTGCCGCTTCGTACGTCCGCGCGAAGCCGCTCGTGAAGGTGCCGGTCGCGGCATAGGAGTTGACCGTCGAGACGATGCGATACGAAGGGTAGAGCGTGATGCTGTCGCCCGAGATCCCGTTCGGGTTGTCCGCGGCCGCGTCGCCGGGATTCGGATGCGTGAAGCTGCTCGTGGCGTTCCAGGTAGGCTCGGCCGGGAGCCGAACCTCTGCGCCGGTCGCGCCGATCAGCAATTCGGCGCCGGTCCCGGTCGTTCCGCTCGCACCGGACGTGGTCGTGGTGTTGATCTCACCGAAGACGGACGTGCGGTCCGCCGCTGCGTTGATGAAGCCCGAGAACTCGAACGCGCTCGCCGCTTTGGCGACGGTGAGCGGGTAGCTGACGGTGATCGTGTCGCCGCTCACGAGCGCGCTGCCGATGGTCGTCGCGAAGATCAGCGTCCGGACGCCGGACGTCGAGGCGCCGTTCGTCCCGTCGGCCTTCGCGGCGCCATAGACGTTGCCTTTCGAATCGCTGACGCTCACCGCACCCGACGTGGGATCCATCGCGAACGTCACCACGACGGTATTGCCCGCGGCGACGCCTGCCGCGGGGACCGTGATCGCGACCGAGGTGTCGATCACCGCACTGGACGCGGTCCCGATGTTCTTGACGAACGCGATGGCCGCGGCGGCCCGAGCGGGAGCGGCCGCCTCGACGATCGTCGCGACGAGGAGCAGTGCGGCGAGTCGTGCCACGAGCGAAGAGCGACGGTCGCGCTTGAAACTGGGCATGAGGAGGGCGCCTCCAGGTAAGTGCGGGATCATGAGGACGCGGTGAGGCCGCGCGTGCCGTCGAAAGCGCAAGAAGCGTTCCGTGTCTCTGCGGTGCAACTCATCGAAATGCGGGAGCGCGCGGTGCAGCGCGGCGCAGCGCAAATGCCGGTAATTCGGGAGATCGTGCAGGTGTGCGGCGTGCAGACTCGATCGTATATGTTTTCGATTTGGAGTTTGATGTGTGGAGAGCACAGTCGGCATCCGCATCGAGCGCCATGCGGAGTGCTGTAGGCGGCGACCTCACGACGATCCCGGCCACGCGACGCGACCGTTCGCGGATTGATCCGAAATGGCGCGGCTTTCCGCCGCGACGTAGGAGCCGCTGCGTGGATCGTCGTACTTCGCGCGGAGGCCCCAGAGCTCCGCGATCGCGTCGCGGTACAAGAGCACCCAGTCGGGCCGCTCGCGCATGATCGCGAGCGGCTGCGGATAGCGCCGGCTCAGCAACACGAGCTCGGGCGCGCCGCTCTCGAGGATGCGAGCGGGCGGCCCCGCGACCGGGCGTTCCGGCTGATCGCCGAGGACGAAGTCGAAATGCGCGTCGGCGACGGCCTCCGGGTACGCGGTCTCGAACCGGCCGTCGAACTGCAGGCTCGTCTCGGGCGCGAAGGCGTAGATCGCGTACTGCGCCCAGTCGAAGTGCGCGATGAGACGTCCCGTCAGATTGTGCGTGCGCATGAAGGCGAAGGCGTCGACCGGATAGATGTCGCGGTCGACCCAAGGCGCGTGGACGCGGAGTCCGACGGCGAGCGCTAGGATCGCGACGACGGCCCACGCCGCGCCGCGGACGACGGCGGGGGCGCCCGCCGGATCGCGCTCCTGGGCGCGCTCCGCGCCGGCGGAGGCCGGCGACAAGGGCGGAAGCACAGCCGCCGCGAGCACCGCCAGAAAGGGCGCATGCCGCGTGTGCCGCACCGCTTGCCATGCGACCACGACGGTCACCGCCACGTGCGCCCACGGGACGCGGGCGCGGTGCCGCCATCCCGCGGCGATCATCGCCGTCACGAGCAGCATGAACGGCACGAGCGCCGGATCCGTCGTCCCGAGTGATTGCCACTCGCTGATCGCGGGACGCTGCATCGTCACCGCGTGGAGCACCCACGGTACGAACGCGAAGCCGTACGGCGTGCAGAGGAGCGCGCCGGCGGACGCCGCCACGACGAGCGCGCCGCGGCGAGCGTCGGTCCGGGCGCGGTCGTTGCGG
>JADMIO011718105.1_pt1 | contig 10112 bp, 8 predicted proteins | sample 8958161 | NCBI WGS metagenome assembly JADMIO01 (sample SAMN16585339, study PRJNA669376) | soil metagenome | isolation source: Crop rotation soil | place: USA: Cullars Rotation, Alabama | collected 2011
ATGGACGTGGACAATCGCGTCGTGCTCGACATCATTCCCGCGCCCGCCGCGGAACACGCTGCCGAAGAGACAGCGTCTGCTGCGCCACAAGCGCCAGGCGATCCACAGCAACCGGCTGCACCTCCTCCACAGGTTCCGGAAAAACCTGCGGCTGAACCCGAGTCGCCTGTGCATGCCAACGTCGCGGAAATGAAGCCCTCCGTGCAACCAAACGATCCGGCAGATGTTCCGCCGCAAACTAAACCAGGTTCTGGTCCACTGCATCCGTAAACATGAGTCAACAGCCACAGGAAAACTTTCGTAGCCAGGTGCCCGCACCGCTACCGTCACGGCCTATCTCGATTCCAACGCGTCACGAGACCACGTTAGCGAACGGGTTAACGCTGGTTGTCGTGGAAGATACACGCCTGCCCTTAGTCAGCTATCGTCTTGCCTTTCGTGTCGGTGGCGCTTTCGATCCGCCGGAAGTACCCGGACTGATAGATCTACTCGCCGGTCTCATGCCGGAAGGCACTGCATCGCGGACGAGTAAAGAGATCGCAGATGAAATCGCGCGTATGGGCGCGAGTCTTTCGGCGGGCGCGAATTCTGATTACACGATCGTTGCTGCTTCAGCACTGACTCAGTTCAACGATCCCGTCATGGATTTGCTGGCTGAAGTTACGCTCGAGCCGTCGTTTCCTGAAAACGAAGTGGCGCTCGCGAAACAGAACACGAAAGAGAGTTTGCGACAACAACGAGCGCAACCATCGTTTCTAGCGAGCGAGATGGTTTCGCGCGTCATGTTTGGCGATCATCCGTATTCAGTGGTGGCGCCAACACCGGAATCGATCGATCGAGCCACGCGCGATGAGTTCGTCATTTTTCATCGCAGCAAACTGGTGCCGAACAATGCGGTATTCATTGTCGTTGGCAACGTCAACTACGACGACATTCTGAAGCGCACTGAGTCGCTGTTTTCAACGTGGCAGCGCGGCGACGATGTGGTTGCAAACTTTCCGGCGCCGCCGGTTCGCACGAAGCGAACGGCTTATCTCGTCGATCGGCCTGGTTCGGCGCAGTCGAATATCGTCATCGCGAACAGCGGTATCACGCGGACTGATCCTGACTACTTTCCGATGTTGTTGATGCACACGGTGCTCGGTGCTAACGCTTCATCGCGTTTGTTTATGAACTTGCGCGAGGACAAGGGCTACACGTATGGCGCGTATTCGAATCTCGACGCGCGTCGCAGTGCCGGAACTTTTCGCAGCACTGCTGAAGTGCGAACGCCGGTTACGGGTGATTCGATTAAAGAGTTCTTCTACGAGCTGGAGCGAATTCGTCACGAGCCCGTGTCAGCAAAAGAGATTGCCGATGCGAAGTCGTATCTAACTGGTGTGTTTCCGATTCGTCTCGAGACGCAGGAAGGACTGACAGATCAGTTAGTACAAATCAAGATGTTGAATCTGCCGGATGATTATCTGGAGCGATACCGCGATCGACTACAGGCTGTGACTGTCGAGGACATTCAGCGCATCGCGCAAAAGTACGTCAAACCGGATGAAGCGGCGTTGATCGTAGTTGGTGATGGTTCGTTCGTGCTGGAACAAATGAAGCCGTATTGCGAAGACATCGAGGTCTACAACACGGCGGGCAAACGAAAGACTCCGGGCGCAGCGACGGAAGCAACGGACCCGGCGGGTTCATGGTCAATCGAGGTCGAAACACCACTCGGGCAAACTATTCCGGCGATGTTGACGATCACTCGAACTGAATCCGGGTACAGTGGCGTGATTCATTCAGAAATGGGAGACGCTGATCTCGGAGCGATCGAGATCAATGACAACACTTTCCACACCACTGCTTCGTTTGAGATGGATGGGCATGCTGTCGGAGCGGAGGTCTCGGGAAGATTTGAAGGCGATCACGCGGAAGGCTTCCTGAAGCTGCAAAACTCTCCGGAATTACCCTTCACGGGTAAGAAAGAATAGTTTCACACAAAGGCACAAAGCCGAGCCACAAAGGCACAAAGAAGATCTGTTTTATTTAGAACCTTTGTGACTTTGTGGCTCGGCTTTGTGCCTTTGTGTGAAACCTTCTTCTTCCGAAAATAAAAGCGCCCGGCATGGCCGACATGCCGGGCGAATCACAGGAGGAACCGAGTGTTATTGGCGTCGCTATAACTTGCGACGCTTGTCTAACCTCGCTGACTGAGATGTGTTTCACACGTTATGGGTTGCTCACTCTCGCTCGTATCGCAACCCCATCCCCGCACCACCAACTACCCATCCGATCTTCTTGTTGAAATTCAGCGAGTAAAGGTTTTGCTTCGTTGTTGATGCCTGGCGCACCCACGTCTTGCCTTGGTCACTGCTTCTGAGAATCGTGCCGCCGCGACCAATCGCCCAACCTTCATCATCATTCAAAAACTGAATGCTCAACAAGGTGACGTTTACATTGGTTGATATCGGCGTCCATGTTTCACCGCCGTCAGTAGTGCGCAACAACGTGCCGCGTTCGCCCACAACCCAGCCGTCTTTGTCGTTGCGAAAATCGACGTGATAAAGCGTCACGTTTGTGCCGGCATTCTGTTTAACCCAACTCGCACCTTCATCACGCGTAAACAGAATCGTGCCGCCATCGCCGACGATCCAACCGCGTTTGTCACTGACGAAATCGATATGGATCAGTTCGAGGCGACTCGGCGCGCGCTGGCGGCGCCAGGTTTGGCCACCATCGTCTGTGTAAACAAGTATGCTGTCGACCACACGTTCGCGCTTACTGATCGATCCGACAACCCAACCTTTCTTTTTGCTCGAGAAGCGCACGCTGTACAACTCGACATCGGCGCCTTCGAATTCCTCGGGCGCAAAGATTCGCGACTGCGACCAGCTTGTCCCATCGCGCGTAACGAAAATCGAGTTTCCGGCAAGTAGAAAGCCTGCTTCTTTGTCACGGAAGTAGATGTCGTTGATCCCGGCCCTGGTGCCGACATGCTGTGGCACCCACGAGCTGCCGCCGTCTTCAGTGTGACTCAGGAAACCGCCGTCGCCGCCAACCCAGCCTCGTTTGCTGTCGAGAAAGTAGACGGTGTTGAGATCGTTTCCGCCGGTGTTGATTTTGAAAGGCACCCAACCGCTTTGGGCGCGCGCCGAGGTGATTAGAGTCAACAACACACCTACGGCCGCAGAAAACCGCATTAGCTTTAAGGTTCTGGTACACATAACTGATTTTGTTTTCAGTTTTGTACCTTAAAGAGGGTGTTTCACGCAAAGGCGCAAAGCCGCAAAGAAGATCCTCTTTGCGTCTTTGCGCCTTTGCGTGATTTGCAGAACAGTTACGGCGTCGCGGCGTTCACGCGGTAAACACGCCCTTCAAAAACAACTATCACGCGTTCTGCTAACGAGAAGTAACTTCCGAGCTTCGGATTTCGTTTCAACAGCTCAAAGTATTCATCGCTGCCGAACGTAAGTGTTGTTTCCGGCAAACCCGAGTTAGCTTTGAATTCCGAGTCAGTCCACACGCCATTCATCAGGTAGAAAGTCTTACCTTCAACTCGCCGCACCGCATCTGTTCTCGTATCGTCATCTTTCAAACGAGCCACTTCCTGCTGCGCACGCGCGGCTTTGCTCTGTTGCACTGCGCCCGCACCGGTTGACATCGCCCGCATCTTCGGCGCCGGCGATGCGCTCGGCGCAATGCCCGGGCTCAGGTTACCGAAAGTTCTACCCGCGTTGACTGAGTCCACCGCAATCGGCTGCCCGCTGGAGGTTACGGTTACAGCATTCTCGAGAGCCAAATACGATGTGTAAGGCGTTACGATGCCGTAGCGAGTTCCCAAATCGACGATCTCATCACGCAACTCCTTCTGTTCTCCATTCGAACGCACCTGCTCCATCAACCAACCCACGCGACGTGTGGCCCAAAGTCGTGGCAAATACTCGTTCGCATCAGTACGCAACGGAAAACTCAGATTCGAGTAGGTGTAAGTGCGCGTTGTGCCACCGGATCTGCCAGTGAGTTTCAGTTGCACTGACTTAAGATCGTCTGCATTGCTGTAGCGACCGATCATCGTTACCTGCGAACCGCGAAACACATCGGGTATCGCGCGCGGATAGATCAGATCTGTTTGTGCGCCACCCATATCGAGCTGCACGTCCGTAAGCACTGGATAGTTGACTTTCGAAAAGAAGTTCGAAACTTTGACTTCGAGATCCTCTTTCGGTTCGACGTAATCTGCGACGCCGCCATTCTCAGCCGCGAGTTTGTCGAGCAGCGTCGTGTTGACGTCGTAACCGACACCAAACGTAAACAACCTCACACCAGGCTTGATCGCTTTGTGAACGTTATCGACGATCCTGTTCACGTTCGTTTCGTCCACGGTCGGCAAACCGTCAGTCATAAACACCAGCATCTTCGGACGTTCGCGCTCTGAGTCGATGAATTGACGGAGCGCCGCCAACAGCGATTGATTGATGTTGGTTCCACCGACCGGCTTCAGCGATTTCACGAAAGCTTCGCCGCGCGCGCGACCCCTTTCGTCGGCAGCGATCATTCCCACCTCCATCAAGTGTTCTTCACCGGCGAACGAGATGATGTTGAAGCGATCTTGCGGACGCAGAATTCTGACGCCGTAAAGCAGTGCAGCGCGTGCCTTCTCCATCTTTCCTTCTTCCGCCATCGAGCCGGAAGTGTCGACGACAAACACAACGTCCTTCGCCGAGTACTCCTGCTCGGACCAGTCGTCTTTGGGTGAAATCATCAAGAGGAAGTAACCGTTCTTTCCGGCTTCGCGATTCGTCAGGAGCGTGAGGCCGAAGTCTTCCTTCGAGATGGTGTAGAACAACTGAAAATCCTGCGCCTCTTTACCACTTGCACTTTCAAACGAGACTACCGAGCGCCTATCGCTGCTGCGTTTGACGTCGATGACGTGGGTTGGCGAGTAGACGTTTCTGAGTGGCTCTCTGCTCTCGACTTCAACACGTCCCGCAACCGATCCGATTTGCGTCAACTGCCGGCCAGTGCCTAACGGATAGCGATAAGAAACAGTGCCGCCTTCAGCATGCACGACTTGCGTGTAAGTGATCTCGAGTTTCTTGTCTGAATGTGGCGGGATTGGAAAGATGCTCGCCTGAAAGAGGTCTTTGCCGGCGTATTCAAGCAGTCCAGGATCGCGTTGGCGGCGCACGATCTCGTCGTAAATGCGACGCGCTTCTTCGCGAGTCCTGACCTCGCCTACGAGTCGTCGATCTCCATCCCAGATTGCGAACTCAGCTACTGAAGCCGATTCCGGAATCGGAAACAGGTAAGTTCCTTCAAGCGTGAAGTTGGAATCGTTGCGAAATACCTGTTCGACGTGCGTCGTCGCGACTTGTGAGCTGATTTTCGTATCGATCTTGATTGACTTGATGGGCAGCGCTCGCGGCAGATTCGGTGGCGGCCCGTCAGGACAACGGCGGCACGGACCGGGAACGATGACTCCCTGCCCGCTGGCGACCATCGCCAGTCCTGAAAACACGAAAAGCACCAGTAAAAGTCGCATTATTGAGGTTCGCAGTTGCATAAAAGTCTCCCAATCCGGATGTTCAGACCGCTTGCTGGAGATAGAACGCGCGCTCTGCGGACTTCTTGCGCTGGTTAGTACAACTCGCGGAGGCGCTTGTTGACGATCGATACGGTAATGGCGACCGTGGTGACGATAAACCCGCCAACAGCAAGGGTGCGCTGCGGGCCGAAATGGTTGGATGCGGCGCCGGCAACAATGTTTCCAATCGGCAGCGTGCCGATGAACGAGAGAATGAACATGCTCATCACGCGGCCGCGCATTTGATCGGTCACGAGCTTTTGCAACAACGTGTTGATGAGCGCTACCGAAACTACCAGCGAGAACCCGACACCAAACAAAAACATCAACGACAGCTTCAACCGCGACGACAGTCCGAAGCCGATGATGCACAGGCCAAACATTATCGCACCGCCCAGCACAAACCAGCCTTTTCGTCTGAAGTCGCCGAGATACGCAACCAGCAGTGCGCCGAGTAACGCGCCACAGCCGGCCATCCCCATCATCAACGCGAGGCCAGTTTCCTCAAGGTGAAAGATGTCGCGCGCATAGAGCGGCACCATGCTGAAGTATGGCGCGCCGAACAAACTGTTGACGCCCGACAGCAACAACAACGACGAGACACGCGGCCGGTTGCGCACGTAACGAAATCCCTCGATCACATCGCTCCATAAGGCGCGTCGATCTTTCACGGAATGGGCCGGAGTATTAACGCGATACTGCGGTCGCACCATCGCGAGCGCAACAACTACCGCGATAAAAGAAACGCCGTTGGCATAAAAGCATCCCGCAAGACCAAACACACGGAATGCAACACCGGCAAGCGTTGGTCCAACTACGCGAGATAGTTGAAATTGTGTTGAGTTCATCGCGATCGCGTTGGAGAGGTCTTCGCGACCGACGAGATCGTATGTCATTGCAAGAAACGAAGGACTCGCGAGTGCCATACAGCAACCGGTTACAAACGAGAAACCGAGCACCATCCAACGATTCACGACGTTAGTTGCGACGAGTGTCGCAAGACCAAAAGCGGCGAGCCCCGCGATCACCTGCGTGTACATCATCAACCGGCGTCGATCGATTAGGTCGGCAAAGACGCCGCCCGCGAGTGTGAAGATGAAACCGGGCGCCGTCGCCATAAAGGCGTCCAGTCCGAGCCAGAAAGGCGAGTTGGTCAACTTGAGTACGAGCCAACCCTGCGCAACGGCCTGCATCCACGTGCCGACATTCGACAGAAACGCGCCAATCCAGAAGAGACGATAATCGCGATTCGAAAGAGCGCGGAACATTCCGCTGCGGCGGGGCGTGGACATGAAGTCAATAGTCTTAACACAATCTGTGTAATCTGTGGATGGCTTTTACTGGCGGCGCCAGGATGAAAGGGAGGCGCCGTGGGCGCCACGGCGTTCGGCGACGATTTCGGAGAGGATTGAGAGGGCGACTTCTTCGGGAGTGACGGCGCCGATGTCGAGGCCGATGGGGGCGTGAATTTTTTTGAGTTGCTCGTCGGGAACACCGGCCTCGCGTAGTCGGTCGATGACGATGGAAGTTCGTCGCTTACTGCCAATCAATCCCACGTAATCGGGATTCGCGCGGACGACAGCCTGCATGCATTGCTCGTCTTCGTTGTGACCGCGCGTCACGACTGCCACCGAAACACCGCGACCATTCCCGATCGCATCTCGCACGGCCGAACTCCAATCGTCAGCAACCAGCAACTCAATCTGTTTCTCAGGAAAGCGTTCGCGCTTGAGAAAATCGGCCCGGTCGTCGAGCAAAGTCGTCTGGTAACCTGCAAACGCCGCCAGTTTCGCGAGTGACGCGCCGACATGTCCCGCGCCACACACAACGAGTCGCGGCGCCGGTTGCAAACGTTCAAACAAAAGCGACGTGTCAAACGAACTGAAATTGAACAGGCGCGTCTCTTCACGTGAGGCAAGAAAACTTCTTGCCTGATCGATGACAACCGACTCGAGCTCCGCATCGCCGAGACTGCCCGTGACCGAGCCGTTTTCCTGGACCAACAACTTCGCGCCGATGTTTTGCGAACCAGTGACCCTCGTTACCAGCACGGCGATCTCGCCGCGTTCGAGTAGCTGCTCAACCACTTGCATGATCGATGTTTGATTCACTTCGAAGATTTGGCGAACCCAAACACAGACCCTACGCGCCGCAGCAGCCAGAGTGGTCCAACCAACAAGTAGACAGGATTTTTAAAGAAGGCGGGTTGATTCCCTTCGATCGCATGTCCGACAAACTGAAGAATCCAGCCGGTAACAAACAACAGCAACGCCCAGCGCCAATAAAAAAAGAACAGCGGCCACGACACCGTGATCATCGGTATGCCGATGGTGTGGCACAGCCGGTTCAATGGATGTTGATGCTTGGCCTTGTAGTTAGTGAGCAATTCCTGCGACATAAAGCATTAGATCACTTCAACAAAAATATCCATCGTGCCACCGCAAACCATTCCTTCTTCACTCGCTTCGTCAGCAGTCAGTGAGAAGTGATGCAACTGCGACTTGCCGGAACGCATAACCGATTTCGCTTCGGCCCAAACTTCCGCCTCGATACAGCCGCCACCAACCGTACCCGCGACTTCTCCATTTTCGAAGAAGAGCATCTTCGCGCCACGCTGTTGCGGCGTCGAGCCACGTGTATGTGCGACAGTGGCGACGACAACTCGTTCACCACGCCCACCAGCTTCGTTGATCAGGCGATAGAGTTCGCGCTGTGGAATCGTTGACATAACCCTGGAACTTAGTGCTCTCTAATTCGTGTTTGCTCTGTAATACGGAACTTTATGACTCGTAGTTTGTCTAAAATTCGCAGCCAAGTCCAGACCGTTAGGATTAAACTACTGACGGGCACTTTTAACTTGCAGCAAATTACTTTGTAATGTAGAGTCAGCGGCACACTTCAGGGGTTTCGGGACATGATGTACCAGCACGCCCACCAATTAGGAAACACTCCCAGGCACAGGTTCACATTGTTCGGAGGCGTGATTCTGCCGGCTGCGGCCATCACCGTCGAAGGCACGACGCACGTCTGCGCGATGATGTTTTTCGATCCCATCCCAACCAGTTGGCACATGTTGCTGGTGCTGTTAGTGCCTTTGGCCCAGCTTCAGGTTTGGTTTGCGATTCGTCGCAACGATCCAAACGGTCTTACCCTCGCAGGCTTTGCTAACGCTGCCGCGATTGTCATTTCACTGTTCTATTCGTTCATCTATTTTCCACTTCTTCCATTCGCGGCGTTGACGGTCCTAATCGCGCTCGGTTTGTTGCCGCTGTCTCCGTTTTTCGCACTCGTCACTGCACTGATCATGCGTAGACAACTACGCCGGGTCGCTGCCACTGGACCACGAAAGAGTTTTCCGATTACGACCAAAGGTTTTCTCACGAGCCTGGTTGTTGGTAGTGCCCTGATCGGTGCTGCAGAAATCCCTGTACTCCTCACGCGCCACGGACTTCACCTGGCCTCCTCTTTTTCACCTCAAATAAGGAATGAAGGCATTCGTTTTCTTCGTAAGTACGGCAGCAGAGACTACTTACTCCAGAGATGCTACGACCAGCGAGGCCATTCCCTATTTGTACTTGACGAGTGGCTGTCGCCAGAGAGTCCGGTAAAGGCTGAGGAAGCCCGCGAGATCTACTACCGCGTCACGGGCGAAACCTTTGACGCATCGCCTCCGCCACGAAGGGTTAATACCCGTCTGATACGACAGGATGATTTCGAGTTTGACGAGAGTGCAGACGGAACCAGAACAGGCGGCATCTTACGTGGCCTTTCACTTTCCAGTTCCAGGATCGAAGGGACCGCCGACGCGGATGGCGGCGTCGGCCATTTGGATTGGACCTTCACTTTCGAAAACAATTCCGATTCGGATAAAGAGGCACGCACAGAAATTCAACTGCCGCCGGGCGCTGTCGTATCTGGCGTGAAGCATTGGATCGGAAGCGTAGACGACGACGCACAGTTTACCGGCCGCAGTAGCTTCATTCCGGCCGGCGAATCGCTTCGTAAACGACATCCTCGTGTTGTGGTCACGACGGCTGGTCGCGATCGTGTCCTGGTCCAAGCGTATCCGGTCCCTGTTTATGACAAGGAGATCAAGGTTCGCATCGGCATCACCGTCCCACTGGTGTTACAAGCCAAAGATCAAGCACGTCTGATTCTCCCGCATTTCAACAGTCGAAACTTCAGTATCCCAGCGAATCTCAAGCATTGGATTTTCGTCGAATCGAACCACCCGCTGAGTTCTGACTACGGTTTGGCAGTCCGTTCCGTTAGTAAGTCTGAGAAACCAGGCTTTCAACTTTATGGGCTGTTCAGTGATACGGAGCTCATGCGACCGGAAACAGCGCTCCGTTTGTCACGAACTGACAGCGATCATGGCATCTGGAGTCGTAACCCTTTTGAGGCGGGCGGAAGTATCGTCAAGCAATCACTCGAGGAACGCACGCCGTCTTACTTACGACGAATTGTCTTAGTGGTGGACACTTCTGCTGCGATGGCCGAGTGGCAAACTCAGATCAGATCAGCGCTCAACGTGCTCCCGTCTGAT
>JADMIO010928734.1_pt1 | contig 10111 bp, 7 predicted proteins | sample 8958161 | NCBI WGS metagenome assembly JADMIO01 (sample SAMN16585339, study PRJNA669376) | soil metagenome | isolation source: Crop rotation soil | place: USA: Cullars Rotation, Alabama | collected 2011
TGCCCCGCCCGCCGTGAGCGGGTTTAAACTCCACGACTCCCGAGTTGTCCACATCCGAGCCATCCAGGGATCTCCAGGCAATTCGCTCATTCGGTGTGTCCTCGACGACCTGCGCGTTCCACTCCACGCGCACACCTGCCGGCCCCTTGGCTATCCAATGTGAAGAATTTGGACCGGTCACGCGTACTGATTCGAGATGGTTCATGAACTGAGGTAATTGTTCAAATCGGTGCCAGAACTCGTATAATTCGCGGGCGGGACGATTGATCGTGATGCTCTTTTTCACCAGGAGCGGTTTGCCCTTCCCAAAAGGCCGCTCCTTAAGTTGTAACGAACAAACTGTATCAAGAGCAGTCACGCCTGCAACCGCTGCGGTGGCTAGCGCTACTCGTCCTCGATTAACGTCGGGTGAAATCATTGCCACGCCCAAAGAAGCCAGGTCGAGAGCATCTCCCGCCACCCGGGCTTGAATCCATGGAACCTTCTTTTCCCGTGCTGAAAGAATCGCAATTCCATTCACGAGTTCGCGCAACCCAAAGGCTCGAATGATACCTTTACTGTTTCTTACACCAATCAGGCGACCTACCAGTCGTGGAGCAGTAAGCTCTAGAATACCTAATCCTACGCTGAACCAGCCGAGCGTTTCGGCCAGTTGGGAGGGATTGGATGTGAGTGTATGGGCAACTTTTTTTCGCATTGTGGAACCTCTCTTTTAGCGCTCTCTAACTTAGTCTCTCTCTAACTTGGTTTTAGTATGAATTATCAGGAACCACTCCTCAAATAGGGTATTAAAGGAATTACAGCGTTCAAACAACCTACCAGGAATCCCATCCTGGAGAGGACATCGAAGTTCTTGAGCGACGCAAAAAAGTGTTTTGCTTCGCCGGCGTTTCCCGGACCATTATCACAGCAACAAAAATGCGTGTAAGACAGCAATGTTACCTCGGTATTGATCTGGGCGCCGAAAGCGGTCGCGTTATGGCAGGACTTTGGGATGGCAAGCGGATGAGCCTGAAAGAACTGCATCGGTTTTCCAATGGGCCTGTGGAGATCGGTGGCACACTTCGCTGGGACATATTGCGACTCTGGCAGGAGATCCAACAAGGGCTGGCGTCAGCCGCGCGCGAGTTCGGCAACTCTATCCAATCCGTGGGGGTGGACACCTGGGGCGTGGATTTCGTCCTTTTTTCCAGGAGCAATGAACTGCTGGCGCAGCCGTTTCATTACCGTGACCCGCGCAACCGCGGCATCATGCAGGAAGCTTTTAAACGCGTGCCGCGCACGGATATATTTTCTGAAACGGGATTGCAGTTCATGGAATTTAACACGTTATTCCAGTTGCTGGCTTTTCAAAAACATAATCCGGAGCTGCTGGTCGCCGCTGATTGTTTGCTGATGATGCCCGATTTCTTTCATTGGTGTCTGTCGGGTGTCCGCGCGGCCGAGTTTACTGATGCCACTACCACGCAGTTTCTTAATCCAGTTAAAAAAGATTGGTCTCGCAAACTGCTTAGACGCTTTGAGCTGCCCACCAAAATACTGCCGGAAATCGTGCTACCCGGTACCGTGCTTGGACGGCTTTTAGATTCAGTCTCGCGACGGACAAGTTTGGGGAAAATCAAGGTGATAGCTCCGGGCTCTCATGATACCGCTTCAGCCGTTGCGGCTGTTCCGACCAATAAAAAAGAGGAAGGCACATGGTGTTATTTGAGTTCGGGGACGTGGTCATTGATGGGGTTGGAGTTGAATAAAGCACTACTTTCCAAACGTGTTCTGGATTTCAACCTCACCAATGAAGGCGGGGTGGACGGGACTTATCGTTTGCTAAAAAACATTACCGGGCTTTGGCTGGTGCAACAATGTAAACGCGCCTTTGATGCCGTGGGAAAGAAAATGGATTATCCTCAACTGGTGCGCCTTGCGAAATCCGCGCCTGCATTGCGCTCCTTTGTGGATCCCGATGCGCCAATGTTCATGAATCCAGCAAACATGCCGGCGGCTCTTCGCGAGTTCTGTCGTAGTACCAGGCAACGCATACCCGATTCCGAAGGGGCTTTGATCCGTTGCGCCTTGGAAAGCATGGCGCTCAAATATGGAACCGTTTTGGATGGCCTGGAGGAGGTCTCGGGTAAAAAGATTGAAGTCATTCATATCGTTGGAGGAGGCTCTCGCAATTTATTGCTCAACCAATTCACCGCCGACGCTTGCCAGCGACCGGTAATTGCTGGACCAGTCGAGGCCACTGTGCTGGGCAATGTGTTGCTCCAGGCCCGCGCTTCCGGCGAGATAAAAACTTTGTCTGAACTGCGGTCCATTGTTCGGGATTCTTCCGAGGTACAGGTTTTTGAACCAAAGCGCGCCAATGCGGCAGCCTGGCAGGAAGCCCGCAATATTTTTTCAGCCTTGATTCGCAAAACAGCGAATTGACCCCCTCCGGTATTCCGCATTGCCAAATCTCAGGTATGCGCGCGTCACCCGTGCGGGTTGGTCGTGGCATCCTCATTTCCGGAAGTCAGACGACCCGCCTGAGGACGCACCCCAACGTTTTCCCCGTGCCCAGGTTTTGGGCAAACACTCCTTTATCGCTTGTCCACCAGCATAAGGAATCGCCGGCCGCAGGCACGGAGGAACTCGTCATAAGGCTTTCTTTCCCCTTCCACACATGGGCTGAGTCATACCGCCGATCTGAGATAATCATATCGGCACAGAACTTGCAGTCACACTTTTGTCCCTGTCGCAATGATCTTTTCTGCTGAGTGAAGCCAGAAGAGATCAATGAACACGGACAAAATGAGCAAAGAAAAAATTGAAGGTGTCCAGCGCTGAGACGACTGTCCAAAAATGCATCATTATGAGAAACGCGGCAATATCGGAAGCGGCATCAGTCGAGAAAAAATCACCAAAACCGCGGGGGATTAAACCGGCCTCCCACCTATCCCGCGATATTAAGCGCTCACGTCATCTTTGTGAGTCCACAGCGGCGCTGGATACACTCGTTGCCGGCGTAAGCGGTTCGAAAAGGGGGCCGAGAATTACCTTGATTTATCAGGATGAGGAAGCGCGCGGCTGGGCAAGAGTGATTTCTCAAAGCATAACAAAACTGGCGGGAGAAGGTGTCCAATTGAGTTGGTGGAAAATTGGTGATCTGACCGCGCCCGGGATCCTGGCTGGAGCGGTTTCCAGCGCCCTGAGAGCGGACCTAATCGTTGTGGCAAGCCGGGCGGAAGGGCTGCCCTTGCCTTTTTATGTTTGGGTCAATTTATGGTGGCCGAATCGGTCGGAAATTCCCGGGGCCTTGATCGCCGTCGTCGGCGTGCCTGAGCGCAATGCATCTCGTTCCGAAAAAATAGGCGATTACTTGCGGGTCGTTGCCGAACAGGCGCGCATGAAGTTTTTATGCATTGAAAAGCCGGTAAGCGCATCGACACATAAAGAAGTGCGGTATCAAACCCACGCGAACGGATCGTCAGTGTGGAACGGGCACTTGCATGATTGAGCCGAATGTTTGACACGCCTGGGATAGGGAGGAGGGTGAATCTAAGCTGCAGTGGGAAATGGCGTGCCGGAGGATACAGCAGGCGCAATGGCTTGGTTCATCACTTAAACGGTTGCCACTTGCGCCCCAGCGGCGCAAGCATAAGGTTGCAGACTGTTTTCAATTGGCCACCATTCCGAATGACGGAGGATGAAATTCCCTACTGTTCTTAGAATGACGCGAACCCAAGAATGTACTGCGGCGGAACGCGCCTGGTTAAATGCAGAAATCATATGCGCAGTAGCGGATCTAGTTATGTTTGAAGTTTAGGTTTTGATCTGGCAAACCAGCCTCGTGAAGCTTATGTATGAAGAACAGGTGAGGCTTACGTAAAACGAATCAAATTATCCAAACCGGATTTGTTGCGTTTGCTCCCATAATATCGCATGCGCTATCCTGCTCAACCATTGCGGCTGGGATTTCCAGTGAAGATCCTCGGCAGGCCCGGCTTTAAAAGCAATGATTCGCGTCGCTGGCAGCAGAATCCTCATCTCCGTGTTTCGATCGAATATCTAGATCGGATTTTTGATTACCTGCATGAGCGGCGGTTCGAGATGTATCGCATGTCTTCGGATCTCGCGCCCTACGCGACACATCCCGCCATGCCCCAGTTCCACGGCATGATTAAAGAATGCGCGAGTGACTTGTGCGCAATTGGCGCTAAGGCCCGTGAGCTGAACCTGCGTTTATCATTTCATCCGTCGCAATATATTGTATTGAACAGTCCCGATCCCGAACTGGTCCGCAAAAGTGTTTTGGACGTTGCGGCGCAGGCCGAAATGCTTGATGGCATGGAACTCGGGCCGGAAGCTGTGGTTGTAATCCACGTTGGAGGAGCTTATGGGAATCGCGCGACAGGCAATGCGCGATGGGTACAGACCTGGAAGACTCTCCCGGAGCATGCCAGACGTCGCCTGGTCCTCGAACATGACGATCTGCGTTTTAGCGCCGCGGACGCCCTCTGGATTCATGCGCAGACCGGTGTCCGTCTGGTGTTTGATTATCAGCACTATTTGTGTTTCAACCCTGAGCAGCTTGAAATGCGCGACACGTTGCAGCGCATGCTGCTTACCTGGCCAAAAAATGTTCGGCCCAAGATTCATTTTTCTACACCTCCCTCCGATTTGCGCGAATTTAAACGCAAGAACCGCAAAACTTCCAGGAACGAACCGATTTACGCCGCTGCACCCTGGACCGCCCACGCCGATTTCGCTAATCCTTTTGAATTTAGTACCTTCATGCGTGCTGCCGAAGGCCTTGAATTCGATGTCATGGTCGAAAGCAAGGCGAAAGACCTTGCGCTGGTTCGGTTGAGGCTCGATTTGATCCGTTATGCTCCCGAGGTAGCCGCCCGTTTCGGGCTGTTCCCGGAAAAGCAAGCATTGCTCCAAAAAGAACAATCTGAAGCACTCCAGATCGGAAATGCTACGGATACCCCAACTCTGACGTCCGCGCGCAATAGCAAACGAATAGCGCGTTTATGGGCGAACCGGTAAAGCTTAAAGATCAAACCAGAGCATTGTCTGATTTTTAAAACTAAATGGGCATCTTTCCCGGACTCGTTGGTGTCATTGCTACATCACAGCTAGACTAGCTTTCATTTGTGTAGTTTACGCTTTCGAAATCCCAACTTGAAATTTCAATCTTTAATCTTATCCTTCTGTGCGAGTATCCAGTCCTAACTGGTAAAGCAACTCGGCAGAAAGAGTTGGGCCTTGGAATAGTTGGCAGACTTATGCAAACGAACCGCCGCACATGGCAATCTTTTGATGAAATGCGGGCAGCCGCTCAGGAAGGCGATTCCGCGGCTCAATGTTATCTTGCGATATGTTATCAAACAGGCCAGGGCGTTAAGCAAGATTACGCCGAAGCAGTCAAATGGTTCCGGAAAGCTGCTGACCAGAACGACGCTGCCGCCCAGTGTTATTTGGGTTTTTGTTATCAGATAGGCCAGGGCGTTCCGCAGGAGTATGGGCAGGCAGCCAAATGGTTTCGCGAGGCAGCGGAACAAGGCGATCCCGCTGCGCAGTTCAATCTGGGCGTCCTTTATGAGACAGGCCAGGGCGTCCCTCAGAACTATCCCGAAGCGGTAAAATGGTACCATGAAGCGGCCGAACAGGGTGAGCCACAGGCACAATTTAATCTCGGGGTATTTTACGAAACCGGGCAAGTCGTTCCGCAGAATGCCGAAGAAGCGGTCAAATGGTATCGGCTCGCCGCCGATCAGGAATGCGCACCTGCCCAATGTAACCTGGGGCTCTGTTATGAAACAGGTCGTGGGGTGCCGCAGAATTTGCGCGAAGCCGTGAAATGGTTTTGCCGCGCCGCCCGGCAAGGGGACAAAACAGCTCAGCATAATCTCGGCGTTTACTACGCTAACCTGGAAGCGGCTGAACGCGCCACGGGTGAAGGTGAATCCTCACCTGAAGCCGAAAACGATAATACTGTAAAGACTTAGCGGGCTTTCTCATCCCAAGACGCGGGTTACGCCCAGAGTCACTTAGCCGGCATCTTCAGTCGCTTCCGTAAGCGAGCACGGAATTCCTTCAGTTTGCTTTTCGCCCTGTCTCGCTCCAGCCAATAGGTGACGTGAGGAATCCCAGTCCTGGCGATATCTTCGGGTGTAGTGTTCTTGAGATCCACCCCAGGTACAAGGTCAAATCCGGTTTTGTGGAATAGATGCCGAACCAGAGCGGAACAATATAGCGACCTATCCCGTGCCAGAATATTGTTCCGGCCACGCATTTTCTGCCGCCGAAGTGCAATCAATGTTCCCAGCAATTCTCGTAAAGAGTAACGCGCTCGATTTGCGACTAGATCGAGACCCTCACATAAAAGTGTCTCAACTTCACTCTCTTTCAGATTGAAGTCCAGGACTGCAAGCACCGTGTACAGCTCTTCGTCGAAGTACTTTGAAATTCGGTTTTCCTGCACTCCCAATTGGATATGCTTTTTATGGATTTGCAGGTCGGATTCGATCACCCAATGATGTCCATCGGCTCTTTTGCCTTGAAACAAAAAAGCATGAGACCAGGCGCCCCAATTTTCTTCTACATCCAAATGACGTTCGGCTCGGCAGATAGCCTGATCGATAAGCGAAACACCTCCGGAAAGTCCGATGCACCCAGGGCGCGCGTAACGCTCAAGGAATTCGCGATTGGACATTCCGTTGACGCGCACAATTGCGGGGGAGCATGAATCAGCTTGCATCTGAATAGGGAATGATTGCAATTCCGCAAACAATTTCAAGCTCTCGGAACAGAATTGACAGATTCGATTTTCACGCGCGGGCGCGATTTTCGTTTCGCTCAGCGGTTGCTTTCTCTTATGCTGAATTTGCTGACGGCGTGTAGCCCATGAACAAAGTTTTGATCATAGATGATGACCCGCTGTACCGGAAGGTGATCGGCGAGATTCTTGAAAAGCATGGGTGGAGAGTTTTTGACGCGGACGAAGGAGAAGCGGGCATTGAGATTGCCAAAGCGCAGCATCCAGAAGTTGTTCTTTGCGATTTGTTGATGCCGCGGTCCAATGGGTTCCAGGTTTGCCGCGCTTTACGTGGGGATGCTTCCCTGCGCGGCATGCGAATCATTGTGACTTCCGGGCGTCAATTCGAGAGTGACCGCCAGGCTGCATTTGCGGCCGGGGCCGACCAATATTTGACAAAACCGATCGAAATCAGCGAGTTGCTCAAAGCCCTGCCAGGGTCGCCCCGAGCTGACAGAGAACCCGGCTTGTCTTCTAAATCGTCTATTCTCCCGGTAGTGGGCACACAGGTGAAGTTCTGGGGAGTTCGCGGTTCAATTCCGACCCCTGGTCCGGGCACCGTTCGTTATGGAGGCAACACCTCGTGTGTCGAAGTCCGGACGGATGGAAAGATTTTGATCCTGGATGCAGGAACAGGCTTGCGACTGTTGGGGCAACAACTGGCCAGGGAATTTAATGGCCAGCCGCTCGATTTGACCTTGCTTTTGACTCACACACATTGGGATCACATTCAAGGGTTGCCGTTTTTTCTTCCAGTCTATCAGCCGGAAAATCATTTGCGCATCCTCGGTTACGAAGGAGCTCGTCTGGGATTGGATAATGTGTTAACCAGTCAAATGGAAAGCCCTTACTTCCCAGTGAACCTGCGCGAAGTCCCGGCCAACATTCAAATCGAGGAGTTGAAAGATCTGAGTTTCAGCATCGGTGATCTTCGTGTTCAGGCCTGGTTTGCCAATCATCCGGGTATATGCGTTGGTTATCGGTTGTTCACTCCGGCCGGCTCAATCGTTTTTTTTCCGGACAACGAATCTCATGCTGGTCACAGGCATACTCGCGGGCAAGCATCGCCAGATGCCGCGCAGGTTTTCGCCGCACAGGAAGAAGAAAAGCTAGCCAGGTTTTTGCACGGGGCGGACCTGTTGATTATGGATGCTCAATATAATCGTGAGGAATACCAAAAACGAATTGGTTGGGGCCATGGATGTCTGGATGACGTAGTGAGGCTTGCCATACTGGCAAACGTCAAGCGTCTATTTCTCTTCCATCACGATCCGGATCATGACGATGCCACCATTGATTCGATGGTCGAGCGCGCGCGTGGCATTGTCACCGAGCGCAAAGCCTCGTTGCACGTTGAGGCAGCCTCTGAAGGCGCAGTTGTCCAGTTGCCGTAGCGGGTGGATGTTACAAACCCCTCGAAATTTTTACTGTGCTTCACGCAATCAAATGGCGCAGATTATCCCATGCCTTTTGCCGGCCCATTGCTACAAGTAGACCAAGTTACCAAGCGATACGAGTCACCAGGGAATTCAAGTTCGCTGACAGTTCTGGACGGAGTTTCCTTTGAAATGGCGGCTGGAGAATCGCTGGCGATTGTTGGTCCTTCCGGTTCCGGAAAAAGCACCTTGCTTCATATCATAGGCACGCTGGATCGCGCGACGTCCGGCCAGGTTCTCATCGAAGGCCGGGAGTTGAACCAGTTGAACGAAAGCGACACTGCCGAAGTGCGCAATCAGCAAGTGGGGTTTGTTTTTCAAGCGCACTATTTGTTGCCTCAGTGTACCGTGCTGGAAAATGTGCTCGTACCCACACTTGCCCGGAGTCGAGGGCAGAAAGGGAATTCACACGAACAGGAGAAGAGCGCCGAGCCAACGGAAGCACGGGCGTCGCGGTTGTTGGAACGGGTTGGCCTGGCCAAAAGATCTTCGCATCGCCCCGGTGAACTTTCTGGCGGGGAACGTCAACGCGTTGCGGTCGTGCGAGCGCTTATCAATATGCCCCAACTTCTATTGGCAGATGAACCAACCGGTGCGCTTGATCATGTGTCGGCACAGGAGCTTGGCCGGTTGCTGGTGGAATTAAACCGTGAAGAGGGGGTCACACTTATTGTGGTTACCCACGCTCTGGAGTTAGCAAAGCGGATGGCCAGGGTGCTAAGCTTAAAGGATGGACGCCTTGACCCGGGAATTACATGAAACGCAGTTTGCCTCTATACGAAGACGCTGACCCAAAGGAGGCCACGGGCGCACCAGAATGACTTTTGGAACTCTCGTCAAGCGCAGCCTCCGATTCCATTTTCGGGCACATTTGGGGGTTTGTTTGGGTGCTATCATTGGAAGCGCCGCCCTGGTGGGCGCTCTTGTGGTTGGTGATTCCGTTCGCGAAAGTTTGCGTCAGCAAGCCCTCTCAAGAATCGGCAATGCATGGGCGGCCCTGACCTCTTCTGACAAATTGTTCACAACCGAGCTTGTGATCTTGAGTAATTCTTCAGGCCGGAGCATTTCAAACCTCGCCCCCACAGTAATTTTGATGGCGTTGCCCGGCACAGCTTCACGGCCCGGAGGAGATGCTCGCGCTAACCAGGTTCAAATTTTTGGGGTGGCTGAGAATTCCGCGGGTTTAATTGGAGGAAAAGAAACAAAGCTTTTCCCAGGAAGCGTGGTGCTTAATCAAGCTTTGGCCGCGCAACTTGGCGTAAAAATAGGGGAGCAAGTGATTCTGCGTGCCTCTCAAAACAGGCAACTTTCGGCCGATTCCCCCATAGCGCCGCGCGACGAGGGAGGTATCGCTTTGACCCTCAAAGTCGCTGAAATTTCGGGGGCGGATTCTGGCGGCGATCTCAATCTTCGAAGCACGGGTGTGCCCCCGCTGAATGCGTTTGTTCGGGTAGAGGAGCTTTGGGTCATTCCAGAGCTTAAAGGAAAAGCCAATCTAATTTTGATTGGGCAACCTTATGGATCTGAGTTGAAGAAAAGACGAACTGAAGAATCGCTTAATTTCCTCGACGGCCTCCTGCAGCACACCTGGAGACTCGAGGACACAGGTCTGAAATTGGAGAAAAAGCAGGAGGGCATGGGAATCGAGTTGCGTTCTTCACGGGTGTTTTTGGAGCCGCCAACGGTTTCGGCTGCGAAAAAGATCTCCCCGACGAATTCTCTCTCAATACTGACCTATCTGGCGAATTTGATTGTGGCGGGCAAGAGTAACACTCCTTATTCAATGATCACCGCCGCTGGGCCACCTTTTACGCCTGCGGAGATGAAGGATGATGAAATCGTACTGAATGAGTGGCTCGCGCAGGATTTGGGA
>JADMIO011827356.1_pt1 | contig 10111 bp, 8 predicted proteins | sample 8958161 | NCBI WGS metagenome assembly JADMIO01 (sample SAMN16585339, study PRJNA669376) | soil metagenome | isolation source: Crop rotation soil | place: USA: Cullars Rotation, Alabama | collected 2011
CTTTCCCGACGGGCTGGCTACCGGCGTTGCTCCGGTGCCCCGGCGTGCGGCGCCAGGGTGACGCCGAATCCCCGCCTTGCCAGCCGCAGGATCACCTGGCCGGGGGCGGCCAGGTCGGCGACGCGGGCCCGAGCGAGGTCCTCGAGATCGGCGAGGAGCGCGGCGTAGCGGTCGGGTCCCTGGCGGCGGGCCCGGTCCAGCTGGCGGGCGTTGCCCCACACCTTGCGCCGCGACTCCCGCAGGAAGCGCCGGGTACCCGCCGTGTTGAGGGGCGCCAGCAGGCGGTCGACGCGGGTGCGAGTGCCCGGCAGCTCGATGCGAGCCAGCTCGCGGTCCTCCTCGGCGACGCGCGCGGCGAGGACGGTGTCGATGTGACGGTGGTCGGCTTCCCGGGAGGCGATGGCGAGCGGGTCGTCGAACACCTCGGGGTCGATCACGGCGAGGAGCGCCTGGGGCAGGTCGTAGTTGATGTGCGCGTTCATGCCCAGCAGCACGTGGCGCAGCGGAGGCAGAGGCCGGCCGGCCGACACCGCACCGGCCCGGCGAGCCTCGTCGAACGCCACCTGCCACGGACCGCTGGTAGTGGCGGTCTCCTCGTAACGGGCCAGCGCGTCGAGGTAGAGGCCGGCGAAGGCGACGTCCCAGCGCTCCACCCAGCCGGGGTCGGCGAAGCCGCCGCGCTCGATCTCGTCCCGCACGGCCCGGGTGGTCCGCAGGTACGTGGCGTGGAAGTAGCGCTTGGGATCGTCCTCAGCGGCCAGCCGGTGGCCGACGGCCTCCATCCTCGTGATCAGCTCTCGCAGCTCTGTCGTGGGCACGACTTCCCTTCGGCACCGGCCGCCCCGCCGCGTCACCGCCGGGGTGTCCGGGGCGGCCCAGTGGAGTGAGCTGGCGGGCTCACCGGGGTACCAGGCGGGCATGACCGCCGCGTCACCGGCAGATGCTCCGACGTCCACCAACCCGGTGGAGCGGCTCCTGCGACGCCTCGACGCGTTCCAGCAGCGGCACACGGGCACGGCGTTCGTGGTGGCGGTGGTGAAGAAGTTCGGGGACGATCGGGGCAGCCTGCTCGCCGCGCTGTTCGCCTACTACGGCTTCCTCGCCCTGTTCCCGCTGCTCTTGCTGCTCACCACGATCCTCGGGGCCGTGCTCCACCACAACCCCTCGCTGCAGGAGCACATCCTCGGGTCGGCCCTCCACGAGTTCCCCATCATCGGCAACCAGCTCGGCCCGAACATCCACTCGCTGCAAGCTCGGGGCGCAGGCTTCGTGTTCGGCGCCCTCGGCCTTCTCTACGGCTCGCTCGGCCTGGCCCAGACGGGGCAGCACGCCATGGCGGAGGTGTGGAACGTGCCCGGCGTCGATCGGCCGGGTTACCTGCCCCGGATGGGACGGAGCCTGGTCCTCCTCGCCGTGCTGGGCCTCGGCGTGCTGATCGCGTCGGCGGCCAGCGCCGTCGGCGCGTTCGGCGGACCCGGCGCGCTGGTGCGGGCCGGCGCCCTCGGGCTGTCGGCTCTGTCCAACCTCGTGCTGTTCGTGCTGGCCTTCCGGGTCCTCACCCCCCGCAGCGTCCCCACCCGGCACCTGCTGGCCGGGGGCCTCCTGGCCGGCGCCGGATGGAGCGTGCTCCAGATCGCGGGCGGCTACCTCGTCGCCCACCAGCTGCGCCACGCCGGCGAGCTCTATGGGTTGTTCGGCATCGTGCTCGGATTCCTCTCGTTCCTGTCGCTGGCCGGCGCCATCGCCATCTACTCGGCCGAGGCCAACGTGGTGCTGGCCCGGCGGCTGTGGCCCCGCAGCATCCTGCAACCTCCACTCACCAGCAGCGACCGCCGGGTCCTGGCCGACATCGCCGAGCAGCAGGAACGCCGGCCGGAGCAGCAGGTCGAGGTGACGTTCACCGACGGCACGGCCGCAGATGACTCCTCCACCGAAGACAGCGCCACCGACGACAGCGCCACCGACGACAGCGCCGCTCCCCACAGCACCACCAGCGGCGCCCGGTCGGGGACCGTCGACCGGGGCCGCCGTCAACGAACCACCCACCGGCAGGCCAGCGGGGGCGAACGTGCCGGCGGCTCGCCGCGTTGACCCGGTCGGAGGAAGCCGGGCGCGAACGAGAAGCCGCCGCTCCGGACGCGACCACGACGTTCCGGGCGTCACCGTCAGCGTCCTGGGGTCCGACACCGGTTTCGGGTACATCGAAGGGATGACGCGCCGCGCGACCGCGCCTCGTCCCCCGCGGGACGCGCCCCGGAGCGCCCGGCGCGCCCCCGACCCGAGGGCTTGGTCACCGCAGGTGGCACGCTGCACGACAGCGCGTGTGCCAGCATCGGCGCCGTGACCGACGCGAAGCTCCCGGCCTCGGCCGAGGTCGACGAGCTGGTCATCGAGGAGCCCGCCGGGCCGCACCGCATCCGCCGGCCCATCGATCTCGTGCGCTTCGCCCTGGCCGTCGTCGCGGCAGTGCTGAGCCTGCTCGTCGCTCGCTTCGCGGTGAACACGGCGGCCGGCATCGGGGAGGACATCACGGGCGTCGCCCCGCTCGTCCCCCAGCTGCTGCTCACCGCCTTCTCGTTCTTCCTCGGGCTCGGCGCGGTCGTCTTCCCCATCGCGCTCGGCGTAGACGCCATCCTGCGCGACCGCGTCCGGGACTTCTTCGAGGGCCTGGTCGCTGCGGTGGCCGCCGGCGTGCTGGCCTGGCTCGTCCACGTCTGGCTGCACCGGGTGGCGCCCCCGGAGATGCTGGCCGCGCTGGTTCGGGGGACGAAGGGCGGCGGGACGACCCAGGCGACCCAACCGGTGGTCGCCTCGCTGGTGGCGTTGTTCACGGTGGCCGGCGTGGGGAGCCGGGAGAGCGTGCAGCGGGCGACCTGGGGCCTTCTCGGTGCCGGCCTGTTCTTCGCCCTGGTGGCCGGGGTCGCCACCCCGACCTCGATGGTCCTCACGATCGCCATCGGCCGGGCGGTCGGCACCGCGGTCCGCTACGCCCTCGGCATCACCAGCCTGCGGCCCAACGGCCGCCACATCGCCGACACGCTCGACCGCTTCGGGTTCCGCCTCACCCGTCTCACGTGGGTCGAGGACCCCAGCGCCCGGCCCTTCCGCCGCTACCAGGCGTGCACCACCAGCGGGCGCCGGCTCGAGCTGCAGGTGTTCGATCGCGACCAGCAGGGCACCGGCATCCTGTACCGCTCCTGGCGGCGGGTCAGGCTGCGGGAGACCGTGCTGCGCCGGGAGTCGGTGTCGATGCGCCAGTCCATCGAGCGCCAGTCGTTGCTGGCCTACGCCGCCCAGCGGGCCGGCGCGGCGACGCCTCCGCTGCTGCTGGCGGCCGAGGTGGGGTCCGAGGCCGCGGTGCTGACGTACGAGGCGTGGGAGGGCCAGGCGCTCGACCAGCTCGACGGTGACGTCATTCGCGACGCCGACCTCACGTCGGCCTGGAACCAGCTCCGGCACCTGCGGGCCCACGCCATCACCCACCGCAACCTCACGCCGAGCAGCCTGATGGTGGGACCGACCGGTGGCGTGTGGCTGCGCCCGCTGGCCCTCGGGGAGGTCGCGGCCAGCGAGCTGCAGCTGCGCCTCGACGTCGCCGAGCTGCTGTGCACGCTCGGAGCCGCGGTGGGACCGGCGAGAGCGGTCGAGACGGGCATCGCCGTGCTCGGGGAGCGCGAGCTTCTCGGCGCGGTGCCCCTGCTGCAACCGATCGCGCTCAGCAGCGAGACGCGGGCCGCGGTCCGGGCGAACCCCACGCTGCTCAACGACCTGCGCGGCCGTATCCTGGCCCAGACCCAGGAGGAGGCGCAGGAGCCGGCCCGCCTGGAGCGGGTCCGCCCCCGGACGGTGCTCACGCTGATCGCGGGGACGATCGGTGCGTACTTCCTGCTGTCGCAGCTCGCCCAGATCGACGCCACCCGCCTGGTGAGCGAGGCCCGTTGGGGGTGGGCCGGCATCGCGCTGGTCGGCTCGGCCGCCACCTACGTGGCCTCGGCCCTGGCCCTGCTGGCCTTCGCCCCGGTGACGCTGTCGTTCGAGAGCACGCTGCTGGCCCAGGTGGCGGCCTCGTTCGCGGCGCTGGTGACGCCGCCCGCGGTGGGCGGCGTCGCGGTCAACGTCCGCTTCGTCCAGAAGAGCGGTGCGCCGCCCAGCCTGGCGGTCGCCTCGGTCGGCGTGTCACAGGCCGCGGCCTTCGTGATCCACCTCGTGCTGCTGGCGGTGGCCGGGTACTACACGGGCAGCCGGACCGGCGCCGACCTGGTCCCCAACAGCCGGGAGATCGTCGCCGTCGTCGGCGGCGCCGCGGTGGTGGCGATCGTCCTGCTCCTCCCGGTCGCCCGCCGGGCCGTCGTGCGTCGCATCCGACCGCTGATGCGCCAGGTCGTTCCCCGCCTCCTCGAGGTCGTGCAGGAACCGCGCCGGTTGATCCTCGGCCTGGTGGGCAACCTGATGCTGAACTTCGGCTACGTCGTGGCCTTCTACGCCGCGATCCAGGCCTTCGGCGGCGACATCGCCTTCTGGAGCGCGGCGGTCGTGTACCTGGCCGGCAGCGCCGTGGGCAGCGCCGTCCCCACGCCGGGTGGGCTCGGGGCGGTGGAGGCCGCGCTGGCCGGGGGACTCACCGCGGCCGGCGTCAGTGGCGACATCGCGGTCTCCGCCGTGCTGCTCTACCGCCTGGCCACGTTCTGGCTCCCGGTGGCGCCGGGCTACCTGGCCTTCGGCTGGCTGCAGCGCCGCAACCTCCTCTGACCCGCGCCGGATCAGCGGGGCGGGCCGGCCGTGCGCAGTCGGCCGAGGCGCCGAGGCGCGCTCAGCTGAGGTGCTGCAGGCCGCCGGCCAGGAGGTCGAGCGCCTGGGCAGCCAGCGCGTGGAGAGTGACGTCCTCGTCGCTGTCGAGCCACAGCCCCACCGCCGCTCGCATCGCCGCGGTGGCCGTCGTCCCCACCACCCGGGCCGCCAGGCTCGTCTCGGGATCGACGGTCAGCCGCTCGGCGACCAGCTCGGCCAGCGTCCGCTCCCAGGCCACCTGCCGTTCGAGGCTGCGGGCCAGCACCGACGGCGAGGAGGTGATGATGCGGACCTTCGGCAGCATCACCTTCCGCTCGCGGTCGTAGGCGTCGGCCACCGTCAGCAGGGCGTTGCGGACCACCTCGAGCAGCGGCTCGCCGGCCGGGCGGACCACGAAGGCGGCCCGCAGCTCGGACAGCCGCCGAGGCTGGTCGGCCAGGAGGACGTCTTCCTTGGAGTCGAAGTAGCGGAAGAACGTGCGCCGGGACACCCCCGACGCCGCGGCGATCTCGTCGACCGTGACGCGCTCGAACCCGTGGCGGACGAACAGGCCGACCGCGGCCTCCTCCAGCTCGGCGCGCGTCCGCGCCTTGTTGCGCTCACGCAGGCTGGTAGGAGCAGACGTGGTCGAGCCAACGACCGCCATATCCGGACCCTACCAGCTGAACCGGCCGCCGGCGCCGCCTCTAGTCGCCGGCGACGAGGGCGGCGTCGTCGTAGGTCACCCGCTCGGTCACCGGGGCCAGGGCCTGCAGCTCGGGCAGGACCTCGCGGGCGAAGAGCCGCATGCTGCGCTCGGCGTCCTCGACCGGCATGCCCCCGTAGCGGAACACGCCGATGAAGCTGTCGGCCCCGGTCAGGTCGCAGAACGTGCGGATCTTCTCGGTCACCTGCTCGGGGGTGCCCCACGGCTGGAGGCCGACGTAGAAGTCGGTCATCTTCTCCATCCCGTTGGGTGCGTTCAGCCGGTCGTACATCAGCGAGTGGAACTCGTAGCCGGGCGTCGACTTGAGGTGGGGCTTGTCGAACTCGTAGTGGGCGATGATCGAGTCCCAGTAGCTCGACAGCCAGCGACGGGCCTCCTCCTCGGCGCGGTCGGCGTTCTCGTCGACGAACGTCCAGCCGGCGCAGATCGGCGTCGGCGGCTCCTCGCCGATGGCCTGACGGTACGTGGCCCGGTAGGTGGCGCACTCCTCCTGCACGAGGTGCCATGGCTTCTGGGGCACGATCAGCACGCCGGTGCCCAGCCTGGCCATGATCTCCGCCGACTCCGGGGACACGGTGGCGGAGTAGGTCCGACCCTTGAACGACGCGAACGGTGCCGGATGGAGCTCGGTGCGGGGTTGGTGGACGAGCTCGCCGTCGTACTCCATCACGCCGGTCTCCAGGGCGCCGAGGATCGCCTCGGCGGACTCCTTGAACCGCTGGCGAGCGTCGCCCATGTAGGTGCGGAACCCGTCGAACTCGACCTTGCCCGTGCCCCGACCCAACCCGAGGATCAGCCGACCGCTGGACAGGTTGTCGAGCATGACGATCTGCTCGGCCAGCCGCAGCGGATCGTGCCAGGGCAGCACGGCGACCATCGACCCGAGCTTCACCTTGGTCGTGCGGCCCGCCATGTAGGTCAGGAACTGCATGACGTCAGGGCACATCGTGTAGTTCGTGAAGTGGTGCTCGACGCTCCAGATCGACTCGTAACCGAGCGGCTCGGCCAGGTCGGCGAGGTGGATGTCCGCCTCGTACACCTGCTTGTCGGACAGCTCCCCGCCGAAGCCCTGGAAGATCGACGACATCCCGACGTGCATGTCGGCCCCCTTACCCGATCGATCGTGGGCGGTGCCGGCTGCGGCTCCCGCCTCCCGCCACCAGGATCGCACAGTCGCCGCCCGGCGCGCCCGGCCCTGCCCGCCCACGGTCCCCCGGCGGCGCCGGGTTCGGAGCGGGCGACCCGGCCGAACCTACGATGCCTCCATGCGCGGGCTGAAGGTCCTCGAAGTCTCCGGGTCGCCCTCTGCGGCCTACGGCGCCCGCCTGTTCGCCACCGCCGGCGCCGAGGTCGTCGTGCTCGAACCGCCCACCGGGGCCGCCCTGCGCGCCGCGCCTCCATGGTTGGAGCCGCCGGCACCGGGCGGTACCCCCCGCAGCGCGGCCCACGAGTTCCTCGACGCGTACAAGCGCTCGGTCGCCCTCGACCTCGCCGACGAGCGGGTCGACACGCTGCTCCGCTGGGCCGACCTGGTGATCACCTCCACCAACGGCGACCCGGCGGCGGCGCTCGCCTTCCACGAGCGGGTCGAGCGGGCCAACCCGGCGGCGGTCCATGTCGTCAGCAGCGGTTTCGGCCTCACCGGGCGGTGGTCGGGCTGGCGGGCGAGCCCGCTCGTCGACTGGGCGTCCGGAGGCCACCTCTTCATCACCGGCGACCCGGGCCGTGAGCCGCTCCAGGGTGGCGGCCCCTGGTGCACCTACCTGGCGGGGGCCACCGCGGCGGTCGGCGCCCAGGCCGCGTTGTTCCGGGCCCGCCGCACGGGGAGAGGCGACCTCGTCGACGTGGGCGCCATGGAGGCCGGCGCCGCGGCGCACCAGTGGTCGCTCACCATGTACACCCACACGGGGACCGTGAAGCGCCGGTGGGGCAACCGCCACGGCGAGTCCCACCACCCCATGTCGCTGTTCCGGTGTGCGGATGGCTGGGTGTGCATCGGCGCAGCCAGCCGGGAGCAGTGGGAGAACCTGTGCATCGCCACCGACCAGGTCGAGCTGCTGGCCGACGACCGGCTCTACGCGCCGGCCGAGCGGTTCGACCGGGCCGACGAGATCGACGCCGCGCTCGAGCCGTGGCTCACCGCCCGCCCCGCGGCCGAGGTGGTCGACGTGCTGCAGGCCCACCGGGTACCGGCCGGTCGCGTGCTGACGATGGCCGAGGCGTTGCGCGATCCGCAGCTGGAGGTGCGGGGCCTGTGGGCGACGCCCGCCCACCTCGGCCCCGACGCCCGCATGCCCGGCCTGCCCTTCCGGGTCGGGCCCGAGCCGCGGTTGCGGGCGGCGCCCACCGTCGGTCAGCACACCGAGGAGGTCCTGGCCGAGGCGGCGGCCATCGCGGCGAAGGGAGCACGGGCATGATCGACCTCCGTGGCGTGCGAGTGCTGGAGTTCTCCGTCGCCTGGGCCGGCCCGCTCACCGGCCGCTACCTGGCCGACTTCGGCGCCGACGTCATCAAGATCGAGCACCCCACCTCCCGGGGCATCGGGATCTCCAGCGGCGACGGAGCCGGCCCGCCCGCCGGCTGGACCCGGGGCACCCTGCCCGACCCGCAGATCAGGGCCGGCGTGTTCCCCGACGCCACCCCCGGGGAGACGTGGTGGAACCGCATGGGGGTGTGGAACAAGATGAACCGGGGCAAGCGCAGCCTCTGCCTCGACGTCAAGGCCACGCCCGAGGCCACCGAGCTCTTCCACCGGCTGGTCGAGCAGAGCGACGTGGTGCTGAACAACTACAGCCCCCGGGGCGTGCGCAGCCTCGGCATCGACCACGACACGCTCTCGGCGATCAACCCCCGGATCGTCACGGTCTCGATGTCGGGCTACGGCGGGACCGGTCCGATGGCGGGCCACTTCTCGTGGGGCCCCATCCTCGAGGCCCACTCCGGCTTCGACGAGGCGACCGGCTACCCGGGCGGCTCGCCCCGCCGGCTGGGCGTGGCCTTCCCCGACGCAGTCGGCGGCATCCACGGCACGTTCGCCCTGCTCGCCGCCCTGTGGGAGCGGGAGCTGACCGGTGCGGGGCAGCACGTCGACCTCTCCCAGCTCGAAGCGTTGTGCACGCTGGCCGGCGACCAGTTCCTCGCCACGTCGCTGTCCGGCCGCCCGCCGGAGCGCCGGGGCAACCGCTCGCTGAGCCAGGCGCCGCAGGGGGTCTACCCGTGTGCCGGCGAGGACGCGTGGGTGGCGCTGACCGTGCTGGACGACGCCGCCTGGGCCCACCTGGTCGATCTGGTGGATCGCGAGGCGCTGCGGGACCCCGCCCTGCGCACGGTGGATGGACGGTTCGCCGCGCACGACCGCATCGACGCGGAGCTGGCGGCCTGGTCGACGGGTCTCGACCCGTTCACCGCGGCCGAGCAGCTCCAAGCACTCGGCGTGGCCGCCTCCCCGGCCATGACCAACCGTGACCTGGTGGAGAGCGGCCACCTGGCCGACCGTCACTTCCTGCTCACCGTGGACCAGCCCGAGAACGGCGTGATGACGTACCCGGGCTTTCCCGTGCACTACCTCGAGACCGACGTCGAGCTGGGCCGGGCCCCGCTGCTCGGGGAGCACAACGGGGAGATCCTCACCACGCTCCTCGGCTACCGCCCGGCCGACGTGGCCCGGCTGGAGCGCGAAGGGGTCATCGCCTCGCGGCCCCCCGCCTGACCAGCCCGGGCCCGCTCCGGCGGCCGCCCGCAGGACGCCGGGCCGCAGGCTCACATGCCAGGGTCGTCCGAGCCCGACCAGGGCCGAGGTGCCTCGCGCTCGCCCCAGGCCAGGTCCTCCTCCACCTGTTCGACGGTCAGCCCTTCGTCCTCGGCTTCGAGCTCGACGAAGTGCTGGGCCAGCGCGCGGCACGTCTCGGCGGAGACGTGCTGGGTGACCATGCCGAGGAGCAGGCTCTCCTCGTCCGCGATGTGCTGCTGGAGGAGGTCGTGGAGCCGGTGCAGCGCGGGCTGGAGGTCGTCGTCCCCGACGTCGATCTCGTCGAGCGCCTGCAGCTCGTCCTCGATGGCCTGGTGGGCGTTCAACGCGTCCCGCAGCGGGCCGTAACCGGGCCGCGCCTCGGCCAGCGCGGGGTAGAGCAGCTGCTCCTCGGCGTCGGCGTGGGCCTCGATGCCGGCGACCGCCTCGGCCAGGACGTCCTCGAACCCGTCCCACAGGGTCGGGGTGAGCAGGCGCTCGAGCAGGATCAGCAGCCGCCGATGGTCCGCCTTGATCAGCTCGACCGCGTCCCGACCCGGCTCCTCGCCCGGGGTCACGACCCGCCTCCCAGTGGCCGGCCCGGAGGCCCGTCGGCGGGGTCCGCCAGCCCGCTGCCGGCGTCGGGCTCCCGGTCCTGCTGGTCGATCGACTCCTGCAGGGTCGCCTCGCGGCGCACGGTCTCGGCGTCGGGCATGCCGGCCAGCGCTCGCTCGGCGTCACCGGTCGACGACGCACCGCTCGGTTGCACCCGGCTGCCCGGCTGTCCTCCCCGGTCGTGGCTCGCCCCGCGGGCCCCCGCGCCGCCGGCGTCGGTGGAGCCCTCGCCGCTCCCGGCCGGTGTCGGGAGGTCGAGCGACGGTCCCGGTTCG
>JADMIO010741616.1_pt1 | contig 10110 bp, 10 predicted proteins | sample 8958161 | NCBI WGS metagenome assembly JADMIO01 (sample SAMN16585339, study PRJNA669376) | soil metagenome | isolation source: Crop rotation soil | place: USA: Cullars Rotation, Alabama | collected 2011
TATCTCGGAATTCGAGCAAGAAGCTTGTTAAACCGTCGTTTGAGAATAAATTGTGTCAAATTCTGTTGGTATTTTACATAATGAATACGACGCGCAATTCACACTTGAGCAGTCTATCAAAAGAGTTCGGTTCAGCTCTTTGCGAACAACATCCTCTGACTCAAGTTAAAATTAAATACGGTTGAACTCTGGGGAGTTGTGCTGTGATAAAGAGAGCAGAGATGAAAGAAGTCTCGGAAATTGCGAAAATAAAAGTCAACTTGTCCACGGACTGCCAGTGCAAATCTTCCATGCAAAGTTCTTCTCACTGTATCTCGTCACGACGAAAGAGGATGACGACACGACACGACCTCACAACACCGCACAACGATTGGAAGATGCGATGAGGAAAAGGAAAGTAAATCTTTGTGCTTGGACAAAACACATTTCGTCCATCATCTGCATCTGTCCTGCCCCGTCTGTCTGCTTCGCTCAATCCTTCTGCTACTATTTGGCTTTAGTTTGGTACGCTTATCAAGTCTCATTGTCATCATTCAAATTATTCAGTCATGTTCTTATTCTTCTTTTCTGCTGAACTGAACTTGGCCACGGCCGCGGCTGCGAGCCGAGTCGTGTCATAATGCACAATAAAACTACACACATGCTGGGCGTCATGACTGATTTCGCATTATTCTCTGAGCTACGATGACACAATAACAATCAATGTGATCGGGATGAGACAGAATATCCAATTGATGACCTCAAGCTTGAAGTCTGGCTGAGGATGAGGTTCAGACGCTTCTTTCGCTTGTGCGTACTTCCGAATGTTGCCAAAATGATACAATGCTACAATTGAAATGGAAGTCTCAACTTACCATGGTTGCTGTTGTTCGGTCAGATGCTGTGCCACGGAGAATCCGAAATACGACCCTGCTTCACCCTTTTTAATAACTGGTAGTGTCGGTTCCAGATTAAATGCATCTACAGCTGCTTGCAATAAAAATAAACACGCAACGAGGAGCACTGAGAAACTTTGCAACATTCTGCCGGTCGGATTCCAGGCAGATGGAGAAAAAGATGAGAAATGAGATGAAGATGAGCAGCAGCGTGAAGACGAAGATACGCGAGTGACGCGAGGCTCAGAGGAAGAAGTCCAAGTATGCGGAATGATCTCGGTTGACATCATTCTCCAAGTTTATGAGTGTATAATGAGCGGAGTGACGCTCCGGCACTTAACACACGCCGAGATCAAAGAAGAGTGCACGCACCAGCGGCTTGCGAGTACATGTGCGAAACACGTTGCCAAATCAAATCACCGATTAAAGTGTTCTATCACACGGGCTGCACTAAAATCCTCGCAGTAATTTTGAGTCATTTTTCGTGAGACTAAGAAATTGGACGACGTGAGGCAGACAGAATATCCGGTGTCCTCTACCCCAGTAAACACATTGTGCTGCACGTTATACAAAAACTGACACTGACAATGGGACTCAAGAACGGCAATGAGAGCAACTCGTACAAAAACAAGTCCAACCTTCCTCTCCGATCGGCTCTTGTATACTGACTACAGACTTTGAAGAACCAAAGCGTAATATACACGATGTGCGTACAAGATGAGAAAGATTCACACGACCGGCCGTGAGGATTGGGATGAGGTTTACTCACAACCGCTCACGAGGATGATGCCATCCTTCTACGCTTTGCCAGTAACCGGTAGCTTGGCACATGAGTGATCAGAAGATGTGGAGTCATACAACCTGTACTACGATGGAGTGAGTAATGCCGGTCAAGTCGATTAGAATTGGAAACTGAGTTTCAAGCATTTGCGCATTTGCGAGGAATTTCATACACTCCATGAAAAGTCAGAATCAGATTATCAGTCGATCCAGTCAACCCTCGTATGTGATTGCATGACAGTGTGATGGCTTGCTGATTACCAAAGTAATTTAATTGTGGATTGGAGAGCCACCTTTCATCTGCTTTCATTTCTATTAAGTACCTTGCAGCCTTGCACTGCATGCAGCAGAACTTTCTAGAACCTGGGCCTGAACTCTTGTTGCAGAATTGGGCGTGACAGACAGGACAGAGTTGGGATGAATATTTGAAGAGGGTGCTCCACGTTGTCGAAGTGTACGTTGACCAAGCCGCATCGCTCGCTGTCTTCGAGTTTTTGAAGGAGCTCTGGCTCTGGTTCGTGACGACTATTTTCTTCTTCCTTGAATTTGAGTGCGTTTGTCATTTGTATGGTTCATGGGGTAGCTCCAATCATCACGCACTCTGGCTCTACTTGCGTAATAATGCAAACTTATTTGCACTCTTACATTACTCCCTTTACTTAAAGAAGCACTTGATTATGCGACACATTGCTACCCTACAGCAGCCACTTTGCAGTGATTGTTTACGCGTAATCCATTTACACCGTGCAAAGTGCAGCCTCTTTGCTAAATGGGTGATGAGAGTTCGTTTCAATGTGTGTCGTACTCCATTCCGACCTTTGATAGGTTTCTAAAAATTGTGATTCGCCAGCGATTGATGCCTCTGTCCTTCTTCTCTCTGGCTCTACGATGCTCTATATTCTACATGCTTAGCTGGTTCATTTAACCTCGTTTGGGTTTTGCATAACTGCCCTTGTCTCGACGGCCATTTTCACGTTTTCACAACTGTGCTTGCTGTTGTTGATGACTGACCTCGCCTGTTTGCTCCAAACTCAGTTTGAATTTTTGGAAATTCGAAGGACGCCAATTTGCTACAGCATTTCTTTTTATAAAGAAAATTTATTTTCGCTTATTGAACTTTCTGGGTAAGACTTTCTTTTATTTGATATTTTACATAAAATGCATGCATTTTGAGTCTTTCGAGTTAACTCGAGATTGGGAAATACTCCTTTTCTCGTTTACTTTTCCAAATGTATGTGGTCAAAATATACCACAGCATGATTTATTAGTTTTCCATTGTCTGTGTACAGACAAGTACATCAAATCACTGCTTCAAAATGTGCTCCATTCCAACTCAAATGGCTTTGGTCTCCTCGACCACTTCCGGCAATGACGGTGGAATGGGTAGCTCGGACAGTGACAGTGGTGAAAGCCTGCACTCAAAGAGAACGGATAATGATACGGAAGAGTCGGATGACGAGTCACGCTTGCGTGAAAATTGCCGCTGTGGAAGATCACTTTTCCTCTCCATGCCTGAGGTACGAGCTTCCAAGAAGCGTAAGGGGCCAAGAGTCCACTACTTCAAGTGCTCATTCTGTGGCACAAAATACAAGCGCGAGGCGATCTACAATCGTCATACCCGGACCAAGCTTCACAAGAAAAATATGTCAGAGTGCCTTTTGGACGAGCTGTCGTCTTCAAATGAAAGTATCAACATACTTGATGGTTTGTGGAGCATTTTAAAATAAATTTATGCAATTAAGGTATCTGAAGCAAGCGTACTATTTTGTTTCAGGAGATGACGAACAAACTGCGCCGGTCAATCTTTCACAGGAGACGAATGAGCCCACTCCAGGCCCATCAGCTATTGCTTTGGAACGTGAAGAAAAAAAGGAGCCAGAGGCAGAGGCTGAACAGAAATAGACATCTTCCAAACTTTTGAAGAAAGTACAGCGTAAGTTTAATTCATATGTGTAATTAAACTGCAAGTAAATAGTAAGTAAGCATTGATAAATTCAAAATATACACTGATACATAGCGTATGTAAATGAACATCTTATCCTATCTCCGAATTATACAATAATGCAACCACAGCAGCAAGTCTGTGGGTAATCGGGCGCAGAAACATGTTTGTCCAAACCATAAACGTAAAACTTTCCCTGATAACGCTTCCATTGATAGTCCACCACTGAAACTGGAACCAGACGAACTCGATGTCTCTAAAATCAACGAATTATAATTCAAATTATTTATAAATTAAACAAGAAGCAGCTTATTAACATTTGGCCATTATGAAATTCAATAAATGCATTTAAAATTATTCCTAATTCAACTAGAATAATTTGAAAATAGAATTCGAGGTTAGTTCATAAAATAAGTTATGAACAGTGTGTTTAAAGATAAGTTCGATTTCTTCAGAAATTACGGTTTCAAGATCATCACATTAGAATTAAGATTAAGTTTCTATAGAGTAAAATACTATAGATTAAATATCATTGCTTCTTCTAGTGGCTACCAAAATGAAATTTCTACATGCTAATTGAATATCTTCGTTAAGTTTTCTTCCCTTTGTTCTCAAGCAAGTTAGTAAGTAATAAAATCTTTGCAAAATGTGCATCTTGGTTCATTGTGTTTCTCCAATTTTATACCTGCGCAAGGAGTAGGGTTTCGTTTGAACTTTGCAAATGATCGTGGATTAGTTGCGCCGAAGCGAGTGCCAAAGATTCGTCGGGCGACATGTCAGGCGAGAGCGGATTCAGGCGGAGTCCAGTCTCCTCGAGTCCTATTTCACCTTCAACTTGTCGAATGAGATCTGGCGACAATTCCTCGCCTCCAGTCACATGCTCGCCGACAGTAACTTTCCTGAAATACAAAATTCGTGTCATTCGTTGTAGTGATCCTCTCAAAATTAGCAAAATCTGATGTCGCCATGTACGTACCACGACACTGTGAGTTGAATGAAGCATTTCAATTGGCCATACGTGTCACAGACAGAGCAAGATAAGCGACCCTTCGCTTCACACCTTCGGCAATCTTGTCGGCCGTGACCATGAGCCGATGCTGCACAAACCATACACCTTTCTCTCGAATCTGACCCTCCCATGTGACCAAAACCTTCCCCATGGCATGAAAGGCACCGTGTCTGGGAATAAAATAATGACTTGTCAAAGGTTTCCCTATGCAGTGTACCAGTATGGACGCTTGCTGCTGTTACCCATCCTTTTCCATGGCAGTGGGCACAGGACAAAGTCCCGGTGCCTCGACATCGATGGCATGGCTTTACCGATGCTGTATGTGGTACCTAACGTTAGAGAAAAATATGCAGAGTAAACATCTACGCATTTTGGAGTCGGCAATTCAAATACCTCACAAGAGGTAACTTCATTGTGAAACAATTTCGGTGGGTTGACGTGAATCTCCCAGGGCGATGGTGCGACGCCTTCCTCTGGGCCATCGATGTCACCGCCAACATGAGGAGCCCACGTCCAGAAAGCTTCACGTCTCTCGGTAAATGTTTGAAGTATATACTGCAATCAAGAAAATCCAACTTCAGAACAATGTGTCAGTGTGTAAATGTATATTGACCTTGAAGTGATTGAACTCACGTGATAGGAGAATATTTGATTAATACTGCTGACAGTCATTTGTCGTGCTGGTCCTGGACCCCAACAACAATGGTGTTTCACATGCGATTGGAGTGCGGTCCGTGCTCCCGACTCAGTCATCTGAAAAATAGTTGTCCAGTATTAGTATTTGGCATATTGGCTGAAAACATGAGATACGGTTAATTTACTTGTGGAATGGATGTGCGTAATGAAGAAGGAACCCAAGTACCAAGTGCTGGATCGACTGCATTCAGGAGGTTGCCATTTTGCTGATTCTGGCTCTTGTAGTGAGCTGGTGGAGGTATAATTACTGAAAAATTAATGCAACAGATCAGTAAGGAATGGATCGAATACTTGGCACGATCCAGCCACCAATTAACGAGCAAACGCCTTCCTCCGCGCTCTGAGCATGCTTCACATTATCAGTATAAATCAAAGGTTATCTTCCATTTAGCGAATCTTGTCTTGAGTGATCACCCGGTCAGCATCATTTCGTACAGCATTTAGTGCAATCAAAACAAACGCATTAATCTGTCTCCCGTGATTTATTCTCTATTTTCAAAGTTGTTGTAAGTATGCTAATTTCCTGTCGCGTCTTCGGGCAAACAGATTACTTTGGAACGCAAAACATTCAAGTGCGAGGCGAAAAATAATTTACAACAAAAAGCAAGCTAATTTTAAGTGCTTCTCATTTATAAATCCGAGCATCTGAGATTGGCATTTAAATTCTGCTCTGTATCTTGTGAAATCTTGTACTGGGAACCAAAAAGCTTGCGTCTGCCGAACACATGTTTCTGCACAGCCTGGCGAACGGTTGCGAAGTTGGATTCGAGCATTTGCAAAAAATCGGGCATTTGTACTCTAATTCGAATCGACAGCCAGATTCTAAGTAGGCTTAACGGAAAGAGCTCAAGGTTATCCATAAGCAAGAAATTATATCATAACTCAGCCAGTTTAAACAACTCCGGCTCACGTCTCGCTTGAATTAACCTCGTGCGTAAGGAAATAATAAATAAATATAAACAAAGGCGTGAATGTTTCGATAGTATGTTTATCAATGCTCACGTCAGCAGTCTGTACTGTAGTGTGCAAAAAGCCTAAAGCTGGCTGTTCACCATTCGGTTGGAAATCTGAACGCATGTATTTATGCTGCACTAACCTGATTCGAAGGATAAATTCTCGTATCCGGACACCGTGTCCAAAACTTCCATCGGAGGAGCCGACGGCAGAATGTCTCCATTTTCACCTGACAAAGAAACGAACCAGTGGTAAGAACAAAGGCGCAGTTGGAAATTTGTCCGCCTCAGTTTCGCACGCCGGCCAAAAGTGGAGCAATGTGCGATTATGCAACGAACGCGATGTGAGTCAGAGCATGAAAATTGAAATATGATCTGTCAAACGTGGTCGTGGGTTCCAAACCTGTGCCAGCGTATGCTCTGCTGCTGTGTTTGGCTCTGAAGCTGTAACACTGGCGAGAAGTATGACAACCGTTGAGTCCCAAGTCTCGCGCCCCATCAAGATGCGGCAGATGATGATGGTGATGGTGTTCGTCACCTTTGTGATGGTGGTAGAATCGAGATAGCGAAGAGGTGGATGGCAAATGAAGACGACCACCGCCTTTGCGATGGAAATCGAACCTCGCCTTGGCACGAGTGCTCCGGGCACCTTTCTGCTTCATTTCATCGACGGACTTCAAATTTGCACTTTGCACGAGAAGAATGTAGTTTGGGTGTGGGGAATTCAGCTAATTTCATAGTCAGTTTAGTGCGAGCAAGTTGGCAGTGGACTAGGCACAATCTTTTTTGGGGATGGCTTTCGGGCTTAATCTGTCTTACAAATCAAATCGGTTGCTCGGATCGAGATGAGATGGCCAAACATTCTTGCCGAGCCTATGAACACAAACTGAAACCTGCACTAAATCTTCGATGGAAAGAAGAAGGATCTTCGTAGTAATTATACGGATATTATTACAGGAAAGTATGAGAAAACAACCACCAAGTGATCTCGGCGTCGAGGAAGCAGGCTGACTGACTTGACTCGTATTTATTCTAATATTAGCATTCGACTTCGACTACTGCTCCTCGCGGCCCTGCGCTGGGCCGCGTCGGGCTCTGAGTTGTTTATATTATTAAACATATTTAAAATATGTAAATATTACGCACGTATTGGCTGCTAGCGAGAGGATCTCTTATCTCGAAAGCAATTTAGATGTCAACAGATCATTCATAGCCGAAAACAAGAAGACATGAGTGAGAAGATGAACGGCGTGAGATGTGATGCAAGAGCACGCTGGGATAAAGAAGGGAAAGGCAGAAATGGGTCGGACGCGGGAGTGATTCGCAAGTATGAGGCTCAGACGAGAATCTTGCACAGATGCGGGCATCTGTCTTCGGGAAAGACCTCAGTGCAGTTCAAGACGAGGAGCGCTGCACAACACGAACATGAGAACACGTAAACGCTAACAGTTAATGGAGCTATCGTGTAATTATTCTCAGGAACTTCAATCAGCGTAACGACAGCAATGGCAATAGACAAAGATTTGTTCCAATAGCATATTTTGCATAATTTTTGGTGAACATCAAAACCATTTTACTCTTTCAGCCAGGCAGGCCTCGTGAGGTTCTGTCCTGTCAATCACTGTCCCTTGGGTAATGGACACCATGAAACGTATTTTCCTCCTCGAAAGCATGAAAAAATCTGGGAAATCTAAAGCGAGAGATTTTTGAAGTTCGCGTGTTTGGCATTTACTCAAAGAACAAACGAAATCAAACCGACAGACTTCAAACAAATACGAATCTGTTATAGTTTCCCTGCGATTTTATAATCTTAGCTCCTGCTGTAGTTTAAGGAAAATTCAAGGGCAAGCAATCAAAATATTGCCTGTCATGCTTTTAAATTTAGCAAAAAATCACGAGCCTGTGACGCTTGCTCGGATTCGCAATATTTATTTATCGTCCCCGAATGGCACACGTGCAGAACTTGCGGAAGTTGCGATTTATACATACGCGAAGCATTTCATTTTATAATTAACGACATAAAAAGTACGATATTTTGCACATTTTGATGAGAAAATACGGATTTTAGGTGTAACTCAATACAGTCGGATAAGAAGATTCCAAGCGCTAAATGGCCCGGAACTGGGATAAAGGCGGAATAAAGATTTACTGCATTTCTCAAAAGCCCATTAATTGCCTGTGAGCTTCTTGGGTATCTCATGAAGCAAATTCTCCAAGTGCAAAAACGAAAATTGGGTCAGAACAAGTATTGTATGTTTCAGTGCGAAAGTGTATACGGAATACTATTCTAGACGCCAGTCTGGAAAAGATTCTGAGATTTCAACGCTATTGACGTGCGCTGTAGTAATTAATCTTTCAATCGGGACAAGTTCAGACAAAATCTCCCAAATATTTTGATACTCAGCTTTCAGTGTGCATGGAAAGTTTTCAGGCAGACAGCCGACAGTTGCGATTGATGGCCCTTTAGACTTTGCAAGGGAAACAAACTGCCCAGACTAGACCACATTAATCTAGCGCGGTCCTGATCGAGTGGAGTAAAACGCTGAGAATCGAGTGTACGTTAGTAATTTTGGCTTAAAATTATGATGATTAAGAATTCAATTACATTTTCGACGTCTTGAGCTGTATCTTGTTGATCCAGTCCGTCTGAAGTTTTTAACTGAAGACATAACAATTGGATTGCGGGCAGCGAAGGCGGAAGGAGCCGAAGGAAGGGTGAGGGTTACAGGAAGGTGTGCTATTCACGTTTCTAGAGACTGGGTGGCTGGGATCACAGTCGAGTACCAGCATCAAATAATGGCAGGGGTCTGTCGCTGACGTAATTAGTCCGGCAGTCCCATTAATATCAGCGTAATCGTAATCACAGCTGTTTCCGCTATTCAAAGTTTTCTCGCCATCCAATTCTTTATGTTCATCATGTCCTACATTTATGGCACCGTAAATCACATCAAGAGGCGAATAACTAAACATGGAGGTACGGGTCGCTCGTGGCTGTTCTGGCTCCATTCTACAATTTATGTCTTGCACCGGCGACGATAACGTGTTTGTCCGTTCCTCGCAGACCCGAACGGAACAGATGCCATGGCCGCTCGACTCTGCAATTGCAGCAGCGGCTTGAGAGCGCAGCAATTACATTTGTCAGCGTGAACATGGTTTACGACTTCAGCGAAACAAATAAAAGCGAAAACATGGCACACTTCGATATCGAAGACACTCGAGAGAAATGTACCACCAACAAACACGGAAACATTTCGGAAATGACACTCGTCTCACAATTGCCGAATCAAAGCGTGAATAAACAAGCTGCCGAGATTCTCTCGAGATTCTCTCGAGATACTCTTGTCACTGCTTCGCTTTCGTTGTCACTCACATCACAAGTCAGGTTTCAAGTATCATTATCGCAATTATATGAAACAATAACAGCCGAATGTCTTTGTAATTATTTTGGAGCCGTGACAATTTCTGAGCTCCGACTCTCGGTACTCGCTCGACTGATACTCGACTAGGAACTTTAGTTTGACTGGACAGCAGTGCGGTGCTCCGTGTCAGAGTCTACACGTGGATGCACTGGTCGCGAAGAAGCCTGTCGCTTGTGATGTGGACAAATGGAATGAAATCGAACAACTGATCCGTTCTGCAGCGGATGATCGTGTGCATCTTTGATAATGAGCTTTTATAAGATTCATAATAATAATGCTATTATATAATTATACATGTGCAGACATCCTTTTTTAATTCGCAAGACTTATGATTATGTAATGTACACGGTGGGAGCCGGGAGACAGAAGAATAAGCGGGCGCTGTGGCTAATGTACCATGCTCATCGTCTTCCATCTACAAAGCATTGTGTTATTA
>JADMIO010835495.1_pt1 | contig 10110 bp, 12 predicted proteins | sample 8958161 | NCBI WGS metagenome assembly JADMIO01 (sample SAMN16585339, study PRJNA669376) | soil metagenome | isolation source: Crop rotation soil | place: USA: Cullars Rotation, Alabama | collected 2011
CTTTCCCCCGCCGCCTCGCGGCGGGCCGGAGGCCGCGACTACACTGCGCGCTGCCCGCGACGGCGGTCCGGGCAGGCCGCCCGGGCCGCCCGACTTTCGCCTTCCGGAGACTCCATGCTGTTTGCCAAGCTGCTGCCGCGCGAAGGCAGGTTCTTCGAGCTGTTCAACCAGCACGGCAGCCACATCGCCGACGGCGCGCGCGCGTTCCTGCTGCTCATCCGCAACTACGGCGACCCGGTGCTGCGCGGCAAGTACAGCGAGGACGTCGTCCACTCCGAGCGCCAGGCCGACAGGATCACCGCCGAGGTGAACCGGCTGCTGCACAAGACCTTCATCACGCCGATCGACCGCGAGCAGATCCATACGCTCATCAACCGCATGGACGACGTGCTCGACCTGCTGCAGGACGTGACCGAGACGATGGCACTGTACGACGTGCGCGCGGTGACCGAGGACATCCTGCGCCTGAGCGAGCTCAGCGCCAGGTGCTGCGAGCGCGTGCAGCACGCGGTGACGCTGCTGCCGCAGCTCAACACGCCCGACGTCGCCGAGGCGGCGATCAAGGTCTGCGGCGAGATCGACCAGCTCGAGTCGGACGCCGACCAGATCATGCGCACCGCGATGTCGCGGCTGTTCCGCGAGGAAACCGACGTGCGCGAGCTGATCAAGCTGAAGACGATCTACGAGCAGCTCGAATCGATCTCCGACCGCTGCGAGGACGTCGCCAATCTCATCGAGGGCGTGGTCCTCGAGAACGCCTGAGCGGCCGCTGCGGCGATGCAGTCGCTCCAGGTCAGCCTGTGGGTGGTCGTGCTGCTGGTCGCGCTGGCGGTGGCGTTCGACTTCATGAACGGCTTCCACGATGCCGCCAACTCGATCGCCACCGTCGTCTCCACCGGCGTGCTCAAGCCGCAGACGGCGATCTTCTTCGCCGCCTTCTTCAACGTCGTGGCGGTGCTGCTGTTCGAGCTGAAGGTGGCGGCGACGGTCGGCAAGGGTATCGTCGTTCCCGGCGCGGTCGATCACCACGTGGTGTTCGGCGCCCTCGTCGGCGCCATCGCGTGGAACCTCGTCACCTGGCTCTACGGCATCCCGTCGAGTTCCTCGCATGCGCTGATCGGCGGCATCGTCGGCGCGGTGCTGGTCAAGGCCGGTCCGGTCGCGCTGGTCGGCGCCGGCATCTGGAAGACGGTGCTGTTCATCCTGCTGTCGCCGCTGCTCGGCTTCCTGCTCGGCTCGCTGATGATGGTCGGGGTGGCGTGGACGTTCCGCCGCACCTCGCCGCTGCGCGTCGACAACCTGTTCCGGCGGCTGCAGCTGGTTTCGGCTGGGCTCTACAGCCTCGGTCACGGTGGCAACGACGCGCAGAAGACGATCGGCATCATCTGGATGCTGCTCATCGCCACCGGCCACAGCGCCGCCGGCGACGGCCGGCCGCCGGCCTGGGTGATCTGGATCTGCTACCTGGCCATCGGCCTGGGCACGATGTTCGGCGGCTGGCGCATCGTCCGCACGATGGGGCAGAAGATCACCAAGCTCAAGCCGGTCGGCGGCTTCTGCGCCGAGACCGGCGGCGCGGTCACTCTGTTCCTGGCCACCGCGCTCGGCGTGCCGGTATCCACCACGCACACCATCACCGGCGCCATCGTCGGCGTGGGCGCGGTGCGGCGCGCGGCGGCGGTGCGCTGGGGCGTGGCCGGCAACATCGTGTGGGCCTGGATCTTCACGATTCCGGCCAGCGCGCTGGTCGCCGCTCTCAGCTACTGGATCAGCCTGCGGCTGTTCTCGTGACTGCGACCGGTCCGACGAGCCGGCGGCCGGTCCGTCGCGCTCACCGGCTGAGCCTGCGCCCCTGTTGCGCTTGCCATTCGAAATAGCGCTGACCGCTGAACGCCAGTGTCGCCATCAGCACGCCGGCACCCAGGAAAAGCGCCAGCACGACGCCGAGCACCGCCGCCCAGCCGCTTCTCGACGGCCGGCCGCCGGCGTTGTAGCGGGCGTTCCAGCGTTCGTCGGGCGTCAGGCCGTAGACCACCGCCGTCAGCATCGCCTGCGCCAGCACCAGACCGAGCAGCGGGATCAGCGCCCACGAAAGCGCGTCGTCCTGGCCCAGCTCGAGCGCGCGCCGCACGCCGTACAGGCCGAGCGCGGACGGCGGCAGATGCAGCCAGCCCCAGGCGTCACGCCGGCCGTGCAGATAGAAGCGGTGCAGGCCGAGAGCGCCGCCGACCAGCGCGATCCAGGTGGCGAGCGTCTTCGAGCGACGGCCGGCGGGCGCAGGCGAGGACGGCGGGAACAGCGACGACATACGGATTCGGCAGCGGCCGGAGCGACGGCCGGATGCGGGGCACGCAGGCACGCAAAGCTAAAGCCGGCCGTGCCGCTCGGCGGGCGGTCTCGCAACCCGGGATGCGCCTGAGGCAACGCTCAGGCATCGCGTTGCCCGGCTCCGAAAAACCTTCAGCCTATAATCGCAGGCTTTTTTGCTCGTCTTCAACGGTTCGGTGCAGCAGGCCGGCGAGGACATCAGAATATCCTCTCGGGAAATACTCATGGTCGTGATCAGACTCGCACGCGGCGGCGCCAAGAAGCGCCCTTTTTTCAACATCGTCGTCGCCGACTCGCGCACCCGCCGCGACGGCCGCTTCATCGAGCGCATCGGCTTCTACAACCCGATGGCAGCCGGCGGCGAGCAGCCGCTTCGCGTCGCCTTCGACCGCATCGAGCACTGGATGAGCACCGGCGCGCAGCCTTCGCCGACGGTGACGCGGCTGGTCGCGCAAGCCAAGGCCGCGACTGCAACCGCAGCCGCCTGACTCGGGCTCACGACACGGCTGCGCAGCCTGCCGGCGGGTCGACATGCACGCCGCGCCCGACATGCCGCCTTGGCCGCAGGACGCGGTCGAGGTCGGCTACGTGACGGGCGCGTGGGGCGTCAAGGGCTGGATCAGGGTGCAGCCGCACGCAGCCGAACCGAAGGCGCTGTTTTCCTCCCGGCGCTGGTTCGTCCGACCGCCCGAGGACGCCCGTCCGGCGCCGGCACCCCGTCCGTCGGCGACGGCTGCGCTGCCGGCCTGCCTGCGCATCGCCCAGGCACGCGAGCACGGTGACGGCGTCGTCGCCCAAGTGCACGACATCGACGACCGCGCGGCGGCCGAGGCGCTCAAGGGCGCACGCATCTTCGTCTCGCGCCAGAGCTTTCCGACCGCCGCCGCCGACGAGCACTACTGGGTCGACCTGATCGGGCTTGCCGTCGTCAACCGTCAGGGCGAAATGCTCGGTGAGGTGGTCGGTCTGGTCGAGACCGGACCGCAGAGCGTGCTGCGCGTCGTCGCTGCGCCTGGCGGCGAGCGCGGCGGGCAGGGTGGTGACGGCCGGCGGGATGCGACGGTCGAGCGGCTGATCCCTTTCGTCGCCGCCTACGTCGATGCGGTCGATCCGGCATCCCGGCGCATCATCGTCGACTGGGGCCTCGACTACTGACCCGACTGCCGACCGCGTGCGCTTCGACGTCGTTACCCTGTTTCCGGAACTGTTCGCATCGCACCTGCTGCACGGTGTCACGCGGCGCGCGTTCCAGGGCGGCACGGTCGAAGTCCGTCTGTGGCCGCTGCGCGACTTCGCAGACAACGCCTATCGCCGTGTCGACGACCGCCCGTACGGCGGCGGACCGGGCATGGTCATGCTCGCCGAACCCCTTGAGCGTGCCGTCGAAGCGGTGCGCGCCGCGCGCAGGGAGACGACGGCATCAGCGGCGCCGGTGGTGCTGTTCACGCCGGCCGGCCGGCGCCTCGATCAGGCGCTGGTGCGCGAGTTCGCCGCCGGCACCGGCGCGGTGCTCGTCTGCGGGCGCTACGAAGGCGTCGACCAGCGCTTCGTCGAGCGCCGGGTCGATCTCGAACTGAGTCTGGGCGATTTCGTGCTTTCGGGCGGCGAGCTGCCTGCACTGGTGCTGCTCGACGCGGTGGCGCGACTGCAGCCGGGCGTGCTGGGCAGTGCCGAGTCGCACCGGCAGGACAGCCACTCCGAAGACCTGCTGCTCGACTGTCCGCACTACAGCCGTCCCGAGACGCTGACGGCGCCCGATGCTGCCGCGGGCCGGGCAGCGGCGGCGGCCGTCCCGGCTGTGTTGCTGAGCGGCCACCACGGCGACATAGCACGCTGGCGACGCGAGCAGTCGCTGGCGCTGACGCAGCGCCGCCGGCCGGACCTGATCGCCGCGGCGCGCGCAGCGCAGCTGCTGAGCGAGTGCGACGAGCGTTTCCTCGCCGCCCTCGACCGCTGACCTACAATCGAAAGCTTTTTCGATCCTCTGCCCAGGCGGCGGCCAGTTTCTTCGCACCGGCAACGGATGCTTCAGGGCCGCAACAGAACTCCTCAATCCGACGCCGGCACGATCATCAGGAGAACCCCTTGGATCTGATACAGACTCTCGAACAGGAAGAGATCGCGCGGCTGGGCAAGACCGTGCCGGCGTTCGCGCCGGGCGACACCGTCATCGTCAACGTCAACGTCGTCGAAGGCACGCGCAAGCGTGTGCAGGCCTACGAAGGCGTCGTCATCGCCAAGCGCAACCGCGGTCTCAATTCGGGCTTCATCGTGCGCAAGGTCTCGAACGGCGAGGGCGTCGAGCGCACCTTCCAGCTCTACAGCCCGCTGATCGCCTCGATCGAGGTCAAGCGCCGCGGCGACGTGCGCCGCGCCAAGCTCTACTACCTGCGTCAGCGCTCGGGCAAGTCGGCGCGCATCAAGGAAAAGCTCGCCTGACAGGGGCCGATTGCAGGCGGCCTTCTTCCCCCGCCGGTTCAGTCCGAAGCCGCCTGCCGCATGCTGCGCCAGGCGGCTTTTCCATTTCCTTCCTCACTTCGCTTCAGGCATGGCGCTCGGCTTCGATCCGCAACAACTCCCTGTCGTCGGCGTCGACGACCACCTGCCGCCGGTGCGTGCCGATGCGCTGAGCGTTGCCGCGCTGCGCCAGCGGTTCCTAGCGCCGCCGGCATGGGTCCCGGAGATCGTCCGCGAGCGGCGCTTCATCGAACGCGAACCCGCCCACGCGTCGGTGCTGGTGCCGCTGGTGCTGCGCGACGAGGTCGGCGTGCTGCTCACGCAGCGCACCGACCATCTGAACGACCATCCCGGCCAGATCAGCTTTCCCGGCGGCCGCGCCGAACCCGGGGATGCCGATGCGGTGGCGACGGCGCTGCGCGAGGCACACGAGGAGATTGGTCTCGAAGCCGATTACGTCGAGGTGCTCGGCGCGCTGCCCACCTACACCACCGGCACCGGTTTCATCGTGACGCCGGTGGTGGCGCTGGTCAAGCCGGGCTGCACGCTGCATCCCGACCCGTTCGAGGTGGCAGAGGTGTTCGAGGTGCCGCTCGGCTTTCTGATGAATCCCGGCCATCACCGGCGCCACGAGGTCGAGTTCGCCGGCAGCAGGCGCGAGTTCCTGTCGATGCCGTTCCAGGGCGTCGACGGCCAGGGGCGGCCGCGCCGCTACTTCATCTGGGGCGCGACGGCGGCGATGCTGCGCAACCTGTACCGTTTTCTCGCCGCCTGACGCGGCAGCCGGCCGCACCGGACGCGGCGCAGGCGGCGCCTATCATCGCCGCCCATGAGCTTCTTCGCCGTGCTGCTGGCGCTGCTTGCCGAGCAGTTCAAGCCGCTGCCGCGCAGCGACCGGGTGCACGAGGTGCTGCTGGCGTGGATGCGCTGGACCGGGCGCAACTTCAACGCCGGGCGCGAGCGGCACGCGTGGGTGGTGTGGTGCATGGCGGTGCTCGCGCCGGCGCTCGCCGCCTGGGGTGTTCATCTCGCGCTGGCGCGCGTGGGCGGGGTGCCGGCGCTGGCATGGAACGTTCTCGTCCTTTATCTCACGCTGGGCTTTCGGCAGTTCAGCCACTACTTCACCGACATCCGCGACGCGCTCGAGCGCGGCGACGAACTGCAGGCCGGCCGACGACTGGCCGAATGGCGCCGCCTCGACGCCAGCGACCTGCCGCGCAGCGAACTGCTGCGCCACGTGATAGAGGAGTCGCTGCTCGCCGCCCACCGGCACGTGTTCGGCGTCTTCTTCTGCTTCGTCGTCCTCGCGGTGCTCGGCTTCGGTCCGGCCGGCGCGGTGCTCTACCGCATGGCGTCGTTCGCCGACCGCTACTGGGCCGCGCGCAGCCGCGGCCCGGGGTCAGCGGCGTCGAACGACCGCCTGATGCAGCTGTCGCAGCGACTGTTCGACCTCATCGACGCCGCACCGGCGCGGCTGACGGCGTTCGGCTTCGCGGTGGTCGGCAACTTCGAGGAGGCGGTGACGTGCTGGCGGCGCGACGCCGCCCTCTGGCGCCACGCCAACGAGGGCGTGATCCTGGCTGCCGCCGCCGGCGCGGTCGGCGTGCGGCTGGGCTGCGTCGGCCGGCCGGCGCCCGCCGCTGCCGCGACGCTGGAGACGTATCCGTCCGCAGAGACGACCGAATCCGAAGGCTCGACGCCCGGCATGGCGCCGCAGGTCGGCCACCTGCGCAGCGTGGTCGGACTGGTCTGGCGCTCGGTCGTGCTGTGGATGCTGCTACTCGCGCTGCTGTCGCTGGCCCGGCTGGTCGGATGACGGGCCGCCGGCGGGCGGCTCACCCCAGCTCGTCGCGCAGCGCTAGATAGATCGCATAGCGCGAGGCGGCAATCTCGCCGCTCTCCGCGGCGGCACGCACCGCGCAGCCCGGTTCCTGCCGGTGCGTGCAGTTGTAGAAGCGGCAGCCGTGGACGTGCGCCTGCAGGTCGGGCATCAGCGCCGGCAGGCTGGCGCCGTCGATGTGGCGCAGCCCGAATTCCTGGAAGCCGGGCGTGTCGATGAGCGCCGCCGTGCGCTCGTCGTCGAGCCAGTACCACTGCGACGCGGTGGTGGTGTGGCGGCCGGCGTTGAGTGCGGCGGAGATCTCGCCGATCTGCGCCTGCGCGCTCGGCACCAGCAGGTTGACCAGCGTGCTCTTGCCGGCGCCGCTCGGGCCCAGCACCAGCGTGGTGCGGCTTTCGACCAGCGGCGCCAGCCGCTGCTCGGCAGCTGCCGGCGCCGCCTTCAGCGCCACCGGCGTGACCTCCACCCCCATCTCGTCGTACGCGGCCAGACGCTCGCGGGCGGCGGCGAAAGCCGGCAGATCCTCCTTGTTGAGCACGATGCGCGCCGGGATGCCGGCGCCGGCCGCGGCGATCAGCGCGCGCGCCAGCTGCGACTCGCTGAACGGCGGCACGGCGGCGACCAGCACCAGCAGCTGGTCGATGTTGGCCGCGAACGATTTGGTGCGCCACTCGTCCTGCCGCATGAGCAGGCTGCGCCGCGGCTCGACGTGCTCGACGACGCCTTCGTCGCCGCTGTCGCGCGTCGGCTGCCAGCGCACGCGGTCGCCGACCACGCAGTCGCTCTTCTTGCCGCGCGGATGACAGATCAGCCGTCTGCCCTCGGGCGTCTCGACCAGGCAGTGCCGGCCATGGGTGGCGACGACCAGACCGATGTCGAGCCCGGCGTGGTGCGTCATTCGCGCTGCAGAACCGGCATCAGCAGCTGCCGAGCGCGGCGAGCCGCTGCAATGCCGTCGGGTGCGAGTAGTAGAAGCGCACGTACAGCGGGTCGGGCGTCAGCGTGGCCGCGTTGTCCTCGTGCAGCTTGAGCAGCGCGCTGGCGAGCGCAGCGGCGCTCGACTGCGACGAGGCGTAGGCATCGGCCTCGAATTCGTGGCGGCGCGAGACGTAAGCGAACAGCGGCGAGACGAAATAGCCGAACACCGGCACGACGAGCAGGAACAGCAGCAAGGCGAGCGCGTCGTTGGGCGCCGCCAGGTTGGGCTGTACGCCGAGCCCGGCGTAGAACCAGGTCCGGCCCGACAGCCAGCCGAGCACGGCGAAAGCGAGCAGGCTGAGCGCGAACATCGCCGCGACGCGCTTGGCGACGTGATGGCGCCTGAAATGCCCCAGCTCGTGCGCCAGCACCGCCTCGACTTCGACCGGCGTCAGCCTGGCGAGCAGGGTGTCGAAGAAGACGATCCGCTTGGCCTTGCCGAAACCGGTGAAATAGGCGTTGGCGTGCGCCGAGCGCCGGCTGCCGTCCATCACGAACAGTCCTTGCGCGGAAAAGCCGCAGCGCTGCATCAGCGCCTGCACTCGTGCCCGCAACGCCTCGTCGGCGAGCGGCCGGAAGGCATTGAAGAGGGGCGCGATCAGCGTCGGGTGGATCACCAGCAGCGTCAGGTTGAAAACCATCCAGACGCCCCATGCCCACAGCCACCAGAGGCTGCCGGCGGCGTGCATCAGCCACAGGATCGCCGCAGCGATCGGCAGACCGAGCGCAGCGCCGACGGCCGCGCCCTTGAGCAGATCGACGGCGAACAGACGGGGCGTCATGCGGTTGAAGCCGAACCGCTGCTCCAGCCCGAAGCTGCGCCAGAAGGAAAGCGGCAGCTCGAGCGTGCCGGAGACCAGCGCGAAGGCGGCGAGCAAGGCGAGCTGATACGCCATCGCGCCGTGGCGCGGCAGCATTGCGTCGCGCACCGCGGCGTTCAGCGCGTCGAGGCCGCCGAGCAGCGTCCAGCCGACCGGCACGACGGCGGAAAACGCCGTTTCGGCAATGCCCAGGCGGGCCTTGGCCAGCGTGTACCCGGCCGCCCGCCGGTGCGCGTCGAGGCTGACCCGGTCGGCGAAGACCGCGGGGACACGATCACGGTGCGCGGCGACGTGCCGCATCTGCCGGGCCGCGAGCCAAAGCTTCGCTGCCGCGGTCAGCAGCAGGACGAAAGAGAAGCACAAGGCGAGCAGCACGGCCGGCGCGGAGCCGCCGATCAGGGACAGGGGCATGACCGACGAGTGTAGGCTTGAAGATTGTCCGCAGCTCCCAATGCGATCCCCCGATGAGCACTGCCTCCACAACGGCCGCCGACGGCGCCGCCTCCACGCTGCCGCGCAGCGAACTGAACCTGGTCTGGATCGATCTGGAGATGACCGGGCTGACGCCGGCCACCGACCGCATCATCGAGATCGCCGTCGTCGTCACCGACGCCCGCCTCGTGCAGCGCGTCGAGGGACCGGTGTTCGCGATCCGGCAGAGCGACGCGGTGCTCGGCGCGATGGACACCTGGAACAAGGGCACCCACGGCCGCAGCGGTTTGATCGACCGCGTCAGGGCCTCGGCCGTCGACGAGGCGGCGGCCGAGGCGGCGTTGCTCGACTTCATCGCCAAGTACGCGCCGAAGAACGCATCGCCGATGTGCGGCAACAGCATCTGCCAGGACCGGCGCTTTCTCGCCAACTACATGCCGGCGCTGGAAGCCTATTTCCACTACCGCAACCTCGACGTGAGCACGCTCAAGGAGCTTGCCAGGCGCTGGAAGCCGGAAATCCTGCCCGGCTTCAAGAAGGTGCAGGCGCACACGGCGCTGGCCGATGTTCACGAGTCGATAGAGGAACTGGCCTACTACCGACAGCACCTGCTGGCGGTTGCTGCGACCTGAAGACTCCGACCCTGTGCGGTCCAGTGACAAAAATCTCATTTCAGGGTAAACTCTAGGGCTGCGCCGGAAGCGGGTCGAATGACTCTCCGGCGTTCGTCCATCCCCTTCGACCCCGCGCGATCCGCCTGCTGATTTCTTGCAGCCAGCGCATCGTCACCTTCGGGTAGAGGCCGTGTCCTGCCGGACACGGCTCCACGGTCGGCGGCGATGCCGTCGCTTCGACCGTGGCTCGGGTCTTCGCGCTTCCTGCGCAACGGTCTCGGCACGCTTACCAAGCGACTTTTCCTGCGGGCCGCCTAGCCGCTGCCCGCAGACACGTCCTCGTCGCGTGCGCCGCCGCGCGCCCGGCCGGGCGGTTTCCGAGAAGATCCACGATGACTGCCGATTCCACTTTCGCCGCCCTCGGCCTGCACCCCACCTCGCTGCGCGCGCTCGCCGATGCCGGCTACGCGCAGGCGACCGAGGTGCAGGCCCTGGCCATCCCACCCGCCTTGCAGCGCCGCGACCTGATGGTGTCGTCGTCGACCGGCAGCGGCAAGACCGCGTCGTTCGTGCTGCCCGCGCTCGAACGCGTGCTCGCCGCGCGGGCGGCGCGCGACGCCGCAGGCCCGGTCCGGGAAAG
>JADMIO011053205.1_pt1 | contig 10110 bp, 8 predicted proteins | sample 8958161 | NCBI WGS metagenome assembly JADMIO01 (sample SAMN16585339, study PRJNA669376) | soil metagenome | isolation source: Crop rotation soil | place: USA: Cullars Rotation, Alabama | collected 2011
GTGCAGGAGGACCGATTCGGACAGCCGCCGCATCCCGGAGCCCTTGGGGCCGATGCTGACGTTGCGGCCGGCGAGGTCGATCATCGAGTTGATGTTACGGTCGTTGCGGACGATCACGTGCAGCACGTCGTGGTACAGCGGCGCGAGCCCGACCAGACCGGCGGGCGAAACGGAGCCGCCTTGGAGAATCGCGAGGTCGGCCTTGCCGGAGATGAGCAACTCGCGATTCTGAACGCTGCCCGCCGTCTCGATGACTCGGACGGGACGGTTAAGGCGTTTCTGCAACGAGTCGGCGAGCAGTTTGCCGACCTGATGGTACAGCCCGCCGGCCGGGCCGGCAGCGATGTTGATGATCGGCGGCAGCCCCGGCCGGCGCGCGTACCAGGCGATCATCCCCGACAGGACGAGCACGATCACCGCGAAGACGATCCAGATCGTCCGCCGGTACGACGTGGCCGGCGTCGTCGCCCGCTTCGGCGAACTGATCGCGGAGAATGTCCCGGGTGCACCCTGTGTTTCCATCCAGACTCGCTCGATTTTTCCGGCGGAAGGTTCCCGGCCGACCCGCGGCAACCCCGGCCCGCGCGTCGGTTTCACCGGGAATATTCGACGGGCTGGACCGCCCGCCGACGGCGGACAGGATGCCCGCCCCAATGCCTCAAGGCCCTCAGTGGCGACCGCATTCTAATCGCCCGCGATCGCGAAAGACCAGACAAATACCTCACACCCGCGGCCTCGCCGCACGATCCCACAAGAGGCATGTAGACGCGGCACGGGCGTCCCGCCCGTGTCCGATCGCGACGGACGCGGCACGTTCCGGTGTGACGCTTCAGTAAGAACGATTAAAGATTGAACGCAGAGATGGGGAGACGCGGAGATACAGAGAAGAGAAGAAAGAGGTCAGTCGACAAAGGACAGGACAGTCATAAAACGTACTGCTTTTCTTGCGTTGATTTGTGTCTCTTTATGTCCTCCGTAGACCTCCATCGACGCCCTCTCTCCTTTTAGTTTCTTCTCCGCGTCTCGGCGTCTCCGTGTCTCCGCGTTCATCTTGGCGTTCCATAGAGTAGCCGCTCCAATGCGTCGATCGCGACAAACACGGCCGGGACGGCCGTGCCACGGGTGCCACGTCGACTCGGCCGCTCGGCGAGGTTCCTCACACCGTCCCTTGTCGATTACATTGGCCGACGTGAGCGGCTCACCGATCCCAATTTCCTCGAAGCCAGCGTGCCTGCGAGAAGACGCGCTGGCCGTGCTCACACGATTGCGCGACGCGGGTCACGTCGCGTACTTCGCGGGTGGGTGCGTGCGCGACCTGCTGCTCGGCAAGGAGCCGAAAGATTTCGACGTCGCGACCGACGCCCCGCCGACGCGCGTGCGGGAGCTTTTCCGCAACACGCAGGCCGTCGGCGCCGCGTTCGGCGTGATCCTCGTGCGCGTGGGCAAGAGCGTGGTCGAGGTGGCGACGTTCCGCTCCGACGGCGACTACCTCGACGGCCGGCGACCCTCCGAGGTGCGCTTCACGAATGCCGCCGAGGACGCGAAACGCCGTGACTTCACGATCAACGGCCTGTTCCTCGACCCGCTCAAGCCCGGCACGCTCGAAGAGCAAATCATCGATTACGTCGGCGGCCGCGACGACTTGCACCGCCACCAGTTGCGAGCCATCGGCGAACCGGATGCGCGTTTCGCCGAGGACTACTTGCGCCTGCTCCGCGCGATCCGCTTCGCCGCGAGGCTCGGATTCGAGATCGAACCGACGACCGCGGCCGCGATCGCGAAACACGCGCCCAAGCTCAAGCAGATCAGCCCCGAGCGCGTGGGCGAGGAACTGCGGTTGATGCTGACGCCCGTCACGCGCGCCACCGCGTACGGCTGGCTCGATCGCTTCGGACTGCTCGACGTGATCCTGCGCGCGTTGCCGGACGGCGAACACACGTCGTCGACGGATCGGCCGTCGGTCTTTCCGCTGCTCGAACCGGGCAAGCCGATCTCGTTCGGCCTCGCACTGGCGGGCCTGTTCGTTTCGCACCACCTCCGCCGGGCCCGGCAGGACTGGGATCTGCTTCGCGTCTTCGAAAAACGCGCCGCCCAGTCGGCGGCGAAAGCGTTCCGGCAAACGCTCAAGATCAGCAACGACGAGTCCGACGAACTCCTCGGCATCCTGACGGGCGTCACGCCGCTCCTCGGCGGCACGCCGTTGTCGCTCGCGATACGAAAACGCTTCCTGGCGAAGCCGACCGCGAACGCCTCGATTGCGTTGCTCGCCGCGCTGAGCGACTTCGGCGAATGGCGACCGCGTCTCGACCCGATCCTCGCACAACTATCCGAACTTGCCGGCGTCGACCCCGCGCCGACGCCGCTGATCACGGGCGACGACCTGACCGCCGCCGGACTCCGCCCGGGGCCGAAGTTCAAGTCGATCCTCGATCGGACGTACGACGAGCAGTTGGAGGGGAGACTGGCTTCGAAAGACGAGGCGATGGCGTTCGCCATGAAGTTGGAGGCGTGAATCCTAGAGCGATTCGCGGGAGTTAAGTGGCACGGGCGTCCTCGTCCGTGTTCAGACGCGACGGACGCGGGCCGCGAGGTCAACGATCTTTACAGGGGGGTTAATGCTCCCGCGTCCATCGCGAACCACACGGCCGAGGACGGCCGTGCCACGTTATCGCGCCGCGCCGTTACTGTCCCAGCGACCGGATCACCTGCTTCACGTCGCCGATCTGCGTGATGCGCAGGCCGAAGTTTTCGCCGACCTTGACGGCTTCGCCGAGCCCGATGGGCTTGTTGTTGATCAGCAGTTCGAGGGGTTCGTCGCTGGCCTTGGAGAACTCGATGATCGCGCCGGCGCCGAGGCGAAGGACTTCCGAGAGGCTCAGTTTGCGCTCGGCCAATCGGACGATCACCGGCACCTGCAGGCGTAGGATGCGGTGCAGCTCGTGGGCCGGGGGCATCGGCGCGGGATGTCGGTCGGACTGGAGTACGGGCACGGGTCAATCCTTTAACGCCGGTGCGACGGGTTCGGCCGATCGGATGGGGACGCGATCGGCGCTGCCTCGGGATCATCGGCAATTTCTGCCGATTCGCAACAGGAACTCCACCGCTGGGGAAGACCCGGACACGCCTTCTCCGCGATCCACGCCCGCACCGCCACGAGGCAACCGCAGTGCCGGCAGGTGCTTCCGTAAGAGAGGCTCGGGCAGGTTTTGCAGATTTCCAGCCGACGTTCGTAGGTCGCCGGGTCGACGCGATTCACGTCGCGACCGTCGAAATACGCCGCGACCAACCGCTCCACCTCGCGCGGGGCGACGCGGACGGAGGCGCTGCAGCCTTTGCATTCCGGTGTATCGCTCATATTCAGAAAGTTCGTTTAACGGTCTTGCTTGCGAGACGATTCGCCGAGCGAGGTCGCGCGTCGGTTCGTACTCGCTCGCGCGAAGCGTCTTGCGAGCAAGACCGTTGAACGGGCCGAAGGTCACGTCAACTCCAGCACCACGACACTCCGCGGCGGGAGCGTGGTCGTGAAACCGGTGCCGGCGATCTTGAAGTCCTTGAAATCGGTCGGTTTCACCGCGTCCGGCTTCTCGAACGTGTTGTGCGCGTTCATCGTCGGCGACGTCAGGACTCGACCGGTGATCGACCCGGCGGTGCCGCCGCGGAGGTCGACCGTCACGGCCTCGGACTTGTCGTGGTGCAGGTTGCACAGCGACACGTGCGTCTTACCGTTCGCGTCGCGCGAGGCGGACGCGCTGACCTGCGGGGTGGCGATGATCGACCCGCCGCCCTGCGCGCCTTGCTGGCCGACGGTGGCGGCGGTGGCTTGGACGTACGTCTCGCACTCCACGTCCGACGGCAGCAGCGTCGCGTCCTGGTGCACCTTGTACATTTCGAACACGTGGTACGTCGGCGTGAGCAGCATCCGCTCGCCCTCGGTGAGGATCATCGCCTGCAGGACGTTGATCGTCTGCGCGATGTTCGCCATGTGTACGCGGCCCGCGTGGGCGTTGAAGACGTTCAGGCTCAGGCCCGCGACGAGGGCATCGCGGATCGTGTTCTGCTGGTACAAAAACCCGGGGTTGGTGCCCGGCTCGACGTCGAACCAGGTGCCCCACTCGTCCATGATGATGCCGATGCGCCGCGCGGGGTCGTAGCGGTCCATGATCGTGCTGGTGTGGCGGATGAAGTCGTCGATGTGGTTCGCCCGCTGCATCGTCGTCTTCCACTCGTCGAGCGTGAAGTCGGTGGCCGATCCTTTCTTCTGCCACGGGCCGGGCACCGTGTAGTAGTGGACGCTCAGGCCGTCGATGAATTGGTGGGCTTCTTTGAGCAGGATCTCGTTCCACTCGTCGTTGAGGCCGCAGGCGATCTTGTACAGCTTCTTCCCGCCGAAATGTCGACAATAGCCCTGATATTTGCGGAATTCCCACGCGTACTGGAGCGCGGTCATCGTGCCGCCGCAGCCCCAGTTCTCGTTGCCGACGGCCCAGTACTTGATCGGCCACGGCTCGTCGCGGCCGTTGGCGCGGCGCAGTTTCGACATCGGGCTCTCGGCGGGATGTATTCGAGCCACTCCGCCATCTCCTGCACCGTGCCGGAACCGACGTTGCCACAAATGTAGGGCTCGGTCTGGATGAGGTCGCAGAAGTCGTAGAACTCGTGCGTGCCGAAGTGGTTGTTCTCGACGGTGCCGCCCCAGTGGACGTTGACGATGCTCGGGCGTTTCTCGCGCGGGCCGATGCCGTCCTTCCAGTGGTAGGTGTCGGCGAAACACCCGCCGGGCCAGCGGAGGTTGGGCATACTGAGTTTCTTGAGGGCGTCGATCACGTCGTTGCGCATGCCGCGCGTGTTGGGGATGGCGGAGTCTTCGCCGACCCAGATGCCTTCGTACACGCACCGGCCGAGGTGCTCGGCGAAGTGCCCGTAAATGTGCTTGGAAATCTGCGTCTTGCCGAGGTCCGCGTTGATGACGAGTCGAGCCACGTTGCCTCCTTGAGTGGACGGGCATCTTCCCCGGGCGCGGGGCGAGTGTCTACGTCGGCGGAGGTGATTGACGAGCCTGGAAGCTTAAAATCGAACGCCAAGCAGGCCAAGGACGCGGAGGACACAGAGAAAACAAAACAAAAACACGTTTTTGAATCGTCTTACTCCGTTTCCTCTGTGTCTTGGCGTGCTTGTCGTTCGAGTTCCTATCCGACCGCGACGTCCGCGTCGCGCGTCGTGTTCGCCATCCACCAGAGCGCGGCGAAGGGGAGGAGGCGGCCGGCGACCATCAGGCCGCTGAGGACGTAGAGGCCCGGACCGGTAGTCGAGACGGCGTCTTGGCTCAGGCCGACGTTGGCGAGGGCGCTCACGCTGAGCATTAGGACGGATTCGAAATTCAGTTGCGGCGCGGACGCCGTGAGGGCGACGACGCCGGCCACGAGCGTGATCAGAAACAGGGCGACGAAGCAGATCGCGATGCCGAAGCCGCGGCCGGGCGGTTCGCCGGCGAGTGTGCGGCGGGTGCCGCGGCACAGTTCGTAGACCGTCGTGAGCTTGATCCCCCCGGCGGTGCCCGCCGAGCCCGCGCCGATCAGCATCAGGGCGATCAGCAGCCCCTTCGCGCCGTTCGACGTCGGCCAGATGCCCTTAATCGGCACGCCGGCAGTGCGGGCGTCGATCGCGAGCGCGCCGGCGGCGCGCGGGTCGCTTCCCGTCAGGATGAGCAACAGCGTGCCGACGACGAACGCCCCGGCCGTCATCGCGATCACGATCCGCGCGTGGTGCGAGATCGGCCGGCGGAAGATCAGCCAGGTGTAAAGCTCCATCAGCACCGTCAGCCCGATCCCGCCGGCGGTCGCGAGCGGGAGGAGCACGCCCCACGTCGAAAAGCTCGTGAGGGCCGGCGTCGCGCCGACGACGAGCCCGCCGTTGGCGAACGCGCTGGCGGCGTTGAAGACGCCCTCGAACGGGCCGTAGGAGCCCGAGAGGACCGCGCCGCCGAGGATCGTCGCGGCGACGGTCGTCGCGACCGCGGCGGTGATGATCTGGCGGTCGCCGAAGGGCAGGCGGAGGATGCGCGCCACCGCCGCCCCGCCGCCGATCAGGCTCAGGAGCGTGCCGGCGATCGTCAGGATGTAGACCGTGACATGTCCCGCCGGCCGGTACTGCTCGGCGCCGACCGCCTGCTGAAAGCCGGTGAGGGTGAGCGCGTTGATCGACGTGAAGACCGCGCGTTCGACGCTGAGTTCGTTGCCCGACCGCATGGCGCCGGAGGTCCGAAAGGCGATGGAGCCCGCCATGAACAGGACGATGAACGCCGTCATGATCCACGACGGCAACCCTTCGTACCGCCGCGGCGCGGAGAGGTCTTCCGCGAGATGGTCCGCCGAAAAATGCCTCGTGTCTTCGCTGGCCATCCGTGTCACAAATCCGCCGCGATGAAATGATGGAGTGTTAGAGAAAACGAAGACGAGTTTTGCCACAGAGGCACAGAGACACGGAGGGAAGAAAGAGGCTTTCGGTCACTACGATGGAGCCGTGCAAAAACGTAGATCCGTTTCTCGTAATCGTGACGTCCGGATTGCTCGAATGCTCTTTCTCTGTGCCTCCGTGCCTCTGTGGCAAATCACTCTTCCGGATTCATTTCCCGTACACCTTCTTCGGATCGAAGAGCCGCTCACCGAGCACTTTCCAATCCGCTCCGCCGGCGTTCAGTTCGCGGAAGAAGCAGCTGCGATAACCCTCGTGGCACGCCGCCCCGTGCTGCTCGACGTCGATCAGCAGCACGTCGGCGTCGCAGTCGGTCTTGATCGACTTCACGTCCTGCACGTGGCCGGACGACTCACCCTTGAGCCAGAGCTTGTTGCGGCTGCGGCTGAAGAAGTGCGTCTTGCCGGTCTCGATCGTCTTCGCGAGCGAATCCTTGTTCATCCACGCCATCATGAGGACTTCGTGGGTCACGTGGTCGCTGACAATGGCCGGGATCAGGCCGTTGGCGTCGAACTTGAGAAGGCTCAGTTGCTGTGCGGTCAGCGCGTCGAGTTGGGTCGAAGTGCTCATAGGCCCCTGTTTTCGCGGATCGACGAGGAATGTCAATCGAGCGGGGAGAAGTAATCACCGGCGCAGCGATCGGACGCAACCAGGGTGCGTGGCCGCGTGTGGACTGACGTGGCACGGGCGTCCTCGCCCGTGTTCAGTTCGCGCCGGGCGCGGCAGGCAACGGTCCGACCGCATGGAAGGGGATGATGGAAGGGGATGATTGAAAGACTAACGCGGAGACGCGGAGACGCGAAGACGCGGAGAAGAGAGGAACAAAGAGAAGTGCAATACGAACGGCTCGATTAGGCAGGAATCAAAGCGGTCAAAGGGGCGGGTTCTGACGGTGATCCATCCGTGTCATTCGTCACGCTCGCTCTTCTACTTTTCTTCTCCGCGTCTCAGCGTCTCCGTTCCTCTGCGTTCATCTTCGCGCTACCGCCGGTCTGTTCACGCTCTCAACTGAACGCGTCCGTCGCGTGCGAGGATCCCGGGTCATTGCCCCGGGGCTAAATGACACGTCGCGATGCGGAAAGGTGTCGGCGCCGACGCCGTCCCTAACGGGCGGGGCAGTTTTTGGAGGAATGGCGAGAAAAGTTGCCCGATCGGACGCCGGCCGCTTATGCTGACGAGACCGTTTGAGCGGTCGGACCGGTCCTCGGGAAGCTTGAAAGATCGACGGTTGATCGAATCGAATCTTGAACCCGCGAAAGCAATGATTACCATCGTCGGTCGATCTGCGCTTCGCCCCCGGCAGCCTGACCAGCCGCCCGTTCGCCGTATCGATTGATGCCTGAAAAGCTTATGTTCACAAATCTATTGCCGTGCGTGGAAAATCGGCCCCGGGAGGGAGCATGAAGCTCGTCGTGACGATTCCCGCGTTGAACGAGGAAAAGACCATCGGCCGGGTGGTCGCCGGGGTCCCGCGCGATATTCCGGAAATCGCCGAAGTCGAAGTGATCGTCGTCAATGACGGCTCCACCGACCGCACCGCCGAGTTGGCCGAAGAAGCCGGCGCCTTGGTCATTAACCTCACCGGGCGACCGGGTTTAGGGTACGTCTTCCGCACCGGCATGGAACGCGCCATGCGCCGCGGCGCGGACATCATGGTGAACATCGACGGTGACGGCCAGTTCGACCCCGCCGACATCCGCAAACTCGTGCAACCGCTCCTCCGCGACGAAGCCGACTTCGTCACCTGCTCGCGCTTCGCCGACCCCGACCTCTGGCCGACCATGCCCAAGGTCAAGTTCTACGGCAATCGCGTCGTCACCTACATGATCAACTGGGTCTGCGGCGGCACCAACTTCACCGACGTCTCCTGCGGCTTTCGCGCGTTCAATCGCGAGGCGGCGTACCGGATGACCCTCTTCGGCCGATTTACATACACGCAGGAATGCTTCATCGACCTGTTCAGCAAGGGCGTCCGCATCAGCGAGGTGCCCCTGCACATCCGCGGCGTGCGCGAGCACGGCAAGAGCCGGATGGCCAGCAGCATCCTGAAGTACGCCACCAACTCGCTCCCGATCATCCTGCGGGCGATGCGGGACATTCAACCGTTGAAATTCTTCGGCGGAATCGGCGCGACCCTCTTCCTGCCGGGCTTGGCGATCCTGCTGTTCGTCAGCGGCTGGTACCTGTACACCGGCGCCACCCGCGGCCGCGCGATGACCTCGCCGTTCACACAGCTCATCACCATCGGCGGCGTGCTCGTGATGCTCGGCTTCCTGCTGGGCGTGCTGGCGCTCCTGGCCGACATGATGGGCCGGCACCGACGCATCAGCGAAGAATTGCTCTATCTCGCCCGCCGCAAGATCTATTCGACCCGCCGCACGGTCCGTCCGTCGCACGTGCCGATGATCGACGCCGACTCCAACGGCGCCGTGCCCACCCTGCACGACTCTTGGTCACTGCCGGTGATGAAATCGATCCCGAGCGACGCCGAGACGATCGCGTCGGAGTCGGCCGAGACGATCGAGTCGGGGCACACCTGAATCGATTAATGACGAATGGCGAAATTCGAATGACGAATCAAATTCGAATGTCGGAACTCAAATGACCGAGCGGCCCCACGAAGATCGAGGGGCCGCTTGTATTTTCGAGCGGCACTTCGAAAATCTGCTGCCGTCCGGCCGACCATTCGAGCTTGGTCATTCGTCATTCTGTTCCTTCGTGAATTCTCGTGTGGCCGGCAGTGTGGTCGCCCGCCGCGACCGGGCGTGTTCGCGCCAGCCGTCGACGCGGTCGAGGTCGTACACCTGCACCGCCCCGCCGCCGATCGTCGCGATCGGCTTCACCTTCCATAGCGGCATGTACGCTTTCGTCGGGTCGTACCCGCCGGCTTCCCAGACGGCGCTGAGGATCAGGATGCCCGATTCGGGGAGCGGATCGCTGCGGCGAAGCACCGTGGCGAGGTGGTCCTTCTCGATGAAATACTCGAGGGCTTCCGTCTCGTCGCGGGCGAAGTATCGCACGTACACGGGCCGGCCGGGCTGCACGAGCCGCGGCGACTTCGCCTCGCGCTGCAGCCACCGGCGGATCTGCTTGATCGCCTGACCCCAATCGACGTTACTGTCACTGATTGACAGGTATGGTTTGTTGCGCGGGAAGTTGAAGTAGCTGAGATAATTCGGGTGCCACGACGCGGCGTGCGCGGCGCCGGTGAGCGCGAGGACGACGACCGCGATAGTCCAGCCGCGGGGGAAACCGGCCTGTAGCACGGGCATCCTGCCCGTGTCCGGGTTTCCGGAAAAGCCCACGGGCGGGATGCCCGTGCTACGGAAGACTCCGCCTACCGCGACGCCGCGCGTCGCGAGGACTCTCGTTGCGAGTAATAGGATCGGCACGTACGCTGGCAGGAAGTGCCGCCAGCCGATGTTCACGCCCGAGCCGATGAGGAAGATCGTCCACGCGACGGCGGGCACCAGCAGGCTCAGTTCCTCCCAGCCCGGGCGGAGGATCCAGAGCGACGCGACGGCCATGAACCCGATCAGCCAGTAGCCGATCGGCACCTTGTAGGACGCGACGACGGGGAAGTAATACCACCAGCCGGTGTTGCGGGTCTCGCCGAACAGGTAGGCCGCGTGCCCGCGC
>JADMIO012791570.1_pt1 | contig 10110 bp, 5 predicted proteins | sample 8958161 | NCBI WGS metagenome assembly JADMIO01 (sample SAMN16585339, study PRJNA669376) | soil metagenome | isolation source: Crop rotation soil | place: USA: Cullars Rotation, Alabama | collected 2011
CTTTCCCCTGCGCGGCGAGCTGGCCGCCTGGTCGAGCCGGGCAGACGCGGACCCCGAAGCCGCCCTGGCGCTCCAGGGTGCCCTGGCCGGGTGGCAGAAGGACCCGGCGCTGGCGTCGCTGCGGGACGAGGAAGGGCTGGCGAGGCTGTCCGCCGAGGAGCGCGGGGCGTGCAACCGGCTGTGGGTGGACGTCGCCGCCGTGGCCGAGGCGGCCGGTGCCTCGACGTCGAAGCCCGAAGCGCCAGCGAGGGAACGGGTTGCGCCTCCTCGCTAGCGATTCGGGCTTCGACGGCCACCCCTGGCCCCTACCTAGAACGCCGCCAGCGTCTTCTTCGCCTCCGCACTCACCGCCGCGTTCTTGCCGTTGGCCAGCGCCTCAACCTTCTCCGCCAGCTTCTGCAGCTTCAACTCGGGCCGCGCCTTCCGCAGCTCGGCCAGCGCCCGCAGAGAGCTCGTCAGCGTCACGACCACCAGCGCCTCGTCCGGCTCCTCGCGCGGCGACTCCTTGCCCCGGGTCACTTGCCGCACCACGAACACCTCGCGCAGCACGTCCGGGTCGAGCGTCTCCGCCAGCAGGTCCAGCCGCACGCGCGGGCTGCCGCGCCGCGCCAGCGCCTGGTTGGCGTTCACCTGCACCTGGAAGCCCTTGCGCTTCGAGACCGCCCGCGACCGCGCCGCGTCGGGGTTGCGCGCCTGCCGCTCGGCCAGCTTCTCCTCGCCCCGGCCGTCGTCCATCGACAGCTTGACGAGGAACTCCTCGGTCATCGTCTCCTCGCGCCCCGTGCCCTTCCAGAAGTTCGACGCCAGGGCCGTCAGCTCCCGCAGGTACGGGTCGTCGTCCTCGGCGCACTCGCGCAGCGCCTCGGCGACGCCCAGGCTGTCCGCCTTGCCGGCCCGCCGCTTCTCCAGGTACTCCTTGACCACCCTCCCCTCCCGCGCGGCCGACAGCTCCTCGTCGATGCGTTCCTTGTCCGCCCCCGACAGCTCGTCGTACCGGGCGAGGTTCTGGCCCAGCACGGCCAGCGCGAACAGTGCCCGCCCGCGCCGCTCCGCCAGCGCGTTCGCCTCCATGCCGCTCGTCTGCAGCGCCATCTGCTTCAACAGCGGCACGCCGACCGGCACGTCGAAGTTCCCCAGGCAGGCGCTGAGGTACATGATCAGGTTCCGCTTCGGGGCCAGCTCCTTGTTCAACGTCCTCTCGCGCTCCCCGTCCGTCATGGCCTCCTGCTTCGCCGCGTACTCCTTCTCGGCGGGCGCACTCTCGTCCAGCGCGCTCTTCAGCCGATCCGCCAGGGCCAGGGCGAACGTGGCGTTGGCGGCCAGCTCCGCCGAGCGCGGCAGCTCCTGCGACAGGTCCGACGCCGCCCGCCAGCGGATGTCGGGGTTGGCGTTGTCGAGGTTCCGCAGGAACGTGTCCGCGGAACGCGACCGGCCCGCCTTGCCGTACATCGTCTGGCCGACCAGGTACAGCCCGACGAGGACCGCGACGATCAGAAACGGCACCAGGAAGAGTCGGAAGATCATCTGCCCCGACGGCGGCTGCACGGGCGGCAGTCCCGGCACGGTCGGTTCGGCTTGCAGCGGCGGTTGTTCGTTCACCTCTTCCCCCGTCGATCAAACCTCGGTTCACTACGTTATCGTAGGCCGCCTACGGCCGCTTGCACACCCCGGCCGGTCCTGGTAGGGTGATACGATCGCCCCGGCCCGGGCGCGGCCGGGGGAGCTGGGGACCGCCCATGGCGCTGAGCCTGGAAGAATACGCTTCGTACCTCGACTCGCGAACCGACCTGCCGTGGCCGGCGCCCCCCAAGGCGGTGCCGATCCGGGCCCGGCCGCACCTGGTCCGGCTGCCGGGGGTCCGTGCCGTTCTCTGGAACGTGTACGGGACGCTCCTGGCGATCCCCAACGGCGAGCTGCTCTACGAGCACCCGCAGCCGTTCATCATGAACAACGCCCTGGACAAGACGATCCAGGAGTTCAAGATGTGGGCGTCGATGTCGCGCAAGCCCGGCCAGCCCTCCGACTACATGCTGTCGCAGTACCGGCAGCTGTTGACCGAGCAGTCGTCCGTACCCGGCGGCACCGAGCGCCACCCCGACGTCCAGGCCGAGCGCATCTGGGAGGCGATCCTCAAGCGGCTGATGCAGAAGGACTACAAGTTCGACGCCGGCCAGCTCGGCTCGATGAACGAGTTCAGCCGCAAGGTTGCCTACTTCTTCCACGCCAGCCTGCAGGGGACGGCCTGCTACGACGGCGCAGCCGGGGCCCTGAAGCACGTCCGCGAGGCCGGCCTCGAGCAGGGGCTGCTCGCCGATGGTCAGTGCTTCACGACGGTGCAGCTGCAGCGCGGCCTGGCCGCCCAGGACGACGAGGTGCGGCTCGAAGACCTGCTCAGCGACGGGCTCAGCGTCCTCTCGAGCGAGCTGCGCGGCAAGAAGCCGTCGGAGCGGCTCTTCCGCCGAGCCGTCGAGTTGCTTCAGGAGAAGGGCATCTCGCCGGGGGAGACGTTGCACGTCGGCTCGCGGATCCAGCAGGACCTGATGCCGGCCAAGCGGCTGGGGATGCACACGGCCCTGTTCGCGGGGGACAAGACGTCTCTGCAGGCGACGCCGGAGCAGCTCAAGGAGACGGCGAGTCGGCCGGACGTCCTGATGACGGAGCTGTCGCAGATCGTGGAAGTCGTGGGCTTCGCCTAGGAGTCAGGAGTCAGGAATCAGGGATCAGGAGTCAGTAGAATGCACAACTGCCAACCTCTGACTCCTGATCCCTGACCCTTGACTCCTGACTCCTGATTCCTGAAGTGGGCTGAGGAGCGAACACCATGCGTCCCGACCCGATCCTGGACCCGACTCAGCTGGACTTCAGCAAGCCCCTGGCCACGCGCGAGGACCTGCGCAAGACCAACCCGCAGCGGTTCGAGATGGAGCAGATCGACGCGGTCGTGCTGCTCGACCGCGAGAAGCACGTCATCGCCGGCTACAAGGACGTCCGCGACGACGAGTTCTGGGTGCGCGGCCACATGCCCGGCTTCCCCCTCATGCCGGGCGTGCTGATGTGCGAGGCGGCGGCGCAGATGGTGTCGTACTACGTCGCCGTCGCCGGGATCAAGGCGAGCGACTTCATCGCGTTCGGGGGCATGGAAAACGTCCGCTTCCGCGGCACCGTCCGTCCCGGCGACCGCCTCGTCCTCGTCGGCAGGGGCACGAAGGTCAACCGCCGGCAGACGATCTTCAACGTCCAGGGCTACGTCGGGGCGGCGCTCGTCTTCCACGGGGACATCATCGGGGTGCAGTTCTTCATCAAGGACGCGCAGGCGGGCCAGGAGAGCTGAACGTGCGCAAGTCCGCTCGCCTGCCGCTCGAGGCCCTCCAACCCTACCTCCTGCCGACGCCGCAGCCGGGACCCGACGCCTCCCTGCCGCGCCTGGACTGGCAGGCCGTCTTCGGCAACGACCGCCCCGTCGAGGTCGAGGTCGGCTCCGGAAAGGGGCTCTTCCTGACCAGCGCCGCCGCGGCCAACCCCGGCACGAACTACCTCGGCATCGAGATCGTCCGCAAGTACCAGCTCTTCATCGCCACGCGCCTGGCGAAACGCGGCCTGCCGAACGTCCGGGTCGCCTGCGCCGACGCCCGGCTGCTGCTGCGCGACTGCGTCGCCGGCGAGAGCGTGCGGGCGCTGCACGTCTACTTTCCCGACCCATGGTGGAAGACGAGGCACCACAAGCGCCGGGTGTTCACGGCGGAGTTCGCCCAGCAGGCCTGGCGCGTCCTGCGGCCGGGCGGCGAGCTGCTCGTGGTGACGGACGTGCCGGACTACGCGCAGATGGTGCGGGAGACGGTGGCGGGGCACACGGCGTTCGCCGAGTCGGACCCGCCCGCGGAGCAGGCGCCGCAGCACGACATGGACTACCTGACGAACTTCGAGCGGAAGTTCCGCCGGCAGGGCAAGCCGATTCACCGCATGCGGTTCGTCAAGGCGTGAGGGCGGATCGATCAGTGGTCGTGTCGCTCGACGCCGGGCGAGCTGGTAATTGCGTTCCTCGCCGTAATCTCTTTCGTTTCATCACGTTCTCGATATATCCCCCCATCGCCGAAGCGGGAAAGTAGTTGCCAGATGCCCTTCGGGGCGGTAAATTGCACTCCAACCGTCGGAACCCTCGTGCAGAAGAACTTCGTCGATGTAAGCTCGGCCCGCGGGTTCCCCGTGTCCTGGACTGCCCCCACCGTTTCTTCATCGCCCGAGTCCCCCCTCGACTCGGACATCGTTGCCCCCTCCGTCGTGTGGCAATCACACGACATGAGGGTTGCCGTGTTTCTTGGGTCAGTGTCAGTCACACTCCGCCTGACACTACGTAGTGGCTAAGGCGTTCGAGCTGTCCGGCCACGGCCCCCCCGTGCTCCCGAGGTTGTCGCAATGTTGCGCCAATGGTTCTCCCGTCTGCGTCGATCCGTCCCCGCCACACGTTCGCCCAGGCGCCGCACCCGGAATCGAGAGGGCCTGGGGTACGCCGCGCTGGCGTGCGAGCTGCTGGAAGCCCGCACGCTGCCGGCGATCATCACCTGGACAAACCCCGCGGGCGGGAGCTGGGGCGTGGCGGCCAACTGGAGCCTGAACCGGGTCCCGGCCGCCGGCGACGACGTGGTCATCCCCGACGTCGGGGCCGCCGGCGCGAACGTCACCATCACCCTCAGCAGCCTGTCCACGGTCACCAGCCTGAACACGTCCGAAAACGTCACCTTCGCCACCCTGGCCAGCCTGACCGTCAGCGGCGGCAACATTACGATCGACAACTCCGCCTCGGTCACTCTCGGCAACCAGACCTTCCTGGATTTCTCCGCCTCGTCCGGGGCGACGCAGCAAGTGACGACGACGACCAGCGGCAGCATCGTCCTGGCCGGCAGCGGCAGCGGCAACGATTCGCGGCTGCGGCAGGTGACCGCGGCCCACACGGTGACGTTCGGCACGAACGTCACCGTGAAGGCGACGGGGAGCTCCGCTGTCATCGGGGCCTCAGGTAACGGCGGGACATGGAGCAACCAGGGGGCGTGGAAGGCGGAGGGGGCCAGCGCCCTGCTGGCGCTGAATAGTTTCAACAACTTCAACAACCTGGTGGGCGGCGTCTGGGAGGCGTCCGCCGGCGGCACGTTCCGCATGGACACGATCACCTGGGACAACGACGGCGCCATCAACGTCAACGGCGGCACGCTGAACCTCGGCGGCAGCTTCAGCACCGCCAACATCGGCACCATCACGCGCTCCGGCGGCACGGTCAACGTCGCGGGGACCCTGGACAACACCGCCTCCACGATCACGCTGGACGCCGCCACGGGGGGCTGGAACGTCATCACCAACGGCACCATCGTCGGCGGGACCGTCAACGCCGCCGGCGCCCAGCACCTCGCCGTTGCCAACGGCGCGCTGAACGGCGTCACCGTCGCCGGCTCCGTCGATGTCCTTTCGCCGAACACCACGATGACCGTCCTGGGGAACTTCTCGCTCGACGGCACGCTGACGCTGGGCAGCAACACCATCCTGAATTTCAGCGCCGGCGCCGGGGCCACGCAGGCGGTGACGACGACTTCGGGCGCGACCATCCTGCTCACCGGCAGCGGCGGCGGCAACGAGTCGCGGCTGCGGCAACTGGGGGCGTCACACGCGGTGACGTTCGCTGCGAACGTCACCGTGAAGGCGACGGCGGGATCTACGGGCGTCATCGGGTACACCGGCAGCGGCGTCGGGGGGACGTGGAACAACCAGGGGAAAGTGACGGCCGAGGGGACCAACGCCTTGTTGGCGCTGAATAGCTCCAACACCTTCAACAACCTCGCCGGCGGCGTCTGGGAGGCGTCCGGCGGCGGCACGTTCCGGATGGACACGATCACCTGGGACAACGACGGCACCATCAACGTCAACGGCGGCACGATGACCCTCAGCGGCAGCTTCAGCACCGCCAACATCGGCACCATCACGCGCTCCGGCGGCACGGTCAACGTCGCGGGGACCCTGGACAACACCGCCTCCACGATCACGCTGGACGCCGCCACGGGGGGCTGGAACGTCATCACCAACGGCACCATCGTCGGCGGGACCGTCAACGCCGCCGGCGCCCAGCACCTCGCCGTTGCCAACGGCGCGCTGAACGACGTCACCGTCGTCGGCTTCGTGGATGTCCTTTCGCCGAACACCACGATGACCGTCCTGGGGAACCTCTCGCTCGACGGCACGCTGACGCTGGGCAGCAACACCACCCTGGACTTCAACGCGGCCGCTGCTGTTACTCAGGCCATGACGACGACATCGGGCGCGACCATCCTGCTCACCGGCAGCACCGGAGGCAACGAGTCGCGGCTGCGGCAGGTGACCGCCGCCCACGCGGTGACGTTCGGAACGAACGTCATCGTGAAGGCCACGGGGAACTCGAACGTCATTGGGTACACCAGCGGCGGCTTCGGCGGGACATGGAACAACCAGGGGGCGTGGAAGGCGGAGGGGGCCAGCGCCCTGCTGGCGCTGAATAGTTTCAACAACTTCAACAACCTGGTGGGCGGCGTCTGGGAGGCGTCCGCCGGCGGCACGTTCCGCATGGACACGATCACCTGGGACAACGACGGCGCCATCAACGTCAACGGCGGCACGCTGAACCTCGGCGGCTCCTTCAGCACCGCCAACATCGGCGCCGTCACCCGCTCCGGCGGCACCGTCAACATCACAGGCACCCTGACCAACGCCGGCTCCTCCCTCGACCTCGGCACGCCGGCCTTCCCCGGCTCGTGGGGGCTGTCCAGCACCGGCTGGATCGTCGGCGGGACGGTGACGACCCAGAACAGCGCGGCCCTGGTCGCCACGGGTGGTGTGCTGGACGGCGTCAGGGTCAACGGCACCGTGAACACCGGCGACATCCCGGGGAGCCCGTCCCTGATCGTGCGCGGCGACCTCGTCCTCGAGGGCACGCTGACGATCGGGAGCAGCAACTACGCCGTCTTCGATGCCTCCAGCAGCTCGACCGTCCAGCAGGTGTCCACGACGGGTGCCGGCACGATCGTCCTGGGGGGAGGCTCCTCGAGGATCTCCCAGCTGGGCACCGCGCACCGGGTCGTCTTCGGGCCCGGGATCACCGTCCGCGGCGGCGGCGGCATCGGCGACGTCAACGGCGGGACCTGGGACAACCAGGGCACCTATAGCGCCGACGTCAGCGGCCAGACGATCACCTTCAACAACGCCGCCTTCAACAACCTCGCCGGCGGCGTCTGGGAGGCGAAGAACAGCGGCACGCTCAACCTCGGCGGGAGCCTCCCCTGGCACAACGCCGGCACCATCCGCATCAACGCCGGCACGGTGAACCTCGGCGGGTCGTTCACCAACGCCGACATGGGCGACTTCGACCGCGCCGTGGGCGCCAGGGGCACGGTGAACATCACCGGCACCCTCTCCGGCGACTTCACCCTCACCGACGACGTCGGCGACGTCCGCCTGAACGCCGGCACGCTCTCGGGCGGCACCTTCTCCGTGGCCGCCGGGAACACGGCCCGCCTGATCGCCGCCAACACCACGAGCACCCTGACCAACGTCACCCTCGCCAGCCCCATCGACCAGATCACTGAGAACAGCAGCGTCCTCCGCGTCACCAACCTGACGCTGAACACCACCCAGCAGCTCGGCACCGCCGGCGGCACCACCCCCACCACATCCGGCCGCCTCGTCTTCGACGGCACCCAGACGTTCGCCGGCACCGGCACCGTCGTGTTCGGCGACTCCGGCAACGTCATCGACGTCAACGCCACCGGCCAGGTGTTGACCATCGGCAGCGGCATCAAGATCCGCGGCAAGAACGGCTCGATCAACGGGGCCTTCGACCGCAGCGTCATCAACCGCGGCGACATTTCCGCCGACACGGCCGGCGGGAAGATCACCGTGGGCCTGATGAGCGGCGCGAACCTCGGCACGTTGCGGGCCAGCAACGGCGCGTCGCTGACGATCAACGGCGGCAGCAACAACACCTGGACGAACAGCGGCGACATCGCCATCACCGGCGGCGGCACGCTGCAGGTCGGCTTGCAGGCCACCGAGTCTTGGTCGAGCACGGGGACGATCACCGCGGACAGCTCCGTCGTCGAGTTCAACGGCATTTTCTCGCAGGCGGCCCTGGGCACCTTTAACCGCACCGGCGGTACGGTGCGGATCGGCTCCAACGGCACCCACACCGGCGACCTGCGCCTCGACGACTCGACGGGGTCGTGGTCCCTCAACGGCGGCGAGCTGCGCTATGGCAGGCTCACGACGTCGGGCTCGGCGAAGATGTTCGGGATCGGTGGCGGAGCCACGAGCACCCTGCGCGGCATGACGATCGACGGCACGTTCGACCTGACGACGGTGAGTGGGAGTGGTGTGCTCATCCTGGAAGGGCTGACGCTCAACGCGACCATGCCGGTCGGCGACCCCAGCGGCAGCGCCTCAGGGAGGGTGATCCTCTCGGGGAACTCGAGCCAGACGATCACCGGCACCGGGACCATCGTCTTTGGGAATACGGGCAACGTCTTCCAGGTCGGCACCGGCGCAGGGGCCACCAGCATCATCGACACCGGGATCACGATCCGCGGAAAGTCCACCGATTTCCGGATCCTGTCGGGCCTGGAGAATCGCGGGACCATCGCGGCCGACGTTGCCGGCGGGACGTTCAACTCCTCGCAAATGACGACCCTCACCAACCGGGGGACCCTCAGCGCCGACAACGCGACGATCAACCTGCCCAACGGCCGGTTCTACAGCACCGGCACCGTCCGCGCCACGAACGGCGGGACGGTCGATATCCGGACGCCCAGCGACAACCCGAATTTTACCGACGTCACGCTCACGGACAACTTCTACACCGCCACCCTCACCGGCGGCACCTGGGACGTCGGGGCCGGGAGCACCATCCGTTATTACATCGGCACCCAGGGATTACACTTCACCCACCTGGCCGCCGACGTCCGCCTCAGCGGCGGCGGCTCGCGCTTCTCCGGGTCGTCCTCCGCCACGCTCGTCGTTCCCCAGGACCTCGACGCCCTGGGCCGACTCCAGGAAATCACCGCGGTCGGCTCGCTGACACTGGCCAACACCCGGTCGCTCGACGTCGGCGCAGGCTTCGTCAACCGCGGGAAGCTCACCGTCGCGGCCGGCGGCGCCCTGCGGCTCGATGAAGCCGGGGTGCCCACCGACGGCCGCGTCGGCCTGTGGCGCGCCGACAACAGCATCGCCGACGGCAGCGGCTATAGTCTCACCACGGCCGTCGGCGGCACCGGAGGCATGACCTACTCTCCCGGGCGCTTCGGCCAGGCGTTCACGTTCACCGGCAGTAACGTGGTCAACATCGCCGGCGACCCCATCAGCCTGCTCAATACCGGCTCTCAGATCTCCGTCGAGGCCTGGGTCAACCCCAGCTCCTTCGCCAGCGGGGAAGTCACGATCTTCGACAAGTTCCTCGCCACCACGGGCCGGGGCTACGAGCTGAAGGTCCAAAGCGACGGCCGTGCCGTCTGGCGGGTCGGGACCGCGTCCGGCACCGTCGCCGCCACCGCCTCCTTGCCCCTGACGCTCAACGCCTGGACGCACGTCGCGGGCACCTACGACGGCTCGCAGATTCGCCTCTACATCAACGGCGTCCAGGTCGCCTCCGCCGCGCAGAACGGCTCCATCACGTCGTCGGCCGGCGCCGCCATCGGCAACGGCGACGCCGGCGGCGGGACGGGCACGCTGAATTTCGGCTTCCGCGGCCTGATCGACCACGTCGCCGTCTTCAACCGCGCCCGCAGCGCCGCCGAGGTCGCCGCCGCCCTGAACCCGGTCGCGCTGTACACGCAGGTGGCCGGCTTGACCGTTGTCAACGGCGGCCTGAACGGCACGATCGACCTCCAGGCCGGCTCCCTCGGCGGCACCGGGGTCATCACCGGAAACGTCACCAACAAGGCACTCGTCGCCCCCGGCCAATCGCCCGACACGCTCGACATCATCGGCAACTACGTCCAGACCTCCGCCGGCACCCTCCGACTCGAGATCGGCGGCCGCGAGGCCGGGCCGCCGTCGGACTTCGACCGCCTCCGCGTCACCGGCACCGCCACCCTCGGCGGCGCG
>JADMIO011124256.1_pt1 | contig 10109 bp, 9 predicted proteins | sample 8958161 | NCBI WGS metagenome assembly JADMIO01 (sample SAMN16585339, study PRJNA669376) | soil metagenome | isolation source: Crop rotation soil | place: USA: Cullars Rotation, Alabama | collected 2011
CGGAAGAACCGTCAACTTTTTGATGGCACCGAGGATGGAGCGTGCGTGGCGAACTGCTTCGACGACGTCGCCGGTTCCTGCTTCGCCTTTGGTGCGAATCATGGCTGCGCCTTCGCCGATTCTGCGCAGTGCTTCGCCGAGGTTGCGTGCGCCGCAAACGAATGGAATCGTGAATTTGTGTTTGTCGATGTGATACTCTTCGTCGGCCGGGGTGAGAACTTCGCTCTCGTCGATGCAGTCTACACCCAGAGATTCGAGGATTTGCGCTTCAACGAAATGTCCGATGCGCGCTTTTGCCATTACCGGTATTGATACCGCTTCGATGATTTTTGAGACAAGTTCTGGGTCGCTCATTCTTGCGACACCGCCGTCAGCTCTGATGTCTGCGGGGACTCGTTCCAGCGCCATAACAGCAACAGCGCCTGCTGCTTCTGCAATTTTGGCTTGCTCGGCATTGACGACGTCCATGATAACGCCACCCTTAAGCATCTGAGGCAGCGCCTTCTTGACGCGTTCTGTACCGACGCGAGGTTTGTCTGCGGATTTCTTGAGTTCCGTTACCATGATGTTTTCTTCCTCCTTGGAATTTTTCGAACGGTCGGGGTCTTAGGTTCTTTTCAATAATCTTTTGAAAGGTCCTGGCAGCACTTTTCAAAGCCTGAGCGGCTCTGGACTCCATCTGTTAAATAAACGATTGTCCTCCTGCTCCCAGTGCGTAACTACGGTTTTCTTCGGATACCGTCGAGATGTCTTCGAGGTACGATTTTATCGCGCGGGCGAGTCTGCGGACGCCGCGTTTGATCGTCTCTTCATCGAGTTGGATGAAGCACAAGCGCAAATATTCCGGATTGTCCGGTGTCAGGAAACACATGTCGCCGGGGGCATAAGTGACGCCCGCACGCTCGGCATAGGTGAGCAGATCTCGGCTGTGGCAGCCGTCGGGAAGCTTGATCCAGGCGAACATTCCGCCGTCAGGCTTCGACCAGGAGACTTTGTTTTTTTCTTTGTTGCTGCCGGCAAGATATCCAAGTTCCTTTTGTAAGGCACCGAGCATGGTGTCACGACGTTTCTTATACAACTCGCGAACAATTGAGAGGTGTTTGTCGTATAAACCTCTGTTGAGGAATTCGGCAAGCAGGACTTGCGAAATCGAATTGGTCGACAAGTTGGATGCGCGCTTGGCGATTGTTATGCGTGACATCGCTTTGGCAGGCGCAACCAGCCAGCCCAGGCGAAGGGCGGGACAGAGTGCTTTGGAGAAGGTTCCCATATGAATGACGAGGTTTTCGCCACCAGGAAGGGCGCGCAGCGAGGGCAATGGTTCTCCCTCGTAACGTAACTCTCCGGCGAAATTATCTTCGAGAATCGGCACTTGATGGTGATTGGCAAGTTGCATCAGGTTCTCACGCCGCTCGACCGACATTGTGATGCCGGTGGGGTTTTGATAGTTCGGAATGGTGTAGATGAACTTGACGCGCTGGCGTTTGAGAACCTGGTCGAGGACGTCGAGGCGCAGACCGTTCTCGTCTAGTGACACCGGAACGCATCTTGCCTGGCGGCTCTTGAAGCTACATATCGCCCAAAGATATGAGGGATCTTCCATTGCCACCACGTCCTGGGGATCAATTAAGATGCCAGAGACAAGATCAAGACCTTGCTGAGAACCGCTGACAATCAGCAATTCGTCATCAGTTACGTTGATATCCTGCGACTGGAGATATTTTTTTACTTCGCGCCGCAGATCCGGTTGCCCTTCTCCTGGGCTGTATTCGAACATCTCATGCCCGCGTCCCTGTTGGAGAATCGAGCTGAGCATGTCTTCGAAATCTTGATTCGGATACGAATCAGCAGTTGGAATTCCACCGGCGAAGGAGATAACTCCCTTCTGCCATCCGTATTTCGAATGTTCTAGCCTGAACATGTCGTAAACAGTTTGGCTTGCTCTCGAGAATTTTTCCGCCCAGATAAGCTCATCTGTATGCTCGAAACTTGGCGCTGGAGCGGTTTTCATCGGCAGGCGAGTGAAAGTCCCTCTGCCGACATGACTGGCGATATAGCCGTCCTTCGCCAGTTCCGCATAAGCTCGGGCAGCCGTAGAACGGTCTATGCCAAGCATTTCGGACAGGTGGCGATTTGTCGGGAGCTTGGTGTTGTCAGCGATCGCTGCCTCTTCGATTGCATCCTTAATATAGTCGGCAATGACCAGATAGATCGGTTTGCCGGCGGCGCCCCGCTGGCTGGAGATTTGCTCGAGTAGGTCGGACCATTGGGCGGTCATTTACGTTCCTAGCGACTTCCGGTTGGATTGTCTGGTGATTGGCTGGCTCGATCCCGCCAATTGGCTGCGTCGGTCCATGGAGCGGTCGCGCAGGTGGATGGCGTCGGAATGCCTTACATCCGAAACACCGTTTGGCGCGGCTCTAATTTGAAATATACTGCTAGTTATTGAAGTGATCAACCCAGCCAATAGATTAAATTGGCTTATTGGCTGGATCCGTGTCCGGACAATCGGGTGCCCGGTCCTTTCATCGAAAACCGGCCTACTTCTCGGCCCGGTCCGAGCTCGCGTAGCCGTCAATCGCCACTGCTATTGCAATTGTCCAGAGAATGAAGGCAATAGATGATGAGAAAAGAACGATGACCGCCAACGTCATCTGACCTGTGAAAGTCAGCAGTGTGGCGACGAATCCAGCTACCCATACAGGGAGCGCGCACCAACCCAGCCATTTGGGCATACCGCGCCCGGCGATGATGGAGCCCGCGAGCACCATACCGGCGCCGGCATATAGCGGAGTCGCCAGCACCAGAGATTGAGTGGCTGCGCGGTTAAGCGTTGCCCAGCTCTCCATAATCACGGCTTGCTTGTTGACGCCCGCAACGCCTGCATGCAGTTGCAGAGCCAGATCGCTGAACAAAACCAGCAGACTGCTTTGCGCCTGCAGATCATTCGAGACTCCGATAACCGTGATGAGAAGCGCGACTGTGAGGATCATGCTGTGACGTACCACAACTACATCTCGAATCGCTACGAAAAGAACGAGCGACGAAATTGATGAAAGGGCTGCCGAGATGCAGGCAAAGCGCCAGAAGATCAGGTTGTTTGTAATGAAATGCATGAGACGAACGAGCGAAAAGTGATCGAGCCTGCCTTCTCTATACAAATGAATGATCGTCAAAACCGCGATGGCGTGCGTTAAGGCACCGCCCACGCAAGCTAGCTGTAGAACTCGATACTTCCCCGGCGACGGTCCCTCATGAATGCCGGAGTCCGAAGGGGATTTTGTATCTAGAGCACTATCAGTCATTTTTGCGAATCACTTCGGTTCCACCAAGATAGGGTACCAGAACCGCTGGAACTTTTACGGAACCGTCAGGTTGCTGGTAGTTCTCGAGGATAGCGGCCAGAGTCCTGCCGATGGCTAGCGCGGAGCCGTTCAAGGTGTGGATGAAGCGCGCCTTGCCCCCGTCTGCCGGCTTGTATTTGATGTTGGCGCGGCGAGCCTGGAAGTCAGCGAAGTTGCTGCAAGAGCTTATCTCTCTGTATTTATCCTGCGCGGGGAACCAGACTTCCAGGTCATAGCACTTGCGCGCCGAGAAGCCGAGGTCTCCGGCACACAGGAGTATTCTTCTGTATGGCAGCTCGAGCATTTCGAGTACGGTCTCGGCGTCGCGGGTTAGCTTCTCATGCTCCTCGGCTGAAGATTCAGGCGTGGTGAAACGCACCAACTCGATTTTGTTGAACTGATGCTGGCGAATGTAGCCGCGCGTGTCTTTGCCTGCGCTACCGGCTTCCCGCCTGAAGTTCGGCGTGTATGCCGCGTGAAGAATAGGCAGATCTTCTTCTTTCAAAACTTCTTCGCGATATAAATTGGTGACCGGCACTTCCGCAGTCGGTACGAGGTAAAGCTCATCATCAGCGCATTTGTAGAAGTCTCCTTCGAACTTCGGCAGTTGTCCGGTGCCGACCATGCAGTCGCGATTGACGAGAATTGGCGGAAATACTTCCGTGTATCCATGCTTTCCATGCAGGTCTAGCATGAAATTCATCAAGGCGCGTTCTAACTTTGCGCCCCAATTCATCAAAACGGTGAAGCGCGATTCAGCGATTTTTACGCCGCGCTCGAAATCGAAGATGCCAAGGTCTGCGCCGATTTCGTAGTGTTGACGCGGGTTTTCGATGTTTGGTTTTTGCCCCCAGGTCGATATCTCTTTGTTTTCGGTTTCGTCTTTTCCGTCAGGAACGCTCGTGTCGGGGCAGTTAGGAATAGCCAATTGCAGCCGCAGAAGCGACTCTTCGAGGTCTTTCTTGAGCTGGGCGATCTCTTCGTTGCGTGTCTTGATGTTGGCAGACTCGGCTTTGAGAGCTTCTTTCTCCTCGGGTGAGACCTTGCCGGTCTTGAAGGTCTCGGAGATTTCGTTGCGGCGCGCATTGAGCGATTCCCATTCGCCCTGGACGTTGCGAAGATCAGCGTCGACCGAGACCAGCTCTTTAATTGAGAAGCCGCCGTTGCGACGATTGAGAGCCTTTTCGACTTCGTCGCTATGTTCGCGAACGTGTTTGATATCCAACATATTGAACTTTTTCCTTTGCCGCTACGTCTAATGCAATAGAAGCTCTTTGTGAAGAAGAAGAATTATATAAGAGGCTGCCGAAACCTGTGGTGTTTCGTTAATTGAGTTTGCATAACTGCATTGACTACTGAAAACGGCTGAACGGCTATGAATACGACTGCTTTGGCTCGCCAGAAGGTGATTAATTGGAGAAAACTTTTCGGGGCCTTTGGTGAGTCTCTGGTTTGTCGCTGGTTGGTGCGGCATGGTTGGGAGATCATTGCAAGGAACTGGCGCTGCGGTCGTTCTCCCGAAATTGATGTCGTGGCGCGAGCACCCGATGGTGAGATTGTTGTGATCGAGGTGAAGACAAGAAGTATCCGGCCTGAGACACGTCTGGACAATATCGAGTCGGCAATTGAATCGGTCAACGGTAGAAAGCGCCGCAGGCTCATGCAGCAAAGCATAAAATATGGCGATATCGCTGGATGTCGTGTGCGGCGCGTGGACTTGATCGTCGTAGGCGCGCCATCGAGCGCTCTTCGACAATTGAGGTTGGAAATCGAGGCGGAGTGCGCGCGGCAGCAACGCGAGTCTCTTTTCCAAAACTATTTAAAACTGGACGACACTTTGCGGCACATTATCGATGAAGTGGCTCGGGCTGTCGTTCTGGAGAGCCTGCAAATTATTTGCTTTGAGGATATTTTGAGCCAATGAGGTGGTCCGCCTGTGTCGGTTGGTTGTGGTGAGCCAATCGCGCTGTAATTAGCGTTGCAAATTCGAGCTCAATTAAGCAGCACTTCTGTTAAGCGATGTATTCTAAAGTCGAATTTCTCGCAGATAATTTTCTCGTCAGGCAGTTTCGTCGAAATGGTTGGTGCATCCTGGTTTTGAGGCTTCGTTATGCAATCCTTTCTACGTACTTTCCCCAATGAGATCCCTTGGACCAAATGTTATTCTCTTCCTGTGTTTTCATATATCCGCAAATAAGCCCCTGGTGGCTTGGCCGCATGAGTTCGGCAGGAGGAAATTGTGTTTGTTTGGAAAGAGAGACAAAATTTCCGCGATGAGATGCTGAAGATCGTAGATCTGGAGTCGGACAGGCTTGGATCGAATCGTCGGGCGATAGGGCTAGTGCCGTTCCCGACGGATGTCGCCGGGCGCGAAGTCGTTGAGTCAGCGAACTTTCGTTATCAAAAGGTCCTGATTGCTCTGGAAGGTAAAGGCAGCACCTGCTGTCTGAAGGTCACTTCGCCGAAGCGCAGATCGCGAGGAGCGGTTCTCGTCTTTCGTGGTAGAGCCCTTGGCTCCATTTATGGACGCAAGGATCTGATGGAAACAAAGCTCGGTGAGGATGCGTACCAAGAATTCGTCAAGGATCTCGCTGATCCCGAGAGTATCGTCGACACCTACATTTTGCCTGAGCAGATTGCTCTTGCTGCCAGCTCTCTTTTTCATGGAACCACATATACGCAGCCCGAAAATGTCAGTCCGATGGCAGCGTTTGACAAGGTCTATAACGATCTTAAAGCTTGTGAAATGCCAGGATGCATCGTTGCAAAACGATGCGGTACCGACGACCTTTTATGCCTTGTCTACATGTTTGGCGGCCAGATTATTGGTGTCTTCACGTTTACCGAAGGCTGGTTGGACAATACCTACGAATCTGCTGCAGAGCTTTTTGTCAGCCAGGCTATTTCGGTTTCCGCTGGAAGACTCGATGCGACAAACGTACGCCAGGTGCGAGAGTTAACGTTCTCGCTTGCTGGAATCTAAAGAACTCAAAGCCAGACAACTCGAAGGAATCATTGATCCAAGGAATGATTGCTCGGTAAAAAGCAGTGCTTGCCGAGCCTGGTATCGTATATGGTGCACGCGGGCGACGGTGAGGCTGTCCCCGACCGTTACCAGCTGCCCGTTGGTTCCAGCCTGGCGGCCCGGGCATGCTATCATCTTTCACTGACCGGGTCTCGCCGGTTTCCAATCGAGTTGAATTGAAATGGAAACGTCCGTTATCTCGCCAAATACAAGTCTAATGCCGCTGACCGCTCATGTTGACGAGCGACAGCATCTGATCATCGGTGGTTGCGATACCAATGACCTGGCTCAACGCTTCGGAACTCCCTTGTGGATTATCGATTACGCCACAATCGAGCAGTCCGTTGAATCATGCAAACTTGGTCTTGCCGCCTATCCCAACGGTTCTATTCATTACGCAGGCAAAGCTTTCATGTGCCTGGCGATGGCAAAAATAGTCAAACGGCTTGGTCTTGGACTTGATGTGGTTTCCGAAGGGGAGCTGTACACAGCGCTCAAAGCAGAACTGGAGCCATCGAAGCTTCTCCTGCATGGCAACAACAAATCCGAAAGTGAGCTTCGTATGGCGCTCAAGCATGGTGTCAAAATCGTGGTTGACGGAATTTCGGAATTGTCGCTTGTGGCCAAAATTGCGGCGGAGACAAAAAAAACCGCTGACATTCTGGTTCGCTTGATGCCTGGTGTGGAGCCGGATACGCATCACTACATTCAGACTGGCGGCACGGACAGCAAATTCGGATTGCCCATAGATGAGCTTGATGACTTCATCTCGATAGTTCTGGGACTCAAAGACTCAATTCGCTTCAGAGGCATTCATACACACATCGGCAGCCAATCTCACGATTTGACGCCATATCTTGAAATTGCCGATATTTTGGCGGACGTGGTCCTTTATCTAAAGGACAACTACGAGGTTCCTGTCGAGATCGTCGATGTGGGCGGCGGTCTCGGAATTGCCTACGTCAAGGAAGACACACCGCTTCCCATTCATGACTGGGCGGCAGGTCTGGCGAAGCAAGTCATCCGGGCCTTTTCGGAGCGGGGCATCGAACTGCCTGAATTAATCTTGGAGCCGGGGCGGTCAATCATCGGCTCGGCCGGCGTCACGGTCTATCGAGCCGGACACGAGAAGACCGTTGCAAGCGGCACCAGGTACGTTGCTCTGGATGGCGGAATGGCTGATAATCCCCGCCCTGCTACCTATAACGCCAGGTATACCGCGGCAATCGCTAATCGAATGAATGCTGAGTCTACCCAGACCACCACAACGCTTGTCGGCAGATACTGCGAGTCAGGGGATATAATTATTAAAGATGCTGGCATACCCGCGAAATCCGGCGACTTGATTGCCGTGTTCGCAACCGGTGCATACAACTATAGTATGGCCTCTAATTACAACCGCACTGGTCGCCCGGCCTGCGTTCTTGTAAAAGATGGTTCTGCCGAGGTAATTCTCGAGCGAGAAACGAATGAGGACTTACTTAGCCAGGACAGGGTGCCAGCGTGGCTTAGTGACTAACCGGTGGATGAAATTGAACGAAGTCCTTCAGATGTTCACCACACAGAGTTGGGACTACGAGTTTCTCCTGCGGCTTGCCGTTCAGGTCGTAATCATCAGTTATGCGCTTGCCTGGGGCTGGCAGCGGATTGCGGGCAGTCAGGCCGAGCGACTCGTTAAAGGCGTTCTGGTTCTGGCAGCTTTCTGGGCCATAGCCTCAGCACTGAAATTTCAGTTGATCACATCTTTGTTGCATACGTTTGTTCCGGTTGCCTTAATCGGTTTGGTTATCATCTTTCAGCCGGAACTCCGCCGTGGCCTTGGTCACCTCGGTCGTATGCGAACATTCAGATTCGACTGGTCGCTGGCTGACGCCGACTATGAGCGCACCGTCCGTGATATCGATCACATCATCAATGCAATTCGGGAATTATCCCGCTCGAAAACAGGTGCGCTTATCGTTATCGAGCCTCTGGAAGGCGAGCGTGATTATGTGAGCCCGGGAACAACGGTCAACGCGGATATCTCCTCGACCCTGCTCCTCACGATCTTTTTTGGAAATTCACCACTTCATGATGGAGCGGTCATCATTAGAGAAACCAAGATAGTTGCTGCAGGGGTCATCCTGCCAATGACCGAAGATCCTCAGCTTAGTTATAGGTATGGAACTCGACACCGCGCCGCTATCGGCTTGTCCGAGTTGTATGATGGGCTTTGCATCGTTGTCTCCGAAGAGACGGGCGCAATCTCGGCAGCCAGCCGCGGCATGCTGGCTCGTTACAAGAGTGCCGACGATCTCAAAGACCCGATCCTATACCTTTACACGCAAGGCGGCGACTCGAAGAATCCAAATCCGTTGGGCAACTTCCTTTCACTGTTTACTATGGGTAGAAAGGACATCGGCGCCGATGATGACGAAACTGGCGAGCATGAAGCTCTTACTAAAGAGCAGCTTGCCGAAAGTGGTGGATATGCTGCCCTTCAGATGAAGGACGGTAAACCTGTTCGCTCCAAGCAGGGACGTGCTTCTAGAGAACATCAGATTTATAGCGCCGGAACGACTAAAACAACAAAGTCGAACAAAGCTAGAACTAAATCTGATACCACTAAGAATAAGACCATTCGTCCTCAACTCGCAGAAGATGAAGGCGATGATTATAGACGTAGTACCACAAATAGTACCAGCTCGGAAGACGAGATGGCAGAGGAAGTCAGCAGTGGCAGCGTAGGATAACATCCACGCATTTTCCAACGAGGTTTATATGATGCGATTCGTTCTGATCCTGGTAGCGCTGTATACGGTGTCAATGCTCACTGCCTGCGGTTCACCCGACTCAGCTAATGAAGAAATCAAACCTGCTGGTACCGCAGCAGCTACACAGCCTAATCAGCCGATTATGCCATCGATGGAACAGATGGCAGGTGAGCTGCCTGTAAACCAATATCCAGGCTCTTCTCTTATGATGTCATCACGCAAGGGCGACCAAAAAATCAGTATGTACACATCCAAGGATGAGTATGCGAAGATAGTCACCTTCTACAAAGATTTTGTCACCACCAACAAGTGGAGCATCATTACGATAGATGAGAATCCGACCGATTCAGCTATCATAGCCAGCAAAGACAAGGTCAAAATGACAGTAGAAGTGAAACCGCCGCAGGAAAATGTAGGTCCCAAGGTAACTACAATTTCGGTGACGACCGAACCGCGTGCAGCGGCGGACAACCTGTAATACATCCTAGTGGAATTGCAATATCTCGTCGAGTGTAATGCATCTACCCAATGCAGTGCCAAGCGATTTTATTGCGTGGGCTAGACGGAGATCCTTGTGTTGAAACGTCTCGGATATTCGAGCTGCGGTTGAAAGCAATAATCGAATGCGTTGATCGGATTCATATAGACCATGATCATCCAAATATTCTGCAGTAATCACTGCCAAAATTTCGACGGACACTGTTCGTTCGTTATCACTTCCCAACTGACTCAATTCGAAAACTAGATCCGCGATCGCGATTGGATCTTCTAAAGCCGCATGTGCTTTTGCGTAGAACGGCAAACGAAACGATAGTAGTGCAAGGGCAAGACCGAGCACCATTTGGTCGTCTTTTTCTCTGCAGATCAAACGTCGCTGAATTTTCCCTTCAGTCCAATTCAGTGCTTGACGAAACGTTAAGTGAACGGGGTGCAATTTCCAATCTGAGTCCATGATCCAATTAAACCTTATTTGATGAGACTTTCGCA
>JADMIO011413786.1_pt1 | contig 10109 bp, 9 predicted proteins | sample 8958161 | NCBI WGS metagenome assembly JADMIO01 (sample SAMN16585339, study PRJNA669376) | soil metagenome | isolation source: Crop rotation soil | place: USA: Cullars Rotation, Alabama | collected 2011
GCGCTCGCGCACTCCTACATCGCCGAGATCGCCATCGAACAGCGCGACAAAAACACGGCGCACAACGCCGCCGAAGCCGGAATCAAATCCGCCGAGCGCGCCGTTCAACTCAAATCCGATTTCGCCGAATATCACCGGCTCTACGGCACGCTCTGCGGGCAAGCGGTATCTGCCAACGTGCTGCAAGGCCTGAAATACGGCCACTGCGCGCAAGACGAGGTGAACAAGGCGCTGCAGCTCGATCCCAAAGCCGCGCTCAACCACATCGGCCACGGCGTGGGGAATTATTATCTGCCGTCACAATTCGGCGGAGGCATCGAACCCGCGATTAAGGATTTCACCAAGGCTGCCGAGCTTGATCCGAAATCAGCCGAGGCGCATCTGTGGTTGGGGCTCGCGCTACGCAAGGCGAATCGCAACGCGGAGGCGCGCAAGGAATTTCAGAAAGCCCTCGACTTGAATCCTGGCCGAGTGTGGGCGAAACAGCAACTGGATAAGACTCCAGCGCAGTAACTACTTCTTCTCGGGCGACCCGACCACGCGATTCGCGAAGTAATTCACCACCTTCGCCTCATTGCGAGCCACCTCATAATACGCGGCTTTCAGCAACTGATCCTTGCGATTGATCAGAGTCTCGCGAATCGTCTGCTGCACTTTGGGATCGCTGAGTTCGCGCTGCCCCGCTGGCTCGCGTGACAGGACCTTTAGGATTCGATACCCCTCCGCGGTGTGCATCACGCCCGTGGTTTCACCCGGTCGCAGAGCCATAATCGTTTTGCGAAGCTCGGCATTCGCGCGCTCCAACGCCGACTCGGGGACGAATCCCAAATCGCCGCCATTCTGCGCCGACCCGTTGGGATCTTCCGAGAAACTCTGCGCGAGCACCGCGAAATCGTCGCCTTGTCGCAAGCGCGCGTAGATGTTTTCGATCTTCCGCTTAGCCTGCTCTTCGTCCTGCGCCTTGTCGTTTTTTAAGTTGCGAACGTTCGGGTCGGGATTCGCAGTCACCAGGATCTGAGCCATGTGAATCTGAGGCTCGGCCAGATTGAAGCTGGGCTTGTTGGAGTTGTAGAAATCGCTGATGTTCTTGTCGGTGATGTTGATCTTCGACGTGATTTCTTTGTTCAGCAGCTTGGCCTCGCTGAGATCGCGCCGCAGTTGAGCCTTCAGATCCTCGATGCTCATCTTGCGCGCATTGAGCTGCTTCTGAAATTCTTCGGCGGTATAGGGAGCTTTCAGTTCGTTGAATTTGGCTTCGACATCGGCGTCGGTGGCCATGAGGCCCTGCTTCTCGGCGCGCTGCAACATGATCTCGCCGTCGATCAACGTGCGCAGCACTTCCATCTTCTGAATGTCGGACTGATCATCGCTTTCCTTTTCCGACGCCGTGGCGAAGCTGGTTTGGAATTGTTTGTCGAGCTCGGCGTAAGTGATCGGGCGGCCGTTAACGGTCGCAGCAACGTTGGCGGGCGCGGATCGATTGCAGCCGACGAGCAGCGCCAGTGCGCTGAATGTGAACAGAACTCTATGCATGGAAGTGAGACGTGAGGCCAGAGTTACATTGTACAGTCAGTCGGCGATTGTCCGTTCCTCCGTCGAGGGACGTTTCGTGCGTACGATTCCTCTATACCGCGCTGCGGTATATTGAAAAGGTTGGATGACACGACCGAGATCGCGGTCTTGCAACTGCCAAGGTTCAAGACAGAGGCCACTCAGTTGATCGGGCTGAGGGAATCTCAGAGCTCGCGGAATTCTTGTCTGTAAACCGCTTCGCGGCGATGTGATTCCAGGCTCGTCCGGCATGAGAAAGCTGCGGTGGGCAGCAAAGGGCCGAGGGAAGCGGGGCGGTGCTCGCGTGCTCGTATATTTACGTGGTCGTCGCAGCGAGGATTTACTTACTTCGATGCTATGCGAAGAACGTTCAGACCGAACTCTCAGCATATGAGCGAAACAAGTTGCGTAAGATTGCGATCGAATTGAAGGGATCTCGCTAGAATGCCGCGAAAAATGAAAACTTCGAAGTCGAGCTTCGGCGAAGAACTGGTAGCCGACCTGAAGCTCGTTGTTGCACATCAGCGCGGGCAGATCGAGCTCGAACAAGTATGGCCGAAGCCGCTCGACATCAAAGCCATCCGCAAACGCGTCAAGATGTCACAAGCAGAATTTTCGAAGGCGTATCGAATCAGTAAGCGAGCTCTTCAAGAGTGGGAACAAGGCGGTCGTCAGCCCGATTCGGCGGCTCGCGCTTATCTGACCGTGATCGCGAAAAATCCTACTGGCGTCCGTCGCGCTCTATCGAAGGAGTGAGACTATCGCCTACTTCAACGCAATCCGCCGAAAGTCCCGAGCCCGATCGCTAGGCGTGAACGATCGCCGTGGTATCGAGCGGCAACGGCGTGCGGCTTTTTCGATGCTCGTCGGCGATCATTTGAAATACGCTGCCCAAGTCCGCGAGAGCTCTTCGGCAGTCGACATCAGCGCGTGACACCCGGGAATCGCGGGGATTTCCGCCACCCAGCCATCCGGCTGATTTCGGCACAGACGACTTTGTAATCCTCGAACGTCACGACTCTAGTCCGGACAATCGATTTTCCAGAACCATCGGTTGCAGAGTAGTTCCTCCCAGCAATCCCCGGATCCAATGCGAGTTCGCGCCGCGGACCTGAGGAAGTCTTGCGGATGACCGCGCCGTAGTAATCAAACGTCACTTCGCATCCCGCCAATTCTCCCCGACCCCAACATCCACCAGGAGCGGTACCTCGAGCTTCCGCACCGACTCCATCTCGGTCTTCACCATCCCCCGCACCTCTTCGACCTCCTCCACCGGGGCCTCGAAGATCAATTCGTCGTGCACCTGCAGCAGCATCTTCGTCTGCATCCCGCGCAGCTTCTCGTCGATCCGGATCATCGCGAGCTTGATCAGATCCGCGGCCGATCCCTGCAGCGGAGTATTCACCGCCGTCCGCTCCGCGAACCCGCGAGCATTCGGATTCTTGCTCTGCATATCTGGAATCGGCCTCCGCCGCCCGAACATATTCACAGAGACACCCGTCCGCCGCACCTCCGCGATCGTCTGATCCAGCCAGCGCCGCACGCCCGAATAGCGTTCGAAGTACGCGCGAATGTAGGCGTCGGCCTCGCGCCGGTCGATTCCCAGCGACGTCGCCAGCCCGAACGCGGTCTGCCCGTACACGATTCCGAAATTCACGGCCTTCGCGTTGCTGCGATGCTCGCGCGTCACCATCAGCGGCGGGACCCCGAACACCTCGGCCGCCGTGCGCGTGTGAATGTCCTCGCCGTTGCGGAACGCATCCACCAGCACCGGGTCTTTCGAATAGTGCGCCAGCAGCCGCAGCTCGATTTGCGAGTAGTCGGCCACCACCAGCTTCCACCCCGGCCTCGGCACGAACGCCGCGCGAATTTCGCGGCCCAGCTCGGTGCGGATCGGGATGTTCTGCAGGTTCGGATTCGACGACGACAGTCGCCCGGTCGCGGCGCCCGCTTGGTTGAACGTCGTGTGCAGCCGGTCGGTGAACGGATCGATCAGGCTCGGCAGCGCATCCACGTACGTTCCCTTCAACTTGGCGAGCTGACGGTAATCCAAAACCTTACGCGCGATCGGATAGTTCTCCGCTAAGTCTTCCAGAACATCCGCCGCCGTCGAAATCACCTTTCCGCGACCCATCCTAGTCGGCGCAGGCAGACTCATGTCTTCAAACAAAACCTTGCCTAATTGTTGTGGCGAGTTGATATTAAACGTTTTCCCCGCCAGCTCGTATATCTCGGCGGTCAGCCGCGCGATCTCTTCTTCCATGCGGCCGCTCATCACGCGCAACTGCGCCGGGTCGATGCGAATCCCGCACGCCTCCATCCGAGCCAGCACACGCACCAGCGGCAGCTCGATTGACTCGTACAGATCGACTAATCCAGCCGATTCAATTTCCGCTCGAAGTTTCTGATAAAGCGAGATGATCGCATCAGCCTGACCGCACGGATCGGTCTCGATATGGCGATCCAAATAGCGTTCCGCGAGCGACACCATATCGCAATGCCCCGGGTCCGCCGAGATCAGGAATCCGTACAACATCACGTCGTGCTTCAGCGACGGAACATCGCCCGATTCGCCGCCGAACTGTCGGATCATCGCTTTGATGTCGTGGCCCACCGTCGCTCGCGACGAAACCCCGCCGCCCGTCCACGATCTAGCCGACTGCGGCGCCGACGAATAGGCGAGGATCGTCTCCGACATCATCTCGCCCGACGCGACCGCGACCGGCAACTCCGCATCCACGCGACCCAGCCACTCAGTCATCGCTTCTTTGGATTCGAACGATTCATAGTCCGTCGGCTGTATCGCTTTCGCTTCCGGCCCTAACTCGCGCAGCAGGCTCGAGAACTCGAGCTCCTTGTAGATCGGCCGCAGCGCTTCCACGTCCGGAGCCTTCGCCGTCAGCGATTCCAGGTCCAACTCGATCGGTACGTGGCAATCGATGGTCGCGAGCTTTAAACTCAGTTCGATCTGCTCGCGATTGTTGATCAGGCTTTCGCGATACGTCTTCTTCTCCACCTCAGCCGCATGATCCAGCGCGTTCATCAGCGACCCGAACCGTTGGATCAACATCAGCGCGCCCTTCTCGCCGATCCCCGGCGCGCCCGGAATGTTATCGATCGCGTCACCCTTCAACGCCAGCAGATCCGCGACCTGCGCCGGCTTCACGCCCATGTACTGCTCGACCCCCGTCGCGTCGTACACCAAGTCCGCCTTCATCGGATTCAGCATCTTCACGCGATCGTTCACAAGCTGCAGCATATCCTTGTCGCTCGACACGATCATCACGTCGACGCCCTGCTCCACCCCGAGCCTCGCCAGCGTCCCGATCACATCGTCGGCTTCGAACTTCGGCGACTTGAGAATCGGCACGCGCAGGCCTTCGAGCGCCTTGCGAATCCACGGCAACTGCTGCTTCAATTCGTCCGGCATCTCCGTGCGATTCGCCTTGTACGCCTCGAACGCCTCATCGCGGAAGGTCGGCCCTTCGCTTTCGAAAACCGCCGCGAGGTATTCAGGAGCGAAGTCTTTCTGAATCCGCCGCACCATGTTGTGGAAGATCAGCACGGCTTCGGTCTGAAACCCCTGCGCCGTTCGCATCGGAGGAGCGCCCGTGCGCGCGCGAGCATGGAAGGCTCGGAAAATGAATCCGAAAGAATCAATCAGAAATAATCGGGGCACGTACTTCCATTCTAGTTGAGGCGCGACCGTAAGGAAGCCCGTTTTTGTGGCATTTTTCCCACACTCCAAGCCTTCCGCCCGTGTCTATTGCGCCACACTAGCCAATAAGCAAGTCTTTTTTAATCAGTAAACTAGCCAACTAGATTCCGCGTCATTACAATAATAGGAGCCGCGAACGTAAGTAAGCGGGCAGTTGGAACCGCGAACGTAAGTGAGCGGGCACTTTGAAACTCGTCGGAGGTTCGATTTCTGAGATTTGAGACAACGGTCCAGCGCCCCGTGGAAGCATCGGGCGTCGGGCTCCACAGCGGCGTCCCGGTAAAGATCCGAATCCTCCCCGCCCCGCCGTCCACAGGCATCGTCTTCGTCCGTACCGACCTCGACCGCTTCACCGTCCCCGCCAGCTGGCGCTACGTGCAAAAAGTCAGCTACGCCACCAGCTTGATGCGGCAGGGCGTGCTGATCTCCACCACTGAGCATCTGCTCAGCGTCTTCTACAGCATGGGCGTCGACAACGCCTATATCGAAATCGACAACCTGGAAGTCCCGATCATCGATGGCAGCGGCAAGCCGTTCATCGAATTGATCAAGGCCGCGGGCATCAAGGAATATCGCAAGCGCCGCCGCTTCCTCTGCATCCGCCGGCCCGTCTCCGTCGAAGCCGGCGAAAAGCGCATCAGCATTCTCCCATCTGACCGATTCCTGCTGAAGTGCGATGTCTTCTTCGACCACCCACTAGTAGGCCGACAGATGTTGGAGCTGGAAGTCACACCCGAACGCTACGCCGCCGAGCTCGCACCCGCCCGCACCTTCGGCTTCGAATACGAGCTCGACCAGATGCGCAACATGGGTCTGATCCGTGGGGCATCGCTCGAAAACGCGGTCTGCTTCGACCGCACCTCGATCCTCAACCCCGGCGGTCTCCGATTCGATGACGAATGCTGCCGCCACAAAGCGCTCGACCTGATTGGCGATCTCGCGCTGATCGGCAAACCGCTCCTCGGTCATGTCATCGCGGAAAAGGCGGGACACGCGATGCACTTCGCGCTGGTCAACCGAATCATGTCAGACCCCACGCTCTACGAAATTCTGACGTTCGACCAGCTCGCGACGCGGGTCGCACACGCGCTGGTCTCGTAATCGTTCACTGCCGCAGTTTCTCGAAGTGGTCCACCAGCCACACCTCGACATTCGTCTTCTTCTTTTCAATCTTCAACCCCAACTGCGCCTGCACCGCCTGATAAAACAACGCGCCCTCGCCCGACAAACCCTCCGCACTCACCAGTGGCTTCCCGAGAAACGGCCCCAGGTCGATTTTGAAATCGTACGATCCCTTCAGCCCCGTCTCATCCAGCACCACTTCCTCGAAATTGTCCGACAGCATCGCCGCCAACAAAAACATGTCGCAATTCTTGAACTCGATCGTCGACCCTTGTGGCACCGCCGAAAAATCCCCCCCCGCGGCCTTCTGCAGCTTCGGAGCCTCGCCACCCTGCTTCAGCACGAACGCATTCACCGCGGACGATTCACGATGCACCGCCAGCTTGAACCGCTCCGCCAGCAGCGGCCGCAGCATCGTAAACAACTCCGTGCGAGTCGCCGGCTTCGCCGCCGTGCCCGAGATCTGATAATGCGTCTCCAGCGGGGCGTCTTTCACCTGATAATTCTGCACGCCGTACGCCAGAGCGATCGCTTCCCACAGCGTCACATACGGCAGCTTCAGCGAATCCTTGGTTGTCGAAAACTCCCACGCAAAATGAAATCGCGGCGCCGTGGCCACCACTTCCTTCACGGTCGCCGTCTGAAACGCAGGGGGCTGCGCCAGTGCGATGCCAACGCACAACACGCTACACGCTACAGTAATTCTGATGAGACTCACGCTGTTTATTGTAGCTGTCAGCGCTCTTGCGCAGACCCGAACGGTCACCGACGCCGAGGTGATGCGCGTGCACAAATCCGCGCTGCTGATCGACACGCACAACGACATTACGAGCCGCACCGTCGAAGGGCTCGACATCGCGAACGACAACCCGCCGCCTCCGCCGACGCACACCACCGTCGAGCGCCTCAAGCAGGGCGGTGTGGGCGCCACGTTCTTCGCGGTCTACGTCGCCGGCGATTATGTGAAGGACAACCGCTCGGCGAATCGCACGCTGCAGATGATCGACACCGTGCGCCACGACATCATCGCCCAGCACCCCAACGATTTTGTCTTCGCCACCACGGCCGCGCAGATCGAGGCCGCGCACAAGCAGGGCAAGATCGCCGCGCTCATGGGCATCGAAGGCGGTCACGCGATCGAAGACAGTTTGCGGCTGTTGCGCGATTACTACGCGCTCGGCATTCGCTACATGACGCTCACGCATTCGAACACCAACAACTGGGCCGACTCCTCGGGCGACATCACTAAATCCGACGTCAAGCATCACAACGGCCTCACCGATTTCGGCAAGGATGTGGTGCGCGAGATGAACCGGCTCGGCATGATGATCGACATCTCACACGTCGCCGACAAAACGTTCTTCGACGCGCTTGAGGTGAGCAAGGCGCCCATCATGGCGTCGCACTCCTCCGCCCGAGCTCTCGCCAACGTGCCGCGCAACATGACGGACGAAATGCTGGTCGCGATCGGGAAGAAAAGTGGAGTGGTGCAGGTGAACTTCAATTGCGGATTCCTGGTGGCGGGTTCGACGGCTACCAACAATCGCGCGAAGCTCTCCGATGTGGTCGCGCACATCGACCACATCAAGAAGGTGGCGGGCATCAACGCCGTGGGAATCGGGAGCGATTTCGACGGGATCACCTGCACCCCCGAAGGTCTGGATGATGTATCGAAGTTCCCGAACCTGACACGAGCGCTACTGGAGAAGGGTTACTCCGCGGATGACATCAAGAAGATCTACGGAGGAAACATCCTGCGAGTCATGCGAGCCACCGAAGCCGCGGCCAAGCCGTGAACCGCCTGTGTTGAGGCGCGACCGTAAGGGAGTGCGCAAGGAACCGCGAACGTAAGTGAGCGGGCAGAACGCGCCAACTACGGGTGGTTGATCTTAACGTCTTTGGGAAGCTTCAACTCGAACGCGGAGTCGGCGATCACCGGATTGATCTTCACATTCGAATAATCGACCAGGTAGTAATTGTCGGACGGCGCCGTAAATTTCAGGCGAATCGCGTAGCTCTGTCCCTCGGGGATCCAAAGCTCGAACTTGACGAAGAGCTTCTTCACTTCCTCCGATTTCGGCGTCAGCTCCACACGCGTCGTCGACACCGACCCCAGCTGCTCCGTGCCCACAACCTTCAACGTGTAATTCTTCTTCAGATCCTCGCCCGACGACCCGAACGCCAGCAACACATATTGATCCACCGACGATTTGTAGCGGCTCAAATCATACTCGGTCGCGGTCTTCGCAAGAGGCGTATACAACAAGGCCTTCTTATCCCGGATCAAGCTCGTGTGCACGTCGGGCTTCGTGTAATCGATCACAGCCATCAGAGACTTCGGCCCGCGCTTAATCTTTAGCGTTCCGTACGACTCAGTCAAATCCTTGATGATTGCGGTGTACTCACCCTGCTTGATATCCGCAGAAGCCGTTTTGAACAATTTCGAACTTGTGTCCATGCGCGCGAGAATCGCGTCGAGACTATCGGCGCGCACAATACCGGCCGCGAACAGCGCAACGAAGAAAAATTGTTTCACTTAGTGAACGCCATGTAGCCAGTCACTTCCTGGCTGGCCTCGTCATTGATCGGCTCAACGCTCGTCACCGTAGGCGGATGCGACTTGAACCGCGCGCGAATCAGCGACGTCGCCTTCGGCACCAGTTGATCGTCCGGAGTCCCCGTCAGCAGCTTCGCCGGGATCCACACGCCGCCCCCGAGCATCACGATATTACCCGCCGGATTCGGCTGATCCTTGAACATCTCGCGCGGCGTCAGGAAAATGAACACCAGAATCAGGCCGACCATCACGTCGTACTGCCAGCTCGCGCGTTTGTAGTCCCAGAACAGGAACCGCGAAAAGAAATTCACGATTTCAGTTTAGCGCGACGATCTCCCACGTGCCGTCCACTCGCCGCACGATCGCGCGCACCTCGCGCTGGCCGGTAGTCGCGATCAGATCGAACCCGATGCGGATCGAAGTGAACGTCGCGTCAGCGATTCCCAAATCCGGCGTCACCAGTTGCAACCGCACCCGAGCATACGATCCCGCATTCTCTCGCCAAGGCATCTCCGACGACCCGTATTGCGCTTGCATCAGCGCCTGCACATCGTCGATATCGGCGGGCCGGGGTTGCGGAAAGATCAGAGTCGAGGCGAGACAAAGGAGGAGCCGCATGACCGGAAATGCCGCGTCAGGCGATTTCCTTTCAGCGAGAGTTACTCAATAAACCCAAGCTTCTTCAACGATTCCCGAGGCTCCGCCCCACTATCCGAATCATCGAAATGCGACACCGGCCCCAACTCCCGGCCATTCTCCAGAGCCACCCCGTACGGAGGATCGCCAAACGGGAACAGCTTCTTCAGCATCTCGAAGTCGCTCGAATTCTTGGCATCGAAATGCGTGTCGCGCATGAACGCCGCCGCGAATTGCGGATACGAGACCGGCAACCCGATCCGCACCACGTCGCTCTTCCATTTATACGTCGACATGTGCCGAGCCGCCGCGTCGCAATGGCTGCACGTCGGATCGTAGAAATACAGGAACACCCGACCATGCTGCAGCGAATACGGCTGGCCTTCTACCAGAATCGAATCCGGAGCCTTCGTGCCCGTCTGATGCGTCACCGCAGAGCCGTAGCTCACGCCCGTGAACACCGCGATCACGCCGAGCACCACCATAGCGCTGCGCAGGCTCTGCGCCGGCTTCGCCCACACGCCC
>JADMIO011227430.1_pt1 | contig 10108 bp, 11 predicted proteins | sample 8958161 | NCBI WGS metagenome assembly JADMIO01 (sample SAMN16585339, study PRJNA669376) | soil metagenome | isolation source: Crop rotation soil | place: USA: Cullars Rotation, Alabama | collected 2011
CCCAAACGACCCATCGCTGAACAGCACCACCTCCGCCCTTAGCCGCCGCGCCGTCTCATCATCATCGTTGTTCGCCAAAAGCGCCCCGCACAGCCGGAACGCGGCCGCAAGGTCCCCCGGCTGGTCCGTCGGCGTGATCCCATCCAGCGCCGCCCGCAGCCCGCCCCGGTCCGTCGTAAACCCCGTCAGCGTCCGCGGCTCGGCCGCGAACGAAACAATGCTCACCGCCGTCCCCGGCGAGCTCCGCGCCAGCCCATCCAGCAACTTCGACGCCCGCGCCAGCGCCGCCTGTAGCCGCGTCGCCCCCGCCTCATCCCCATCCCGCGCCGACATCGACGCCGACCGGTCGATTAGCACAATCACCTTGTCCGCCGCGGCCGCCGCAGACCGGATCGCCGGCCGCGCCAGCGCCATCAAAAAGAGCGCCAGCACCACCAGCTGAAGAAAGAAGAGCCAGGTCGGCCGCAACCACCGCAGCGGCACATTCACCTGAAGATCCCGCGTCGCCTGCTGCCATAGCAGCGTCGAACTCACCCGGATCGGCCGCCGCCGCAGCTTCAGCAAATAGAACACCACCAGCGCCGGCACCGTGACCGCCGCGGCGATGATGGCCGGAATGGGCGAAAGGAAAGTCAACAGGCCATTGTTGGCGTCCCGCGCCGGCCCAATTGCGGAACCCGCCGTTCCACGCGGCGAACGGTCCTTCGTATGAACCGCCGGCGCCCCAGCCTGAGATTGGCCGCATTCCTATCACTCGCCGCGGCCCTGTCCGGCTGCTCGAAGCCCGCGCCCTCCCCGCCCGTCGCTCTTGCCCCGGGCCCGCCAACATCGGCGGACGAACTGCGCCGCATCCTGCCCGATGCAATCGCCGGAACCGCAAACTCGATCACCATCGCCGGACTTCAACTCACCGAGCTGCCCGCCCGTTTCGACCTCAATCCGAAGCGGACGACGCTCATGTCGATGCCCCCGGGCAAGCGCATCTGGGCCGGGAAACACGATGAAGTCATCGTAAGCAGCCGCAAGATCGGCCCCGACGACACGATCATCTGGCTCGAGCCGATCATCGACGCTAGTGGCGCAGGTTCGGTCAAGCTCATCTGGAGCGCCAGGGACTCGATCCACTGGCAGTACCCCGGCGGGATCGTGCAGACGCTCGAGGCGCCTAGCGATTCATCCACGGTCTTGGTCATCGATGACGATGGGCATCCATCCGCGGCCGCCGGCCCGAACTGGAACCTCATCGTCGCTTTGCAAGGCAACACCGGCGTGATCTGCTGGCGTGACCCGGCCCACGACGGCACCTTCGCTCGCGCCACCGCTCCATCTGCGGGCTGGGTCCCCGGCTTCCGTCGCTTCGAACTCGTCGCGCCCAGCGCCGGCGTCCCGGGCACAGGCTTCATGCGCCTACGCCCGCTCCTCCCGACCGACCACTAATCGCCCATCCATTCGGCCCCGCTCGGCCCGCCCGGGCCAGCCTACCAGCACCAATCTGCCACACATTTGTACTTTGCACTTTCTCTTCTATTCTCATCCCCCCCGATACCCATGCCCCACCACATACATCTCCCTCGACATCTCCCGACTCGCCTTGGGCTTAAACCCCTTGGCCTGCAAAAACAAAGCCCCGGTCTCCTTCAACAGCCCCGGATACTCCTCCCCCTCAAACACCTTCATCACCAGATTCCCCCCCCGCCTCAAAACCGCCGGCAAAAGCTCCAGCACCCTCCTGCACAGCCGCACCGACAAAAAATGGTCCCCGTGCCCGCTCGTGTCCGGCGCCATATCCGACAGCACCGCATCAAACAGCCCGCCCCCTCCCGGCCCCTCCGGCCCCGTCAGCGCCGCCGCATCCAGCTTGTACACATCCCCCTGGATCGTCGTCACATTCGGCCCCAGGTTGTCCCGGACCTCCTTCAGATCGATCCCCACCACCCAGCCCCGCGGCCCCACCTCCTCCGCCGCCACCTGGATCCACGCCCCCGGCGCACACCCGAGATCCAGCACCCGCGCCCCCGCCCCAAACAGCCGCTTCCGCTCATTGATCTCCTGCAGCTTGTATGCCGAACGCGCAAGATACCCCTCGGCCTTGGCCTTCTTGAAATACTGATCATGCAGTTGCCGTCGAGCCATGCAAACTCCGCTCACACCCGGATCCACCAAGCCGCCTCGCGCCCATCACGCCCACGCGCCCATCCCAACAATAGGTCCCGCGCGCCAGACCCCTTCCTCTCCTCTTGGTCCCGCCTTCGCCCGCCTCGGGCGCACGACCGTTGCCGGTGGCGCCGCGAGGCTCTGCGAGCAAGCCACCGGAAAGCGGCCCCCAAAACCCCTTCTTTGCTTAGCCTTCCCGCCCGGCTAAGGGCGGACGAGTCCGCCAACCCTGCAAGACCGACCAGAAAAGGTTTTCACCGCGCGAAGGCAACCAATCCCCCCCGCACAACCGACCCAACTCACCCCACACACAAAAAAGCCGACCCTACCCCCGCTTCCCCGCCTCCTTCTTACCCACCTTCCCCACCCCTCCCTTCCCCTTCGCCCCCTCCTTCTTCACTACCTTCCCATCCGGCCCCTTCCCCATCCGCGCCAGAAAAGCGGCGTGATCCTCCAAGTACTTCTTCACCGGCAAGCGGCGCACCGCCTCCCCGATCACATCCAGCGACAACTCCTCAACCTTCTTGAACCGCAGGCAGCACCCCGCCCCGGTCACCTCCAGGTACGACTTCCTCCCCGTCGCCTTCCACGCCTTCTCAAACCACGCCCGCATCGGCTCGTTCTGGAACAGGCAGAGCATGTACACCACCATGTCGTTCTTCTGCGACGACAGCCCCATATACATGAGCGGGAGCTCCGGCCGAGTATGGTGCCCATGCGGCCAAACACTGTGTGGCACGCAGTACGCGATCACACCATACTGCATGCACTCCTGGAGATCCTTGTCGAGGTTGTCCAGGAGGTACCGGCGAACGGTCTCAATCGCCTCCCGGCGATCGGCTGGGAGCGAATCCAGGTACGCCGCGACGGTGGTGGCTTTGCTCTTCATGATGGTGTGCAGTGTAAGGCGAGGGTGGGCGGGGAGGGGGGGCGGGGCGGCTCGCTCCGCCCCCCCTCCCCGCCGCCCCCAGCAACGCTGCTCGGGCGCAAGCCGCCCGCCCCGCTCCCGGCGGGCGGCGAATGATGCCCCATGAGACCAGAACAAGAATCAAGGCCGCAACGGGACCCCAATAGTCAGTTCAGCAAGCGCGAGCTGATGGAGGCATCCGGGCTGTCGGCCAAGACATTCGACACGATCCGCAAAGCCGCGCGGGTGCGGGGGCCGGGGCACGGCGGGATGGACTGGGCCTTCAGCGCGGATGATGTGCGGGCGCTGATTCACAAAGCTTCGGGCGGGACCTTCAGCGAACGCGGCGGGCCGGCCGTGGCGGCGTGGCGGGGGATGCTGGAGGAGCGCGGGTTTGTGGTGGAGGTGGAGGAGCGGAGGGGGCGGCGGTGAAGAGGCCCGGCGGTGGCTCGTCCACGCCCCCGGAGCACACCCCAGATCCGGCACCCGCGCCCCCACCCCAAACAGCCGCTTCCGCTCGTTGATCTCCTGCAGCTTGTACGCCGACCGCGCCAGATACCCCTCGGCCTTCGCCTGCTTGAAGTACTTGTCGTGAAGCTGCCGCCGAGCCATCACTCACCCCGGGGCCGCCCGGCCCAGTCCACACCAAATCTCCTACAACCGTCCGAACGATAGCCCCCGCCCTCGCTCGTCCTCCCGCGAACTCCGATTCGCAGGACCCGGGTACTCCAGAGCGCGGGCCCGTCTAAACTTGGGGCGTTCCTGCCTCGCCCCTTACATCACGAGGGTTCCTCATCCGCTCCCAGAGGAACCCACCCGCCTAGAGATACGAATGAAGTTTCGCATTCGCGACGTCCTCGTCGGCACCCATCTAGCCGTTCGTCCGGACCGCAAACCTCAAGACTGGAGCCCGGCATGCAACCCACCGCCCCGGCCATCCTCATCATTCTCGCTACCGCCCCCGCGGCCACAGCGCAGCCCTGCCTCCTCACCAGCCACGCGCCGTCCCCCTTCTTTGCACCCGCCGTCTACCACGCCGGCCTCCAGAAAGTCCTCGTCATCGACACCGGCTCCAGTTCCAGACCGGCTCAGATCTGGTCCTGGGACGGCTCGGCGTGGACCCTCATCCATTCCGGCGGCCTGTTCCCCCGCCAGAGTGCGCCCCTCGCTTACGACTCCGCCCGCGACCGCCTCGTCGTTTACGGCGGCTGGAGCTCATCGCTCGGCTACCTCAGCGCCACGTGGGAGTGGGACCGCACCAGCTGGATCCCCATCCAGACGTCGAGCCTCCAGCCCCCCGCCCGCGCCGGCCACGGCATGGTCTACGACGAGCAGCGCCAGCGAACCGTCCTCTACGGCGGATACAACCAGTCCGGGCCCTTCGGCGACACATGGGAGTGGGACGGCGAGAACTGGGCCCGTGTGGCCGCCAGCGGCCCCAGCGCCGCGTACGCCGGCATCTCAATGGCCTACGACCCGCTCCGCGCCCGCGTGCTCCTCTACAAAAACACCTCCGCGCAGCAGGAGCTCTGGGAATGGGACGGCCTCACCTGGAGCCAGTACGCGGGCAACATCCCACACGTCAGCGGCAGCACGAGCATCGCCTTCGATCGCGCCCGCGCCCGGCTCATCGTCGCCGGCGACGGGATCTGGGAGTTCGACCCCGCGGCCGGCCAATCCCTGCTCCGCCAGCCCATCCTCCAGATACCGGGCTACGCCGCCTACGACGCCGCGCGGTCCCTGACCGTGTTCCCTTACCCTAGCCAGACCCTGGAATACGACGGCGCCGCCTCCGCCGCATCGCCATACATCGTCACCCAGCCGCAGTCCACTGGCCCGGTCTTCTTCGGGGCCACCATCGCCCTCTCGACACAAGCCGGCGGCGCCGCGCCGCTGACCTACCAGTGGCGGCGAGACGGCGCGGCGCTCACCGACGGCGGCCGCGTCTCGGGCACGCACAGCCCCAGCCTCACGATCACCCAGGCGGCGTTCCCGGACGGCGGCTCGTACGATGTGCTCGTCTCCGGCGCCTGCGGCTCGGTCGCCTCGTCGTCCGTGGGGATCGCCGTCGTTCGCGAGTGCTACGCGAACTGCGACCTGAGCACCACCCCGCCGATTCTCAACGTCAACGATTTTGTATGCTTCCTGAACGCCTTCGCCGCGCGTGATCCGTACGCGAACTGCGACCAGAGCAGCATCCCGCCCATTCTCAACGTCAACGACTTCATCTGCTTCCAGGTCAAGTTCGCCCAGGGCTGCCCGTAAGCACCGGTCCGGTGCCCAGGCCGGCGGCGGCGGGTGGCACCGACCATTCCGGCGTGCCACCGATCCGCGTCTTCGCGGTCGGTGCTCCTTGACCAGCGCGTTCGCGGGCCGCTCCCAAACTCCACCCCAGGCCTCAATGGGAGCGGGATCCCAACCCCGGGAAACCCGAGCCGCCAAGGCTCCCTCCCCCAAGGGCGTCTTCGCCCGCGGAGCCAAATCCTCCTTTTGAACCACTCTAACCGCCCCATCCACCTCTCCCCCGCCGACATCGCCCTCTCCGTCGTCGCCCCCGCGCACAACGAAGAAGACAACATCCCCCGCCTCGTCGACGAAGTCGAAAGAGCCCTCCGCCCCCTCAACATCCCCTTCGAGTTCGTTCTCATCGACGACGGCTCCACCGACCGCACCCGCGCCATCGTCCAGTCCCTCATGCCCGCTCGCCCCTGGCTCCGCTGCATCGCCATGTCCCGCACGCCGCCCGGCCGCGGCAACGGGCAGTCCGCCGCGTTCCACGCCGGCTTCCGCGCCGCCCGCGGCCGGCTCATCGCCGTCCTCGACGCCGACCTCCAGAACGACCCCGCCGAGATCGGCGCCATGCTCGACCTGATGAAGAAATCCGGCGCCGACATGATCCAGGGCGACCGCTCACACGCTCGCAAGGACAACGCCGTCCGCCGCATCGGCTCCATCGTCGGCCGCAAGTTCCGCCTCTGGCTCCTGGGCGACACCATCCGCGATACCGGCTGCTCCCTCCGGCTGATGAAGCGCGAGATCGCCCTCGGCCTCCCCCTCGAGTTCGCCGGCATGCACCGCTTCATCCCCGTGACCGCCCGGCACCTCGGGTATAAGGTGGAGGAGATGCCCGTCCACCACCGGCCCCGCGAGGCCGGCACCACCAAGTACGGCCTGGGCATCACCAAGCGGGCCCTCCCCGGCCTGCGCGATCTGCTCGTGGTCCGCTGGATGCGCGACCGCCGCCGCCCAATCGAGTCGCAAGAGATCGGCAGTGGGGGACCAGGAGCAGGCACGTGAGGCTCCCCAGCGGCAAACGGATCAAGTGGGAGCCCGCGGCCCTGATGGTCCTGGTCCTCGCGCTGGGCCTCTGGCTGGCCTTCGGCCCCGCCTCCGGGCCCAGGTTCCCCCTCCGCGCCGGCGCCACGACCCAGGACATCCGCATCAGCCGCATCCGCGGCGTCCTCGAATTTGTGCCAGGCGGCGCCCCGCCGTTCAGGCTCTTCATGCAGGGCGGCGATGCGCAGGGCCGGCCGCTCACCGGCGACGAGGTCAAGGCGTTCTACGGCCCACGCGTCTACGAACAGGCCGTCAATCCCGGCAGCAACAAGGTCTTCCGCCTGCTCAACATCACCTCCTGGGTCGGCGTTGTCTGGCTCGGGATCGGCGCCCTCGGCCAGATTGCCTTCTCCGGCCGCATGGTCCTCCAGTGGATCACCAGCGAGCGCCGCAAGCAGAGCATCATCACCGAATCCTTCTGGTGGTTCAGCCTCTGCGGCTCGGTCATGCTCTTCAGCTATTTTGTGTGGCGCCAGGACCCCATCGCCATCCTCGGCCAGACCTCCGGCATCGTCATCTACGCCCGCAACCTCCGCCTCATCTATAAGCACAAACGCCGCACCGCCCGCCAGGCAAGCCTGACCCCCGACATCGCCGGCGACGCCGGACCCGCGCCCGCCCGCTGACCGCGCTTGCGGCCCGGCCCCTTCCACGGGACACTGACCCCATGCAGGTCTTCCTCGACGACAGCCCGCTCCCAAACCAGCCCACCCTCGCCGCCGCGCTCAAAGCCGCCGCCGACCTCGCCGCCCGGTCCGGCCGCCTCATCGTCGAGGCCTCCCTCGACGGCCAGACAATCCCGGATGCCGTCCTGGAATCTCCCGCCACCGCCCCCGCCGGCAACCTGCTCCGGCTCGTCTCCGTCAACCCCCGGCTCCTCGTCCGCCTCACCCTCCAGGATGCCGCCGATGCCCTCGACGCCGCCGCGGCCGACCAGCGCCGCTGCGCCGACCTCATCCAGTCGGGCAAAGTCGATGAATCCCTCGCCCCCCTCACGACCGCCGTCGAAACCTGGCAAGTCGTCCGCGAAGCCGTCGAGAAGGGTGCGGCCATCCTGCACATGCCCCTGGACACCCTGACCTCCGGAACCGCCGATCCCGACCGTCTCCCGGACCTGATCACCGCCCTGACCTCTCGCCTCGAAGAGATCAAGCGGAGCCTCACCGCTCAGGACTGGTCCGGCCTCGCCGATGTCATGGCCTACGACATGGCCGAACAGGCCCAGCGATGGAAGGAACTGCTCATAGGATTGGCCGCGGCGATCCAGACGGAATAGGGATTGCCGGATCGGGGAATCACCGGCCGGGTTTGGGCCTGTCGCGGGGGGGTGCGTGCGGGGAAGGCGGCGTGGCGAAAACTCCAACCAAAGGCCAGAACCCGATCGACCGGCTGATGGAGCGCGCCAGCGCGGCGCTGGTCGCCACCCGCTACTTCGAGGCCGCCCGCCTCGCCGGCGAGGCCCTCCGCCGCGCCCACGCCGCGTCCGACTTCGAGCGCATGGCCCGCATCATCCTCCCGCTCCAGGAGGCACGCCGGCTCAAGCGCGAGCTCGCCGTGGACAGCGGCGGCCGCTTCGTTCTCTCGAGGCTCAGTCAAATCCCCGAGACTCCAGCGCCCGGCTGCTACCTCTTCCAGCCGCCGCTCATCGGCGCCGATGCCCGGAGCTTCCGCGAGGCGGCCGACAGCCAGAAAACCCCGGTCCTCGTCATTACCCGCGAGCCGCTGGCGCGGGATGGCAAGTGGCCGGTGGTCGCGGTCGGCACCGTCTCGGTCCGGACCAAGGTCGACCCGCCTTGGCCCCTGGAGCGTGTCGAGGCGAACGTCACCAAGGACAACGGCGGCGGGCCGGGCGCGGGGCCGCCTGATGCCGCGTGGTTCGAGGCCGCGGCCGAGGTGCTGGGCGATGCGGCGATCGCGCGGCTCAAGCCGGAAGATCCCGCGGCGTGGCGGGTGGATGATCTGATGGAGTTCCTGGATGCCCATCCGGATCACGAGAAGCTTCACCAGCGCCTGGCGGAGAACTGCCGGAAGGCCCTGACGGAGGACCTGCCGGAAGGCCGCCGCCATCGCCCGACAGTGGACGATCCGTACTGCTTCTGACCTCCGACGCGGGAAAGGCCGCGGCGTGCGGCTGGGTCCGGATGGACATGCCCTCGCGCGAGTCCCACGGGATGCCGCCATCCGCCCGCGATCCCATCACGTGGAAAAGTTCGCCAAGGTCCTGGACCATGCCGACGACCGCGCCGACGGCCGCGGCGATGCCGATGGCGAACAGCGCCAAGGGCGCCGAAGAACCGCCGCCTGCGGACCCGACGCCGTACGCCCCGACGAGCGCGCCCGCGCCCGCTCCCTCAACAGTGTGGCAGCCGCCGGCCAGAACGGACACAGAGATACACCACGCCGCCGCGAGGCGGCGGTGAGAGCGGGTCATGTGCAGCTCCGGGCCGCGGCGTCGCGGCGGGGGGTTGGGGCTGGTCCTACCAGCGCCGCGAGTTCTGGTCGCCGATGATGCCGCCCAGGACAGCGCCGCCGATGGCGCCGGCGGCGGCGCCCTTGCCCATGTTGCCGCTGAGGGAGCCCAGGCCCATGCCGGCCAGCGCGCCGATGAGGCCGCCGGAGACGGCGCCCTGCCCGGCGTTGTTGCAGCCGCCGAGGGCCGAGGCGCCCAGGAGGGCCGCGGCCGCGACGCCGGCGCGGCCGAGCTTGCGGGTCCGGGAAGAGGCGTTACTCATGGCTCAACTCCGTGATGCCCAGGGGCCTATGCCAAGTCGGAACCGGCCCGGCCGCCCCTTAGTAAGTTAGCACTAGTTTCCTTATCGTCAATACCGTCTTCGGCGGTCCAGCCCCAAATTCACAAGGTACGTCCGATAACTCTTGGGCCCCTCACGCACCGCATCCCCCTTCCGGCGGACCGCCGCGGCGGCCCGCTCAGTTCCAGCTGATGCCCTTTGGCCATTCCTCCGGGTGCTGGGCGCTGGCGCGGCGGATCAGCCGCTGGAGGCCCAGCAGTTCCTGCTCCAGGACATCGGCGCGCTCCCCCGCATCCCCCTCGGCCAGCAGCCGGTACCGGACCTCCCGCGCGGTGGGGAGGACGAACGACACCAGCTCCAGCACCACCGATGTGGGAATCTCCTCGTTGCGGATGTGCTCGACGACGCGCTCGGCGTGGCTGAGTTGCGACAGGGGCCCATCCGCCAGGAGCTCCGTCAGCCGCTCCCGCACGCCGTAGAGCTTCTGCTCCTCCGCGGCATCGATCCCCACCGGCTCCAGCAGCGCCGCCCGGTAGAGCCGCTCGGCGCTCCCTCCCAGCTCGTCGATGATCCGGGCCCGGCAGACGCCCTGGACCAGCAGGTTGTACCGCCCGTCGGGCAGCTTCTCGTGCTGGATGATCTGGCCGACGCAGACCGCCGGCCGCAGCGGCGGGCGGCCGTGGTATTCCTGCTTCCAGCGGGAGCCCTCGAAGACGGCCATGGCGAACTGGCCCGAGGTGTCCAGGGCGTGGTCGATCATCTGGCGGTAGCGGGGCTCGAAGATGTAGAGCGGGATGACCTGCTGCGGGAGCAGGACCGCGCTTTCCAGGGGGAAGATGGGCATCGGCTTGGCGAAGTTCACCTGGATGGAGGACTCTTCGGCCATGGGGGATGGTAGGGGGGAGGGAGAAGGCATACAGGGATAGAGGCATACAGGCATACAGGGGGGAGGGGCGGGGGG
>JADMIO011280136.1_pt1 | contig 10108 bp, 9 predicted proteins | sample 8958161 | NCBI WGS metagenome assembly JADMIO01 (sample SAMN16585339, study PRJNA669376) | soil metagenome | isolation source: Crop rotation soil | place: USA: Cullars Rotation, Alabama | collected 2011
CCCGCCGGTGCGGCGCCGGCCGAGATCGGGCGCCGCGTCGCGGAGAATTTTCTCCGGCGGCAGCTCGAATTCGAGCAGGGCAAACGGCAGTACGTTATCTATCCCGAGGTCATGACCTGGTACGGCGCCCTCGAGGTGGCCCGCGTCACCGGGAATGGCGACCTGCGGGAGCGCCTGGTCCGGAAATTCGATCCGTTTCTCGCCCCGGACGGCGCAAGGCACATCTCCCCGGACGCCCACGTGGACTATCACGTCTTCGGCGCCCTGCCGCTCGAGATCTACGTCCAGGGGCGGGACGAGCGGTACCTCGCCCTCGGCAGGGGATTCGCCGACCGGCAGTGGGCGAGCCCGACGCCCGACGGCGTGACCGGCGAGGCCCGGTATTGGGTCGATGACATCTACATGATTTCGCTGGTGCAGACCCAGGCCTTTCGCGCCACCGGGGACCGCGCCTATCTCGAGCATGCCGCCGCCACCGCCGTCGCCTACCTCGCTAAGCTGCAGCAGCCGAACGGCCTTTTCTTCCATGCGGCCGATTCGCCGCAGTTCTGGAGCCGGGGCAACGGATGGTTCGCCGCCGGCATCGCGGAGCTGCTCACCGAGCTCCCCGCGGATCATCCCCGCCGCGAAACAATCCTTGCCGGATTCCGGAAGATGATGGCTGCCCTGCTCCGGTACCAGGCGCCGGATGGGCGCTGGCGCCAGCTCATCGACCAGCCGGATTTCTGGACCGAGTCGTCAGGCACGGGGATGTTTGCCTTCGCGCTCGTCACCGGTGTGCGGCGGGGCTGGCTGCCGGCGGACGAGTACGGCCCGGCCGCGCGGAAGGCCTGGCTTGCCCTGGTGGCGGGGATTGACGCGGAAGGAAACGTCGCGGACGTCTGCGTGGGCACCAACACCGCCGCCAGCCAGCGCGCGGTCGAACCCGCCGCCCAGCTCAAATACTACTTCGACCGCGGCCGCACCAACGGCGATCTGCATGGACAGGGTCCGGTTCTCTGGACCGCCGCCGCCATGCTGCGCTGAGCCTCACTTCCGCGGCACGGCGACGATCTTCGGCCTCGCCACCGGAAACTTCGTCTCGAACCCGAGATAGAACCCGGTGTGCGGCGGCTGGTTGTAGCCCACGTTCTGCGTGGCGACGGCCAGGCGGTAGGTGGGATCGTGCATGAGGGTGAAGATTCGATGCGCGGTCGGGATCGTGCTCGTGTAAACGTAGAGGGCGTGGTTATCCGTGGCCCGGAGGACCAGCTCCTCGCGCCAGTCGCCGAAAAGATCCGCGCTCAGGGCCGGCGTGGACTTCGAGCCGTTGTTCGACGACGCGCCGTCCGCGGTGAAAAGCCGATCCAGCGACCCGGTCGTCCAGTTCCATTTGTCGATGTGGTTTCCGTCGAGCAGTTCGACCCCGGTGTCGCCATCCCAGTAGATCGTGAAGTTCTGCGAGCGCGGCTGGTCGCCGATCCGCGCGCCGTTCAGGGCGCGCAGGCCGCTCGTCCCGCCCCAGGCTTCGAAACCGGGAAACCGCGGGTCGATGTCGGCGGCGACGCCCCGCCCCACGTCCTGCCCGTCGAGGTCGCGCCAGATCGTGCGGCCGTCCTTGCCGTTGAAGAGCGCGACACCCGGGCTCCCGAACTTCGTCGTCTCGCCCTCGTTCTCGTGCACGCCGAAGACCAGGATGTCCGTTGGCCGCGCCGGATCGAAGGCCCCCACGTGAAGCGCGTCGCCGTGGCGAAACCCGGTCGAGTAAAGCCCCCTGCCGTTGTCGTCGACCACCATCGAGTGAAAGACGATCTCGTCCCGGCCGTCGCCGTCGGCATCCGCCACCATCACGCTGTGCGCACCCTGCCCCGTGTAGGGATTGATGCCGTCGATCCCTGAACCCGAGTCGAACAGCCATCGCTCCACCAGCCGGCCGCCCCTGAGGTCCCACGCCCCGATCACGGTGCGCCCATAGTAGCCCCGCGCCCAGATCAGCGAAGGATGCACGCCGTCCAGGTAGGCCACGGCGGCGTTGAAGCGGTCGCGGCGATTCGTCCCGGCATCGTTGCCGCCGTTGCCACCGATCCCGCCCCATTCGCGCGGATCTCCGCGATCGATGAACTTGACCGAGTCGACCGCCCGGCCGGTCAGGCCGTCGAACACCGTCAGGTTCTCGGGACCCGCCTGCACGTAGCCGGCGTTCCACCAGTTGGCGGACGGATCGCCCAGCACCTTCCCCATGCCGTCGATCGAACCGTCGCTCGTCTTTGCCACCACCTCCGCCCGGCCGTCGCCGTCGAAATCGTAGACCATGAACTGGGTGTAGTGCGCCCCCTCCCTGACGTTCGGCCCCAGGTGCACGGTCCACAGCAGCGTCCCGTCGAACTTGTACGCCTGCAGGATCGTGTCGCCGGTCATGCCCGCCTGGGCCGTGTCGCGGGGCGTCTGTTCGCACTTGAGGACGATCTCGTATTCCCCGTCGCCGTCCAGGTCGCCCACCGAGCCGTCGTTGGGAGTCCACCGTCCGTTCGGCGGCAGTTTCAGCGGAATCTCGAATCGATTGCCTGCGGCCGGGTTCGCCGGGACTCGATTGAGGAAGTCCGCGCTCGGCTCGCCCTCCTGGCCGTTCCTGATCGGGCGGACGAAGTATCGGTTTGGCTTGGAAATATCGGCCCCCGCGTCCTCCAGGAAGGTGACATCGCGGATCGGCTCCGAATTGAGCCTGGTTGGCGGCGCATCGGCCGCGGAACGGTAGACGTTGAAGGCGATGTCGGCGGGATCCGTCCCGAGGAGCCGCCAGGTTACCCAGACCTTTCCCTCGCCTTCGTAGAGAGCGGCGACCCCGCGTCCGAGATTCTCCATCTGGCGGGGGGCCTCGTTCCTGGGCGTCCGCGCGACATAATCCGGATCCTGCGGCCCGGCGTACTTCGCCGCCGGCGGCATCTTCTCCGGGGGAAGCACCGGCATCGGCACGGGCGCCTGCGCCTGGGCGGCCGCGGACAGGGCGAGAGCAATCCAGATCGCGGACGGCGCAAGGCGGGGGCGTCTCATGGCGCAACCCCAGCTTGCCGAAAAATGGAACGGCCGCAGCCCAATTCTTCCGATCGGGCGCAAATCGGGAGGCCGGGACGGGGCCCCTGCGGCGCGGCTAGCTGTTCCAGACTTTCCCTTTCGGGTCCCGGCCGATGGCCGCCATCGAGCGCCGAGTGAGAACCGAGGAATCCTCCTGTCGCGGCGTGAGCGGCTTCATCGCCTCCTTCGATTTTGCGATGAGCCACACATCCTTTCCCCGTTCGCTCCGAATCTTGAACATGTGCCATTCGCCTTTGAGCTTCTTCCCATGGAGGATGAACTTCAGGCTGCCCTCCTCGACCGAGCCGCCGAGAAGCTCGTAGGCGCCGATGTCCCAGACCATCACCGTGCCCCCGCCGTATTGTCCCTTCGGTATCGTCCCTTCGAATCTCATGTAATCGAGCGGATGGTCCTCGACATGGAACGCCGAGCGCTTGACGCCCAGTTCGTAGGGCAGGCCCTTGGGCACCGCCCAGGATTTCAGCGTACCGTCCATCTCCAGCCGGAAATCGTAGTGCAGGTTCGTGGCGGCGTGCTTCTGGATGACGAATTGCTGCCGGTCCTTCGGGGAATGCCGGCCGCCCGATGAACGGGGCTCGCTCGTCTTGCTGAAATCCCGCTTCGCCCGGTAGGCCGCGAGCTCCTTTCGTTCGCCCGCCGTCGACCGGCCGGTGTCTTCGGTTTGCCGCTCCCCGGAGGCCCGCATGAATTCCTGCGGCAGCTTCTGCCTGAGCTTGAGCACCGGCTCGAAGAGGTCGCCCAATTTGCGCAGGCGTTTCACGGCGGCCTCGGGCGTGAAGAACAGCGCATCCGGTTTCCGGCGCTTGCAGGCCCGCTCGAGTTCCCCCCACTCGACCGGCATCGAGACAAAGGGCTCGGTCTGTTTCGCCCGCAGCGAATAGACGGCGACCGTCGTCTTCGAAATCGAGTTCTGGCTCCAGTCGACCAGGACCTTCTTCCGGCGAAGGTTTTTCAGCATGTTGCTAACGACAAGATCCGGATAATTGCCGGCAAACAGATCCGCCACTGCGTGCGCGAACGGCGACGTCGCTTCGTAGGTCACCGGCGTGTTCAGCGGCACGTATACCTGGAGCCCCTTTGAACCCGAGACCTTGGCGAAGCACTCCAGCCCGAGCCCGGAGAGAAGTTCGCGCAGCCGGAAGGCGACCGAGGCGCAGGTCAGCAGGTCCGCCCCCTCTCCCGGATCGAGGTCGAAGGCGATATGCGTCGGCTGGTCGATCTTCGGCACGCGATGGAGGAAAGGATGCAGCTCGATCGAGGCGAGGTTCGCGCACCAGGCCAGCGTCTCTGCGTCGTTGACCAGGATGTAATCGATGTCGCCTTCGTGCCGCCGGCGCGGGACCTGGAATCGCTGGATCCACGGCGGCGTGAAGCGGGGCGCATTTTTCTCGAAGAAGCTGCCTCCCTCCACTCCGTCGGGAAAGCGCACCATCGTGATCGGCCGGTCCCGCAGGTGCGGGAGCATCCACTCCGAGACGTCGACGTAGTAGCGGATCATCTCGCCCTTGGTGAAGCCCGTGCCCGGAAACATCACCTTGTCCAGGTTGCTGAACTTCACTTCGCGCGTGCCCCGCCGTTGCGCCATGCCAGACAGACCGTTATCGTGGGAAATTGAGCCGGACAAATCCATTATCCCTGGTGTGGCTCTGGCGCGGCCTTCTCGGGCACAGCGTCACCTTTGCCACCCTGTTCGCCTTTCTGATCCTCGGGATCTCGATTCCCGGCTCGTTCCAGCATCTGCTCGGCTCGCTCGGCGTCCACTGGCTCTACGTCCTGATCATCCCCAGCGTCGCCTTCGGCTGGCTGGCGTCGCGCGAACCGCGCTGGCTCCCCGACGAGATCGTTCGTCGCCGGATCGCCCGCGGCATTCTTCTCGCCGCCGTCGTCGCCGCCATTCTCATCCGGTGGCTGCGAAGCTAGCCGGAGGACGGACGTCCGCCCTCGGAGCTCCAGCTGTCGCCTAGGCGTGGACCGCGCCCGGCGCCGGCTTGGCGCCAAGGAGCTCCCTCAGTATCTGCCAGCCGCGGCGCAGTCCCACTTCGCGCATCTCGCGGATGCCGTAGGCGGCGCCGAACTCCGCCTCATGTCCCTTGTATCGCGGCGGCAGCGTCAGGAGCGTCGAATCCCTCCCGGAATCGGCCCGCTGCTCCACCGTCGGCCAGAAAAGTCCGCGCCCGACCGCGAGACCCCGCTCCGGGATTCTCACCTGGCGCTGCCGGAGGAAAAGCCAGGGACGGTAGCGCAGTTCCAGTTCTCCATTGTCCGCCCGGACCAGCCGGCCGTAGGTGCGGACCGGCGCCCCGGCGATCGCGCGCGCCGCGAAGACCCGGTTGCCATTCGGCGCCACGGCAAACCGGTGCCGTCGCAACGTGAAAAAGTCCCAGCTGAAGACCGTGCCAAAGACCATCAGCCGGAACGACCAGCCCGAGATCAGCCAGGCGACGACGACGATCGCGGCCGACAGGGTCGCCCCCACCACCGGGTCGATGTAGGCCGTGGCGGTGACAACGGCGAGCAGCGCGGTGCGGGCCGCCTTCAGGGCCGCGTCGACCGCGCCCCACGGGCTGAGCATGATCAGGACGTTGATGGCGTGCGAGGCGAGCCACACCACCGCGAACACCACCACCGATAACGGGACCAGGAGCAGGTTGAGCGCCCAGGAGAAGTTGACCGCCGCGGGCTGGATCATCGCCATGTGCGCGGTTGCGCCGAGGCCGGCGGCGGCCGTGTGATCGCCGCCCAGATACTTCACCGCGGTGGAGACGACGATCGGCAGGACTGCGCCCGTCGCCACCAGCGCGCTGATCTTGTTCTCGGCCAGTTCCAGCAGGTCGAGGGGCTTCTTCCAGCCGGGCGGCAGCGTGGCTCCGAGCGCATCCTTGGCGGCACAGGCCGCGACGATCAGCAGGCCCAGGACCCAGAAGGTCGGGTTCGAAAACCACGGAAGCTTCGCCTTTTCCTCCGGCGTGTGCGCCTGGAAATATCGGTATGCCCCCACCACGCTGACGCCGAGCAGCGGCGAGATCGCGATGCCCGTCACCTGCGTCGCCAGCGCCGCCAGCTCCACTCCCGGGTTCGGCTGGCCCTTCTCCGCCTTCTTCGCCTCCGCCGCCCACAGCGGCCCCACCCCCAGCACCAGGCACAGCGAGACGATCCCGAGGCGGAATGGCCGTTTCACGCCCCCATCATGCCGATTCTCCCGTTCCCGTCAAAGCGCCGAATCGCAATAAGAAAACCCTGACCCCTTAAGCGTCACACCGTCGCCGCCCCTGATGCCCGAAGGGGTCAGGGTTTTCTTATTGCTCTTTCGCTTCCCAGGGCAAATTCCGCACTTTCTTTGAAAGATTTGGCCGGGATTCGCCGTTCTACCGCCGAACACCATGGCCAGAAAACTTCGCTACGAGGCGGCCGGAGCCGCCTATCACGTGATGAACCGGGGCAATTATCGTGCCCCTATCTTCGCAACGGACGGCGCAAAGGCCGCCTTTCTAAAATGCCTTGATCAAGCGTGTCAGAAAACCGGGTGGGCTATTTCCGCCTGGGCGATCATGAAAAACCACTACCACCTTTCGGTCGTCACGCCCGAGCCCAACCTCGTCGACGGGATCCAATGGCTCGAGTCGACGTTCGCGGCCCGCTTCAACCGCTTCAGGGATGAGCATGGTCATCTCTTCCAGGGCCGTTACAAAGCCATTCCGGTCGAACCCGGCGACCATCTCGGGAGGGTCTGCAACTACATCGTTCTGAATCCCATCAGGGCGAGCCTGATTGGCGCTGACCTGCTGCCGCAGTGGCCATGGACAAGTTTCCGATGGCTTTACCACCCAAAGCACCGGCGGGAGTGGTTCGACCCTATTCCAGCACTGGCGTCAGCGGGCGGTCTTTCCGATACCAAGCTTGGTCGGGGACTCTACCGAAGATACCTGTCGTGGCTCGCCGAGGACGACGCGGAGCAGCGGCGGCTCGGATTTGAAGGCATGTGCACTGGCTGGGCATTTGGATCCGAGGATTTCAAACGGGAGATCCTCACGCCGGGTGATGGAAGCGATGGCATGCAGATTGGATACGGATCGGGCGAGTCGGCGGCAGCGCGTGCCTTCAGCTGGACGATCGAACTGGAACGACTGAAAACGAAGATTCCTGCAGGAAAGATGACCGACCAAAAAAAATCGGCCGATTGGAAGGTGGCGCTTGCGACCGCGATGAAAGTAGGGACCACGGCGACAAACCGGTGGCTGTCCGAGCAGCTCAATATGGGCGCACTCTTCGCGGTCAGCCGACTGACCTCCGACTGCCAGCGCGGGCTGCGGGCGGAAAAACTGTACCGTTTGTTGACGCGCTGAGCGATTGCCGCCGGCGCGAGCTAGCCGCGATTTTGCGCGGGGACAGCAATAAGAAAACCCTGACCCCTTAAGGCATCAGGCGGGGCGCGACGACGGCGTAATAAGGGGTCAGGGTTTTCTTATTGCTGTATGATTGGGCGTGATTCGAAAACGAATGCGGGTAATCAGTCAGAGGTGGATCGACTGCAAATTGGCGGGCTGGTGTTCCCCGGGTTCGAGCTCCTGGACATATTCGGACCGCTGGAACTGTTCGGGATGCTGGGGGACGGGGCGGTCATCACGATGATGGCGGAATCGGTCGGAGAGGTGCGGAGCCACCAAGGGCCGGCGGTGCTGGCGGAGACGACGCTGGACGGAACCCGGGAGCTCGACGCCCTGATAGTCCCGGGCGGATGGGGCACGCGCGCGCTGGCGAAAAGCGAACCGTTCCTGGCAAGCCTCCGGGCGGCCGCGGATCGATCCCGGTATGTGGCGAGCGTCTGCACGGGCAGCGGATTGCTGGCGCGGGCGGGCCTGCTCGACGGCCGAAGCGCGACCACAAACAAGATCAATTTCGACTGGCCCGTCTCGCAGGGGCCGCGGGTCAACTGGGTGCGGCAGGCCCGCTGGGTCGAGGACGGAAAATACTTCACCTCCTCGGGCGTCTCGGCGGGCATGGACATGGCATTGGGCCTGATCGAAAGGATGACCGACCGGGCAACGGCGGTTGAGTGTGCGCGGCGGGCCGAATATGTGTGGCAGGAGAACAAGACCATCGACCCCTTCGCGCAGTGCTGCTAACCGACTGGCCGATCGCCGGACAAGCACCGCGCATCCCAAATCATGCCTCCCCAAGCCCTCGACCGCATTGGCCAGATTGCCATCCCCGTCTCCGACGTGGACCGGGCAATCGCGTTCTATAGGGACACGCTCGGGATGAGATTCCTTTTCAGGGCGCCGCCGGGCCTTGGATTCTTCGACCTGAATGGCGTCCGGCTGATGCTCGACGCCCCGGCGAAGGCCCAGGGCGCCGGGTGCTCGGTGATTTACTACAAGGTCCCGGACATCAATGCGACCTGGGACGCTCTCGTGCGCGGCGGCGTGAAGCAGGAGTCGAAGCCGCGCATGCTGGTGAGGATGCCCGACCACGAGCTCTGGCTCGCCTTCTTTCGCGATCCGGACGAAAACCTGCTCGCGCTCATGTCCGAAGTTCGTCCACCAGTGCCATGAATCCGGCCTCCACCGGCGAATCCGCGGACGATCTGGTCGCGCGCCTGCTGATGGCGGCGCGGAGCGACGAGACGCTCAAGACCCAGATCCTCTACCTGGCTCGACTGCCCGGCCATCAGCGCGAATCCGTGGTCAACACCGCGATCCACGAAATGGAGCTCCGCGGCGAGTCGCGCGCGGATCGGGCCGCGTTCGCCCTTCTCGCCACGGAAGAGGGATCGGCCGCCGCGCTTCGGCTCCTCAAGTAACGCGCCGCTCCCCTTGCGGGACCGGTTGCGGTGGGTTTCGTGTCACCATGCCCAATCCATTCATTCATGTTGAGCTGAACAGCACGGACGTCCGCAAATCGAAGGCCTTCTACACGAAACTTTTCAAATGGAAGCTGAAGGACATGAAGATGCCCTTTGGGACCTATACGACCATCGACGTGGGCAGGAAGGGCGTTGGCGGCGGCATGATGCAGCAGCTGATGCCAAAGACGCCGTCGTTCTGGCTGGCCTACATTCTCGTGGACGACATCGAGGCCACCACGCGCAAGGCGGAGAAGCTCGGCGCCAAGGTCTGCAAGGACGTCACCGAAGTCGCCGGGATGGGATGGTTGAGCATCGTCACCGATCCGGCTGGCGCGACCATCGGGTTCTGGGAGCCCCGGAAGAGGCGGTGACGGGTCACGCCGGCGGCAACGCCGCGGTGGCACGCCGACGCAGCAGCAGGAAGGCGACGAGGTAGAAGATGACCGCGCCGAGGGCGGTGGCACGGAGGCCGCCGAGCATCGAGTAATACTCGAACGTGCCGCCCAGCACGGAGCCGAGGAGGTTCGAGCCGAGCGCCGCCACCGGATCCTTCGCCCGCGACAGGAGCATCGGCACGATGACGCCGGCGATCCCGATCGGCAGGCCGGTGAGCAATCCGCCGAGAAGGCCCCGCGCGAGAAGCGGCAGGGCGTGGAGCCAGCCGATCGGGAAGAAGTACAGAAGAAGCGAGGCAGCCAGGAGCGGGATGAACCAGGGCTGCGGATCGCCCCACTGCCATCGCCGCACCGCCGTGTTCGCAACCAGGACCATCAGCAGGATGCCGGCGAACACCACCGAGTTGACCACCCAGGTCGAGCCGAACAGGAGGGAAAGGCTCGTCACTCCCCGCGTCTCGATGAGCAAGAAAGCCGCGCCCATGAAAAAGAGCGGCCAGTCGAACGCGCTGCCAGGCCGACCCAGGCCGAAAACCTTCCGGACCGACAACGCCGCGCCGAGCAGGATCACTCCAAGGACGACCAGGTAGCCCAGCGGCATCACGCCCGGCCGCAGGTACAGGAACGGCCAGTCGTCGCTGGTGGTGAGCGTGCGCTCCAGGGGTTCGGTGGGCGTCAGCGTCATTCGCGAGGTTCTCGCCCCGGTCAGGAGCGGGTCCTCCGCCTTCGGCACGATGAACGTCATGGCGCCGTAAAAGAGCGGGCTGTAAAAGGCGATCGGCTCGCGGCCGGTGGC
>JADMIO011432873.1_pt1 | contig 10108 bp, 6 predicted proteins | sample 8958161 | NCBI WGS metagenome assembly JADMIO01 (sample SAMN16585339, study PRJNA669376) | soil metagenome | isolation source: Crop rotation soil | place: USA: Cullars Rotation, Alabama | collected 2011
CCGCCGTTGAGCGGCGTGGGCGCCACCAGCACGGCCGAGGCGTTCGTCGGCGCGGCGCCGTTGTTCGACCCGCTGCCGCCCGTGTTGAGCAGCGACAGGCTCAGCGCGCCGGCCGCCAGTTGGACCGGGCGATCGAAGTTGAGCGTCAGGGTCTTGACCTGCGACCGCTGCGTCGCCCCCGCGTTCACGACGATCGACGTCAGGACCGGCGACACGACGGCCCCGGTGATCGTGTTCGTCGTCGTGGCCTCGCCGCCGATCAGGTTCTGGTTGTCGGTGACCTGCGCGTAATACGTGTACGTCCCGCCGGCCAGGCCGGTCGTGGGGACCGAGGCGGCGTACCCGTCGAGGCCGTTGGCGTCCGTCGCGACGAGCAAATCGCCCGGGACGTCGCCGACCGTGCCGATGATCACCTGCAGCCCCGGGATGCCGTTCGACTCGCGGTAAAACTTCACGTTGGCCACCGCGCCGCCGAAGTTGCCGAAGTCCGCGGCGTTGATGGCGGTCAGGAGGACCGGCGCGCCGGGGGCGACCGGGTCGGCCGCGTCGGTGAGCGATCCGAGGGTCGGGTAGGCGTTCAGGGCGATGAGCGAGTCGTAGAAGTCGGCCTCGTTGAGGTTGACGCTCTGGTAGCCCAGGTCGGCGAACTGCGCGACCGACATGAGGCTCAGCGGATCCCCGTCGTTGTTGATGTAGCCGGTCAGCACCTCGTCGTCGAAAAACGACTCACTCCAGTGGGTGTTGGCCGTGCCCTGCCCTCCCTCGCTTTCGAGCGGAGCCTTGAAGCTGGCGGGCACGCCGAACATCGCCTGGAACTGGGCGTTGCCGTACGCGCCGGCGTACCGCGGGTCGCCGCCGCCGGCGGGGGCGACGACGCCGGTACTGAGGTTCTTGACGGCCCACTGGCCGCCGAAGCCGAGGACGTGGCCCATCTCGTGAAGGATGGTCTCGTCCAGTTTGCTGTTCGCCTCCAGGTCCGCGACGTCGGCCGAGTCGAACTCCATCGTGCCGGTGATCGCCAGCTCGTTAAAGCCGGGGTTCGCCTGGCCGGTGCGGGTGAAGTCGGGGCCGGCCCGCCCGAGGACTTTGCCCACGCCGTCGATGGCGGGGGCCGTGGCGGAGATGCGGACGTCGTCGATCGTCTCGACGCCGTTCCCGAAGTTGTTGGTGATGTCCGGGAGGTCACCCAGGATCACGCGCTGCCACCGCGCGGCGGCCGCGGTGAAGATCGCCTTCTGGCTGGCGCTGAGCGTGTTGTCCGGGAAGACGACCTGAATCTGAAAGCCCGGCTGCGTGAGCGCCCTGGGGCGGCGGGGTGACGACGAAACGCTCAAGCTCTCGAGCGGCCTGGGCGTGGTCCGGAGCATGACGAGGTCGTCGGCACCGCCGCTGCCGGTCGCCGACAGGAGGGCCCGCCGTTCGAGTGGCTCAACGACCGCCTCCACCGCCGCGATCGCGATCCGACGGGGTCGCTCGGGGCAAGAGGACGTTGTGAATGGAAGGCGACATTTCGAATGATTCGAGTGCATTTTCAGAAGCCCCAGGGCACCATCGCCCTCTTGTTCGGCGGGCTCGCGCGCCGCTGAAACGACCCGCGCTCGCCATTGTTGTTGTCGATGGTCTCGAAGTGCTCGACGCCTTACCGCCACGTTAGTTTTCCCTGCCGCGCCATTAGAATCGTTCGGCCAGGGCAACTCAACGATATTATGCGAATGCCGTGCAGGCGGGGTGTAGCGGGGACGGGAAACTGGAATCGTCCATTCCCGTCGCGGAACGGGCCCGCCGCCGAGTTAACGGGGGCCCGGCACGGCCCGGCTCCGTCCTTCGCGGCACCGACGCAGCCTTCGGTCGGACGTGCTAACATCTCGTGGGCGTGCGATCTTCCGGGAAGCACGCGTCCTCTTGCCATGCCCGACCTTTCCGAACCCATTGCCGCCCCGCCGTCGGCCGGCGTTCTCGACGATGCCCTGCCGCCGCGCCGCGAGTCACGCCGGAACGTCGTTCTCGACCTGGTCTTCCGTTACGGCTTCGCCGTCGCCGCGACGTTCCTCGCCGTGCGGTTCAAGATCCTGCTGATCCCGCAGGTGGGGCAGGACGCGCAGACGCTCATCTTCTTCGGGACCGTCATGGGGGCCGCGTGGTTCGGGGGGTTCGGGCCCGGGGCGCTGGCGACGGTCCTCTCGGCGCTCGCGAGCAACTACTACTTCAAGCCCCCCTACAACGAGTTCGACTTCGCCGACCCGTCGCAGCGCTGGCGGCTGGCGGTGTTCATGGCCGAGGGGGTGTTCATCAGCCTGCTCTGCGACATGCTGAGCCGCGCCCGCCGCCGCGCCGAGGCGAGCGAGCTCGCCGCGCGTAAACTCGAGCGCCGCATCCTGGAGGTGAGCGAGGCCGAGCAGCGCCGCATCGGCCACGACCTGCACGACGGGCTCGGCCAGCACCTCACCGGCGTCGCCTTCCTCAGCCGGCTGCTCACGCGCCACCTCGCGGTGCGCGGCGTACCGGAGACGGAGGAGGCGACGAAGATCGAGCAGCTCGTGAACAAGGCCGTCACCTGGACGCGCACGCTCGCGGCCGGGCTTTCGCCCGTCGAGATCGATGCCGGCGGGCTCCCGTCGGCGTTGCGCCAACTCGGGCTGAACACCGAATCGATCTTCCCCACCCGCTGCGCCGTGCGCTGCCCCGAGAAGCTCCCCTCCCTGCCCGGCTGGGTGCCGACCCACCTCTATCGCATCGCACAGGAGGCGGTGAACAACGCGGTGAAGCACGCGAACGGTTCTCACCTCTGGATCGAGCTGGCCCCCCGCGACGACGGCAGGCGGCTCGTGCTCAGCGTCCGCGACGACGGCGTGGGCATCCCCGACCAGCCCGGGCGCCACGGCGGATTGGGATTGCAGACGATGGACTATCGCGCGAGAATCATCGGCGGGTCCGTCGTCGTCCGCCGGGGCGAAGCGGGCGGCACCGTCGTGACCTGCGACTGCCCGACGTCGATGCCCGGCGCCTCGAACGCGGCGCTTTCCGTTAGAGGGACCGACCCGATCACGTCCCCTCCAAGAAGCGACGTAAACGACGAACCTTCAGCAACATAGGAAAAATCCGTATGACCTCGCACGCCCCCGCCACTCAGGCCCCCATCAGAAGTAGCACCCGCAAGGCGCGCGTCCTGCTGGTCGAGGATCACCCGATCGTCCGCCAAGGGCTCATGCTCCTGATCAACGAGGAGGACGATTTGGAGGTGTGCGGCCAGGCCGAGGACGTGGTGGGCGGGCTGGCGGCGGTGGAGTCGATGAAGCCCGATTTGGCGGTGGTCGACCTCTTCCTGAAGGGCAGCGACGGGCTGGAGTTGGTGAAGGCGTTGCGCGACCGCAAGCCGGAGGTGCCGACGCTGGTGCTGTCGATGCACCAGGAGTCGCTCCACGCCGAGCGGGCGCTGCGTGCCGGGGCGAAGGGCTACGTGATGAAGGAGGAGGCGACCGACAGCGTGCTGCGGGCGATCCGCCGGGTGCTGGGGGGCGAGATCCACGTGAGCGACCGCGTGAGCTCGCGGCTGCTGAGCCGGGCCGTCGGCGGGCGGGCCGGGCGCGGGAGCGAGCCGCTGGGGCGCCTCAGCGACCGGGAGTTCGAGGTGTTCACGTTTCTCGGCCACGGGCTGGGGCCGCGCGAGATTGCCGAGCGACTTTCGCTGAGCGTCAAGACGGTCGACGCCCACCGCGAGAACATCAAGGCGAAGCTCGGCATCAAGAACGGCCCTGCGTTGCTGCGGTATGCGATCGAATACGTGATGGGCGAACAGCTCTCCGACCCTAACGCGGCCAAGCCCGCGGCCGCCGGCGCGGCCGGGCCGGGGAAGTAGCGGCGATCCACGGGGGAGTCACCCCGTTTCTTACTAGGAAGGCGAGGCCCCGCCGAGCCGCGGTCAACGACCGTGCCCGCACCCATTCGAGCCGCGAAGGGCGGCTCACGCGGAGGCTCGTCCTCCCCGTCTCAAACACTCGCGACCGCGCTGGGCGACCACATTCTAAAGCTTAGTGGCGACGCCCGCGTCGCGGTCGACGCGCAGCGTCGAAATCGATCGGCAAGACGACTTCCGGCTGCGCCGGAACCGCGACGCAGGCGTCGCCACTACACAAGCACCCTCGTCTTCTAAAGAGTGCGGTTGTCCTCACGTCACGCCCCGCGGGCCTCCCGCGTTGCATCCGGGAAGCGATTCCCGATAATCGCCTCCCCTTTCACCCAGGACAAAAGTCAGGAGCGAAGACACACACATGCGACGCGCGAAGATCAGCATCATCGGGGCCGGGAACGTCGGGGCGACCTGTGCGCACTTTGCGGCCACCAAGGAGCTGGGCGACATCGTCCTGCTCGACATCCCGGAGATCAACGACCCGAAGGACCCGACGAAGAAGGTGCCCAACACCGCCCCGGCCGGGAAGGCGCTCGACTTGTTCGAGGCGTCGCCGGTGGAGGGGTTCGACGCGAACATCATCGGCACGAGTGACTACGCGCTCACGGCCAACAGCGACGTCGTCGTCGTCACGGCCGGGCTTCCGCGCAAGCCGGGCATGAGCCGGGACGACCTGATCTCGATCAACACCGGCATCGTGAAGCAGGTGGCGGAGAACGTCGCGAAGCACTCGCCCAAGGCGATCATGATCGTCGTGAGCAACCCGCTCGACGCGATGGTCTACGTCGCGTGGAAGGCGAGCGGCTTCCCGACGAAGCAGATCATCGGCCAGGCCGGCGTGCTGGACGTGGCGCGCTACCGGTCGTTCCTGGCGCAGGAGATCGGGTGCAGCGTCGAGGACGTGCAGGCGCTGCTCATGGGCGGACACGGCGACGACATGGTCCCGCTGATCCGCTACACGTTCGCCGGCGGCATCCCGATCACGCAGCTCGTGAAGAAGGACCGGCTCGACGCGATCGTCGACCGGGCCCGCAAGGGCGGCGCCGAGATCGTCAACCTCCTCAAGACCGGCAGCGCCTACTACGCCCCGGCCGCGGCGACGGTGGCGATGGTCGAGAGCATCGTCCGTGACAAGAAGCGCATCCTGCCCAGCGCCGTTTACTGCGACAAGGAATACGGCGTCGGCGGGTACTTCGTCGGCGTCCCTGCGATCCTCGGCAAGGACGGCGTGGAGCGCGTGATCGAGGTGGAGCTCGACGCGGCGGAAGCCGCGATGTTCAAGACGAGCGTCGACCACGTGAAGGAACTGGTGGGCGTGGTGAAGCTGTAGGAAATGAATCAGTGAATCGTTGTCAGCCATGAATCTTCTCACTGATTCACTGATTCACTCTTTCACTGGTTCACTTCAACTTATCGGACGGTCGCGGCCCTTGGCCCGGTTTGATACGCGAGAGACGCTTCGTTAAGGTAACCCCGCGCCGGGCGGGCCATCGCGGCCCGGCCGCGAACGTGCGGGAGTGGCTATGCGTGAGACGGTCGGCGACGGAACGAGCGGCGGTCGCGGAGTCGGCGGCGGCGGCGCCCGGGCGAACGTCGCCGGCGGGCAACTGCGGCGGCGGCGGCGACCCGTTTGGACGGCCACGCTGGTCGCGGCGGCGGCGGCGCTCGCGCTGTTCGCTCAGGCCGGCTGCTCGACGGGCGCCCGGCTCCTCAAGGCGGACGAGCGGACGCCGATCGACCGCGCGATCGTCGAATACCCGTCCGGCTACTCGCTCCAACCCGTCGTGCGCGGCCTGACGGGCGCGACCGCCATCACGTTCGACGACCAGGGCTCGGTCATCATCGCTGAAGGGGGCGATGGCGAGCTGCTCCGCATCTACGGCTTCCGCCTCGGCGGCGACGGCGGGCGGTTCGAGATTTACCCGAAGTTCAGGCGGAACCTCCCCTTCTTGTTCAAGGTATTCGACCCCGTCGAGTACAAGATGTACGGCCCGGTCGGCGGGCTGAAGTGGTACAACGGCAAGGTTTACGTCTCCCACCGCGACGCCGACCGACTCGGGCGCATCACCGCGCTCGCCCCGGACGGCACGCCCACCACGATCGTCGCGGGGCTGCCCGCACGCGGGGATTACGGGGTTACCGACATCGCGATCAACAGCAGCGGCCGGCTCTACTTCGGCGTGGGCGCGGCGACGAACAGCGGCATCGTCGGGCCGGACAACTTCCAAATCGGCTGGCCGCGGCAATTTCCGCACCTGCACGACCAGGCGCCGGTCAATCTGAAGACGCTGGGCCTGAAGTTCACCGAGAAGAACCCGACGGCCGGTTGGTTCGGCGGCGGGCCGGAGAACGTGGTCACCGGGCCTTACCAGCCGTTCGGGGTGAACAACCAGATCCGCATCCCGAAGGCGCGCGACGGGAAGCCCAACGCCGCCGTCTACTCCATCCCCGCAGAAGGGGGAAGCGCGGCCGAGTTGACGGTCGAGTGTTACGGCGTGCGGATGCCGCGCGGGTTGGCGTTCAGCAAGTACGCGCTCTACATGACCAACAATGGCATGGAGCTGCGCGGAAGCCGGCCGGTGAAGGACGACCCCGACGCGCTGCTGAAGGTGACGCGCGGCGCCTGGTACGGGTGGCCCGACTACAGCGCCGACCTGCAGCCGATCTCGAGCCCTCGGTTCCAGCCGCCGATCGAGATGATCCTGCCGCGTGGGTATCCGGAGCTGTCGTTCCTGATCAATCACGAGGAGAGCGGCCTGCTGAAGCCGCCGACCGACCCGCTCGTCGCCTTCCCGTCGCAGTCGGGCGCCGCCAAGATGGCGTTCGGCCCGGACGCGTCTGACTTCGAGGGGAACATGATCGTTGCCCTTTCGGGCGACCGGGCGCCGTTCGCCACGAGCGGGCGAAAGCTGGTCGGCCCCGTGGGCTATAAGTTGGTGCGCGTCGACCTCGACACGCGGAGGGTTCACGAGTTCGTCCGCAACGTCGCCGGCACGCCGGCGCACCTCATCGGCCGCGAGTTCGACAACGGCGTCAACGCGCTGGAGCGCCCCTGCGACGTGAAGTTCGGCCCGGACGGCGCGCTCTACATCCTGGACATGGGCCGCATGCGGGTGAAGGACGGCAAGGAGCAGTTCACCCCCGGCACCGGCCAGATCTTCCGCCTGTCCAAGGCCACGTCCCAAACGAAGGAGCCGGTGGCGACGGACGAGGACTGACGGCGCATCCGGCCTGCGCCGGAGCGCGTCACGTCGCGTCTTCGAAGACGGCGCCCTTCACCGACCGCCCCGCCGACGTCCACCGCAACGGCCTGCGGTCCGACACTTCGCAGAACGCCGTCCGCCCCGCCCCGAGGTGCGGCGCCGCGTAGGCCACGCGGAGCGTGAACGGGTTCGCCTCGACGACCATCGGCTCGCCCAGGAGGTGTCCGCCGCCCAGGTCGATCGTCTCCGGATAGACGAGTCCGAACGCGGCGCGCCGCACCGGCCCGAGCACCGGGGGAGCCGCGTCCTCCGCGCGAACACCCGAAGCGTCAGCCTCCACCCGGCAAAACTCGGACTGCACTGAAGAGTCGCGAGGAACCGCGAGGTGAAACGCCTCCGCGCGAGAGTCACCGAGCAACCGTCCTCGCATCCACGACCGCACGCCCGGGCACCGGATCGGACCGGAGCCGTATCGGTGGTCGTAATACCCGCGGCCGCCGATCCGGATCTCGCGCGTCGCCACGGCCTCTCCGACCGAGACGCGGATCGTGCCGCTCACCGCGCACAGCGGATCGGCCACGACCCACCGGTGGTCGGCGCCCGCCCAGTCGCGCCGGAAGATCGTCCTCTCCACCGGCCGGCTCGGGAAGCGCGGCGCGAACCACAGGTCGGCGCCGAGGCGACCCTCCACCAGCCCCCCCTCCCCGGACGCCACCGCCGCGGGAACGTCGGCCACCGTGAGGGCGAGCGTCCCGCCCGCGCCCGCGAGCACCCGGTGTGGCCCGACGCGCACGTCGGGCGCGCCGGGCGCCGCGTCGAACGCGTCGGGGCGGTAGCGCCACGCGAAGCGCGCGACGAGCCTATCCCCGTCGCAGACGACGAACTGCACCGACGGAAACGCGGCGGGCAGCGGCGGAGAGAGCTTGGTCGGGTTGCGAATGAACGCCGCGCGGCGGCTCAGGTATTCGGCGTCGAACGGCGAGCCCTGCGAACAGATTGAGACGACGCGCACCTCCCCCGCCTCGTCCTCCGCGTCGAAGTGCCACGACTCGTAGCCCCCCGGTGCCGTCACGCGGTGCCAGCCGTCGGCGTGGGGCGGCGCGGGGTCGTAAAGCGGGAGCGTGCGGGCCATCGCGGCCGGATCGTCGGCGAGGAACGCGGCCGCGCCAAGGGTGTGCGCGCCGCGGGATCGCCGCTGAGCGTTCCGGGAGGGCGGGGCTGGGCAAAGCTTCCGCGAGCCACGGTCAACGACGGCTTGACCGATGCGCACGTCGCGAAGCTCGGCTCTCCTTCATTTCTTCGAACACATGCGGTCGCCGACGATCCGGTCAGGCAAACCGGTACGACACCGAATCGCCGATGTGACGGTAGCCGATGCGCTCATAGATGCCGTTCGACGTGGGGTTCGCCGCGTCGGTGTAGAGGACGCATTGCCGGCCCTGCGCCAGGAGCCGCTCCGTGAGCGCGGTCACGAGCGCCGTCGCATACCCCCGGCCGCGAAGCGCGGGCGGGGTGTAGACCCAGCCGATCCGGACGATGCGCGTCGCCGACTGCGGCGTGCCCGCCATCGCGACCGGCCGGCCCGCGTCGTCCTGCCAGAGATGCCGTAGCCCGTTCTTCAACACCGCGTCCACCGACCGCTCGACCTCGTCCGCCGTGGACGGCAGGTGGCAGTCGGCGCAGAAGGCGTGAGACCACTCGACGAGGAGTTCCCGATCCGCGGGGACGGCGACCCGCGTCGCGCCGGGGACGGGAAACGGCAGAGCCGCGCGTTCGGCCCGCAACATGCGCAGCGGCGTCGCCCCGGCGACGGCGACGCCGCGCGTCGCACACCAGAGGTCGCGAAACGCGTCCGCCTCGGCGCGCGGGCCGAACACCTGCGTGGGCGAAGTTCGGAGTCGGGCGGCAGCCTCGACGACGAGCGGAACGCAGCTCGCCGGCATCGTCGTCAGTCCCACGGGGTGGGGCGGCGTGAACCACGCCGCGCCGACGACCGCCCCCGCCGGGTCTTCGACGGACCAGAGGTGCGCCTCGGGGTATCGGTTCGGGTCGAGGACGAGCGTGTTCAGCAGGCCGAGCGGCACCGAATGCGCCGCCTCGTCGCGCATCAGGAACGGCCCAACTGCCGCCCGACAGGCAGCGACGTCTCGATAGGTCTGAAGTCTCATGGACCCGCCGCAGAGTGTCGTGCCGGACGGGTGCCCGCGGAAGCCTTCGTCGGCCGCGCCGTCATCCGGCGAGTTGCGTCTCCAACTGCGTGAGCTGCTCGGCGATGTCGCGCTCGTTTGTCACGTCTTCCGTAATCGCGCGGATCGCGTGCAGCACCGTCGTGTGGTCGCGCCCGCCGAAGTAGCCGCCGATCTCCTCCAGGCTGTAGCGCGTGTGGCGGCGGGCGAGGTACATGCAGACCTGCCGGGGGAACGCGATGCTCTTGTGGCGCTTCTTGCTCTGGAGGTCGGAGAGGCGGACGTTGTAGTACTTCGTGACGGCGTCGAGAATGTTCTGGATCGTCACCCGCTTCTGAGGGTCGTTCGCGCCCTCGCCCAGCGCCAGCTTGGCGAGGTCGATGTCGATCCGCCCTTCCTGGATCATCGCCATGCCCTGGATCTTGGTGATCGCCCCTTCCAATTCGCGCGTGTTGTTCTCGATCCGCGCCGCGATGTAGCAGACGACGTCGTCCGGCAGCGTCAGGCCACGCATGCGGGCCTTCTTCTGCACGATCGCGAGGCGCGTCTCGTAGCACGGCTTCTCGATGCGGGCGACCAAGCCCCAGTTGAAGCGCGACACCAGCCGCTCCTCAAGTTCGGGGATTTCCGAAGGCGGGCAGTCGGCGCTGAGGATGATCTGCTTGTGCTGCTGGTAGAGCGTGTTGAACGTGTGGAAGAACTCCTCCTGCGTTCGGTCGCGCCCGGCCAGGAAGTGAATGTCGTCCAGCACGAGCATGCTTTCCAGCACAGTGGGATCCGAAGCTTGGAATTCACGTGACTTGAAGTCGCGG
>JADMIO010955859.1_pt1 | contig 10106 bp, 10 predicted proteins | sample 8958161 | NCBI WGS metagenome assembly JADMIO01 (sample SAMN16585339, study PRJNA669376) | soil metagenome | isolation source: Crop rotation soil | place: USA: Cullars Rotation, Alabama | collected 2011
AGCTGGGCGTCGGCCCCGCCGAGATCCTCCGGCTGCGCGCGCTCTATCTCGAATAGGCCGCCGGCTGCGATCCGTCGGCGTTCAGCCCGCCACCAAGCTCTTGAGCGGCGTATCTGGATTGGCGAGCCTCTCGGGGGCGGCGGCGACCTGGCCGACGACCAGCGCTCTGCCTTGCACAAAATCCATGGGCTCGTTGACGCAATCGAGCGCCACCACACGGCCTTGCTTCAAATAGACGATCGAAAATTTGCGGCTCGCAGGGTCTCCGCGCGTCACGGCGACGTCGTGGCCGATCGAAAGGCCGACCGTCTGGAGCCGGAGGTCGTACTGGTTGGACCAGAACCACGGCGCTGCATTGTATGGCTGGAGATCGCCCGTGAGCGCCCGCGCGGCCGTGTTGGCCATGTCGTTGGCGTTTTGCACCGATTCCAGCCTGATCGGCCGGCCTCCGGCATAAGGATTGCGGTGCATCGCGCAGTCGCCGATCGCGAGAATGTCGGGCAGGCTCGTGCGACCGTACGCGTCCACCACAACGCCGTCGCCGCCGTCCGCGCCAGCCGCCAGCAACGGCTCCACGGCCGGGACGATGCCGATGCCGACCACGACCACCTGCGCCTCGACGACCTCGCCGCCGACCAGGCGCACGCCGGCTGCGCGGCCGTCCTTTTCCTCGATGCACTCGACCACGGCGCCGAGGCGGACGTCGACGCCATGCGCGCGATGCTCGGCCTCATAGAAGCGCGATAGGGCCTCACCGGCGACGCGGGCCAGGACGCGATCGAGCGCCTCCAGAACGGTGACCCCTTTTCCCATCTTGGCGAGCACGGCCGCGGCCTCCAGGCCGATATAGCCGCCCCCGATCACGGCGATGCGGTCTGCGCGCGCCAACTCGCCTTTCATTTGATCGACATCGGCGCGGGAGCGCACCGAATGGACCCCCGCCAGTTCCTGGCCCGTGCAGGTCAGCCGCCGGGGGCGCCCTCCGGTCGCCCATATGAGATGGCCGTAGCCAAAGGTCTCTCCGCCATCGGCGACGACGGCGTGCGCCGCCGGATCCACCGACACGATGCGCTTGCCGGTCAGGATCTCGACATGGCGCTCCTCCCAGAAACGGGCCGGCCGGATCAGCAGGCGCTCGAAGGCCTTGTCGTTCGACAGATAGTCCTTGGACAGCGGCGGCCGCTCGTAGGGAAGCTCGGGCTCCTCTCCAATGAGGGCGATCGTGCCGGCGAACTTGCGTTGGCGAAGCGCGATGGCCGCCTGCGCCCCGGCGTGCCCCGCGCCCACGATCAGGACGTCGTACCGGCGGCCGGCCCGGTTTGCGCCGCTGGCGATCTCTTCTCCGGATGGATCGGTCCGCATCGTAGCTGGAGCCATGCCCGTCGCTCGAAAGGTCGAGGCGCGTTCAGTGCGCCAAAGGGCCGCTGACGTTATTCCGAAGGACGCCGATCCCCGAGATCTCGACCTCGACCAGATCGCCGGGCTTCAGGAAGATGCGCGGATTACGGCCGGCGCCGACGCCCCCCATCGTGCCGGTCAGGATGACGTCGCCGGGGCCCAATTTATAGAATTGGGACAGATAGCTGATCAGCTCGGCGGACGAGAAGAGCATGTTGGCCGTGTTGTTCTGCTGCATCGTCTCGCCGTTTACGCGGCAGGCGATATCGAGCGCGTTGGGATCGGCGATCTCGTCGGCGGTCACCAGCACCGGGCCGAGCGGGCAGAAGGTCGGATATTGCTTGCCGAGCAGATTGACGCCCCATTGCGAGACCACTTCCAAAGGCGCCATGGCCCTGCTGGGCGTCATGATCTCGTCCGCCCAGTTTCGGGCGCTGACGTCGTTGGCGGCGGTGTAGCCCGCCACATAGTCGAGCGCTTCGTCGACCGTGACGCGGTGGCACGGCTTTCCGATCACCAAGGCGAGCTCGGCCTCCCAATCGACCATGTCGCCATGGTCGGCAGGGATGACGATGTCCTGCCCGCTGCCGACCAGGGCCGAGGCGGCCTTCACGAACGCGTAGGGCCGCGTCGGCCGCGGGGTCTTCATCTCCTCGAGATGATCGGTGTAGTTCATGCCGGCGGCGAGGATCAGCGGCGGGTTCGACAACGGCGCGCCCAGTTTCGCCTGCACAGGATCGACCAGGGCGCCCGCCGCGCGCAAGCTTGCCTGCAGCGGCCCGTCGCTGCGGATGTGCTCGACGACGGCCGAGAGAGCGGTCAGCCCCTCCGAACCCGCTCGCAAGATGCCGAGCACGGTCTTCGGCAGTGTTCGCAAGCCATCGATCACCTCGCTGGCCGCATCGAGATCGAGGATCTGGCCCTCGACCAGGACCCCGGCGCGATCGTCTGTAAAACTCACGAGCTTCATGGGTTCGCCATTCCGATATCTTGAAGATCCTGGGTCGATCGCGCGCGCATCATTTCTCAGGCGCGACCGTCAGGCGCAGGCCGTCCAGGGCGTCCTCGACCTCGATCTGGCAGGAGAGGCGAGATGTACCGCGGCATACGCCGGAACTTTCGAGCAGCGCGGCCTCGATCTCTCCGGGGGGCCCCACCTTCGCGAAGGACGCGTCATCGAGGTAGACGTGACACGTCGCGCAGGCCATCAGGCCGCCGCAGATGGCCCAGATGCCGTCGACGTCGTTGTTCTGAAGATTCTCCATGAGGGAAAGGCCGTTGGCCGCATCGATGGATCGCTCGTCGCCGTTGATGTCGATCACGCTGATGCCGGGCATCATCTTCCCTCGCCTCGCTCTGCTTTGACCGAACCTGCGGGAAGAACCGGTTCGCGAGAAGCGTCGGCGGCGGTATACCCCCCTTGCCGCCAAGCGAATAGTTTGGCGCCGGACGCTTACGCCAGAAGGGCTCCTGGCCCCTGGGGATCGATGTCAGGCCTGTTCGACCGGCCGATGGCCGGCCACCGGCATGCCCATTTCGGCTGTCGCTTGGCGGAATTGCTCGCGAAGCCAAGCGTGCGCCAGGTCCTTCTGCGAGCGCTCATGCCAGACCATCGATACGTCGAATGGCGAGAGCTCCAATGGGATCGTCATGCACTGCAAATTCAGCGAGGTTTGATAGTCCATCGCCAAGCTCATGGGCAGAAGGCCCAGCAAGTCCGTCTTGGAGACGATGCGCGCCACGGACATCGGCGTGGGGCAGCGCACCGCGATTTGGCGACGATGGCCGCCGGCGCGCAGCTTGCGGTCGCACATGACGTCGATCGTCGACGTCGAGGTCGTATCGCCCGTGCAGACATGACGGGCCGCCACGAATTCCTGCAGCGATAGCGTGCTGCCTTTATGGGAAAAGCCGGGGCCCGCGATGCAGACGGCGTAGTCCGAAAAGCAACTCGATATGCGCAGGTCCGAATGCAGGGCCTGGAAATAGCCGAAGGCCAGGTCGCAGGTCCCATCTTCCAGGCTCGGCTGCAATTGGCTCGGGGTCATCGGCAACAGGGATATTTCGATCCCCGGCGCGACGCCGGTGATGCGGCGCATCACCTCGGGCAGCAGCAGTCCAGCCGTATAGTCCGACATCATCACCACGAAGGTGCGCCGGCTCGTCCGCGGATCGAACGACTGGGCCCCTTGGAGGACGATATTGATCTCGTCCAGCGCGCGCCGGATGCTGTCGGCGATCTCGATCGCGCGTTTCGTCGGCACCAGGTGCTGGCCCGCGCGGACAAGCAGGGGGTCATCGCAGATTTCACGAAGCCGCCGCAACGCATTGCTCATCCGCGGCTGGCTGATCTCCATTCGTTCTGCGGCGCGCGTAACGCTGGCTTCCTCGATCAGCGCGACGAGACTCTGAAGCAGCTTGAGTTCGACACCGGATATCTTCACGTCCGCAGGATATATTCGCTTCGAGGCATATTCAACATCGCCCGCGCGGACGTTGTCCTCACCCCCGCCTGATCTACCCTGGCCCGGCGAAAACGAAGGTCGCCGAGAGCCGGCTTGGGAGACGGACGTGCTTTGGGTCACGCGCAACTATGTGCATCTCGATCGTGTCGCCGCGCCCTGGCTGATCACGCGCTTCGTCGATCCCGATGCGCGCTTTTGCTATGTTCCATGGGGGCAGGAGCATCTGGCGCCCGCCGATGCGATTCCGCTGGCGCTGCCGGGTGCGGAACTGGGCCCCCACGATGCGCAATCCTGCACCTTCGAGAAGGTCATGCGGAAGTACGGGCTGGGCGGAAGCGCGCTTCTGCGGCTGGCCTCGATCATCCGGGCCGGCATCGACTATGTGCTGCATGACTATCTGCCCGAACCGGGCGACGCCGACGGGCAGGTGGCGGTCGGGCTCGTGACCCTCGCGGAGGGCATGATGCTCGTCCACCAGGACGACGATGCGATCCTGGCCGCCAGCTTCCCGATTTATGACGCCCTGCACGCGCATTTCAGCGTCAAGGCGCGAATGCAGGAGCAGGGCGTCGTCTTCGACCACAAGGGCGGGGACGGCCGGGGGCCGAGCGCCGTCTTTGAAGGCATGCGCAAGATCTACAACAGCGATGTCGCTCGCGCCGTGCCGGCCTGAACCGAGTTCAACAGAGAAACGCAACGACCAGAGGACGCCATGGCGACGCTATCTCAAGCAGAGAATGCCTCATCTCAAGAAAAGATCGCTTCCGGCCGAGGCGAGCTGATCGACCCGTCTTCGCTGACCCACCTCGCGATCGGGACGTTCGTCACGACGGATCTGCAGAAGATGCGGAACTTCCTGGTGAAGTTCCTGGGCATGGAATGCGTGGAGTACGCCCCTGGCCGCATGATGGCGCGCGACCGCCGGGCGAAATATCTCATGGAGCAGGGCGATCCCAACTTCTTCGTGCTCGACATCGTCGAGACCCCTGAGATCCGGCGCCCGCAGGCGCTCCTCAACCACTGGGGCTTCTCGGTCGGGAGCCAGGAAGAGGTCGACCGGATCCGGGAGATCGCCGTGCGTCAGGCTGAGGACTTCTATCTCAAGAAGATTTTCCCGACGACGGCGATGCACGGCTCTTACGGCTTCTATTTCATCGATGGTTCGGACAACTGGTGGGAAGTCGAATTCCGCAAGGGCGTCACCACCGAGCTTTGGTTCAGCAAGGGCGACTGGAACGCCGAGGGTCGTGAGGCCTTCCCGATCGTCAATCCTCCGTTGGCCATCGCGCCAACCTCGGCCGCGGTGGTCGGCGACGAGGCGTTCATGACGCACGGCACGACGGCCGTCGCCGACACCAACGTCAGCCGCATCTTCTATGAAGAGGTTCTCGGCCTGAGGACGGTCGCCCACGTGCCGCCCGCCATCTGCACCGCCGGCGGCAGCGATTTCGGCGTGGTGAGCGTCTCGGCCGGCAAGAAGATCCAGGATCAGGAGCCGGCGAACCGCTTCGTGCTTCTGGTCGAGGGCGACGAGGCGGTCGCCGATTTGCACGCGCGGGTGAGGCAGGGCGCCCAGCGATACGAACTCCTCTCCGTCTCGGATGTCCAGCCGGATGAGGTGGAGGGCAAGTCGTTCCTGGTCCGCACGGCGGACCAGATCTGGTTCGAGATCTCGTCACGGCCCCGGCGGCGCATCCTCGAAATATTCGAACAACCGGCGCGGCATTGACGAGCTGAAGTCATGGTCGAGACCCATTCCAATGCAGCCCAAGGCGTCGCCGGCGTTCATTCGCTCGACCATTTCGCCTTCTCGGTCCCCGACCTCGATGTCGCGCGCGCGTTCTACACCGCCTTCGGCCTGGACGTGCGCGAGGGCGGCTTGGGGCTTGAGTTGCGCGCCTTCGGTCAAGACCACGTCTGGGCCCAGATCGCGACGGGTCCCCGCAAGAAGCTCGAGTACGTCAGTTTCGGCGCCTATGCGCCCGATCTGCCCGTCTTCTCCGAGCGGCTGCGCGCCTTGAACGCCGCGCCCGCCGCCGCGCCGGCCGGGCTCGAAGACGACGGACTGTGGTTCCATGATCCGGCCGGCACGCGCTTGCAGATACGCGCCGCGGCGAAATCATCGCCGGACGAGAAGCGCCCGGCGATCGCCCCCGCGCCCTACAGCGCCGAACGCGCCTGCCCCTATCGCGACACGCGGGCCATGGTGCGCCCGATCGGGCTGTCCCACGCCCTGTTCTTCCAGCCCGACATCGGCGCGGCGATCGATTTCTACACGCGGATTCTCGGACTGCGGCTCTCCGACGACGCCGGGCCGGTGGCCTTCCTGCACGGCGTCCATGGCAGCGAGCACCATCTGATCGCCTTCGCCCAGGGCGAAGGCGTCGGCTACCACCACAGCGCCTGGGCGGTGACCTCCGTCGAGGAGATCGGACTCGGCGCGGCGCAGATGGCCGACGCGGGGCATACCCGGGGCTGGGGCGTCGGCCGGCACGTGCTGGGGTCGAACTACTTCCACTACGTCCAGGACCCCTGGGGCAGCTACGCCGAGTACAGTTTCGACATCGACTACATCCCGCGTGGCCACGACTGGGCCGGCGGCCATCCGGACCCTGAGAACAGCTTCTACCTCTGGGGGCCGGCGCCGCCCGAGGATTTCACCCGTAACCACGAAGCGTCCGCCGGCTGACCTTCCGGGCCGTTCGCACGCCGCCGAAGCCGGACGCCAGACCACCAGGAGCAGGGACGCAGTTCGCGTTCGAGACAGCAGGAGTTGAGATGAAGATCGCGCGCTTCGAGCAGAACGGCCAGGCCAGGATCGGCCTGGTCAAAGGCGAGGGGATCGTCGACGTGGGGCTCGTCGACCGCGCCCTGCCGACCTCGATGCTCGAGCTGATCGCCGGGGGCCCTGGCGTGCTGGAGGCGCTCGCCCGGATCGAGGCGACCGCTGCGGCTCACGCCGCCGTGGACGAGGTGCGGCTGCTGGCGCCCATCCCACGCCCGCCCAAATACCTGGCGATCGGGATGAACTACGCCAAGCATGTCGCCGAAGCCAAGCGCGAGGGGATCGAGCGACCAGCCTATCAGTATTGGTTCAACAAACAGACCTCGTGCATCAACGACCCGTTCGCCGACATCGTGAAGCCCGCCGCCACTGAGATGCTGGATTATGAGGTGGAGCTAGGGGTCGTTATCGGCCGCACGGCGCGCCGCGCGCCGGCCGACGCGGCGCGGGAGCACATCTTCGGCTATGTCGTGTGCAATGACGTTTCGGCCCGCGACTGGCAGCGCCACACGCCGACCTTCACCATGGGCAAGTCCTTCGACACCTTCGGGCCCATCGGCCCGTGGATCGTCACTGCCGACGAGATCGCCGATCCGCACGCCCTTGGTTTGCGCTGCTGGGTGAACGGGGAGCTGCGGCAATCCTCGAACACCTCGGAGATGCTTGCGGGCTGCTATGAGCAGATCGCCTACACCTCCATCGCCTGCACCCTGGAGCCCGGCGACATCATCGCCACCGGTACGCCCGAAGGGGTCGGCCTGGGCATGCATCCGCCTTCGTTCCTGAAGGTCGGCGACGTTGTGCGTTGCGAAGTCGACGGCATCGGGGCGATCGAAGCCCGGGTCGCCGCACCTGCGTCATGAGTCGTCGCCCTCAGCGCCCCCTCACCAGCGACGGCCACGATGTCGATCCTTAAACAGCGCCTCTCGGCCAATCTCAGCTTCCTGTTTACGGAATGGCCGTTCCTCGACCGCTTCGCCGCGGCGGCCGATGCGGGGTTCACCTGCGTGGAATTCATGTTCCCCTACGAGGTCCCCGCCGATGCGGTGGCCCAGCGCCTCGAGGCGCATCGCCTGGACGTCTCGGTGTTCAATGCTCCGCCGGGGGATTGGGAGGCGGGAGAGCGCGGCCTGGCGGCGCTCCCGGCGCGAAGGGCGGATTTTCAGGACGCCATGCGGACGGCTGTCGACTACGCCTTGGTGCTGCGGGCCAAGCGGCTCCACGTGATGGCCGGACTGGCCGATCCCGGCGATCCGGCGGCCCGGGCGGCCTACCGGGACAATCTCGACTGGGCGGCGGACCTGGCCCGCGATGACGGGGTGCAGCTGGTGATCGAGCCGATCAACGGCGGCGACATGCCGGGCTACTTCCTGGGCGATTTCGCGTTGGCCGCCGATATCATCCAAGCCCTGCCGGAGGCGCGCATCGGCCTGCAGTTCGACCTCTATCATTGTCAGAAGATCAACGGCTCGATCCTGGGCCACCTCCAGGCCCTGCTGCCGATCACCGCGCACATGCAGATCGCCGGGGTTCCGAGCCGCCACGAGCCGTCGTCGGCCACCCTGCCGCTCCGCGACATCTTCGCGCTCCTGGACGCGCGCGGCTACGTCGGGCGAGTCGGCTGCGAATATCGCCCGGCCGACGGCACGCGCGAGGGCCTTGGCTGGATCGAGGCCCTTGAATCGATGCTCGCATGAGCCAGTCCATCGCCTTTCTGGGCACGGGACTGATGGGCGCTCCCATGGCGCGCCGCCTTCTGCTCGGCGGCTTCGCCGTCCGCGCCTGGAACCGCTCCCCGGCCAAGGCCCAGCCGCTGGCGGCGCTCGGCGCCGTGCTGGCGGACACTCCCGCCCAGGCCGTGGAGGGGGTGCGGACCGTCTGCCTCTGCCTGACCGATGCGGCGGCCGTCGAGGATGTGCTGTTCGGCGCCGGCGGCGCGGCGGCCGCCCTCGCGCCCGGCGCCGTCCTGGTGGATTTTTCGACCATCGGCCCCGGCTCCGCGCGGGCTCTGGCGGCGCGCATCGCCGCGCAGGTTCCCGGCGCGTGCTGGGTCGACGCTCCGGTCACCGGCGGGGTGAAGGGGGCCGAGGCCGGATCTCTGGTGGCCCTGTGCGGCGGCGAGGCGGCCGATCTCGAGCGCGTGCGCCCGGTGTTGAACCTGCTGGCTCAGCGGGTCCACCACCTCGGGCCGTTGGGCGCGGGCCAGGCGGCCAAGCTTTGCAACCAGTTGATCGTCGCGGTGAACGTGGTCGCCATGGCCGAGGCCTTGGCCTTGGCGCGAGCCCATGGCCTGGACCCGACCGCCTTGCCGCAGGCGCTGGCCGGGGGATGGGCCGATTCCCTGCCTCTCCAGATCATCGGGTCGCGGATGGCGGCGGGGGTTTCCGAACCGCCCATCGTCGCGGTGGGCACCTTCGGCAAGGACCTTGGCCTGGTCCTGGCCGAGGCGGCGACGCCTCCCGCCCTCGCCGCGGGCGCCGAGGCGATCTATCGCGCCGCCGCCGACGCCGGCATCGCGGCCGCCGACGCGACCGCCCTGCTGACCTTCGTGGAACGCGCTTCGCTGCGTCACGGCGACTGAACCCAAGTTTCGATCACGGAGCTGATTGTCATTCCCAGCAAAAGAGGACCGATCATGGAGCTCACGGATAGGGACGCGCCGGCCATGCCGCCGCTCGAGGCCGTCCGCTGCCTGTCGCGTCTGGACGAGCGTCTTCGGTGGCTTGCGACCTGGACGATCCACAACGCCAACCATCTTCGCGAAAGCCGCGACGGCCTGAAGGTGGGCGGCCATCAGGCGTCCTGCGCCTCGATGACCACCATCCTGGCGACGCTGTATTTCCATGCCCTGCGTCCGCAGGACCGGGTGGCCGTGAAGCCGCACGCCAGTCCGGTCTTTCACGCGATCCAGCACCTGTTCGGCCGCCAGACCCGCGAGCAGCTGGAGCAGTTCCGCGCCTTCGGCGGGGCCCAATCCTATCCGTCGCGGACCAAGGACAAGGACGACGTGGACTTCTCCACCGGCTCGGTCGGGCTGGGCGTGGCGATCACCGCGTTCGCCTCCCTGACCCAGGACTACCTCAAGGCTCACGGCTGGCTCGACCCGGCGCGGGAGGGCCGGATGATCGCCACCCTGGGGGACGCCGAGCTCGACGAGGGCAACATCTACGAGTGCCTGATCGAGGGCTACAAGCACGCCATCCGCAATACTTGGTGGATCGCCGACTACAACCGCCAGAGCCTGGACGCGACCACCGCCGATCGGATGTTCGACAGGTTCGACGACATCTTCCGCACCTTCGGCTGGCGGGTGTTGACCTTGAAGTACGGCAAGGCTCAGCGCGAGGCCTTCACCAAGCCGGGCGGCGAGCATCTTCGGGCCTGGATCGACGCCTGTTCCAACGTCGACTATGCGGCCTTGACCTATCAGGGCGGCGCGGCGTGGCGGGCGCGGCTCG
>JADMIO011435082.1_pt1 | contig 10106 bp, 6 predicted proteins | sample 8958161 | NCBI WGS metagenome assembly JADMIO01 (sample SAMN16585339, study PRJNA669376) | soil metagenome | isolation source: Crop rotation soil | place: USA: Cullars Rotation, Alabama | collected 2011
CGGTAAATGGCCATACGCGGAAGATTTGACAGCGGATTTGGTTTACGCGCGGTTGCACGGCGCTGAACAACTTTATGTGAGCGGTTACTCCGCGAGCGCTCTTGATTGGTGGGCGGCTCGCGTTGCCCTGTGGTCGCGCGGAAGACAACCGCCCGACGCCAAATTGATCGGCCACTCTCCAGAAGCGCCGGGCGCGCGGGACGTGTTCGTTTATTTCGACAACGACGCGAAGGTCCACGCTCCTTTCGATGCACAAGGCTTAGCCGCGCGACTGGGTGTGAGGTGGTCGCCGCCGGCGCTCGCATGAGACCGCTTGATTTGTCACGGCTTTCCGGCTGGCATAAAATAATCGGTGCATAGCGAATGGATCATTGCTCCCGCGGCGGAACTGGCGGGAGGTGCCATCAATTGGAGTCAAATTTGCGGCTCCGATTGCATTGCGCGTCTTCTCTCCCGGATGGGATTTAACTCGGCCAGCGAGGTCGACCTTTTCCTGCGGCCCCGGCTGAAATCGCTGAGTGATCCTCTTTTGCTGCCGCAGATGGACCGGGCCGTCGATCGACTTTTCCGTGCCATGGATGGCGGCGAGCGCGTCGTTCTTTTCGGCGACTATGACGTCGATGGGATTACTTCGCTCGCGCTGCTTTCAACGATGCTAAATGCCTACGGAGCGAAGCCGGGATTGTTTCTGCCATTGCGGAGAGAAGAGGGCTACGGCCTGAGCCGTGAGAGCATTGAGCGGTGTCTGGAGCAATTTCAGCCGCAGCTTCTGGTTGCGGTAGACTGTGGCACTTCGTCGGTTCAGGAAATTGCCTCCCTCAATTCGCGCGGTGTCGAAGTGATTGTGTTCGATCATCACGAGCCGAAAAAAGAGCTGCCGGACTGTGTCGCGATCGTCAATCCAAAGACCGAGACGACATGCGCCTTTCATTATCTCTGCAGTGTTGGGATTGTCTTTAAGCTCTGCCACGCTCTGCTCAAAGCGAGACCGGTTCCCGGTTTTGATCTGCGCGCTCACCTTGACCTTGTCGCGCTCGGGACGGTCGCTGACATCGTACCGTTGCAAGGTGAGAATCGAACGCTCGTGCAGCGGGGCGCGCAGGAGATGGCACGATCCACGCGGCTGGGCTTGAAAAAGCTGATGGCGATCAGCGGGGTGCGGGCACCGGTCTTGCCCGAACACATTGGTTTCAGGTTAGGTCCGCGTTTGAACGCAGCGGGTCGCCTCGCCACCGCGGAGAAGGCGCTGCAACTTCTGCTCACCAACAACGAAATCGAAAGCGAAGGTCTCGCCAAATTGCTCGATCAGCAAAACAGCGAGCGCCAGGAAGTCGAACGCAACATTGTCGCAGCAGCGGAGGAAAAGATCGCGAGCGAATACGACGCGACCAAACATGCTGCCATCGTCGTTGGGGCGGTGGATTGGCATCCCGGCGTTCTTGGCATCGTGGCCTCACGCATTTCCAAGCGTTTTCATCGACCGACCATCGTGATCGGGTTCGATCAAGACGGAGTGGGCAAGGGGAGTGGCCGGAGTATTGAAGGTCTTTCTCTGGTCGAGGCGCTCGGTCGCTGTCAGGAGTGGTTGGATAAATACGGCGGGCACGAAATGGCCGCGGGCGTGTCGCTTCGCCAGGAAAATATGGCGGGCTTCGTCGCAGCGTTTCAACGAGTGGCTCGCGAACTCCTGACCGATGATCAGTTGCAGCCGCGCTTGCGCATTGACCATGAACTTGCTTTTTCGGATTTGAATTTCGATCTTCTGCAATGGCACGAACTGTTGCAGCCGTTCGGTAACGGGAATCCGCAGCCGCTTTTCTGCGCGCGAGCGGTAGAGCCGGTGGCGCCGCCACAGATCGTGAAAGAGAAGCATTTGATCCTGCGCCTGCGTCAGAAAAATTTTCACCAGCGGGCTGTTTATTTCGACGGGGCACGTCTCGAATTGCCGCGGCCGCCATGGGATGTCGCTTTCCAGATTCGAGCCGATGAATTTGAAGGCCAGGCGCGGCTCGGTCTACAGGTTCACGCGTTGCGACAATCTGTGCCCACTAGTTGATGAAAATCGCGCAGCCATTGGTCGAGCTGGAATGGATTCCGCGGCCGCGCCTGACGGCACTCCGTCGCCTTGGCATCGAAAAGGTGGAGGATCTTTTGACGCATTACCCGAGGCGTTACGAAGACCGGCACCAGTTCCCTTCGTTTCCGCGAGAGGAAAGCGATCTTCCCATTTGTCTTTGCGGCGAAGTGATTAACACGCAGGTGCGAAGATTTGGCGGTTGGAAAAAGATCTTTGAAGTCACCTTGCAGGAGTCGCAGGCCAACGCGCTGAGCCAGCCCGTGGTCTGCCGCTGGTTCAATCTGCATTACGTGCAAAAAATGATTGCCACGGGCCAGCAACTAGTGGTCTTCGGCAAGCCGCGTTTGCGCGGGAAACGGATCTGCATCGATCACCCGGAGTTCGAGGTCATTGAATCGGACGAAGAGATCTCGATTCATTTCCGACGGATCACGCCGATTTATCCGGCGACTGAAGGCGTTTCGCAGCGCCATTTTCGAAGCATCATCCACCGTGTTTTGGGTGAGCTCTCGGATGGACCTGTAGCCACGCTGGCTCCGGATCGTCTCGTTAGCGGCGATCGCCGGTCGGCTTTGCAATCGATCCATTTTCCCGAGAACTGGGAGGAGTTGAAGGCTGCTCGAGAGCATCTCGTCCTCTCGGAGTTCTTCGCTCTGCAAATGTTAATTGCGGCGCGTCGCGCCCAATCGGATCGACGGCCCGGGCAAGTCCATTGCGGAACTGGGGAGCTCCTCGATCGATTTCTGAAGCAGTTGCCGTTCGGCCTAACGGGTGCGCAGGAGAAAGTAATTTCCGAAATCAGGGCGGCCCTGGCGGCGAAGCAGCCCATGAATCGATTGCTCCAAGGCGATGTCGGTTCCGGGAAAACGGTGGTGGCCATCGCTGCCATTCTTCTCGCGGTGGAGGCCGGATTTCAGGCCGCGCTCATGGCGCCGACGCAAATCCTGGCAGAACAGCATTACTCCGTGCTGCGGCGCTGGCTGGAGCCGTTAGGGCTGCGTTTGGCCTTGCGGACGGCCGCACGCCAGGAAGAAAGCGGGCCTTTGCCGCTGTTTTCTCAAGGAGTCCTCTCGGGGAATGGGAACGGATCGGGGAGCGCAGGCGGCCCGCCTGCGGAGTCCGGCGGCTCGCCGGACGATCCTGACGACATATATTATTCGAAGCGACGACTACCGCATTTTGAGCGTCCCTGGGCGAAGTATGCCATCACCTTCGCAACACGTGACCGTCGCACTCTTTCACCGGAGGCCCGTCAGATCGTGTTCGACTGCATTCTGAAATGGCGGGAAAAGCGATATGAACTATTCGCCTGCTGCGTGATGGCGGACCATGTTCATCTTCTGATCGAGCCGGCCGTCAAAGAAGTGTCGAAAGATGGGAGCACGATCTTTTTTTCGTTGTCCGAAATTCTGCAGACGATCAAGTCATACACTGCACATGCCATAAATCGCCTAACGAAGTCGAAAGGAGCTTTGTGGGAATCAGAATCCTTTGACCGAATGATTCGTTCCGAAAACGACTTGCACGAAAAGTTTCGTTATATCGTACGGAATCCGTACGATGCGGGTGTGGTGAGGGCAACGGAAGAGTATCCGTGGGTCTGGAGCGGTGAGGATGTTAGGCGTGTTCCTCCGACTCTTTCGGCGAGCCGCCGAAAGGAGCAGGCCAGCGGCCTGCGCTCCCCAGAAAGTGTTGCGACCCTCCCCGCCACCGAACCCCACATCATCATCGGTACACACGCCCTTCTCTACGATACCGTCGCCTTCCACAACCTCGGTCTCGTCGTGATCGATGAGCAGCATAAGTTCGGGGTCGCGCAGCGCGCCCGCTTGACTGCGCGCGAGCCCGCTCCCGATGTCCTCGTCATGACGGCGACACCGATTCCGCGCACGTTAACGATGACGGTCTACGGCGACCTCGACGTATCCATCATCGACGAAATGCCGGCGAATCGCGGGAAGATCGTTACCGCTGCGCGCGACGAAGCGAAGCTGCCTGAGGTGCTGGCGTTCTTGCGAAAAGAGCTGGAGAGCGGCCGCCAAGCTTACGTCATTTATCCGCTGATCGAAGAGAGTGACAAACTGGAAGCCAAAGCCGCCGCGGTTGAATTCGCGCGTTGGACCGAACGATTGCATCCCTTCACCTGTGATCTCTTGCACGGCCGCATCCCGGCCCCGGAAAAACAACTGGTGATGGAGAACTTCAGGTCCGGAAAAACCAAGGTCCTCATCAGCACGACCGTGATCGAAGTGGGCGTGGATGTGCCTAACGCCACCGTCATGATCATCGAGAACGCGGAGCGTTTCGGCCTGGCGCAACTCCATCAATTACGCGGGCGCATCGGACGCGGCGAACACAAGTCCTATTGCATCTTGCTGACCAATGATAAATCGAGCGAGACGCAGGAAAAACTGGGTGTCCTCGAGAAAACCAGCAACGGCTTTGAGATCGCTGAGGCGGACTGGGAATTACGAGGACCAGGAGATTTGCTGGGCACAGCGCAAAGCGGCCTGCCGGCCTTAAAAATCGGAAGTTTGAAGAGCGACGCCAGTTTGATGCGGCGAGCGAGGGCCGCCGCCACGTTAATCTTTGAGAAGGATCCGCTCCTGGAGTGGCCGGAAAATCAACGTTTCCGACAATTGATTGTCGAAGAACAGGGACGAACTTTCGCAAACGTCAGCTGATGAGAAATCTCCTTAAATTTGTTATCTTTGTGGCGGTCCTCAGTCTCGCCATTTCCGCGCTTTATGACTACCAACTGCGGCATGGCGGATTGAATGTGCTTGGCCATCGCGAGCCGGAAAAATACACCCTCGCGGACAAGCCGACTGTCGATCCCAAGAGCATCGCCTCGCTTGAAGCGCTCAACCGCGAGCGACGCGAGCTCGTGAGCGCCGTTATTCCATCGGTGGTGGCGGTTAAAACTTCGAAGAAAATCGCCCGGCGCGAGCAATCACTCGATCCTTTCCAGTTTTTCTTCCGGAATTCGCGCCAGTTTCGCAGTCCGCGGGAAGAGGCGCTCGTGCAAAATTCGCTCGGTTCTGGCGTGATCGTGACCAACGAAGGTCACATCATCACAAACAATCACGTCGTAGACCAGGTCGACGAAATCGAGGTGCAACTGAGCGATGGCCAGACTCGCAAAGCGCGCCTGGTCGGAGCGGATGCGCAAGTTGATCTGGCCGTTCTCAAGATCGATGACCCGAGCGTAAAGCCGCTGAAGCTGGCAGACTCCGACACCGTGCAGGCCGGCGATTTTGTCCTCGCCATCGGCAATCCGTTCGGCTTCGAGGAGACGGTCACCGATGGCATCATTAGTTCGAAGGGCCGGCCTAACCGGGCCGATGCTTTCGGCGATCTGCTGCAAACGAACGCCGCCATCAATCCCGGTAACAGCGGTGGTCCGCTCATCAATCTTCGTGGCGAAGTGGTTGGAATTAACACCGCCATTATTTCGCGTAGCGGCGGATCCCAGGGCATCGGATTCGCCATTCCTTCGAATACCGTCCGCACCGCGCTGGAAAGTTTACTGAAGCAGGGACGCATCATTCGCGGTTATCTCGGGATCCAAGGCCGGGTTAATCCTCGAGAGGACACCCAATCCGGCGACGAGGGCGTGGTGGTGGACGATGTCGTCCCCGGTTCTCCCGCTGCTGACGCGCAGATGCAAAAGGGCGACGTCATCCGCAAATTCAACGGGCACGAAGTGCGAAATTTCCTGCAACTGCGCACGCTTGTTTCCCAGGTTGATCTGAACAAGAAAGTTGAGGTCGAGCTTGTGCGCGGGGGGAAGCCGATGAAAGTGACGGCGCAGATCAAAGAGCAACCACTCGATTATCAAACGAGCCGGGCCGCGCCATCGCAGGGTGCGCCGCAACCTGATGAACCCGGCGACGACGAAGATTCAGCCAATCCGAATGCGCCTCCGCCGCCTAACCAGCCGGGACGATCCGGAAGTGCTCTTGGCGGAATTGCCGTGTCCGAGCTAACGCCTCAGCTCGCCGGGCAACTAGATCTTCCTAACGGTGTGCGCGGCGTGGTGGTGACTCAGGTGGATCCAGCCTTGGGAGCAGCCGACCTGCAAAAGGGCGACGTCATTGAAGAGGTGAATCAGCAGCCGGTGGGGTCTGTCGAAGAGTTTAAAAAGATGACCGCCGGACTCGATCCCAACCAGGCCCAAATCCTCTCGGTCTGCCGTCATCGAGCCCGTTCTTTCGTGGTCATACGGCCGCGTTGAGCTTTGGTCGGTGCGAGTCATTTCGCCCAGAGTTGTCATCGCGAGCCGCGGAGCCGGCGAGGGATCCACTAATTCAGACAGCGCGACCGAAGCCTTGCAGCCGTAAGCAATTCACCCCACTTGAGATGCGTCGTTCCCCTTCGGCACGGATCCATAGAGGAGCAGTGAATAAAGGCCGCGCTGCCTCGGTCCAACGTCTCGGAATCGGAATCAAACTATGAAACGAACCTTCTTTGCTTTGACCATGTTGATCGGCTGCGCTGCTTTTCAAAAAGCTCAAGCCGATGTCAGCGTAGATTTCTTTTACAACAATCTTTCGGGCGGCAGTTGGATCGAAGTTGCGGATTACGGTTACTGCTGGCAACCGGACGTAGCGGTGGGTAACGCCGACTGGCGTCCGTACGCGGACGGTTACTGGGCTTACACCAATGTCGGTTGGACTTGGGTTTCCTACGAGGATTTTGGCTGGGCCACTTACCACTACGGGCGCTGGGCGCGGCTCGCAGATCTAGGCTGGGTTTGGGTGCCCGGCCGGGATGAAGACCTCGAATGGGGACCAGCGTGGGTTTCGTGGCGCACTGGCGATGAATACGTCGGCTGGGCTCCTTTGCCGCCTACCGGGGAACCGATCTATGAAGGCGGCGCCATCACTGGACACGTCGATGTCGTATTCGATATCGGGCCGGCCTATTACAATTTCGTAGATATTCGCTACATCGGCGAGCCCGTCTTGCGCGAGCGGATCTTCGCTCCGGCTCAGAACGTCACTTACATCAACCAAACGATCAACGTGACCAACATCACGTATCGGAACAAAACCGTTTATAATTACGGACCTGATTTGAACGTCATAAATCGGCGAGCCAGCCGCCCGATTCAGCGCCTCACCATTCAGCGTGAAACCAACATTGATTACGCGAACGCGGCCAAGTCCGGCGGCTTGAAGACGAGGGTGCAAGGGCAATCGCTCGTGGTCGCTGCTCCCAATCACATCGCGAAGTCAACGCGCCAGATCGCGCCGCCTACGGTCAAGACCAGGATCGCGAAAGCAAACCTGGACACCGGTTGGTCCTCGTTAGGCGACGCCAGAGCGAAAGAAGAATTTAAGGCGAAACTGAAGGCGCAGGATTTAAGCAAAGGCCGTCGCTTGGACAGGGCTGCGGAAGAGGCTGCCACTACGAACGCGCCGGCTACCGGCACAGGCGCGCCAACCGCCACACAAGGTGACACGAATTCACAGTCGAACCGCGTAGGTGGCGGTAAAGGGCGTAACCGTCAAAATGGGTTGAACCCCACGGTTACTTCTCCCCCTCCTGGAATGACCGCGCCGCCAAATGGCGACAATGCGAATACAGCAGAGACTTCGGCGCGAGAGCGATTCCGTGAGCGAGGGCGAAAAGTAGATGGAAGCCAGGCTTACCCAGCCGATGCCGATGTGACCGGGCCAACCCAACCGCGCGATCTTGCTCGGGAAAAAGCGATGCGCCAGGGGGAGGGCGAATTCAGACCTGCTGGCGCGCGCCTTGGGCAGCCACCGCAGAATGGCATGGTGCCGCCAAACGCCGTTGATGGCTCTACGGTGCAAGGCCAGGGACGCGGCGAGGGTAAACACCGCGGACAAAATGCGCAGGAAGGTCAGCCGCAGGGGCACGGACACCAGGGCGGAAAGCAGGGCCGTGCGCCCGAAGGCTCACCCATTCCGAGCCCCTAACGACGGCCTAACAAACGTTCGGCTAGAGGAGCTCAGCGATCTGCACCGCATTCAACGCTGCGCCCTTTAGCAGTTGGTCGCCGGAAACCCAGAAGGAGAGGCCGTTCTCACAGGCGCAATCCAGGCGCAATCGGCCGACCTGGCAATTGTCTTTGCCGGCCGCATTTAGCGGCATGGGGTAACGATTCTTGCCCGGTTCGTCCACCATCTCGACTCCGGGCGCTCGCTTTAGAACCTCGCGCGCTTTCTCAAGCGACGGGGCCTGTTCAAATTCCGCAGTCACAGCCACGGAATGCGCCCGATAAACCGGAACTCGGACGCAAGTGATGGAGGCCTGGAAATCCGGCAGGTGCATGATCTTCCGGCCTTCGTTCTGCAGTTTTTCTTCTTCGCTAGTGTAGCCGCTCTCGCTGAAGGAGCCCACGTGCGGAAGGACATTGAAAGCGATCGGGTGAGGATAGACCTCCGGGATTACTTGTGCGTTCGCTGCGGCAGCTTCGACCTGCTGTTTCAATTCCGCAATCGCCCGTGCGCCGGTTCCCGAAACTGCCTGGTAGCTGGAGGCGATGACGCGGCGAATACCGAACGCCTGGTGCAGCGGATAGATGGCCATGAGCGCGACCGCTGCGGTGCAATTGGGATTGGCGATGATCCCGCGATGGCCCTTAACGTCATTTCCGTTAATTTCCGGGATAACGAGTGGGACATCCTTATCCATCCGGAAGGCCGGCGAGTTGTCGATGACTACTGCGCCGGCATCGCGCGCCCGAGGCACGTACTGGCGCGAAATATCAGAACCGGCACTGAAGAAGGCGATGTCCACGCCAGCGAACGAGTCACCGTTCAAGGTTTGAATGGGCAAAGATTTTCCCTTGAACTGAATTTCCTTCCCCGCTGAACGCGCCGAGCTGATTGCGCGAAGACTGGCGACCGGGAAATTCCGGCGTTGCAAAACTCCAAGCAATTCCGCGCCAACTGCGCCGGTCGCGCCGACCAATGCGATGTGATAATCTTTCATCCGCGATCTGAGTCTACTTTCGGTCTCATCCCGTGAAAAGCGCCCAAACAACAATTCACGTTTCTGTGGAGAAGCAAAAGCTGGACGTTGCCCGGGATGGCAGGACCATCCGTTCGTTCCCGGTTTCGACCTCGCGCTTTGGGCTGGGCTCGGAAGAAGGAAGTAACAAAACGCCGCTCGGTCGATTCAAGGTGGGAGAAAAAATCGGTCATGGGATGCCGAGCGGAACTATTTTTAAAAGTCGGCAGCCTCTGCAACCAAACGACCCGTTACCGGAGACGGAAGATTGGATAACCAGTCGGATTTTGTGGCTGGAAGGACTCGAGGAGCATAACGCCAACACGCGTGAACGGTTCATCTACATCCACGGGACAAAACACGAGGACCGGATAGGCACCCCTGACAGCCATGGCTGTATTCGTATGCGAAATGAAGATGTTATCGAATTATTCACGCTCATTGAGGAGGGCACACCCGTATTAATCACTGAGTAAACCCAGTCCGCCGTGGGGAATGGAAATGTCGAGAAAAGCGTTGCGTCCTCACACTTCCTTGCCTACAAAGCGGCAGCAACTTGCTAGGAAAGGGGGCGATATAGATTGAAATTTTTGAAAGCGATTATGATCTTGGCAGTTTTGACGGGCGCTTTGAGCCTCGGGGCTTGCGCGCACAAGAACGAGTCGACGACAGCCACCACCACGGCGAGTTCGACGCACGGCTACTCCAAATAACCAACAACTACCGTCGTCTCTTTCTGGGGCGGCTTTCGTAAGGGCCAGGTCGTTGATCGACCTGGCCTTTTCCTTTCCCGCGCCTTCCATTTGTCGGAGTTGTCACTAAATTGCGCGCATGCAAATGAACGGGCGACCATTATCTCTGGCGCAGGTGGCGGCGGTCGCCATCGGCGAAGAGACAGTGGAACTCGACCCGACCGTGCATCCACGTATCCACGGCTCGCATCAGGTCGTCGCCGATATCGTGCGACGCGGCGACATCGTTTACGGCGTCAACACCGGTTTCGGCAAACTCTCGGACGTTCGGGTTGCACCTGACGAACTGCTCG
>JADMIO010703524.1_pt1 | contig 10105 bp, 12 predicted proteins | sample 8958161 | NCBI WGS metagenome assembly JADMIO01 (sample SAMN16585339, study PRJNA669376) | soil metagenome | isolation source: Crop rotation soil | place: USA: Cullars Rotation, Alabama | collected 2011
CGCGACAACTTGTCCACGTGGAATTCTAAGCTTAGGATCCCAATGTGCTGGAAAGCTGACTCGGCAGGCCCATGTAGCTCGGCAGGCTCTTGCCGCTGCCGCCGTCATCGGTGGTGTAGGCCTCGCCCATCTCCAGCGTCTCGTCGATGTAGATGTCGAAGTTTCCGTCGCCGTCATCGACCGGGGCCGCCCAGCCGCCGTCGACGATCTCGGCCTGCCAGGCGCGGTCGGTGGCATCGCGAATCTTGGCGAGCAGCGCCTCCGATCCGGTCGGACCATGCACCTGGAAGGCAAAGCCGCGCGACGAAGCCACGGTCACCGCCGAGGGCGGCCGCTGCGCCAACGCGGTCGTCGCGGTGAGAAGGATCACGCCCAGGCGCATCGGCGGAATCTATCATGCGGGAAGGAACACCCGGATCGCCGTTTCACTCGACATGAGACGACTCCTGATGCTCCTTCTCGTTCCCTGTTTTCTCGGTGTGATCTCGCTCGGCTGTGACGACGATTCGGCGACGCCCGAAGATCTGAGCGGCCACGGTGTGGACATGTGCCACGCCGGCTTCGATGGAGGTCACTGCTGATCGGGAATAATCGCTCGACCCGGCGTCGAGTCTCGTATGAAGCGATTTCTCCTACTCTTCCTGGTTCCGCTGTTCCTCGGCGTCCTTCAGATCGGCTGCGACGATACCGACGGCGATGTGCCCGTCACCGATCTCTCGAGCCTGGATCTCAAGAGTCACGACTGAGATCGCCGTGCGATCGCGCTAGATCGATCGCATTTCCAGGAAGTTTCGCAGTAGCTGCTTGCCCTCGAGCGTGAGGATCGACTCGGGGTGAAACTGCACGCCATAGACCGGCAGCTCGCGGTGCTGTAGCGCCATGACCTCTTCGTCCCAGGTCTTGGCGGTGACCTCGAGGCTGGCCGGCAGATCCTCCACCACCAGCGAGTGGTAGCGCGTGGCCTCGAACGGGTTCGTAAGGCCGCGGAATAGACCTTTCTCGTCGTGGAAGATCTTCGAGGTCTTCCCGTGCATCACCTTTTTGGCGCGCACGACCTTGCCGCCGAACGCCTGACCGATCGACTGATGGCCGAGACAGACGCCGAGGATCGGCATCTTTCCCGACAAGCGGCGAATCACCTCGAGCGAAATGCCCGCCTCATTGGGCGTGCAGGGACCGGGCGAGATCACGATCCGTTGCGGCTGTAATTGCTCGATCTCGTCGACGGTGATGCGATCGTTGCGCTCGACGCGCACTTCGGCACCGAGCTCGCCGAGATACTGCGCGAGGTTGTAGGTGAAAGAATCATAATTATCGATGAGGAGCAGCATTCAGGCTTTCGCTCCAGAAAAAACAACGGGTAGCGGGTAACGGGTATCGGGTAACGGGCAACGTTCGGAAGCTGCGACAGATTCGGAAGCTGCGACAGATCCATTCCGGATCTGTTCTCTGTTCCGAAAATTCCCAGTTGCCGGTTCCCTGTTGCCTGTTCCCAGTTGCTCTTTCTGGATCTGCATCGCGGTCACCCCTTGGCAATCTCCAGCGCGCGCACCACCGCCCGCGCCTTCGACACCGTCTCCTCGAATTCGAAGTCCGGATCGCTGTCGGCGACGATGCCCGCGCCCGCCTGGAGCTGCACGGCGCCGTCCGCCCAGTAGAGCGTGCGAATGGCGATGCACATGTCGAGGTTTCCGGTGAACGAGAGGTAGCCGACGGCGCCGCCGTAGATGCCGCGGCGGCAGGGCTCGAGCTCCTCGATGATCTCCATCGCGCGAATCTTGGGCGCGCCGGTGAGCGTGCCCGCGGGAAACGCCGCGCGCAAAACGTCGAGCGCGTCTTTGCCGTCGGCGACCTCGCCCGACACCGAGGACACGAGGTGCATGACGTGCGAGTAGCGTTCGACCACCATCTGCTCGTCGACCTTGACCGATCCGACTTTGGCCACGCGGCCGACGTCGTTGCGGCCGAGATCGATCAGCATCACGTGCTCGGCGCGCTCCTTTTGATCGGATCGCAATTCCGCTTCCATCGCCGCGTCTTCCTCGGCGGTTTTGCCGCGGCGGCGCGTGCCCGCGATCGGCCGAACCGTGACTTTTCCGCTCTCGACGCGCACCAGAACTTCCGGCGACGCGCCGGTCACCGTCGGCTCGCCGAAGTTGAGATGGAACATGTAGGGCGAAGGATTCACCACCCGCAGCGCGCGATAGACATCGAACGGATCGACATCGAGCTTGGCCGAAAATCGCTGCGACAACACGACCTGGAACACGTCGCCGGCGAGGATGTACTCCTTGGCGCGCAGAACGCCCGCCTTGTAAGCATCGCGCGTGGTGTTCGAATTCAATTCGATTTTCGAAGCGACGAACGGATCGAGCGGCTCGAGCTGCGCCGGCTTTTCGAGCGCGTTCACGATCTCGTCGATGCGCGCGCACGCGCTGGCGTACGATTTTTCCGCGTCCTCGGGGCGATCGACCACCGCGTTGGCCACGACTTTCACGGTCTGGCGCAGGTTGTCGAAGATCACCAGCGTGTCGGTGACGACGAATAGCGCGCCCGGGATCGCGTCGGGCGAATGGCGCGCCGGCAATTTCTCGAACGCGCGCGCGGCGTCATAGCTGAGATAGCCGACCGCGCCGCCGAAGAAGCGCGGCAACCCAGGCTGCGGCACGGGCTTGAACCCCGCGATCAGCGCGCCCAGCGCGGCCGTGGGATCGGCGGCCGGTCCCTCGCGCTTGGTGGGAGCGCCGCCGCCCTCGACGTCGAAGCGCGTGATCTCGTAGCGGCCATCCGCCCAGCGGAAAAGCGCGCGCACGCCCACGCCGATGAAGCTGTAGGCGGCCCATTTTTCTCCGCCGAGGACGCTCTCCAACAAAAATGAATGCTGCCGCGCGCGGCCGAGCTTGGACCAGGCGGACACCGGCGTCTCGCCGTCGCACAGAAGCTCGCGATAGAGCGGAATCAGGTTGCCCTCGCGGCTGGCCGCGGCGAACTCCGCCGCCGTGAGGCTATAGCGATGCATGGCTCACCACGCTAACAGATCCTGCTACCCTCTGCCGATGCGGTCGATGTTTCTCTCTTTGCTTTTCATGAGCTGCGCGTCAAGCCCGTCGGCGCCGAAATCGACGCTGGATGCCGCCGCGGGCGCCAGCGATCCGCGCTTGAGCGATCTTTTGCGCCGTCACTGGGACTGGCAGATGAAGAGCGCGCCGGTGTGGGCGACCCAGCTCGGCGATCACCGCTTCGACGCCGAGCTCGGCGATCACAGCGAAGAGGCGATCGATCGCGATCGCGGCGAAGAGGAAAAGTTTCTGGCGGAGGCGAAGGCGCTGCAAGTCAGCGGCGCCGATCGCGTTCATCAGCAACTGTTCGTCGAGAACCTGCAGAACGACATCGACTCGGCGGTGTGCAAATTCCACCGCTGGGAGGTGTCGACCTTCTTCAACGGCGTCCTCGGCTGGAACGAGCTGCCCGAGCAGCACTCGGTGCACACCGTCGCCGACGGCAAGAATCTGCTGGCGCGCTATCGCAAGGTGCCCGCGGTCATCGATCAAGATATCGCCAACCTCGAGCGCGGCCTCGCCGAGGGGCGCGTGGCGACGAAAGAATCGATCCGCCGCGTGATCGATCAAACCAAGGCGCAGCTCGCGCAAGGCGATGACGAGTGGGCGCTCCTGGCTCCCGCCAAGGCGAAACATCCGGGCTGGTCGGCCGCCGAAGACGCGGACTTCGCCCAAAAGATTCGCGCCGTGGTGCGCGATCAGATTCGGCCGGCGTACGCGCGATACTTGGATCTATTGGAGAATCGGCTGATGCCGAAGGCGCGCTCCGACGAGCACGCCGGCCTCTCGACGCTGCCCGACGGCGAAAAGTGCTACGCGGCGATGATCAAGTATCACACCGGCCTTCAGAAGAACGCGGCCGAGCTGCATCAGCTCGGGCTGGACGAGATGGAGCGCATCCACAAAGAGATGCGCGAAGCCGGCAAGAAGCTGATCGGCAGCGAAGACATCGCCGCGATTTTCGCCAAGCTGCGAAGCGATCAGCAGTTCCGCTTTCACTCGGCGGACGAGGTGATGAAGAAGTCCGAGGAGTCGCTGGCGGCCGCGCGCGCCGCGATTCCGAAATTCTTCGGCGTGCTGCCCAAGGCCGAGTGCGTGGTGCGGCCGATCCCGAAGTACGAGCAGGCCTACTCCACCATCGCCTACTATCACGAGCCCCATCCCGGCGACGGCAAGCCCGGCGAGTTCCGCGTCAACATCTCCGAGCCCGAGACGCGCCCGCGCCACGAGGCCGCGGTGCTCGCCTATCACGAGTCGATCCCGGGGCATCATCTACAGATCGCGCGCGCGCAGGAATTGCCGAGCATGCCCGCGTTCCGCAGACACCTCGGGCTGACCGCGTTCGTCGAAGGCTGGGGTCTCTACTCCGAGCGGCTCGCAGCAGAAATGGGCCTCTACGGCGATGATGCCGACCGCATGGGCATGCTCGATTACGACGCCTGGCGCGCCGCCCGTCTGGTCGTCGACACCGGCCTTCACTCGATGGGCTGGTCGCGCCAACAGGCGATCGACTACATGAAACAGAACACCGCGCTGGCCGAGAACAACATCGTGAACGAGGTCGATCGCTACATCGCCGCGCCGGGACAGGCGCTCGCCTACAAGGTCGGTCAGCTCGAGATTCTGCGGCTGCGCCATGAAGCGGAGGCGAAATTGGGCGCGCGCTTCGACATCAAGGGCTTTCACGACGCCGTCCTCGGCGGGGGCGCGGTCTCGCTGGGCGTGCTCGCGGATCAAGTGCACGCATGGGCTCAGACCCGCTGAACGACCCGATCACCGCTGGCTACGCGCCCGTCGCGGCCGCCTACGCCGAGGCGCTCTCCGACGAGCTGGCGGGAAAGCCGCTGGATCGCGCGCTGCTGCTGGCGTTTGCCGAGGAGTGCTCGGGGCCGATCCTCGAGGTCGGCTGCGGACCGGGTCAGATCTCGGCGTTCCTTCACGAGCTGGGGGCGAAGATCGAAGGCATCGATCTATCGCCCGAGATGGTGGCCGAGGCGCGCCGCCGCCATCCCGCGATTCCCTTCGCCGCGGCCGACATGCACCATCTGCCGCACGCCGACGGGACTTTTGCCGGAGTGGTGTCGTTCTACGCCATCGTTCACTCGCGCGAGCTCGATTTTCGCGAGCTTCACCGCGTTCTGCAGCCCGGTGGATTGCTACTGGTGGCGTTTCACATCGGTGATGAAAAGATTCACGTCCAAGATCTTTTCGGCGTCCCCACCGAGCTCGACTTCTACTTTCATCCGGTCGACGCGGTGAAGAGCGCGCTCGAAAGCGTTGGCTTCAACGTGCGCGCGACCACGGTTCGCGAGCCCTATCCCGGCGCCGAGCACCCGAGCCGGCGCGCCTATCTTCTCGCCGCGCGCTGAATGTCACGCTGGCTTGTTGCGATTCTCGTTCGCCAGGGGGTCGTCGCCATTCGGCGGAGGCAGCGAGGTCGTGAGCTGCTCGATCGTCGGCAGCGCCTTTTTGATCGCGGCGCACACCCAGGCTTCGTCATACGGCGCTTTGAACCAGAGGACGAGGATGTAAACGGTCGCAAACGACTGCGCGACGTATTCGGGCGAGATGAGCTTCACGTGGCCGCCACGATCGAGCGGAACCCTGGTCGACGCGAGCGCTTTCTCCTGCAGCGAGAAGGCATACGCCTGGGTGTCCGCGTCGAGCTCGATCGCACGCGCTCAAAGCGCGTTGAATGCGTCGACGATCACAGCATTCTCCGCGCCGGTGCGACGCACCAGATCCCCCAGCGCGTGACAGAGCGCAATCCAATGACGATCGCTCCGCAACCCCATAGACGCATGATCGCACGGGCTCACATTGAAGACGAACACGTGTGTGCGCGCCCGATCAGATCGGATCAGGCACAGCCGGTGGCACCAGCACGGGTTTCACGTGGTGGGTCGTGCAATACGAGTGGGGATCTTCGCGCTGCGGAGGTCTCGAAGCGCCGGGGCTCACATAAAAGGAAGCGGCACGAGTCGCGGTGCAAAACGGCGTTTCTAGTTGGGACAGTCGTCCGGCCATCTCTTGCAGCTCTGGGCGTGCACGTCGCAATAGAGTCCCGTGACGCACGACGTGCTCGCCGTGTCGCACAGCTCGTCCAACTTCGATCGCTTCTTGCAGACGCCCTGGAAGCAGTACAAGAGGTCGCCGCAGGGATGATCATCGTCGCAGGGATCGCCGGCGGTAAATCCGATCAGCACGCACACGCCGCCGATGCAGGTGGCGAGCGGCTCGCAAGCATCGGCCGAGATGTCGCAGCTTTCGCCGACGCGGCGCATTTCCAGGCAGACCTTGGTGGGCTGCGTCCCCGTCGCGATCGGTCCCACGCAGCGCAATCCGTCGGCGCAGTTGCCGTCGAAGCGACAGGGCTCGCCGATGCCGTGCACCGGACCACAGGTGCCCTCGCAGGTCAGGCCGTCGTCGCACGGATCGAACAGCCCGTTCCCCTCGCAGCTCTCGCCTGCCTTTTGCCAGGTGGGCGAAGGCTGCGGTGAATAGACGACGCAATCGCGCATGCCGGTCGCGACGTTGAAGCACCAGGAGAGCGCGCGAAACTGCTCGAACGAATTGCAGAGCTTCGACCGCTCGGCAACCGCCAGACAGAGCTCGCCGTACTCCGGGTGAAACGTCATCTTGCCGTCCAGCAGCTGGTTTTCGATGTCGAAGATGGGCTGAATGTCGGGCGGCGGCTGAGTGAGACACAGCGCCAGCGCTTTGTCCGACGGCGCGCACGCCTCGCTCCGGCGGCACAAGAGCTCGGTCAATTGCGCGGTGAAGTGGTGATAGTCCGCGAGCGGATCGGCGGGCGCATTGCAGCCCAGCGCGACGAGACAGACGAGGAGCGAGCGTTTCATTCTCGCGCGGTCGAAGCAATCGTCGTGCCGCGCGATTTCATTCGTGAAATTCACCGCGCAGGCGCCGCGTCTCTGACAGCGAAGTCAGGGCGACGAGTAGCCGAGGACGAACAGCGGGATCGAAGCGGCCACGCCGAGGCCTCCGAAGACCGCGAAGGAGGTGCCGAGCGCGTTCGAGTCGTAGAGGTGGGTGCAGCCGGTGTTGCTGCAGCTTCCGTTGATGGACAGAAACGTGGCGCCCGCGACCGTCAGCACCGCGCCCGCCACCAACGAGGCGATCGCGGTCGCGCGAAGCACCCCGCGCGGCCTGGAGCTGGTCGCTTGCGTCGACGGCGGGTTGGCGGGCGGCGAATAGCTCACCGGCGTCAGCAGTGGATCGGCGGATGCGCCCGCGCCGAAGAGGCACACGATGACCCACGCCCGCATGAGGCTTCTTTAGACACCGCGGCCCCATCGCAAAGCTCAGGCACGCTTTCGATTTTGCGCAGTGAATTTCGCGTCTCCAAGTGGTAGAACCCATCCATGAGCCAGCTCGAGTCCGTCGACCCCGAGATCGCCAGGCTGATCCACCTCGAAGAGCAGCGTCAGCGCGAGAAGATCCGGCTCATCGCCTCCGAGAACTACACCTCCAAGGCGGTGCTCGAGGCGGCCGGCACGGTCCTCCAGAACAAGTACTCGGAGGGGTATCCCGGCAAGCGCTACTACGAGGGGCAGCAGAACATCGACCCCATCGAAAGCCTCGCCATCGATCGCGCCAAGAAGCTGTTCGGCGCCGATCATGCCAACGTCCAGCCCTACTCGGGCTCGCCGGCGAACCTGGCCGTCTATCTCGCCTTCTGCAAGCCGGGCGACACCATCATGGGCATGGGCCTACCCGCGGGCGGCCACCTGACCCACGGCTGGAACGTCTCGATCACCGGCAAGTTCTTCCGCTCGGTCCCCTACGGCGTGAGGAAGGAGACCGGCCGCGTCGACCTCGACGACGTGCGCGAGCTGGCCAAAAAAGAGCGCCCCAAGCTGATCTGGTGCGGCGGCACGGCGATTCCGCGCACCATCGATTTTGCCGGCTTCAAGTCGATCGCCGATGAAGTGGGCGCGATCCTCGTTGCCGACATCGCCCACATCGCCGGCCTGGTCGCCGGCGGCGCGCATCCGTCGCCGGTGCAGTTTGCCGACGTGGTCTCGACCACCACGCACAAGACGCTGCGCGGCCCGCGCGGCGGCATGCTGATGTGCAAGACGCAGCACGCCAGCGCCATCGACAAGGCGGTGTTCCCCGGCCTGCAGGGCGGTCCGCACAACCAGACCACCGCCGGCATCGCGGTCGCGCTCAAAGAGGCCGCGACCGAGGACTTCAAGAAGTACGCGCACCAGATCGTCGCCAACTCGCGCGCGCTCGCCGAGGAGCTGATGGCGCGCGGCTACGACCTGGTCTCGGGCGGCAGCGACAACCACCTGTTGTTGATCGATCTCACCAACAAGGGCGTGCCCGGCAAGAAGGCGGCGCAGGCGCTCGATCGCGCCGGCCTGGTCCTCAACTACAACAGCGTGCCCTTCGATCAGCGAAAGCCGTTCGATCCCTCGGGAATCCGCCTCGGGACCGCCGCCATCACCAGCCGCGGCCTGGGCACCGCCGAGATGAAGAGGCTCGCCGACTGGCTCGACCGCGGCGTGGCGGCCGCAAAATCAGAAGACGGCGCCGCCCTCGACAAGATCTTCGCCGAAGTGAAAGAGCTGACGGGGAAGTTTCCCGCCCCGGGCCTGTAATACGTAGGAATGACGGGCGTGGCCGAGGACGATAAGAAAGCGGTCACTTCCGACGAGCGCAAAGCTCATGACGAGCGCAAAGCGCTCGTGCCCGTCGAGACCAGGGCGCTCGTCAAGGCGGACCCGGTGCCGCCGGTGGTCCTGGCGCGCACCCTCGAAGAGGCCGAGCCGCGCACCTTCGTCCACATCGACGGGCGCGGCCAGGTGCGCTCACCGGCTCGCTATCGCGCCATCGAGATGGCGACCTACGGCGCGATGGGCGGCCTGACGCTGGCGATCACGCTGGTCTACGGCGCCGCTCTCGGCCTGCCCGGCGTCGCCGTCGGTGGCGCAGTCGCCTTCTGGTTCGCTTTTTTGCTCCGGCGCGGCCGCAGCCTGCAGAAGGCCACCGTCCTCATCGCCCACGATCGGCTCGACGAGGCCGAGGCGCTCCTCGCGCAGGTCGCGCGCAGCTGGCCGCGTCCCAAGTCGGCGCGCGCCCTCATCGAGCAGAATCTGGCGGCGATTCGCGCCCGGCGCGGTGACTTCGAAGGCGCGCTTTCACATCAACGCGCGGCCATGGAGCTCTACGCGCGCAGCGGGCGGCGCGGCCGCACGGCGATGGCGCGCCTGGTGGAATACGCCGAGATCACCACGCTGGTGAACCTCGGCCGCGTGGGCGAAGCCCGCCACCGCCTCGACGAGCGGCTCAAGACGCCGGCCAACGGCAACTATCTGCAGCTGCAAGCCTGGGTGGCCGAGCTCTACGTCTGTCTCGCCGAGGGCGAGCATCGCCTCGACGCCGATCAGCTCCACGAGCGCGCCCGCACCGGCCTGACCATCACCGGCGCCGCCGCCCTGCTCGGCCTGTGCGCCTGGGCGCACTATCACGCCGGCGACAAGGATCAGGGCGCGCATCTCCTCGGTGAAGCCATCGATCGTCGCGAAGGTCAGCTGATCGAGCGGCTGCTCCCCAAGCTGCACGAGTGGATGGAAGCGCACGCTTCCGAAGCCACGCGGCTCGTCGATTAGCACCCGCCGAAAAACGTCGACGCCGCCGGCCCCACGATCTGATTCCCGCGAGCGCTTCCCGACAAATAGAGATCCACGCTGTCGCCGTCGCCGCTCACGCGGGTGATGAAATCGATCTTGCCGTCGCCGTCGAGATCGCCGGCCCACAAGAGGCGCCAGTCCTGCGGCTGACCGTCGCTGTCTTTGGCCGAGATCTGAATGCGCTGCCGGCCGTCCACCTCGAGAAATTGCGGGCCGCTGCTCTTGCCGAGGACGCGCAGCGAGAGATGCTCACTTCCGAAAGTGATCTCGACGAGCTTCTTCTTGCCGCTTCCCGTCTCGGTCGAGGTCGCCGTCGGGACATCGCGCGGCGACTTTCCAGCACAGTGGGATCCGAAGCTTGGAATTCACGTGACTTGAAGTCGCGGC
>JADMIO010826515.1_pt1 | contig 10105 bp, 6 predicted proteins | sample 8958161 | NCBI WGS metagenome assembly JADMIO01 (sample SAMN16585339, study PRJNA669376) | soil metagenome | isolation source: Crop rotation soil | place: USA: Cullars Rotation, Alabama | collected 2011
CTTTCCCAACCATCAAAGTCGCGCGCGAGGACCTCGATGATGTAGTCGGCCGCGGAGCCACCGCCGTTGAAACGTTCGTCAACGACTACTCCTTTTTTGTCCTGTTGCGAGAAGTAGTAGCGATTGAAACTGCTGTAACCGGGCTGGCCGGTGTTGGGGAGATACACGTAGGCTAACTGACCATCCGACATTTTTTCAACCATGCGGCGATTCGACTCGACCCACGCTCGCGTGCGCAACGCCTGTTCGCTTGGAACCGGCACGACTGTGACCGTCCGCGCGCCTTCCATCGTTGGCGTGCTGTTGACGGTCAGTGTTGTTTGGCGATTCGCAGTGCCGTCGAGCAAACGGTAGATGTTATCGGGCGCTCTTAACTCGACGCCGTTGATGGCGAGAATGTAATCACCAGTGTTGACGTTTGCGCCGGGCGTCGCGAGTGGTGAACGCAGATCGGGATTCCAACTCTCGTTGTCGTAAATTCGCGTGACCTTGTAACGCCCGTTCTCGATCGCGAAATCGGCGCCGAGCAAACCGCCGACTGATTGCGGCACACTCGGCATGTCGCCACCGCGAACGTACGAGTGCCCGATCGCGATCTCAGCGCCCATCATGTCCATCAGGTAATTGAGATCGGCGCGGTGCATCACGTACGGCAACAACTGCCCGTACATCTCGCGCATCTTCGGCCAGTCAGCGCCGTGCATGTTTGGCACGTAGAGATAGTCGCGCTGGTTGCGCCAGCCTTCGTTGAAGATCTGTTTGAACTCTTCACGCGGTTCGAGATACATGCGCAACGCATAGTTCAAACGTCCTGAGCCGGGTTGCGGTGGCGTTCGATCCGCATCGACGAGGAACAACTGTGGCGCCGGGGCATTCGCGCCGCCGCCGAATGGACCACCGCCCTGACCGCCGCCGCCAGCCGCCGCGCGATAGACGAGCTTGCGATGATCGGCGCTGATCTCGTACGCAGTAACGTTGTTGACGAAAGTGTTTGCGCGACGATCGCAGAGGCGATAACGCCACAGGTCGCCGCCGCCGCCACCTTGTCCACCGCCGCCGCCGCCAGCAGTGATGCGTGCTTCGAGGAAGAAGACCTGACCATCGACGCCCGCTTGCAGATCTGAGTACGGCCGCTCCGGAACACCTGGAACCGCGATGATCCGTTGTTGCAGTCCATCAAAATCGATCTGCACCGCGACTGGACCACGTGGTCCACGCTGACCACCCGCTTCGCCTCCACTCACAGCACCGCCACCACCTTCACCGCCGGGAGCGTCTCCCGCACATGCACCCGGCGCTGGGCGGCTTCTACCCGTGCCGACGCCACGATCTTCGTCACTCTCCGGCAGCAACGGGCTTGCGTCAGTCTTTCGTAACACGGCGAAGTAGAGCCCGAAGGTTGGGATATGATCGTACGAAGTCATATCGAGCCATTGCGAACGCAAACCGAAATCGGTCGACGCGAGAAACCAAAGATACTTGCCGTTCGCGTCCCACGCCGGCCAAACAGCGTCCGCGAGTCCATCGGTGATCTGCTTCGTCTCGCCTGTCTCAACATTGCTGACGAATATCGCGTGATACAACGAACGCAGACGACTCGAATATGCAACCCACTTCGAATCAGGACTCCAAACCGGATTCAGCGTGCGTTGCGGGACCATCCACGGATCCTCACCCACAGTCTTCGCCTGTCCTGTTCCGACATCGAGCACCCAGACTTTCAGATTCGTGTCACTGAAAAGCAGCTTCTTCGAATCCGGCGACCATGACGGCGTGTAGTAATGCGTTGGCTTTGCGAGTGCGATCTCACGCGGCGGCGTTAGTCCGTCCTGCGCTTCGATGACGAGTTTGTATTCACCTGACTTGTCGCTGAAGTAAGAAACAAACTTGCCGTCAGGCGACCACGCCGGATCGCGTTCAGCGGAACCGCTCGAGTTAGTCAGGTTGCGAACGTCGCCTTTGTCTACCGGAATCGTGAAGATCTCGCCGCGCGCTTCGACCGCTACGCGTTTACCAGTCGGCGACAACGCCATGTTGGTGAGACGATTCGAAACGTCTTCCCAGTTTGGCATCATCCACGGAAAGTCGCCGGTCGCGACGATGTTGATTACGCGCGTCTTGCCGCTCTTCGGATCGAGCTCGTGTACGTAGCCCGCTTGTTCGAACACGACCGTGCCCGCGCCCGAGTCCATCGACTTCACATCGAAATCAGTGAACTTCGTGATCTGCGCGAGCTTCTTCGTCTTTGTTTGATACTCCCAGACGTTCGCTACGCCGTCGCGATCGGAAATGAAGAAGACTGAATCGTCTACCCAAACCGGACAGACGTCCTTGGAATCTGTCCACGGCGGCGAAACGAGATCGTGAGTCTTGAGGTCGACGATCCAGATCGGACGATTTTGGCCGCCGCGATAGTTGCGACGTTCTTCGTCCCACGAGTTGTTCATGCGATAAGCGACGCGAGTGCCGTCAGGCGAGATCTTGCCCTGGTACGCGCGCGGCAGAATCATCGGTTCTTCGACGCCGCCTTCGGCGGAGACAGTCCAGAAACGTGGCGCGCCACTCGGCGACCACGTCGCGCGAGTCGATGAAAAGAGAATTGATTTGCCGTCGGGAGTCCAGCCTTCGACCATGTCCGCGCCCGGATGCCACGTCAATCGCTTCGGTTCACCGCCGTCGGCGGGGACGACGTAGACGTCGAAGTTCCCGGCGTACTCGCCGCTAAACGCGATCCATCTTCCGTCCGGAGAGAAATGCGGGTTCGCTGTTTGGCCCTGAAAACTCGTCAATCGTCGCGCACTGCCACCGGCGCGTGGCGCGACCCAGATGTTGTTTGCGTAAGCGAAACCGATTTGAGTTGAACTGACTGTCGGCGTGCGGAGCAGTCGAGTTTGACCTCCGTGCCCGTTCTGCGCACCGATTTTTGGAGAAGTAGCCAAAAAACTGAAGAACAAGACAAACGAGATGGCAATGCGGCGAGACATGCGAATTGATCCTCCGGGATGCGGGGTAGAAAAGAAGCGCGGGCATTATAGGTCAAACCTATATTGAATTCTCAATTCTTCGCAGTTCGGTGCTATTATTTCCACCCAAACCCATCACGAGGAGAAAGCCCATGAGTTCCCTGAAACGTAGTTTTGTTTCTGTCTTCGCGTTCGTCTTTATCTTGAGCTGCGCCACAGCGGCACTCGCGCAAGTTACCTTGCCGCGTCCGAGTCAGAAGGCGAGCGTCATGCAAAGAATCGGAGTCACTGACGTAACGATCACTTACAGCCGTCCGGGTGTGAAAGGACGAAAGATCTGGGGCGATCCTTTGCCCGGGCAAACCGCGCAAGGTGAAGCCACGCTCGACAATCAAAACACACGACCCAAAGACGCGGTGATTGTTCCCTACGGCCACGTTTGGCGCACGGGCGCGAATGAAGCGACGCAGTTCGTCGTGACTGATGATGTTTTAATCAACGGTCAAAAACTTGCGGCCGGTAGTTACAGTCTGCATACCATTCCTACCAAAGATGAATGGACCATTGTTTTCAACGGCACCGCGAATCAGTGGGGTAGTTTCGATTACGATCCCGCGAAGGACACGTTGCGTGTGAAAGCGAAACCACAGTGGGTCAACGAAAACCAGGAATGGCTCGAGTATACGTTTGATCCTGTTACTGACGACTCAGCGCAGGTGAATATTCGCTGGGAAAAAATCAACGTTCCTTTCACGATTAAAGTCGACGTGCCGACGACCACGATGAGCAAACTCAAGGCGACGGTTGGTAGTGCGAAGGCCGATGACTGGCGGACGCCGCTCCAGGCCGGCAACTACCTGCTCAACAATCAGAACGCCGCCGATGATGCACAGGGGATGGAGTGGTTGGACCAGTCGATCAAGGTGAAGGAGACTTTCCAAAACCTTTCCGCAAAAGCGAACGCGTTGTACAAGGCCGGTAAAAAAGAAGAAGCAGTTGCACTCGGTGAACAAGCAGTTCAGCGCGGCAAGACCGACAAGGTCGACACCACGAATTTTGAAAAGCGCCTCGCCGACATGAAAGCCGGGAAGATCTAGGCTCGTGGGTGTTGCAAAACTCACCGATCAAAACACGATCGTTCCTGAGAGCAAGTACGCGCAGGTGGAACGCGAACGGCGTTACCTCCTGCGCGACTTGCCTGAGGGATTGACGCGCGCGGATCCGCATCTACAAATCACCGACAACTACATGACGGCATCGCGCCTGCGTTTGCGCAAAGTGCGTGAGCCGCGCACGAATAAGTGGACCGTGAAGTTCACGCAGAAATTCGCGCCGAATCCGGAAGATCTGTCACGTACGATCATCACCAACACTTACCTCAACGCGCTCGAAGCGGACGTGTTGTCGACAATCTTCAACAGCAACGAGATTCGCAAGAATCGTTATCCATTCGAGTTCGACGGCCGCAAGTTTTCGGTCGATATGTTCCTTGGAGATCTGTTCGGTCTTGTGCTCGCCGAAGTTAGTTTTGAAACTGACGAAGAACTGGATCAATTTCCGAAACCGCCTTTTGCGCTTGCGGACGTAACCAACGAAGAGTTGTTCACCGGCGGTCGCCTCTGCGAGTTGACGTTTTCCGAAGTACGTACTGAAATTGCGAATCGTGGCCTACTAAGAGTTTGTTAAGATAACGCGCGATGAGCATCCGCACCTGCCTGATCGTTGCCTTCCTGCTTCTTTCACTCGCCTGTCGCAGGACTACGACACCACCGTCAACAGCGCCGCCGCCGTCAGGCAGTCCCGCTCCCGACCTGAGTCATTTGCAGGGCGGTGACACGACTGCGCCACAAGTCAAACACTTCAAAGGCTCGATCGGCAGTTCACTCGACTTGCAGATGAAACTCGTGCGCACCGGCGATCTGCTCGCGGGTAGTTACTTCTATCAAAAGATCGGCACGCGCATTAACCTGCGCGGCAACGTCGATAAAGGCGGCAATCTCACGCTCGAAGAATTCGATCAGGCCGGCAAACAGACGGGACTGTTCAAAGGCATCTGGAGTGTTGATGCGACGGACGGAATGATCGCGCTTGCCGGCAACTGGTCCAAGCCGCCGGGTGAAAAAGGCAGTGACAAGAGGACAGCGTTTTCACTTCACGAAGAGCCGATTACTTTTACGGGCGACGTCGACATCACCTCGAAGCAGATCAAAGAGAGCAACAAGAAGCTGATGTACGAGATTGCGGCGCAGTATCCGCAGCTCACGGGCAGCAACAATCCGAACTTCGATAAGTTTAACCAGGTCGCGCGCGCCTCAGTGACGAAAGAGGTCACAGAATTCAGGAAAGAGATGACGCCGCAGCAAGGCGAAGAAGAGCCACGGCCGGAAGGATCGATGGGCAGCAGCTTGACTATCAGTTACGACGTGGCCCTCGCGCAGGACGATCTCATCAGCGTTCAGTTTGAAGTCGGCACTTATTACCAGGGTGCGGCTCATCCGAACTCATACATAGAAGTGCTGAACTACGATCTGAAGAATGGCAAACTGTTGACTCTGAGCGATCTGTTTAAGCCCGGCGCGAAATTTCTACAGGCCATCGCAACTTACTGCATCGCCGATCTAAAGAAGCAGGGCAAAGACAAAGGTTTACTCGATGAAGAGATTGAGAAGGGCGCAGCCGCTAATGCGAAGAACTATCAGAGTTGGTCCATCAGGAGGAAAGGTCTCGGCATCAACTTCGATTCGTACCAGGTTGGACCATACGCCGCCGGACCGCAGTTCGTGCTCGTGCCTTATGCAACCCTGAAAGACCTCGTCAACCCCGAAGGCCCGATCGCGCAGTTCGCTAAATAGGGCCACAAAAAGGCACAAAAGCACAAAATATTTTTCTGTGTTTATGTGCTTTTTTGTGGCTGAATTCTGTAATAGAACGCAAGGAAGAACGCCACGAGCATGATCGCAGCCGCGGTCCAGAAAGTGACGAAGAGCGAATAGTCGCTCATGTAATGCGGCAGACCATCAGCGCCGAGATGCGCGATCGAGCTGCTAATCAACAACGCCGCGAGTGACGGACCAACCGCACGCGCGAGACTCGCCGTCGATTGCGTCACACCGAGCACCGCTCCCTGCTGTTCCGGACCAACACTCTTCGAAGCCAGACTCGTCAATGCGGGTGTCGCGAGTGAGTTGCCCATCGAAAACACGCCACCGCCAATCAACAAGGCTGCGAGTCCTCCGGCTGCCGGTCCCACAAACGGCACCGCAAACAAACTGATCGCGAAGCAGAACGCGCCAAAGATCACGAGCGGCAGTTCACCGAAACGTTTGACTAGTCGCCCGATCAGTCCACCCTGAATAATCACCGCAATCAGCCCCACGTACGCGAAGAGATATCCTGTATGCTGCGCGTCGTATCCGAAACGAAACATCGTGTACAGCGAAAACGACGTCGTCATGATCGAAAACGCGACGATGAACAGGAAGTAAATGACGAGCACAAACGCGAGACGCGGCTGCTTCAGTGAAAGAAAGACTTGTCGCCAACTGCGACCACCGGCGGCCAGGTTTTTCGCGGGATGATCGGGCGTCACTGTTTCCGGCAGCGTGAAATAAAGCAGCACTGCATTCGCGAAACAGAGCGCCGCCGCAAAGAAAAACGGAACGTGAATGCCCCACTGGCTCAGGATGCCGCCGATCGCTGGTCCAAAAATAAACCCGAGACCAAACGCGGCGCCGATCAGTCCCATACCTTTCGCCCGATTCTCTTTCGTGGTGATGTCGGCGATGTACGCTTGCGCCGTCGAGATGTTTCCGCCCGTGATGCCGTCGAGTATGCGCCCGACGAAGAGCATCAGAAGCGTCTTCGCCATTCCGAGGATGAGAAACCCGATGCCGGTGCCGATGATCGATAGCAACAAGACCGGACGCCGTCCATACTTGTCAGACAAACTTCCCAACACGGGCGAGAAGATCAGTTGCATGATCGAGTATGACGCGAACAGTAATCCGACCGTGCGTGGGGTGGCATTGAATATTGTGCCTTCGGCGTAGAACGGCAACACCGGAATGACGATTCCGAAGCCGATGAGATCGATGAAAACAGTTGTAAAGATGACGATGAGGGGCGAACGCTTCATTGTCTCTCGTGTCTTTGTTTACCTGCGGCCACTGCGACCGCCGCCGCTACTTAAGGCTCGATCCACTGATGCTTGTCCTGCGCCCGAGATCAGCAACGCCAGCGCCATCGCGAGCAGCGCGAGCGGATATTCGTAACCGCGATTCGCAGCAAAGAAGCCGCCCGGCAAATGCACTCCCAGTATCGCCGTCAACATTACGCAGCCAATGAAGAACGCGCCCACACGCGTTAAGAATCCGAGGCCAACGAGCAGACCGGCGAGAAGTTCGGAAAGCGCCGCCGCGCCCAGCCACAACCATGTCGGACGCATGAAACCGAAAGGCGTGGTGCCGGCCGTGTATGTTTTGAAGCCGGGTCCATTGAACGCGCCGAGCACTTTTTGCGAGCCGTGCGCAATCATAACCGCCGCGAGCGCCAGGCGAATCGGCAAAGTAAACCATGTCGGAGAGGTCGCGATTATTCGTCTAAACATTCATTCTGTTCCTCACGTCCGGAGTATAACTCTCTGCGGCCCTCTGCGTATCTCTGCGGTCTTTGCGTTAAATGGCACGTTTTAACGCAGAGAACGCAGAGATACGCAGAGGGCCGCAGAGTGTAGTAACATTCAACCGCACTTGTCATCAACTTCTCGAAAGACGCTTTACGAAATGCATAGACGCCGAGTAGTGTGCGCCGCTGCGTTGTTGATAGTCCTGCCGCTGCTGATCAAGGGGCAAAACCCGCCGGTCGACATATCGTTCACGGTCGCGATGACGCGGCCACACACGCACCTCCTCGAGGTCGACATCGCCATCAAGCGTGCCGCGAGCGGCCCGCAGGAAGAGCGACTTGTTATGCCCGTGTGGACGCCCGGTTCGTACATGATTCGCGAGTTTGCGCGTCACGTGCAGGACTTCGCCGCAGTCGACGCCGCGGGCCAGCAGTTGAAATGGGAAAAGACGAATAAGGACACGTGGCGTGTCATGACGAACGGCGCGCGTGAATGGCATGCGCGTTATCGAGTTTATGCAAACGAGCTTTCGGTGCGAACCAGCGAGTTAAACTCGGGTCACGCGTTTTGGAACAACGCCAACATCCTGATGTATCTCGAAGGTTACCTGCAAAGTCCTTCGACTGTGCGCGTGCTTGCGCCTGATGTTTGGAAAGTCGCAACCGGTCTGCCCGCCGTGTTGGGCCAGAAGAACACTTTTCGCGCCGAGAACTTCGACATTCTCTACGACTCGCCTTTCGAAGCCAGCAACTTCAAGACTCTGATCTTCAACGTCAAAGGCATCGCACACAGGATCGTGATCGATGGTGAAGGGAACTACGATCCGGAACGCATGCGTCGCGACGTGCAGAAGATCGTCGAAACGGAAGTCGGGATAATGGGCGGCGAGATTCCCTATCACGATTACACGTTCATTCTTCATTTGCGTGGGGGCGGTGGACTCGAGCACTTGAATTCAACCGCGCTCGGGTATCCGCGTTTTGGTTTCCGAGTCGCGGAAGGCGATCGCGCGACGTCTGCACAACCAAACGCCACTGACTCGCCGGAACGCGAGTATCGCGGTTTTCTCTCGCTCGTCGCGCACGAGTTTTTTCATCTTTGGAATGTGAAACGCATTCGGCCTGACGCGCTTGGGCCATTTGATTACACGCAGGAAAACTACACGAAGGTGCTGTGGGTCGCGGAGGGCATCACTGACTATTACGCCGATGTCGCTTTGCGACGCGCGGGGTTGATCAGTGAGAACGAGTATTTGAGTGCGGCTGCGCGTGCGATACAGGCGTTGCAGAATACGCCCGGACGTTTGGAGCAGAGTGCGGAAGAGTCGAGCTTCGATTCGTGGATCAAGTATTACCGCCAGGATGAGAACTCAGTGAACTCGCAGGTCTCGTACTATGAAAAAGGCGCGTTGCTTGGGTTGTTGCTCGATCTCGAGATTCGCAAACGCAGCGCGGGCGCGAAGTCGCTGGACGACGTGATGCGTTATCTTTACACCGAGTATTTCAAAAAGAATCGCAACTATGGGCCAGTCGATTTTCAAAAGGCGTGTGAGTTGATGGCCGGCGGCAGTCTCGAGGAGTTCTTCAATCGCTTTGTGCGTGGGAAAGATGAGCTCAATTACAACGCCGCACTTGAAGCCGCAGGACTTCGATTGGAGACAAACGCGCCGGGCGCTGCGGGTCGTGCCAACGATCGGGTCTTCTTCGGCGCCGACATCACACAGGAAGCAGATCGACTGATGGTCGAGCGTGTTTATGCGGGCTCGCCTGCGTACGAGCAAGGGTTGAATGCCGGCGATCAGATCGTTGCGCTTGATAACATGCGCGTCACGAGAGACTTCTTCAACGCGCGTCTCGCGGAAAAGAAACCGGGAGATCTGGTTAACTTGACGATCTTTCGTTTCGACGATCTGAGCACGTTGCTGATCAAGCTTGGTCCAGGTCGCGAAGGAACGTACCGAATCGTGCCGATGACAAGTCAGACGGAATTGCAGAAAAAGATCTACCGCGACTGGCTGAAGGTTGGATAATGTCTGCAAGGATACAGTCAGTACCACCTCGCGGTAGCGGGTGGGTCGATGCGCAGGTTTCATGACTTCTAATAAATGAGCGATTATCAGAACATTCATTTTCGTGTCGAGGATCGCGTTGCACGGATCACTTTTGCGCGGCCGCCGTTGAATGTCTTCAACATCGAGATGATGCGCGAGATTGGGAAGGCACTCGGCGAGTGTGCGCAACGTGACCTGGTGGCGATCGTGTTTGATGCTGACAAGGATTGTCGCGCGTTCAGCGCGGGAGTCGCGGTTGAGGACCACGTGCAGGACACGATCTTCCAGATGCTCGACGCGTTTCACTCGATCTTCCGTTTGCTGGAGCAGTTAGCGAAACCCTCGGTCGCGCTGGTTGATGGCGCGGCGCTCGGCGGCGGATGCGAACTGGTCGCTGCCTGCGATATCGTGATTGCTTCCGACCGCTCGCGTTTTGGGCAGCCGGAGATAAAACTGGGCGTGTTCCCG
>JADMIO011057218.1_pt1 | contig 10103 bp, 10 predicted proteins | sample 8958161 | NCBI WGS metagenome assembly JADMIO01 (sample SAMN16585339, study PRJNA669376) | soil metagenome | isolation source: Crop rotation soil | place: USA: Cullars Rotation, Alabama | collected 2011
ACCACTCCAAATCCAATGGTAGGAAATCCCATTAGCGCCACATTCCGGCTTAGTTGTCCGCCCACAACTGTTGGCGGTGATTCAGCCATTTACAGCGGTGAGCTTTTCGTTAATCTGCCATGGAATAATTAGCTGTTATTTTGAAATCACAGCATTGGTCTTATCCGGTATAAATTTTATGCTGATGCTATTCACGCAGTAACGCATACCTGTGTTAGTTGGACCATCATCAAAAATATGGCCCAGGTGCCCCCCGCATCGTGAACAAACTATTTCGGTGCGTATCATGCCATGTGAAAAATCTTTCACCTGTTTAACACGGTCACCACCGGCGATGTTATTGTCGAAACTAGGCCAGCCACAATGACTATTGAATTTCTGATCGCTGGTAAATAATTCAAGACCGCAACCTGCGCAAACATAAACGCCTTTTTGCGAAAAATTATTGTACTCGCCGGATCCCGGAGGCTCTGTGCCTTTTTTTCTTAATATTTCGTATTGTTCCGGAGTCAGCGTTTTCTTCCACTCCGCGTCCGTTTTATTATAGTTTGTGTCCATGGGTTTTTTTTCGTGTTCTTGTTTTGTAATTGTTTTGTTTTCAGGAGCAGGTGTCTGACACGACACCAGGCCTACCGTAAATATCATCAGGCTCGTTGAAATGATCCTATTCATGGGTGCTGTTTTACCAAAGATACGATAGGAACTAAGGTATGGATTTTTGGTTTAAAGAAAATTAACATCCGTACTTCACCAAAAACGTGCGCGCAGAGTTCGCGGAGATCGCAGAGAGACGCCGAGTATTTTCTATGCGTTCATTGCGTACTTTGCGCGAAAAAATAGACTCTGCGAGCTATCTACTTCGAAGAATTACCTCTTCCAGCAACCTCTCCCGGCTACCCCGGCCTTCTTTAATCAGGATAAAAGAACCCCCACACTTTTTAGCGATCTCCTTCAGATTATGAATAGCTTCACGGTCGCTACCATACGCCACCGTTGTAATAATAATCGCCTTATCACCCTGGGCGCTTTTCCATTTGACGAAATCCTCTTCTTCAAATTTGAACTTCCCGTCTGTTGCCAGAATAATCTGGTTGTTTCCACCTTCAATAAAATGTTTCTGCGCCAATTTCTGACTGAAAAGGATAGCTTTCTTTCCCTTCGTCATTCCTTTTGCTTTTAACGCATCAACCGTTTCGTGTAGCTTTACCTTCGAATTTCCACTCAAGGCTTCGGCCCTTACTTTAATAGTGTCGGCGTACGTAACAAAACTGAGACTATCAACTGGCCGCATTTCATCAATAAGAAAGTGGAGAGAGGTTTTCATCAGAGGCAATTTCAATGAATCGCGCATTGAACTACTGATATCAACCAGGAACAATATATTATTGGGACGATTTAATTTTGCCGGAGGTTGTTGGTTCTGTACTACCGGGTGATCTTCTTTCTTTTTGGGTTTTACTACATTTGGTTTTACTACGCCACCTGAATCATTTTTAGTTTGAGGTTCTGCTTTTTTAGGTTGGTTTTCGTTGACAACTATCGGTCCTTCATTTTTTAGGTTATTATTTTTACTCTTTCCAAAATAATAGCAGGCTGTTTTGTCGTCGATGCGCAGTTTTTCAATCACGCCACTCAAGGTGACCTTGTAAGAATTGGGTGAATCGCTGCTTACGATCCTGATCTCTTTAGAAAACTTTCCTGTCTGTTCCGGAATAAATGAAATAACAAGCAGGCAGGTATCTAAAGGAAGCAGTGTTTTTTTTGATGTGAAAACTTTTACGCCCCGGTCGGCGTCTGCCCGCATAAGGTAAACTTTTTTGTCACTGGGATTCCTGACCACAACGGTGCCTTTGATCTCGTATGCCTGGGGAATGGTACCAAGATCGTTTTGGCCTGGGTCAAATTGCAGCTGCGCCCAAATTGTCGAACAAAATAAAATGCAAATCAGTGTAAACGAGGTCCTCATTGGAAATCAGCCAGTACTCAGGCTGGCGGAGTTAAGTCTTGGCCAATACGGGAGGTCCGATAGGTTTTTTCCGCATGCTGGCAAGTACAGTAAATCCAATTATAAAAAATACTATTAAAGCCAGAATTGACGGTCTCATACCGCCAACTACTTCGCTAATGGCGCCAAAGGTGACGGTACCGATGATCATACCAAGTTTTTCCATCACATCATAAAAACTGAAAAATGACGCATGATCCTCAGTCTCTGGAAGCAATTTGCTGTATGTACTGCGAGAAAGCGCCTGAATGCCTCCCATAACAAACCCCACCAAAAAAGCGACAATATAAAAGTGAATCGGGTAGTGCGCCACAGAATAAGTGAAAATGCAAATGAATATCCAGATAAATACGGCAATCATTAATGAAGTAATGTTGCCAATGCGGCGCGAAATTCGTGAGAAGAACAGGGAGCCGGCAATACCAACAAATTGAATAATAAGGATGCTAATTATAAGCGAGGTGGTTTTGGCTTTTTCATCAACCCAAACAATTTCGTTACGCGCAAACAGAACTGCCACAACCATTACGGTTTGCACGCCCATGTTGTAAAAAAAGTAACCTGACAGGAATCGCCTGAGAAGCGGAAGTTTTTTAACCTGGGATATTACACCCTTTAGCTCGTTAAAACCTTTTGTAATTAGTTGCCTTTTAGTTGCGCCGTGTGCAGGATGATCATTTACCGGCAGTCTGCGAAACGTAAATTGCGCAAATCCTATCCACCAAATACCGGTAAGCAGAAAAGAATATTTAACCTTAAAAAAGCCCGAGGTCACCAGCACGCCGTCCACCATTTTCTCTTCGTATTTAAAAACCATTATTCCAATAAGACAAATAATAAGCAGCAGCGAGCTTCCGAAATATCCCATTGAAAATCCCCTGGCGCTTACCCTGTCCTGGTTTTCGGTGCTCGCAATTTCGGGCAGGTACGAGTTGTAGTAAACCAGACTACCCCAAAAACCTACAGTAGCGGTAATAAAGGGAAGAAAGCTAAGCTCAAGATTTTTTCGTGAAAAAAAGTAAAGGCACATGCATGACAACGAACCGAGATAACAAAAGAACTGGAGGAAACGCTTTTTGTTGCCAAGGTAATCGGCAATTCCACTCAGGATAGGTGCTAGTAAAACAACGATGCCAAGCGCGAAGGCATAAACAAACGTATAAATATTCTGATTTTCGAAAGGGTGACCAAAGAAGCTAACCGTATGTCCAAGCGCGTTTCCGGTTTCATCATGAGTGGTGACATAATCATAAAAATTCGGAAAAATAGCCGATGTGATGACTAATGGGAAAACAGAATTCGCCCAGTCGTAGAATGTCCACGCTTTGATAATCTTGGGGTCGTCTTTTTCCATTTAGGTTATTAGTTATATGTTATCAGTTATCAGTTATCAGTTATCAGTTATTGGTTATTGGTTATTGGTTGTCCCTTGAATCTTCAGTTCCAACTAATAACGGATAACTAATAACCAATAACTAATCACTGCGAAGCTAAACTTTATTTCTTAATTATCTCAAATTCAACCCGCCGGTTCTTTGCGCGTCCATCGTCTGTGTTGTTATCTGCAATTGGTTGTTTACTGCCATAGCCTTTGAAGTACATTTTATTCTGAACTCCTTTGCTGATGAGATACTCAAAAACTTCCCTGGCTCTTAGTTCACTCATTTTCTGGCTGCGGAATTCCAGCCCGGTATTGTCGCTGTGGCCGTTTATCTGAATTTCAATTTTAGGATTACGCAAAAGGTATTGAGAGAGTTTATTCAACTCAACGTACGACTCCGGCAATAAATAGTAACGGCCGCTGACAAAATAAATATGCTGGAGGCTCACTTTTTCTCCTACCTGGATATTTTCCTTCACTGCAAGTGTTGAATCATCCAATTGCTCGGCTATTGTAGGTCCCACAATTTCAACAGCAACCTTTTCTTCAAACTGTTGTGCTTTAACCAACCTGATGTCATCAACAAAGTAGTAAGCCTCCCGCGCGCCGAATCTAAAAATATTGATGTTGAGCATGTCCTTTTTAATCTTTGGAGAAAAGTTTCCTATCGTAATATGTTTCTCGCCGCCATCGGCTTTGTAAAAGCCCCGTACTTCGATCCACCGGTAATTGTTTTGCAACCCGCCATCAAGGCATACTGTGTCTACCATGCTCCCTTTTGTAGCGTCGTGCAGACCCTTATATCCGCCCTTTGAAAACAACACTCCGAAGGATTTTAAAAGAACGTTACTCCAAAATGCAAGGCGAATATGCATTGTATATTCATAAACACTGCCCCGGTGCAGGGGTTCTGTAAGTCTTACCTGGAGGAATTCCCTGTAATTTTTTCGGAAACGGAATCCTGTATAACAGCTTCCGCTATACGCGCCTTTTTCGGCAGTTGTGTCATTTTTAAGGGGATTCTGATAGTAATCTATGCTCTCAATTTGTCGCCAGGGGATAGCTTTTCTAACGTCGCTTGAGGCACGCCTGTAATTCTCAAAACTACCGTTTGGAACCAGGTTTTTTACCGGTTTGGGCTGGTTATCCTGGCCCAGGCAAATGGCGGCCTGGAGAAGGAATATTAGTACTTGAAACCGCCTCATTTCCACAAAAATAGGCCAAATTGCATTTTTTTGGACCATTTTGTTTTTAACACTTTGGTTCTCAAAAAATTTAGTATATTTGCCTTCCCAAAATTGGGGTATAAACTACGTATTAATTCAAAATGGCAAATCATAAATCAGCGATAAAACGTATCCGCTCAAACAACGCAAAACGTACCGAAAACCGTTTTTATGCAAAGTCTTCCCGCACAGCGGTTAAGAAATTGCGTAACACCACATCAAAAAAAGAAGCCCAGGAACTTCTTCCAAAAGTAAGCAGTATGCTTGACAAATTGGCAAAGAAGAACATCATTCATAAGAACAAAGCCGGGAATATTAAATCCAAGCTTGCTAAAAAAGTAGCGACTCTTAAATAAGAAAATCGTGTAGAATTGAAAAAGCCCGTCATTTCTGACGGGCTTTTTTTTATTTCTTATTGTCCTTGAAAAAATCAGAAATGGAATTCCCAAGCTGATCCATGTCGTGATCAAACTCTTTTTTAAAACTCTCCCAACTGTCTTTACTGTCGGTTTTTGCTTCATCGAGTTTCATCCTGAGTTCGCTATTGCGATTCTCTAGTTTTGTGATCTCTTTATCGTAGTCATTTCGCAGCTCCTTCTTTTTCTTTTTCGAGTCTTCCCTTAGCTGGGCAATGTCGGCATTCACCTTATTGATTTTTTCACGGAGCTGGGCCTTGTAATTCTCTGACTCTGTCTTCCAGTCCTGTTCTGCTTCGGCAGCACGCTGTTGAGTTTCATCAACAGCCTGGTTGACATCGTTTTTTGCTTCAGTTTTGGTTTGGTCCCAGTCGTTTTTTGCTTCTTCTTTTTTTGACTCGGAACATGAAACGGTGAGGACAGCGCTGAAAATGAGAGCCATCGCCGGTGCGTAAATTATTCTGTTTTTTTTCATTTTTGTTTTTATTTTTTATTTTATTGGTCGTTAGTTGACCCGGGTTTATTTTGGTTGTTAATAGTATCGGTTTTTGAAGGCAGTTTCATCTGTCGCCGTTTTTTTACCACAAAAATCACGAACAATGCGGCAATGGCCACGTAGAATGCAATGTTGCCCAGCAAGAAGACTGTTGAGGAGCCCATGGAATGGTTATTTGAATTTGTCTGTTTTCAATTTCTTTTTAGCCCTCACTTTTGCCACGTCTGAAATCCGGACCTTGCGCCGTTTGTTTTTTTTGCCTGCCGTTTTTTTATTAGTCGCGGTTTCATTTTCTTCCGGCTTGACAACAAAAAAATTCCCGGATTTGCCGGTGATATCAATTGCCGATTTGAACGGAGTTTCACTATCTGATTCTTCCGTCTCCTGCTGCGAAAATCCGAACTCGCGCTCGTAGCGTTTCAACAGTTTGTAATAGATCAAATTGTTTTTTTGCACAATTCCGGTTCCCGGTTAATCAATCAACAAGAATGCCATGAACCGGGAATAATAAAAGTGTATGAGTCCGACTATCCGGGGAAAATTGTCCTCAGGAGAACTTAGCCAGGGAAAATCACCTTAAAGGCAGTGCCGATATCGGCCTTGGATTCCACCTCGATGATTGCTTTATGCGATTTGATAATGTTTAAAGTAGAGACCAGGCCAAGGCCCATTCCGGTTTTTTTAGTGGTGAAGTAGGGTTCAAATAGTTTTTTCAACTCATCCTCTTTAATTCCCGATCCATTATCCCTGATCATTATCTGTGTTTGGTCGATGTTTTTTGAGAGACTAATCGTAAGCTGATTTTCTTTTTTGTCCATTGCTTCAATTGCATTCACAACAAGATTCAAAATTGCGATCTTGAATTTTTCGCGGTCCAGTTTTTTCACTACCGGAAAATCAAGCAACGAAATGCTGGTTTGAATATTCTTCAATTCTATCCTGTCCTGCGCTATAATAAGCACCTCTTTAATGAGCTCATTAAGATCAACCAATTCAGGTTTAAGCTCAATTGTTTTTGAAGATTGCAGAAGTTCGGAAATAATGTCGTTAATGCGTTTTGACCCGCGCCGGATAATATCTATATATGGTGCCTGCGCATCTACAGTTCCCATGTCGGTTAGTCCTTCGAGTGACAGCCCGATGTTTGTGAGTGGGTTCCTGATTTCGTGGGCGAGGGTGCGTACCAGCCTGTACGTTGCTTCAAGTTTTTCGGTCTGCAGTTTAGTTTGCTCGGCCTGCACACGCATGGTTTCATCATAAATAATTCCCTGCCAGTGCGATTCAATACCTGCCGCTTCAAAATAAGTGAGAGAAAGGTTGCCGGTTTTTATTTCACCGTGTTTTGTGATAAATCGCAGTATCTGGTTCCTGATATTGCCTTTGGATTTTACCCAACTTGTGAACTCGGGTTTATCTTCGGGATCTATATAAGTAAGGAAGGAAGTTCCATTGAGTTCACTGGGTTTATATCCCAGAAAATATTCAGCTGCAGGATTGCAGTTGCTGAATTGCAGCATTTCATTACAAGTGAAAATAAAACTCAGGGCATTTTCAAAAATGAGCCTGAATTTTTTTTCGTTATCGTTAATTACCTTAAAGCTTTTGTAACGTTCAATGGCATAACGCACACAACGTTCCAGTTTTTCGGTGGTGAGTTCACTTTTAATAAGGTAATCGTAAGCGCCGTTTTCAACCGCAAGCTTGTCGATCTGTGGAGTACCTTTACCAGTTAGAAGGACAATAGGTTTAAATGCGCCGCTTTGGATAGCTTCCTTTAATAATTCCAGCCCTGTGCGGGCCCCAAGCCTGTAATCGAGAAAATAAAGATCGAAGGTATTTGACTGCAGTTTTTCCTGGGCATCTTTTATGTTGTAACACCAGCTGCAGGTAATGTGCATGGAGTGGATCTCGTGCAAATATTGTGAAGTGATGAAATAATCGTCTTCGTCATCATCAATTATCAGCACCTTAAGATCTGATATCATATCAGGTTTGTTTTTTCGGCAACAGTACCGTAAACGAAGAGCCCACACCGGGTTGTCCCTTTGCGAAGATAGTCCCGTGGTGGTTCTCAACAATTTTTTTGCAAATGGCAAGTCCTATTCCCGAACCGTTATATTCAGATCTTGCATTTAATCGCTGAAAGATCTGAAATATTTTTTCTGAGAATTCCTGTTCAAAACCAATTCCGTTATCCTCTACCACTATTTCAATATACGAGCCTCCGTTAATTTTTGGGAATTGTGGGTACGCCGCGGCAGGCACTTCACGATAACTGATCCTTATCATCGGTCTTAACCCTTTTTTTCTGAACTTAATGGCGTTAGAAATCAGGTTGCTTAGCAGTTGATTTATTTGCGAGGGATATGCGTCGATTACACCAAGGCCACTGCTGAAAATAGACGTTTTAGTCTCCTCAATTTTTATTTCCAGGTCGCTGATCACATTTTCAAGGCATTCTTTAATAGAAACCTGTTCAAATTTGGCCTCCCCCGGTGAAAGTTTCGAAAAGGTAAGAAGTTCCTGCAAAAGCGCTTGCATTCCGTACCCGGAGGTTTGCAGCCGCGTGAGGTAAGTATTGCCCTCGGTTCCAAGTTCAGCCTGGTACTTCTGCTTCAGTCGATCGGCAAAAGTGGTAATCTTCCTCAGCGGTTCTGTGAGATCGTGTGATGCAACGTAAACAAATTCCTGGAGGTTGCTGTTGGATTTGTTAAGCTGACTCACTTTAAGTTCGAGTTCTTTCTTATAGTAATAGCTTTCAGTAATGTCTTCCAGCACCATAATGTGTTCAGAATGATCATCGTTTTCGCCCCGGTCAATACTTTCGGCATTTATCCGTTTTGTAGTGTTGTCTGCGCTAAGAACTGAGAATTCGATTTTAAGGGTACTGCTGTTTCCGCGACTCTTAACTATGGCCTTCGAAACCCGATCGCGATCTTCATCAACAACGAAGCTGCAAAAGCTTTCAAGGTTGGCACTTATACTTTCGGATTCCACACCTAGTATTGCATAAATGCCTTCACTCCAAAACTCTTTAAGCCCAGTGCTGGAAAAAAAACCACAATGTAGAATTTTTTCCATGTGTGGAAAAATATCTACAATTTTATCAGTTTCGATAGTCCGGGCCAGCATCAGAGTTCGCCGTTAAATTCCTTGTACTGTTTCATTTTGTTGTATAAGGTTTTCCGGTCGATATTAAGCAATTGGGCAGCCTTACTTTTATTGTAGTTACATTTTTTGAGGGCTTCAACAATGAGTTCAAACTCTGCATCAATTGAAGCGTGTTTCATTCCATAGTCACTTAGCGGAATGTGTTTTTTGACTGGTTCCGGTGCGGGTTCAGGTTGAGCCGAAGTACCGATCTCAGGCTGGGTCGTTTCGCCTGTATCAAAATTAAGTCTGTCATAGTGCGTTATCTCAAAGGGCAGGGTTGAAACTTCCACAAGATCGCCAGACGTGAGTAGGGTTGAACGTTTAATGACGTTGTTGAGTTCGCGCAGGTTACCGGGCCAGTTGTAGTGATGAAAGATCTTCATTACTTCTTCTGAAAATCCCTTCACACTTTTATTCAATTCCTGGTTTGTTTTCTCAAGAAAGAAATCTGCAAACATCATTATATCGTCCTGCCTGTGTCGCAGGGCCGGTACCTCAATACTGAATTCATTGAAACGGTGATAAAGGTCCTCGCGAAAACGGCCTTTTTTGGCTGCTTCAGAAAGACGCTCGTTGCTGGCCACAATAATGCGCACGTCCAGGTCAATGTCCTTAACCCCGCCAACGCGGCGCATTTTGCGCTCCTGTACCACGCGCAACAAAGCTACCTGGATATCGTACGATAGGTTTCCGATCTCATCCAGGAACACAGTTCCGCCATTTGCGACTTCAAAACTGCCAATTTTTTGCCCCACCGCACCTGTGAAAGATCCTTTCTCGTGACCAAAAAGTTCGCTGCTTGCAAGTTCTTTTGACAGCGAACCGCAATCTATTGCAACAAAAGGTTTGTTAGCCCTGGCGCTGAAATTATGTATCTCGCTCGCTACCGATTCTTTTCCACTTCCGCTCTCTCCATATATAATGACACTATAATTGGTGGGTGCGACCAATTGAATCTGGTCCATAATGACCTTAAAAATGGCGCTTTTGCCAAAAACGTATTTGCCTTTATTCTTCTTTACCTTTTTGCCCTCGCTCTCAGTGGGCGTCCCATTACTGCCAACAGGTTTGGCTGGCTGCTCCTCGTTCTTTTCTGTAAGGGCACGTTTAAGGGTCAGCAATATCTCTTCAGGGAGCAGGGGTTTGGTAACGTAGTCAAAGGCCCCCGCCTTCATTATTTGTACAGCTGTACGTACGTCACTGTACCCGGTCATGATAATTACCGGTACATGTGGGTTCTTCTCCTTGATCTTTTCCAATAGTTCGCTGCCATTCATGTCCTCAAGCCTGAAGTCACAGAGAATTATGTCAGGCACATGGTTTATGATACTCTCCAGCGCAGCCTTGCCGCTATAGGCAGTGCTAACACTGAATCCGTTTTTTGACAGGTACCTGTTTAAGAGCGTACAGATATCCACATCGTCAT
>JADMIO010800093.1_pt1 | contig 10102 bp, 8 predicted proteins | sample 8958161 | NCBI WGS metagenome assembly JADMIO01 (sample SAMN16585339, study PRJNA669376) | soil metagenome | isolation source: Crop rotation soil | place: USA: Cullars Rotation, Alabama | collected 2011
CGCCGCGCGCGCCGCTGCGCGTCGCCGCTCGGCGCGCCGCGAACGCTCCGCGCACGAGCGAGCCCGAGTCGCGCTCCCAGCCGACGAGCTTGGGGAAAGCGGATCGCGCCTCGAGGCGCGTCGGATCGCCGGCATGCACGCCGGTGACGAACGGCGCGACGAGCGCGTGCGTCGCCTCCGCGCCGATGCGACGCGTGAAGAAGTCGCTCACGGACTCCTCGTCGCTCGCGCCCGCCGCCGACGTGAAGGGCTCGGCCAGCACGCGAAGCTTGCCTCGCGCCGACAACAGCCCGGAGGTGGCGAAGCGGAGCGGATTCGAGGGGACCTCGTGCAGGCGATCACGGAAGATGAAGCGCCGCTGCGCGCCCGTAGCGTGGACGACGCGATCGGAGAGCCCGAGCCGCGCCACGAGCGCCGAGAGATGACGCGCGCTCGGCAGGAACGACTGCGGACCGCGCGGGAAGATCCACTCGCCGTCAGCGTCCGACTGCGCGAGACCGCCGGGTACGGCCTCCTGCTCGAGCACGAGCACGTCGCGTCCCGCATCGACGAGGGTCAGCGCGGCGGCGAGCCCCGCGATCCCCGCGCCCACGACGGCCACCTCGCATTCCATCGCTACACCGTGGACGAGAAGCGCGGCGAGGTGCTGCCCGTCCGCGGAAGCCAGGCGTCGAAGACCATGCACGCATTGCGGACGAGGTAGAGGCCCACGTCCGTCAGCCTCATGCCGTCCTCGCGCAGATCGAGGAGGCCGTCGCGCTCCATCTCGCGCAACGCGTCCATCTCGGGCGCGAACGCGTCGGCGAACCGGATGCCGTGCCGGCGCTCGATCGCGCGGAAGTCGAGGCGGCCATTGCACGAGAGCTCGGTGATGACGTCGCCACGCAGCACGTCGTCGTCCGTGAGCACGAGGCCGCGCTCCCACGGCATCTCGCCGCGCTCGATGCTGTCGGCCCACGGCTGGCGATCCTTCTGATCCTGCGTGTAGCTGCGCCCGACCTTGCTGATGGCGGAGACGCCGACGGCCACCTGATCGAGGCCGCGCCGCGTCGTGTAACCCATGAAGTTGCGGTGCAGCGTCCCGTCGCGGCGCGCGCGGGCGAGCTCGTCGTCCGGCAGCGCGTAGTGATCCATCCCGATCTGCTCGTAGCCCTCCGTGAGGAAGATCGCGCGGCCGAGATCGGCCAGCTCGGCCCGCAGCTCGGGCGACGGCAGGCCATGGCGCTCGAGCGCGCTCTGCTGCTTCTTCAGCCAGGGCACGTGCGCGTACCCGTAGACCGCGAGCCGCGTCGGCCGCAGTCGCGCGACATCTGCCAGCGTCCGCTCCCACGACGCGAGCGTCTGGCGCGGCAGGCCGTAGATGAGATCGAGGTTCAGCGAGACGGGCCCGCGCGAGCGCAGGAAGCCGATCACCTCCTCGAGCACGTGGAGCTGCTGCGGCCGGTTGACCGCCGCCATGACGTCCGGATCGAGATCCTGCACGCCGAAGGAGAAGCGGTTCATGCCGCAGTCGAGGAGGAGATCGACGTACTCGCGGTCGAGGCGGCGCGGATCGCACTCGATGGCGAGCTCGGCGTCCGGCTGCACGTCGAGGCGCTCGCGCAACGCCAGCAGGAGACGGCGCATGTCCTCGGGAAGCAGGTAGTTCGGCGTGCCGCCCCCGAGATGGAGCTGACGGAGCGGGCGCGAGAGATCGACGAGGCCGCCGCAGAGCTCGAGCTCGCGCAGCAGCATCTCGACGTAGGGCGTCGCCGTCTCGCGACGGCCCTTGATCTCGACGTGGCATCCGCAGAACGTGCAGCGCACCTGGCAGAACGGGACGTGCAGGTAGACGCTCAGATCCGCGGAGGCGGCGCGCCACGCCGCGCGCAGCGCGGCGCGATCCTCGTCCGGCCGGAAGCACGGCGCCGTGGGGTAGCTCGTGTAGCGCGGCCCCTGCGTCCCGTACTTCTGGAGGAGGGCAGCGGCGGGGCTCATCGCGAGGCACTCGTGGTTTCGGAGCGGGCCGCGTCGACGAAGGCGGCGACGCCCTCGATGGGCGTGCCGGGCAGCACGCCGTGGCCGAGGTTCAGCACGTGGGCGCAGCTCCCGACGGCGTCGCGCAGTTCGGCAACGCGCGTGCGGATCAGTGCGGGCGGCGCGAACAGCAGTGCGGGATCGAGGTTGCCCTGGAGGGCGGCGCGCGGGCCGATGCGCGACGCGGCGTCGGCGACGTCCGCGCGCCAGTCGATGCCGATGCCGTCGGCGCCCGTCGAGAGCGCGAGGTCGAGCAGGTGGCCCGAGTCGCGGATGAACAGCACGATCCGGCCGCCCTCGGCGTGGACCCGCTCGACGATGCCGACGACGTGCGGCAGGACGTGCGTGGCGTAGTCGGCGCGCGAGAGCGTCCCGCCCCACGTGTCGAAGAGCTGCACGGCGTCGGCCCCCGCGCGCAGCTGCTCGACGAGGAGATCGGCCGCGGCGCCGGCGAAGCGCGACATGAGCTCCTCGAAGGCCGCGGGCTGCGCGTACATGAACGCGCGCGTCGTGGAGAAGTCCTTCGATCCGGAGCCCTCGATGGCATAACACGCGAGCGTGAAGGGCGCGCCCGCGAAGCCGATGAGGGCGCGATCGTGGTCGGCGATCCCCGCATCGGACGCGATGCCGGCGCGGACCAGGCGGAGCGCCTCTGCGATGAACGCGAAGTCGCGCGGCGCATCGGGCCGCCGCAGGCGCGATAGATCGCCGTCGCCGAGCGTGGGCGAGATCCGCGGGCCGCCCTCGCCGAAGCTGACGCCGAGCCCCATCGCCTCGAGCACGACGAGGATGTCCGAGAAGACGATGCCCGCGTCGAACGGGAAGCGCCGCAGCGGCTGGAGCGTCAGCTCGGCGGCGAGCTCCGGACGATGCACGCAGTCGAGGAAGGCGTGCCGCGCGCGCAGCTGACGGTACTCGGGCAGGTAGCGACCTGCCTGCCGCATCATCCAGACGGGCGGCCGATCGACGCGCTCCCGGGCGAGCGCCTGCAGGTATCGCTGCCGCGAGGGGAGCAAGTTCGACACGACGGGGTCAGCATGCGCCGTCGGCGGCGGCGCGGGTCATGGGTTCGTCACGGGCGGCTCATCCCGTCGGTGCGGGATCGAGCGCGTAGTCCTTGAGCTTGCGCTGGAGCGTGCGGATGCTGATCCCCAGCATCTTGGCTGCTCGCGTGCGATTGCCCCCCGTCTCTGACATCGTCGCGCGGATGAGCGCACGCTCGGCCTCGGCGAGCGTCGTGCCCGCGGAGCTTCCTCGGGGGACTGCGTGGGCATCGGATCGACGCGCCGCGGGCCGCACGGCATCGGGAAGGTGCTCCGGCTGGATGACGGCGTCGGGGACGGTCACCACCAGGCTCTCGAGCAGGTTCTTCAATTCCCGGACATTACCTGGCCAGTCATGCTGCATGAGCGCCTGGACCGTGTCGGGCGCGAGGTCCTTCACCTCGATGCCGTTCTCCTCGCAGAGCTGCCGCACGAACGTGCGCGCGAGCACGGGGATGTCGTCGAGCCGACGGCGCAGGGGCGGCACCTCGACGTTCGCGACCTTCAGGCGGTAGAGCAGGTCCTTGCGGAACTCGCCTCGCCGCACCTGCTCGTCGAGATCCGTGTTCGTTGCGGCTATGACGCGCGCATCCACCTTGAGGGTGCGCGTGCCGCCGACGCGCATGAACTCGCCCTCCTCGAGCACGCGCAGGAAGCGGACCTGCGTGGCGAGCGTCATGGAGCCGATCTCGTCGAGGAAGAGCGTGCCGCCGTGGGCCAGCTCGAACTTGCCCTGAACGGTCTCCACTGCACCCGTGAACGCGCCGCGCTGATGGCCGAAGAGCTCGCTCTCGATGAGCGTCTCGGTGACCGCGGCGCAGTTCATGGCGACGAACGGTTGATCGCGGCGCGACGAGTTGTAATGCAGCGATCGGGCGATCAGCTCCTTGCCCGCGCCGCTCTCGCCCGTGATGAGGACGGTCGTGCGCGTCGGCGCGAGCTGGAGCACGCGGTTGTAGACGGCCTCCATGGCGGAGGAGCGGCAGACGATCCGATGGGCTCCATAGCGGCGGCCGAGCTCGAGCTGGAGGAGCTCGAGGCGCCGATGGAGATCGCGCGATCCCAGCGCCCGCTTGCAGCGCGCGAGGAACTCTCCCGGGACGGGCGGCGCGAGCACGTAGTCGTCCACGGCATCGGCCATGGCGGCGACCGCCTCGGAGACGCCGCTCGCCTGCGCGACCACGACCACGGCGCATCCGGGGATGCGGCCGTGCAGGTCCCGGAGTCGATCGACGATGGCGGCGCCGCCCTCGCCGAACTCCACGATGACGAGGTCGAGCGGTGGCTGGCCGAGCACCTCGGGCAGGGGGAGGAGCGGCTGCTCGCGCAGGTGGAGACCCAGCGGCTGGACGATCCGCACGACCATCTCGCGGAACTCGTCGCTGCGGTAGAGCAGCAGTGCTGACGCAGACATCTTGGCGTACCCCGTCATGTTGACGTAGGGCGTGAAGGTATTTCGCGGGGCGGGCTCCGTCAACTTGACCAGCGCCGATGCGCACGATTCGAGGCGTAGCGCAACGAAACCCGTCACTTTCGTGAGGCCGCCCTTGCCGCCACGCCAGCTTGACGGGGGGCACGACGCCCTGGCACGCCCGTTGCTGTAAGCTCTGAGGCATTCAGCGATCCACTACCGGCTGGCCATGCAGGGCCAGCCCCCGAAGCGCGAGCTCCCGAGCGCTCGCGCACGAGGTGCAACGACATGGCGCGCGCACCCAAGCGACTGGCCCCCGAGTACGTGTCCTTCCAGCACGACGGCGAGAACTACGTTCTCGACCTCGCCAACCGCGAGGTCCTTCAGAACTGGGTCTCCATCAACCGGCAGCGGTTCCCCGAGATCATGGCCGCCTACCGGCGGTCCTCGGAGCCCGTGGCGGTCTGATCGTCCGGGACCTCGAGCTCGCCTGCTGCCTCGAACGAGAGGTGCAGGCGGCTCGGCCCTGACGAGCTGCTCTCGACATCCCGAGCGCATCGCGCGGGACGCGGGAGAGTTGCGCGCCGCCGCCCCGGGGCTCCTCAGCGATGACCCGTCCGGGGATCCATCGCGTCGCGCAGGCCGTCGCCGAGGAAGTTGAACGCCAGCACGCTGACGAAGATCAGCAGGCCAGGGAAGAACGCCAGCCAGGGTTGATCGAAGAGCGCGGGCTGCGCCGTCCGCAGCATCGATCCCCACGAGACGTGCGGGGGCTGCACGCCGAAGCCGAGGTACGAGAGGGCCGACTCGGTGATGATGGCCTGCGCCATTCCGAGCGTCGCCGCCACGATGATGGGCGACATCGTGTTGGGGAGCAGGTGTCGCATGACCAGCAGCGGACCCGGCACTCCGATGGCACGCGCGGCTTCCACGAATTCCTTCTCGCGCAGCGAGAGGAAGCCCGCGCGCACGAGCCGGCAGATCTCCGTCCACGACGTGATGCCGATGATCAGCGTGACGGTGTTGATGTTGCTGCCGTAGAACGAGGCGAGCAACAAGAGGACGAAGAAGATCGGGATGGCGAGCACGACGTCCACGGCCCGCATCACGAGGCCGTCCACCCAGCCGCCGCGATAGCCGGCGATGGCGCCGAGGAGCGTGCCGAGCAGCAGTGCGATGGCTGTCGATTGGATGCCGACGCGCAGCGAGACGCGCCCGCCGTAGAGGGAGCGGACGAGGTAGTCCTGCCCGAGGAAGTTCGTGCCGAAGGGATGGTCTGCCGTGGGGGGCTGGAGCTTTCGATCGAAGTGGAGCTGCACGCTCTCCTTCGGACTGACCACCATCGAGACGCCCGCGCAGGTGAGCGTGAGAGAGAGCAGGAGGATGCCCGACGCGACGGCGAGACGATGCTTCTTGAAGCGCCGCCAGGTCATCAGCCAGGCGCCGGCGGAACGGGCGTCGCTCACTTGTAGGCGATCCGCGGATCGAGGATGCCGTACAGGATGTCGGCGACCAGGTTGAACAGGACGATGAGCGCCGAGCTGATGACGAGGATCGCCATGAGCCGCGGGTAGTCGCCCTTCTGGATGCCCTCGTAGAAGAGCCGTCCCATCCCCGGCCACGCGAAAATGGCTTCCGTGATGATGGCCCCCGTGAACAGCCCGGGCACGTGCAGGCACATGACGGTGACGACCGGGATCAGCGCGTTGCGCACGCCGTGGCGAAGCACGACGCGCGACTTCGAGAGCCCCTTCGCGCGTGCGGTGCGAATGTAGTCCTGCGACAGCACCTCGATGAGCGTGCTGCGCATGTAGCGGCTCCAGCTCGAGGTGTAGAGCAGCGACAGCACGAGCACCGGCAGCACGAGGTGCGCGATGCGATCGCCCCATCCGCTGCTGCTGTCGGTCATGCGACCCGTCACGGGCAGCACCTTCAGCCAGAGGCCGAACACGACCTGCGCCATGAGGCCCAGCCAGAACACGGGGATGGAGATGCCGATGAAGGCGAAGAGCGTCGCGACGTAGTCGACGCGCGTGGCGCGTCGCAAGGCGGTGAAGACGCCGAGCGAGAGGCCCACGACGAGCGAGAGGCTGAAGGCCGTCAGCATGAGCTCGGCCGTGGCGGGCAGCCGATCGGCGATCATGGACCGCACGGGCTGCCCCGTGACGTACGAGTTCCCGAGGTCGCCATGGAGGAGCTTGCCGCACCAGATCAGGTACTGGACGGGCACCGGCTTGTCGAGACCGAGGTTCTTCCGCAGCGCCTCGATGTCCTCCTGCCGAACGCGCGGGTTCTCCATCAACCGCGCGAGCGGTCCGCCCGGCGCCGCGTGCATGAGCGCGAAGCAGATCGCGCTGATGGCGATCAGCAGTGGGATGGCGCCCAACAGGCGCCTCAGAACGTAGCTACGCATGCCCCGCGCCAGCGCCTGGAAATGGGGTCAGGCACCATTTCAGAAAACTCGGAAATGGGGTCAGGCACCATTTCAGGAGACTCGAGGGGCGGGCAGGCTCACGGTTCGAGCGCCCATTCCCCGATGTTCCAGGTGTCACCGTTCTGGGTGGGGTTGGGCTTGAAGTTCTTCAGGCGGCGCGTCATGGGATCGATGTCGGAGCGCCAGACGAGGGGTGTCATGGGAACGTCGGTGGCGAGTACGACCTGGATCTCGTCGTAGATCGGCTTGCGCGCCGCGGAATCGACCGTCACCAGTCCGCGGTCGATCAGCTCGTCGAGGTGCTTGTCGCGCAGGCGTGGGTTGTTCTGGCCTTGTGGCGGAACTTCCTTCGAGTGATAGAGCGAGCTCTTGTTCGGATCCGGGGAAGTGACCCATGCGTAGATGGCGAGCTGGTACTTCCCCTTCTTCAGGACGCCGTCCTGTTCGAGCGGCGCGAAGAACACCGTGGACGCGTAGTTCCTGATGGTGAGCTCCACGCCGACCGCCGCGAGCTGCTGCTGGAGGACCTCCTCGCATCGAATGCGCTGGACCCGCTCGGTCGTCGTCGAGATGGCGAGCTCCAGGCGCTTTCCGTCCTTCGCTCGGATGCCGTCCTCACCGATCTTCCACCCGGCCTCGTCCAGCAATCGACCCGCTTCGACAGGATCGAACCGCACGATTTCCTTCACCTTCGCGTTGAACCAGGGGTAGGGCAGCATTTCCGACGTGTCGCCGTAGGCCGGCGGCCAGTTGCCCTCGTAGATCTCCCTGCTGATCTGATCGCGATCGATGGCCAGCTGGATCGCCTGGCGCACGCGCACGTCCTTCAGGATCGGGTCCTCGGTGTTCATGTCCACGTGCTCCCACATGAGCTGTCGCGTGACGTACGGCTCCACCCACGGGATCTTCTTCAGTTCCGCCTGCTGATCCGTGCCGGCATTGTCATACCCGTCTACTTCGCCCGCCTTGAGGGCGACGAGCAGCGAGTTCGTGTCGGGGATGAACTTGAACGTGATCTCGTCGATTGCGGGCTTGCCCCGGAAGTAGTCCGGGTTGGCGACGATCGAGATGCTCGCGCCGTCGATCCACTCCTTGAACACGTAGGGCCCGAGTCCCACCGGAGCGCGTTGAAAGGGCGCCTTGCCGAAGTGCGTGCCCACGTGCTGGGCGAGGAGGTGCTTCGGCATGAGCCCCTCCGAGAAGAAGATGCTCTCGATGAACGGCGCGTAGGGCTGCGTCAGGTCGAACACCACCGTGAGTGGATCGGGGGCCGTCTTCGTCTTGATGTGGTCGTAGCCGGTGCGCGATTCGACCTCGTGTCGCGAGTCCATGATGGCATCGACGCTGAAGAGGACGTCGTCGGCGGTGAAGTCGTGCCCGTCATGCCACTTCAGGCCCGGCCGAAGGTGGTACGTGTAGTGGAGCCCGTCGGCGCTGATGCCGCCGTTCTCGAGCGTCGGCAGCTCGGTCAGCACGTCGGGGACGAGGTTCATCTTCTCGTCGTACTTGACGAAGTATCCGTAGATCGCATTGTTGATGTAGGTTCCCGCGACCATCGCGTTCAACGCCGAGTTCAGCATCCCCGGCTCCTGCTCGAGTCCGATGACGAGGCGGTTGCCGCGCTGGGGCCCGCGCGCGAGCGGTCCGCCGGGGCCACCGGGCGCGGTCTCGCTTCCGGTTCCGCTCGTCGTCGTCGTTGACGTCGTGGTCGTCGTCGTCGAGGGTGGCGACGTCGGGCACGCGGCGGCGAGGAGTGCGAGCAGGGCGAGCGCCGAGGAGGCGGCGCGGGGCAGGTGGGCGTGACGGATCATCGTTCCTCCGAGCTGGCCATGGGGCCTCTCGATCTCAGCGTGCGGGAGCGGGATGCGATTCTCCCGCGTTCGGGCGCCGTCCGTAACCCTCGGGATCGACCTCCGCCCTGGGGAAGCCTGCGGACGTGACCGCAGTCTCGACGGCGAGATGCTCCTGGAGGGCGCGGGCCAGCTCGTCCTGGCCCACTTCGACGCGTCCCATGTCCCCATGATGGCGGACCCGGACCTGCCGGTAGCCCAAGCGCCTGACCGCCTGCTCGGCCCGGTCAATGAGGTCCAACCGCTCCGGCGTGACGGTCGTTCCTCGCGGAATGCGCGACGCGAGACAGGCCATCGCGGGCTTGTCCCATGTCGGCAGACCGAGGCGATGGCTCGCCTCGCGGACCTCCACCTTGGAGAGGCCCGCCTCGAGCAGCGGCGCGACGGCGCGCGCCTCCTCGGCCGCGCGCATGCCCGGCCGGTCCTCGCCCATGTCGTCGGTGATCGCGCCGTAGGCGAGATGCGCGAGGTCGCGCGCGCGGCGCAGCGGCTCGAGCTCGAGGAAGAGATGCTTCTTGCACGCGTAGCAGCGCAGGCCGTTGTTGGCGCGGTAGACATCGTCGTCGCCCTCGCGCGTCGCGACCTCGACGAGCTCCGCGCCGATCAGCGCCGCGAGCTCGCGGGCCTCGTCACGCTCGACGGGCGAGAGCGACGGCGAGACGGCGAGGCCCGCGACGGCGCGCTCGCCGAGGACGTCATGCGCCGCCTTCAGCAGCAGCGTCGAGTCCACGCCTCCCGAGAACGCGACGACGGCCGAGCCGAGGCCTTCGAGTCGGCGCAGCAGCTCCGCCCAGTGCGGCGTCGCCTGGATGTCGCGCGAATGGAGCAGCGTCGTGCTCACGGCGCCTCGCCGAGCGCGTCGTCGAGGCCGAGCGCCAGCAGCGCGTAGCCCGCCGTGCACTCCTCGAGCAGGTCGAGCGAGACGCTCTCGTCCGTCACGTGCATGAGCGGCATGTCGCCGGGGCCGTAGCCGAGGCACGGCACGCCGGCGGCGGCGAGCCATCCGCCATCCGAGGCGAAGTCCCAGGTGATGATCTCGACCTCATGAGCGAGACCCTCCGCGAGAGCATCCTGCGCGGCGCGCACGATCGGCGCCTCGGGGGACGTCGCGAAGGCCCGCGACACGCGCGGGATGTCGCGCTCGAGTCCCATCCACGAGCGCAGCCGAGCCGATGCGAGGCGCGCACTCGCGACGATGCCCTCCGGCAGGTCCCGCGCCGCGAGCGCCTGCACCCGAGCGACGACATCCTCAGGGCTCTCCGAGGGGACGTGTCGCCAATCGAGCGTCAGCACCTTTCCAGCACATTGGGATCCTAAGCTTAGAATTCCACGTGGACAAGTTGTCGCG
>JADMIO010814676.1_pt1 | contig 10102 bp, 14 predicted proteins | sample 8958161 | NCBI WGS metagenome assembly JADMIO01 (sample SAMN16585339, study PRJNA669376) | soil metagenome | isolation source: Crop rotation soil | place: USA: Cullars Rotation, Alabama | collected 2011
AGAGAGAGAGAGAGAGAGAGAGAGAGAGAGAGAGAGAGAGAGAGAGAGAGAGAGAACAGGAATGTCGTTTCAACCTCAACGTCGACCTCCCTTTTTCTTTTAAGATGACGGCCACGAACATGGCTGTGGTGTTTGCGCCCACGCTGTTCAAGAGCCGCGATGAATCATCGGAGCTCCGCAACATGTCTGAGCAGAACAAGCTGGTGGAGACACTCATCAACTACCACACCGAGATTTGCAGCTCCGAACCAACGTCGCCGACTGCACTTTCGCCGCCGTTATCACCTGCCCTGGCGCCGACATCACCCACGGCGTCGACAGGGCTTGCAGCCGCAGATTCATCCATCATCTCCACCCCTGCAGTGATTGAAGTCTCGCCACCGCCGCCAGCAGATTTGGCACCTGCAGTCGCGCTGCCAACACCCGTTGCCGCCCCAATTGTTGTGGTTGCAGCGCCACAAGCTGCAGTGGCTGCATCGCCGCCACCACCACCACCACCTGCCGCTATCCTGCCAGTCAGTCCAGTTGAAACGCTGCCGCCGCTGCCAATTACCACCCCATCCACCTCCGAGGCGCCGCTCATGTCTGCAGATTTGCTGCCACCCTCAGAATTTGGCGACGATGCGTCGTCGGTCCCCTCGTCGTCACAGCGGTCGTCGCGAGCCCCTTCATTCCACGCATCGCGCGAGCCGTCGCTGCGCCGCTCTCAAAACGTTACAACGGTCGATGCGGACGAGGAGCGCCACGGCTACATCATGGTGACTGGCACTGAGGCGCAGAGCGGCAGAGAGTCTCGCAACAACCGCGACAAGGCTGTCTCACCCGATGCGCTAATGGACCGCGACGCACGGTCGCCACCGCCGCCACCACCACCACCGCCCGAGCCTCAACAACAACAACAGCCACCACCAGCACCAGCAATGAATCTGCTGCACGAGCCACTGCTGGGCAAACGGCTCAGCCGCAGTCTGTCGAGCTTTGATGAGGCAGGCTTGCTGGCCTCGGCGCTGACGATGGGAGTTGATCGGCCCGCTGGTAGTCCTGGGCCTGTGGCAGCCGTTGCAGCTGCAACCGTCACTGTCGACGACTCGGTCTTGTCCAAGACAGCGCCAGAGTTGCGCAACTCGCCTCTGCCCTCGTCATCGCCCAACAGTCTGGCAGTGGCGGCAACGGCCGGTTTGTCGGTCAGCGACACGAACATTGCGCGGCAGCGACGCGGCAGCATGCCCTCGCCGAGCCGCGTGACGACGATTGGTGGTCAGAGCGTCGCTGCCACGGTGGTGGGTCGCGGCGCCGCTGGCACACAAAGCCTCAAGTCGACGCTGCTCTCGGGTCCCGACCATCACAAGGCAGTGCCGCGTTACAATGTCATCCGCAAAGTCACGACATTTGACGACTCGGGCTCGGCAGCAACTGCTCGCGCCGTGCTGACAACCGCTGATGGCAGTGTGTCGCCGACATCGCCCAAAACCTTTTCTGTCGATGCCGTGATTCGTGGTGGCGGCTTGACGAGCGGTGGCGGCGGGAGCAACAGCAGTGCCAGCAGTAGCACGGTGCAATCAGCCCGCCGCGCTGTGCACTTGTCGCAGTTGTTGGGCGAGGAGAGTGTTATTTGATGTGTTGAAAATAGTTTTTTTTTTTTTTTGGTTGCGGTCTCTCTGGGGTTACACGCAAAAAAAATGTTTTGAGCTGCTTTCTCTTGTGAAATAGAAATCCGTTTTTGGGAGGATGTGTCCTTTTTTTTTGTTGTTGATTTCTGGTATGTGGGTTGCCTTGCGAGTATCTTGAGTGGTTTTTCGATAACAGTTGTTAAATCCGTGAACACATCGGTCACATTTGAAAAGACAAACCCCCCCGCCCCCCTCCTCTGCCATCACTTGTACTCAAAGCATGCGCTCGAGTGGGGCGCAGAGTAGCCCTTGGCACCAATGAATTGAATGTCAATGTTTTCTCCTTCATCATCCGACCGCCTGCCGCGCAGCAGCTTGACGAGGATCCACCTTGGTGGAGGTGGGTGGGGGAGGGGAGGGAAGAAGAAGGGAATTGAAACAAAAGTCATTGACCTTCCTTTCTTCCTGTGTGCCTACCGTGCGGGTCGTTCAAATTTCACAGGCAAGACGAGTCGCGTCTCCTTCTTGAAGCTGAAAAATGCAATGGGGTCACGTTGTGACAGTTCTTCGTTTCGCCTCCTCTTGGCTTCGTAGTGGCTGTGAAAGTCTTCCAGCCGCCAGTCGTCGGCGCTGGTGTGTGTGTGGAGTGAATTGGTGAATATTCAGCAAGGAAAAGTGCACACAAAATATTACAACTCACTAATCCACGACATTTAACGTTTGTGGCTTGTCGAAAAAGGCAAAAACAACGCCGTCTTGTGAAGGGAAGGCGCGGGTTTGGGGTGGGGAGTGAAAGAACCAGCGAGTTGAATCCACACAGAGTTTTATACAAGAATAAATCAACCAATCTCCCCAACCGAGAACGGGACTGCTGAACCCGACAGAGGGGGCGCGGACGCAAATGTGGGTGATGAAGATGGGGTTGGGTTCGCCTATCCGCAGCAGGAGATTGACGTTTTTCTGAACCTGCGTGCAGTAGACGGACGTATCGTGGGCCACAACGTTTTCAAAGCGGTAGTTGGCAGAATATGCGCCGCCATCAGACTCGACCGGCTCGAGCCTGATGCTGGTGCTGCTCAGATACTGCGGGTCGTCCTGCGAATTAAAAAAAATGGGAAATAAAATTGAAGACGAGTGAGTACGATGCAGTGGTGGGTGTCGAGTGAGTGCAGTGGTAGAGTGCAAGTGGTTGGGAAAACTAACTCATAAATTGATACAATGAATGCGCTGGCAAAAGGTTTGCAATGGTAGCAGCAGCAGCAGCAGTAGCGGGAGAAGCATGATAGGAGAGACAGCGAGCCTCAGCACAGCGGTAGGGAGATTGTTCTAGGCAACGGAGAGATCAGAGTTTATCTTGCTCCTCATTCCCCACCCAACCCCCCTACCCCAAGCCTCCACATCCCACAACGACCAAATCAGCAACCACAGCTCTGATGCAAGGCATTCTCTGCTGCAGTAGCGTTGGGAGTTTTTGAAACAACTTCGCAAAGGCAAAGGCGAAGCAGCCCCGTAGCCCGCCTGAAACCCCCACATTTCAACAACCCCCTTCACATGGTAGTCTGTGGCCCGCCATCTGCCCTGGCTCACGGCGTCTGCCTTCCTTATTTTCAATTTTCAATCTCACCTGCTCCTCATCGCAGTCGACAGCGGTGATAGTGCGCGCTTCTGTCATTTGCCTGTTGCGCACAAAGAAGTTCAACACATCGCGAAGGCTCGACGAGTGCTCCATCGCTTTCAGACTTGAGTTCAACACAACAAACAAACAAAAAATCCTTCAAAATGGTGAGTGTGGATCACGAGCTGCTGGGACTTGATGGATTGGGTTCCTGCCCTCAATATAGACCGCAAAATTGAATTTGCTGTGTGGGCGCACTGAATTGTATTCTCCATCTCTTTCACCCAACGCCACCCCACCTTCCCCCCCCTCAGGACAGCCACACCCTGCCTCTGGCAGACGAGGGGCAGCAGCAGCAGCAAGCGCTCATGGCGCTGTTTCAAAGGGGATCGGTCATTTTGCGCGGCGCACTGAGCTCCACCGATGCATGTACTGTCGCGACAGCCGCCCGGCTGCTGAGTCGGTACATCCGCGGGCTACTCTCGCAACGCGGTGTGGCATATGTGGGCGATGGCGTGGCACCGTTTCGGTTTCAAGAAGTGGCCAGCCGCGGCTACGGACGCATTGACTTTCGCTGTGGATTGGAACTGCCGCCCTTTGCTGCCGCCATTGAGGCTGTGACACAGGCGCTGACCCCATCGCTCGACTGGGCCTTTGGCTCGGACTGGGTCTTGAATTACAAAGGCATTGTCGACTCGTTTCCGGCCTCGCATGCGCAGGCCATGCACCGCGACGGCGATTTCCTCTTTCCGATGGAAATGCCGCCGCACGCGGTGACTGTCTTTGTGGCGCTTGAAGACTTGACCGAGGCCTCGAACATGGGGTGTCCCAAGGTTTGGGAGGAGGAGGGAGGGAGGGGAGGGGCAATAAAAAAATGTTGTTTCATCTCTCTTTGTTTTTTTCCTCACACCCCGACCAACTTAGTTTTTGCCACAGACGCACATCTATAGGCATCGCGTAAAAGATGTGGATGGGTTAGTGTCGACCGAGTTGGCCGCTGGGGATTGTTTGATGTTTGACTATCGATTGTTGCACTGCGGCACAGCCAACACCAGCGAAAAGGTGTGTGGGAGGACCAAGGGTGATGATCTCTGCAAGTGCCTTATTTCGCCGTCCTCTCTCTCCCCACCCCCACCCCACTCCCCAACCCTCCAGTCCCGGCCTTTGCTCTATCTCGTCTTTTCAAAACCGTGGTTCAAAGACCAAGTCAACTTTGGCAGCGATCCTCTCATCACCCCGGCAGCCCAAGTGTCGCTTGAAGACGTGCTGCTGCGCGGCGTCGTCTGGCCACAGCAGAGTGATGATGGTTTTTGAGTTTAGAATTTTTTTATTGTTTTTCGTTTGTTGAAACAGACCACCCACCACCACTCGAAAGAGAAACGAAGAAGAAGAAGGGGGGGGGGATTAAAAAAAGCAAAAAGAAAAAAAGCGGCCCAAAATAGTCAGGAGAGGTCGAGAGCAAGGGAGTACTGACAAGAACAAGGAAGATGCGAAAAGAGCACCAACTCCCATTCTGCCACACACTCGCCGCCCTCGCCTCCCCCTTTTGCCAAAGCACCATCCCCGCCTATTTCTTCTCAAGCCCACCTTTTTGCCTTCCTCTCTCTCCCCCTCACGCTTCCCTCTCGTTTCCCTTCTCGTCGTCACATTTTCACACGCATCCCAACCCCCACCCCAAATTGCAGTTCTTTATGCCGACGCGGTGCTCTGCACCGAGCGGACAATGTCAGAGTCACCGGGGTCGGTGATGACGAGGGACGACACTCGGAAGTACTTGCCGCATGCCGTGCCCAGCGCTGTGTTGTCGCCCTTGTAGTGCTCGACCAGGGTCTTGGACAGCAGCGCGTAGTACTCAATCTCCGAGCGGCGCAGTGGCGGTGTGTTGCTGGCCATGATGACCAGCTTGGCCTTGCCCGAGCGCAGAGCCTTGAGCGTTGTGTTGTAGCCCAGAACGTACTGTTTTGAAAAAATTGGAAAAATGAAATAAAACGGATTAAGATTTGGAGAGTGGAGAGGTGGAGAGATGGCACAAGTTGGAGGGAGAGATGGCACGGGAGGGCTGTAGTGCAGAATCACGAGGAGTTTTTTTTGAAAAAAATCAAATCTACTCTGAAACCAGTGAGCGCAGGCACAGTGGAACCACCACGCCACACACCACCGCTTTCGGGCAGACGCTTGGCGAGCACAGCGACGCAACCACCACACGGGGGTCACGGCGAGACCTGCGCAGCTCAAAATCAAATTCTCTCTTTGATTTTGATTTGAATTGCACAGCGCAGCGCCTTCGCACAGCGTCTTCTGCAGCCATAACGCCCTTTGCGCCACAGTTGCGCGGCAATGCCCCCTCCCCCCAGCTTCAAAGATTTTTGTGACAAAATCTCCTTAATCTCTCATCGGCCACCCGCCCCGCCCCCACAAGCCCAGCCACCCTCCCACAGTGCGTGGTGGCCCATGTCGCTGCTGCCACCACCACACCTCTCCCCCACCCCGCTTCCCTCTTTACCTTGCCGCTCTTCATCACCAGCTGCAGCTTCTGGTTGATGCCCTCGCCAGTCTTCTTGGCTGCCGCCTTGCTGCCACCAGTGCTCGACATGTCGATGAGGAGGGGGTGTCGTGTGTGCAGGAGAAAGGGGGCGAGAACAGAAAAGTTAAAAGGCTTGGAGCCTCAACAAAAATTGAACGTGGAAAGCTGTTAGGGTTTGACTTTTTTTTGTTTCGGAGTTGAGCCCGAAAAAAAAATCCCAGCTGGTCCTGAGCCTGAGCCTCAAGCCAGCGGGAGCGAGGTCGACTTTGGCTTTTTGCCGATTTTTTGCCCGGCTGGAGAGCTGGAGGCTTCGAGGCGCAGGAATTATTTTACCCTTTTGCTCCCATCTTGCCACACCTCTTCCCACTCGCCTCTCCCGCATCTCGCCATGTTCTCGCGCCTAGTGACAGCCTCGACCGTCGTTGGCCGCAGCGCCGTGCGTGCCGCCACCGTCAACCACATGCAGAGTAAGATTTCAATCTTGAGACCGGAGAAAGCAGGGAGGCCGGCTGTGTCCAGTGGAGGGGGGGTGAGGGAAGGTGGATGATCCTGCAAGAGGCAGAGTGGCGAGCGGCTCACCTGGAGGCGGCGCGACGCACAAACCCACTGAAAATGAAAGTTGGAGCTTTTTTTGTGAAATTGAAAGCGCAGCCCGAGCCAAGAGAGAGAGCGAGCGCGGGCGCAGTGCTGGGTGTTTCTTTGCATGTCTGCAGTGTTAGTCGGACAGTCGCCGTGGTCTCCTCTTCTCTTTGCTTCGTGGGAAATTTTTCGGTTGGTGAGGAAAGAAAACCAGAGCAAGAGAGACTGCCGCGGTGTGGCGCTCAGTGTCTTGTCGTGTGTGGGAAGGGAGGGGACAAAGTGGAGTGGCGCTGGGTTGTGTGACTGCGTGCGTAGCGAGGGGGACGTTTTTCCATTTGAAAAAAAAAATGTGTGTGTGCCGATGATTGCAGAGGCAGCGGCGAGCCACGCTACTGTGGCACGATTGTAGCCAGTCCAGTGGCATGCACGTGCGCTGGTGCTTTGGTCTTTTCTCGCCTCCTGATTTCCTAAAGAAAGGAACGTGGATTTTGTGCTGGATGTGGAGGGAGCAGGGAGCAGGGAGCAGGGGTGTGTGGTGCTTGTATATCAATGTGATTGTTTATGTGTGTGTGTGTGTGTTTCTTTCTTTTCTCTTCTATCTTAAAACCCTCTCCACCCCTAGCCCGCTTCGCCGCGGCTGCTGCCGCTGCGCCGGCTGCCCAGAAGAAGTACGCCGCCAAGGATGCCAAGGGCCGCATTGTCAGCGTCATTGGTGCCGTCGTCGACGTGGCCTTTGAGGACGGCTCGCTGCCGCCGATCCTCAACGCCCTCGAGGTCCAGAACCGCGACACGCGCCTGGTGCTCGAGGTCGCCCAGCACTTGGGCGAGAACACGGTCCGCACCATTGCCATGGACGGCACGGAGGGTCTGGTCCGCGGCCAGCCCGTGCAGGACACTGGCTCGGCCATTCAGATCCCCGTCGGCAACAAGACTCTGGGCCGCATCATGAACGTCATTGGCGAGCCCATTGACGAGCGTGGCCCCATTGTCACCACCGAGTGCGTTGCTTTGGGGAGAGGGGGAGGCACACAGAGAAGAGAAAATCACACTCTTCACATCTTTCTCATTTCTTTCTTCCTCCTTTTCTCATTTCTTCTCAGATACCTGCCCATCCACGCCGACGCACCACAGATTGTGGACATGAAGGTGCAGGCTGAGGTGCTCGTGACAGGCATCAAGGTCGTCGACCTGCTGGCCCCTTACGCCAAGGGCGGTAAGATTGGCCTCTTTGGCGGTGCCGGTGTCGGCAAGACGGTGTTGATCATGGAGCTGATTGCCAACGTCGCCAAGAAGCACTCGGGCTTCTCCGTCTTTGCCGGTGTCGGCGAGCGCACCCGCGAGGGTAACGATTTGTACCACGAAATGATTGGCGGCGGCGTCATTGACCTCAAGGGCGACACCTCCAAGGTCACCCTCGTCTACGGCCAGATGAACGAGCCCCCGGGTGCCCGTGCCCGTGTCGCGCTGACGGGCCTGACGGTGGCCGAGTCCTTCCGCGACCAGGGCCGCGACGTGCTGCTCTTCATTGACAACATCTTCCGCTTCACCCAGGCCGGTTCGGAGGTGTCTGCCCTGCTGGGCCGTATCCCCTCGGCTGTCGGCTACCAGCCCACCCTGGCCACGGACATGGGCTCCATGCAGGAGCGCATCACCACCACCAAGACCGGCTCCATCACCTCGGTGCAGGCTGTCTACGTGCCCGCCGACGACTTGACTGACCCTGCCCCTGCCACCACCTTTGCTCACTTGGACGCCACCACTGTGTTGTCCCGCGCCATTTCTGAGCTGGGCATCTACCCTGGTGAGTTGGGGGGGGGGAAGGGGGAAGAAGAGGGAGGAGGGAAAAAACAAAGAAAAATTCTTATTTTTTTTCTTCAATTCTTCTTCCAGCCGTCGACCCTCTGGACTCTACTTCGCGTATCTTGGACAAGGACATTGTCGGCGAGGAGCACTACAACACTGCCCGTGCCGTCCAGAAGCTGCTCCAGGACTACAAGTCGCTGCAAGACATTATCGCCATTTTGGGTGAGTTTGTTCTTTTGTTTTTGAAACGAATATTGGAAAGATTGGAAATGCGGTGTCTCACCCTCCCCCCTTCACCCCCTTCACCCCCTTACCCCATTTTAGGTATGGATGAGTTGTCTGAGGAGGACAAGCTGGTCGTCGAGCGTGCCCGCAAGGCACAGCGTTTCCTGTCGCAGCCCTTCTCTGTTGCCGAGCCCTTCACCGGCATGGCTGGCCGCCTGGTCGATCTGAAGGACACCATTGAGGCCTTTAAGCAGATTCTGTCTGGCGGCCACGACGACAAGCCCGAGCAGGCCTTTTACATGTGCGGTGGTATCGACGATGTTGCCGCCAAGGCCGAGCAGCTGCTCAAGAGCACCCAGGGCAACTAAGAAAACCCCCCCTCCTTGGGTGTGATTTGATTTAGAAAGTGGGGAAAAAAGAAGGGAAGAAATACTGGCGAGAGAAGTGGGGGGGGGGACGAAGGTTTTGGAGGTGAGAAGTGAGAAGGAGGGAGGGGAAATGATGTAGTATGCGGTGTGGGGGGAATCTTTTCCCTCCACCGATCCCGTTTCCCTCTTTTTTTTGTGTCGCTTTTCATTTTGTAGACTTTTTTTTTTCCTCCCTTTTGCTTTCCGGTTGTTTTCTTTCTTTTTTTTTTGTTCTGGTGTTTGGTGTGGCTGGTTGCTGTTGTTTGTTCTGTCTTCAATTTTCTCTTGCTTCTCTGAGGTAGAAAGATAACAAAAAAAATTGCAATGATTTGATTTTAACTTTTTTGAGAAATTTTCTATGCAAGCCGTTGTGCGATCCGTATTCCGACGATTCATGGCCACCACCACTACGACGACGACGACAGCTGCTGCTGCTGGTACACACGCGGCGCCTGGTTTGGTCATGGGCACCATGGCAATTGGACCCCGCTGCAGCCGCGAAGAAGGCGAAAAGATCTTGGCGGTCTGCAAGGTGGCGGGAGGGGGGAGGGGAGGGGGCAGGTTAAAGGTGGTGGAGATGATTCCAAAAAACTCAAAAGTCCAAACTGCAGCCGTCCGCGAGGCACTAGCACTGGCTGTAGCATCGCCAGTTGTGGTACCAGGTTATCAGTCGCATTCCATCCGAAAATCGGCCGCTGCGACCTTGGACTTTAAGAAACTTGCTCTTACAAAAATACTCGTATCAGCCAGACCAGCGCACCACATCTGTGATAAACCCCTTTAAACCACTGCACCGCCACCATCTACAAACTATCCCACGTTGATTTTGCATTTTTACCGCGGGGATTTGATTCAATTCTGTCACCAACGCCCCACCAACGCCACAAACCCCCATTTCCCCTCCCCACCTCCAGGACAACGATGTCCTCGAAATTGACACGGCGTTTATGTATGGCAACGGTGAAACGGAGCAGCACTTGGGTGCTTTGCAAGCCGGCAAGACTTTTACAATCGCCACAAAGGCAAACGCATTCAAAGCACAAGTGCAGCCCGTGGAAGTGGGCCTGCGTCCTGAACAGGTGTGGTGGAGTGGATGAATCGATTTTCCTTTGCAAAGAAATACATCTGACGGCTTCCCCTCGTCATCTCTCAGCTCCAAGCGCAGTTTGCCTACTCGCTCAAGTCTTTGCAAGTTGACCATGTTGATCTCTTTTACTTGCATGCACCAGATCACTCCGTGCCCATTGAAGACACGCTCAAGGCCGTGAATGGTGGGTTGCTGTCGAACATTCCAAAACGTTTAGTCCATCCCCTCTCCACCCACCACCAACCCCTCTCC